>OGEZ01000129.1_pt1 | contig 81451 bp, 66 predicted proteins | sample 1570831 | NCBI WGS metagenome assembly OGEZ01 (sample SAMEA2582059, study PRJEB24529) | metagenome | biome: Human gut stool | place: China | collected 2011 | reverse complement strand
TTTGGGCTATGGTGTAATGGTAACACAACAGATTCTGGTCCTGTTTTTCTTGGTTCGAGTCCGAGTAGCCCAACTTCATGTGATGAGGTCTTCATGGAGAGGATATCATCAGTCAGTTTGGGCTATGGTGTAATGGTAACACAACAGATTCTGGTCCTGTTTTTCTTGGTTCGAGTCCGAGTAGCCCAACAAAGAGGCATGATTCCGGTCATGCCTCTTTTCGTATCCGGCAAACACTTGTCGCATGATTTTTTTGTCCGCTAATTTCTTCCCGTTGAACTCTTTTAACGCTTATTTTTTCGATTGTATGTATTTGCGTCATACTTTTACGCTGAATTGTATGAATATTTTATAATGAATGAGAATATGATAAGGCTAAAGGTTTTGTTTTTATTCTTTTTGGCACTTCAGTCAGCGGTTGGAATGGCTCAAACAGAAGTTTCTTTTCAAGTAAAAGGGATATTGCTCGATTCTTTGACACAAGAAGGCGAACCGTATGCCACTATCCGAATAGTTCGCGATGATAAGCCGGAAAAGCCTGTCAAAATGATGGTGTCTGACATGAAGGGGCGTTTCAGGGAAACGGTTTCCGGGAAGGGAAAATTCACGCTATCCGTCACTTCGGTGGGGCGTACCACGATTGTCCGAAAGTTTACGGTAAAGGAAAGCGGCGAAACGTTTGATTTCGGAACAATTTATATGACTGATGCCGCCAACGAACTGGGAGTGGTGGAGGTTGTAGCCCAGAAACCGCTGGTAAAGGCTGATATTGACAAGATAGAATACAGTGTGTCGGATGATCCTGATTCGGAAACCAATACCATGCTGGAGATGCTGCGTAAGGTTCCTATGGTAACGGTTGATGGCGAGGATAATATAAAGGTAAACGGAAGCAGCTCGTTCAAGGTGTATGTGAACGGCAAGCCAAACAGCATGATGAGCAATAATCCGACCGAAGTGTTGAAAAGTATGCCGGCAAATACCATCAAGAAGATAGAGGTAATCACCAATCCGGGACCGAAGTACGATGCCGAAGGAGTAGGAGGGATTCTGAATATCATCACTTCCGGAGGGGGTTTTGAAGGGTATACCGTCACGTTGAGTGGAAACGCCAGCAATACGGGTGCCGGAGGCGGAGCGTTCGGTACGGTGCAGAAAGGAAAGTTTACGTTGAGTGCCCGTTACAATTATAATTACAACAACAGCCCAAGGAGCTATTCGGGAGGCAGCCAGCGTGCTACGGACATCTCTTCGGATGTGGCCAATCTGGATTATGACGGGAGCAGTAAAGGGGATGGTTCCTTTCAGTCAGGGAGCATAGAAGCCAGTTATGAAATAGATACATTGAATCTGGTAAGCGTTTCATTCGGTCTGTGGGGAGGGAGCAACGACAGCAGAGGAAACTCCCGTTATGCAGGGACATCTCCAGCCGACGGAAGCTCTCTTTACCGTTATGTCACAGCTTCCGGAAGCGAATCGTCATGGTATTCCATTGACGGAGGCATTGACTTCCAACATATATCGCCTGCAGTCAAAGAGCGTATGCTGACTTTCTCCTACAGAGTGAACTCACGTCCGCAAACTTCTGATTCCAATACGGAATATACGATTGATGAGGGATATGATGTAGACTGGGGCGAATATCTGCGCCGGCTGGAAGACCAGCGCAATGACGGAGAGCAGAATACTACGGAGCATACTTTCCAGACTGATTTCACGACTCCGATAGGGAAGCAGCATAAGGTGGAAACCGGAGTGAAATATATTTTGCGCAACAATTCCTCCGACAACGACCGTTATCTCCGTGCGGCAGGAGCCTCCGAATTCCTTTTTGATGAGGAGCACAGTACGCATTACCGCCATCAGAATGATATCATCGCCGCGTATCTGGGTTATGGACTTACCTTGAAAAAACTTTCCGGCAGGCTGGGCGTGCGTTATGAACATACTATTGAAGACGTGAAGTACCTGTTGGGGAGAGGAGAAGATTTCCGGAAAAACTATAATGATGTGATACCTTCAGCTTCGCTGGGATGGAAACTGACTGACCTGTCGAATCTCCGGCTGGGGTATAACATGCGTATCTACCGTCCGGGGATATGGTATTTGAATCCTTATCTTGACGACAGCAATCCTTCCAGCCTCTCTCAGGGAAATCCGGAGCTGGAAAGCGAACACAGCCATTCATTTTCGTTGAGCTACAGCAATTTCACTTCTAAATTCAACATAAACCTTGCGGCACGCTATTCATTTACCAACAACAGCATTCAGTCGGTAACGAGTCTGGTGTCGGAGGATGATATTCCCGACTTGTCGGCCGAAAACCGGACTGGCAAGGATGTGCTTTATACCACTTATCAGAACATCGGAAAAAGCCGTGATTTTAATCTGAGTGCATATGCGAACTGGAATGCCAGTCAGAATACGCGCATTTATGCCAATCTGTTCGGCGGATATACGAAGCTGAAAGGTGCTGACGGACTGGAGAATGACGGATGGAATTTCTTCGGATATGGAGGAGCGCAACAGAGTTTCAAGCATGACTGGCGTTTGAGTATGAATGTGTTCGGACAGACACCCTGGGTTATGCTGCAGGGAAAGGGAAGCAGTTTCTTCAGCTATGGAATCTCCCTGAACAAGTCGTTCATGAAGCGGAAACTGACTCTTTCAGCATATGCCAACAATTTCTTCAAGAAATACAACCGCTTTTCATCGCACATTGAAGGTTCGGGATTTATCAGCGACAGTTGGAACGAATATCCTCAGATGCGCTTCGGGTTCAGTATCAGCTATCGTCTGGGTGAACTGAAGGCAAGCGTAAAGAAAGCCGTCCGCACCATCACCAACGATGATGTGAAGTCGGGTGAAGGAGGGGGTGGCGGAGGCGTATCCGGCAACTAAGGAATCAGCAGCGATGAATCGCCGTAGCTCAGAAAACGGAAGCCGTGGTTCAGCGCATAGTCGTAAATTTTCTGCCAGTCACCTTTTACGAATGCCGAAACCAACAGCAGTAATGTGCTTTGCGGCTGGTGGAAATTGGTCACCATCTTTTTCACTATTTTGTAAGTGTATCCGGGCGCGATGATTATCTGGGTGCTGGTGTGCAGTGCTTCCAGACTATGGCGGTTCATGTAGTCAAGAACCTGCCGGAGTGCTTCGGTCGCGGTCAGTTGCGGATTGGTATCATAAGGCTGCCATTGGCCTACGTGCAGTTCTTCTTCGCTGGCATCGGGGTGTTCGCTGATGGAAACTCCTATGTAATAAAGACTTTCCAGTGTGCGTACAGAGGTCGTTCCTACAGCTATGGCCTGCCCGTTGTGAGCTATCAGCTTTTCGACCGTCTTTTTGTTGACAGAGATATATTCAGTGTGCATTTCGTGCCCTTCGATTTCTTCACTTTTCACCGGCTTGAATGTTCCGGCACCGACATGCAGGGTAACCTCTTCCAAATCGATTCCCTTCTTTTTCAATGCGTCCAGCACCCGTTCCGTAAAGTGCAGTCCGGCGGTAGGCGCCGCTACCGATCCTTTGATTTTCGAATAAACCGTCTGGTAGGTTTCCTTGTCGCTTTCCTGCGTTTCCCTGTTCAGATAAGGCGGAATGGGGAGCTCGCCGAACATTTCCAGGATATCGGCAAACGTGATTTCCGGATTGTCCCATGTGAAGTCGATCCAGTGGCTTGTTCCGCGGCATTCTCCACGTTCGGCGGTCAGGGTAATCGTCTTTCCTTTTACTGTCATTTCTTTGTGGAGCGGACCTTCTTTCCATTTTTTCAAGTTGCCTATCATGCAGAGCCATGCCGAATGCCTGGTCTGCTGGAAGTTCAGCGCATAGTCGTTGGGACATGCCGGCTCCAGGCAGAATATTTCGATAAGTGCTCCGGTTTCCTTGCGGAAATGCAGCCGTGCCTGAATTACTTTTGTATTGTTGAAGATCATCAGTTCTCCCGGTTCCACATAGTCGGGCAGTGAGGTGAAGCGGTCTTCGCTCACTTCACCGTGCCGGTATACCAGCAGTTTCGACTGGTCGCGGACAGGCAGCGGGAATTTGGCGATGCGTTCGTCGGGCAGCGGGTAGTTGAATTCGTTTATTTTGATATGTCTTGTTTCTTCCATTGTCGTTTGATAAATTTCTGCAAAGGTACAATATTTTGCCGGATAATTATCCCGTTTTGTTGAGATACAGCATGTCATCCCGCATCCAGCCGGTCAGAATCCCAAGAATTTCTTTTCTGTTTCCAGATCGTGGTCTGTCATTTGGGGCGACGGGATGTTGCACATCCGGATGATGTCTTCCGGCTGGCAAGTATAGGCATAGTAGCGCTTCTCTGTTTCGTCAAGCGACTCGTAGCTCTTCAGTATTCCTTTGGTCTTCAGGAACTCTTCACGGCTTATGCTGTCAGACACTTTCATGAACAGAATTCGGCGCGCTATCGGATTGTAGTTGTAGTCGCAGCAGGTGTAGATTCCTCTCAGAAAGGGCGGCCGGTCGTACATGGGTATTTTCAGGCAGATGTAAAATAAGGCCAGTTGAGGCGGTTGGCTTTCGTTGAACATCAGGTAAAGATGATTCTGTCCGTTCATCATCACTGCTCCCCAGTGCGTTGTCCCATATACATTCTGATGTCCTACTTCCACATAGTTCCCGTTTTCGGAAGGAGCGATGAGGTAGGGTTCGATTTTCATTGCCTTGCTGCTCGACGAGATGCTGTAGCTCAGATAGAGTCCGCTGTAGTTGGTTATCTGGTTTACGCTTTCTTTCAGGTTGTTTCCCAATGCGTCGAGAAACGGATTGGCCGAATTCTCTTTCTGTTTCTGCGGAGCCGCGCTCATCGTGAGCAGAACGTTCTTAAGTATGGGAAGCGAGCCGAGCAGCTTCTTTTTTGAAACGTTGTTCACCCACACCAGTGCCTTGTCGAGTGCTTCTCCTTCGCTGCATCCCTTGTCCAGCTCCTTGAAATAAGCAGGAAGCACGGTCGAATAGATGGCCGAGAGCACGCTGGGAGAAAAGCCCGACTTTTCGGCTATTTCCTTCATCTTTATTCCTTTTTGTCTGAGAAAGCAGATCCGCTCGTATATCTCTTTCAGTTCGTCCATACGTTAGGCTTTAATGTTTCGGTGTTGAGAGCCTGTTTATAAGTATTTTTATCCGCCCCTTTTTGCGTTTGTTTCCGGTCTGTTTCCCTGCTTTCACCCGTCAGACAGCCCGCTGTCATCCCCGTAAAAACTGAAAAAACATCCTCGAAAACAATTCTCAAACCGAGGCAGAGCAAAATTTAAACAGCTTTGAAAATCGGTGCGTAAAGGTACGAATTATTTTGAAATATAGTCTTGCGTGAGATGTTACAATAATGTTTCAAGCATGTTTCGTGCAGGTTTCGTTCTTGTGATGAATCTGTTTCATGAATGTTTCTGAATTATTTCGTGTTTATGATTCATGGTTTATTCATTTTTCTCTTCGCCTGCCCTTTCTACTTTTGCGTCAGATACAGAAAAAGAACATTATGGAATCATCCTTACATAGAGAAAGACGGAAAGACATGCCCGACTGGATATTTGTGCTTTGGGCAGGCGGGACGGCGCTGTTGTCGTATTCGCTTGTATATGCACTCCGCAAGCCATTCACGGCCGCTGAGTTTGAAGGGCTTCAGGTGGGAGGAATGGACTACAAGATAGCGGTCAGCATCATTCAACTGCTGGGGTATGTGACGGCCAAGCTCTTAGGAATCAAGTATATTTCGGAACTGAAGCCCGAAGGACGGCTGAAATTCATCATCGGATCGGCCGCCCTGTCGGAAATCGCGCTGCTGGCTTTCGGACTGCTTCCCTTACCTTATAATATAGCAGCTTTGTTTTTCAACGGACTTTCGTTGGGGTGCATGTGGGGAGTTATTTTCAGTTTTCTTGAAGGAAGACGCACCACCGACATCCTGGCGAGTATCATGGGGGGTGAGCATGGCGCTTAGTTCGGGAGTGGCCAAGTCGATGGGACTTTATGCACTCAACAGCCTGCATGTGAGCGAATTCTGGATGCCTGCTTTGATTGGAGCCTTTGCATTTCCGTTGCTTTGCGTGCTGGGCTGGACGATGACAAAGTTTCCCAAGCCCACAGAAGCGGACATTGCCTCGCGTTCGGTGCGTGTAACGCTGGACGGACATCAGCGCTGGATGCTTTTTCCGCCGCTTCATGCCTGTGCTTTTGATGCTGTTCGCCGCCAATCTCCTGCTGACAGTGCAGCGCGATGTGAAAGAAGACTTCATCGTATGCATCATCGACGTAAGCACCATCTCTTCATGGGCATTCGCTCAAATCGACTCGATAGCGACGCTGGTTCTTCTGGCGACATTCGCCCTGCTTGCCACGACCTATGATCATCTGAAGGTGCTTTGTGTGCTGCTGATCCTTTCTGTTGCCGGTATGGGAACGCTGGCGGTTATTGCCGCCAACTTCGAGCAGATGAATCTGCCCGTTACCATCTGGCTTTTCCTCCAGAGCCTTTGCCTCGACATGGCTTATCTGAGCTTTCAGACTATCTTTTTCGAGCGGTTCATCGCCTGCTTCAAAATCAGGGGAAATGTGGGATTCTTTATTATCACCATCGATTTTGTTGGATATATGGGAACGCTGGCTCTGCTGGTTTTCAAGGAAGTGTATGCTTCGCATGTCAACTGGACCCTTTTCTATAATCAGATGAGCATCTATATCGGCGTTGCATGCTGCCTGGCGTTCGTCGGTTCGCTGATTTACATGATCCGTGCCAGCAGGAGGTTCAGAAAAGACCCCGATGCTTTTTCCCTGTCCGGAAAAGCAAGTGGCGAAGCTGGCGATAAAGAAGATAAGACAGACAACAATTATTTAATGACAAATGTGATATGAAAAAAATTGAATGTGTGATTCTGGACTGGGCGGGTACGGCCGTTGACTATGGCTGCTTTGCTCCTGTATCTGCCTTTATCGAAAGTTTCAAGTCGTTGGGCCTTGAAGTGACGGCTGCCGAAACGCGTGCCCACATGGGACTGACCAAGATTGAAGAAATCCGGGCTTTGTTCAAGATTGAGCGTGTGGCGAATACTTTCCGTGAAAGGTACGGGCGCGATTACAATGAAAATGACATTCAGGCCTGCTATGCTGAGTTCCAGCGTCTGCTGTTCGCTTCCTTGCGCAGCTATTCCGGGCCGATCTCCAGGGTGGTTGAAACCATCGATCTCTTGCGCTCACAGGGCATTGTTATCGGTTCGACAACAGGCTATACGAAAGAGATGATGGACATCGTGATTCCTGCCGCCGCCGAACAGGGTTACCGGGTGGACAATTGCGTGACTTCGGACGGTTTGCCCGCGGGACGTCCTTATCCTTACATGATATACAAGAACATGTGCGACTTGGCTGTTCCGTCACGTTTTTCCGTCCTGAAATATGGCGATACCATTTCCGACATCAAGGAAGGCGTGAATGCCGGCGTATGGAGCGTGGGCGTCGTGTTGGGGAGCAACGAACTGGGGCTGACCGAAGAGGAAGTGAACACCATGCCTGCCGGTGAACTGAAAAAGCGGATGCTGGAGGTGAGATACCGCATGTATGCTGCCGGAGCACATTATGTGGTGGATTCGATAGAAGAGCTTCCTGCACTGATTGAGAGCATCAACGCACGAATGAACAGGGAATGAACGGAATGTTGAAAATATAAAAAACAGAACAGATATGCGACCTTATTTACTGTTGACCCCCGGTCCGCTGACTACGAGCGAAACCGTGAAAGAAGCCATGATGAGTGACTGGTGTACATGGGATGAAGATTATAACATCGGTATTGTAGAAGTTATCCGCAAGCAGCTGGTGGAACTGGCAACCAGCCGGCCGGAAGAATATACGTCCGTGCTGATGCAGGGCAGCGGGACGTTCTGCGTTGAGGCTGCCTTAGGCTCTGCCATACGTCCGGACGACCATCTGCTGGTTGTTGCGAACGGTGCTTACGGAAAGCGCATGGGGGTGATTGCCGGATATTATCATCTGAATTGCCATGTGATGCAGTTTGACGAAACTCAGGCCGTTGACCCGAAGGAGATTGACGGGTATCTGAATGCACATCCGGAAGTGACTCACGTGTCGGTGGTGCATTGTGAAACTACTACAGGCGTACTGAATCCGCTGGCAGAGATTGCCGGGACGGTGAAATCGCACGGCAAGGTGCTGATTGTGGATGCGATGAGCAGCTTCGGCGGAGTTCCTGTCGACATGGCTGCCTTAGGCATCGATTTCCTGATCAGCAGTGCGAACAAATGTATCCAGGGGGTTCCGGGATTTGGTTTCGTCATAGCCCGCCGTTCGTTGCTGGAGCAGTGCAAGGGAGTGGCGCGTTCGTTGTCGCTCGACCTGTACGACCAGTGGGAAACAATGGAAAAAGGCCATGGAAAATGGCGCTTTACTTCGCCCACCCACGTGGTGCGTGCTTTCATGCAGGCCATGAAGGAGCTGCAGATTGAAGGGGGAGTGGAGGCGCGTCATGCCCGCTATTGCGAGAACCACCGCATTCTGGTGGAAGGGATGCGTTCGCTGGGGTTCAAGACCCTGCTCCCCGACAATGAGCAGTCGCCGGTCATCACGTCTTTCTATTATCCGAGTGCGGATTTTGACTTCAAGGCGTTCTATTATGCGCTGAAATCGAAAGCCTTTGTGATTTATCCGGGAAAGATTTCGCAGGCAGACACGTTCCGTATAGGAAACATCGGCGATGTATTTCCTGCCGACTTTATCCGCCTGATTGAAGCGGTCAGAGAGCTGAATATAAAGATCGGCTGACACAAACGGCGTTGGAAAGGCCGGACGCGGAATGCGGAAATGCGGGGAAGAGAATCGGAGAGTCTTCGCGTTTCTGCGTTTCCGCGCCCGGCTTTTTTTTTGCTCCGCTCTTGATTCCGGAGCGTCTTTTTTTGATTTTATTCTGAAAAGTGTCTACATTTGTATGCGTATGAAATGAAAAAGAAAACAGACGGAATTATGAAAATAGGAGATAAAGTCCGTTTCCTGAGCGAAGTGGGAGGCGGCATTGTGAAAGGATTTCAAAGCAAGGATGTGGCGCTGGTAGCCGATGAAGACGGATTCGAAATACCGATGCTGGTGAAGGAGTGTGTAGTCGTGGAAACGGATGACTACAACGTTCCGCTCAAGACGGCCCAGAAGCCAGCTCTTCCTGAAAAGGAAGAAGAAGACAGCCGTCCGGTTACTTACCGTGCGCCGGAAATCCGCGGAAACGACGTGCTGAACGTATTTCTGGCCTTTGTGCCGCAAGACCTGAAAGCCATCTCGTCGACATCGTTTGACGCTTATCTCGTGAACGACAGCAATTATTTTGTCGATTATCTCTATCTGTCGGCCGAAGGGAAGAGCTGGACGCTCCGGAGCCGCGGGACTGTGAAGCCCAACATGAAGCAGCATCTGGAAGAGTTCGACAAGTCGGAACTGAATGCGCTGGAGCATGTGGCGGTGCAGGTTCTTGCTTATAAGGACGACCGTACCTTCCTGCTGAAGCCTGCCGTAAGCCAGGAGTTACGCATCGATACCGTAAAGTTCTACAAGCTGCATACGTTCCAGCCTTCCGACTTCTTTGCAGAGCCTGCGCTGGTTTATGATGTGGTGAAGGATGATGAGGCGGTGAAACAGGTGTATGTTTCGGCCGATGACATCAAAACGGCTCTCTTGCAGAAGTCGGTGCCGGATGCGCCCGCACGGCCTAAGGAAGAGCAGCGGAAAGTGAAGAATAACATCGTGGAGGTAGACCTGCATATCCATGCGCTGCTGGATGATACGGCGGGAATGAGCAATTCGGAAATGCTGGACTACCAGCTTGACGTGTTCCGCAAGACGCTGGATGAGTTCAAGAACAAGAAAGGCCAGCGCATCGTGTTTATCCATGGAAAGGGGGACGGGGTGCTGCGCCGTGCCATCCTTGATGAACTGAAGCGGAAATACAAGACCTATACCAGCCAGGATGCTTCGTTCCGTGAATACGGATTCGGAGCCACAATGGTTACAATCCATTAATTACCAACTGATTGAATTAGCTATATGGGAACGCTGAAAGAAATGCTCTCGCACGACCGTTTTGCGGCTTGTGCCGGAGTGGAACTTCTTGAAATCAGTCCGGGATATGCCAAAGCCCGGATGGAAGTGACAGACAATCATCTGAATGCCGGGGGAGTGTGCCAGGGCGGTGCATTGTTCACGCTGGCCGACCTGGCTTTTGCAGCAGTGGCCAACAGCCGCGAGAAGCTTACGCTTTCGCTCAATGCGCAGATCACGTTTCTCCGTCCGGCACGGAAGGGATATGTTTATGCCGAAGCGAACGAGGTGTTCAACCATGCCCGCGTGCCTTTCATCGAAGTGCGCATCATGGACGAGAATCTGCAGCTGGTCGCTGTCCTCACCAGTTCGGGATATCGGAAAAGCGAAGAACTGGATGTGGATGGACTGGAATAGCCGGGTGGCTTGACTGAAGCGGAGGTTCCGGAAACTGCTCCGAAGGCATCTTTTGGGGAACCTGTATGCTTTTGCTGTTTTTCTGACCGTTCGGACGGGTGAGTCTGTGCGGTCATTTTTATGCTTTTGTGCGTTCGGAAAATCATTTTTGTCCGCAGAGAAAAGGCGGAGTAACGCGGATGAATCTTTATCTCCAGACTGGAGATTTACATCTTTAGGCTGGATACATATATCTTTAGTCTGGAGATGCATGTCTTTAGTCTGGAGATAACCTTTTTGCGCTGGCATCGGATGTTTGAAAATGAAAGTCTGCCTTTATTTTCCGTCCGGCGAATGTGTGGCTTAATTTTATGGCATACAGGCCGTTTGCGCATGATGTGGCGGATTTCTTTTCTCTTTTTAATTAGTTTAACTATATAGTTTAGTTATGTAACTAAAACCTTTAGTTTATTTGTGGAACAAAAAGATATCGTTATGAAAACACTGACAGGAAAAGAAGAAGAAGTGATGGGATTTTTCTGGGAGAAAGGCCCCCTGTTCGTAAGGCAGATAGTGGAGCTTTATGAAGAGCCGCGTCCGCATTTCAATACCCTTTCGACGATTGTGCGCGGGCTGGAGGAGAAAGGCTATCTTTCTCACACGGCGTTCGGAAACACTTACCGGTATTTTCCGGTGGTTTCGCGTGAAGAGTTCAAGCGCCGGACGCTGAAGGGGGTGATAAGCAAGTATTTCAACAATTCGTATCTCGATGTCGTTTCTTCGCTGGTCAAGGAAGAAGAGCTTTCGCTTGACGAGCTGAAGGAGCTTGTGCGCCGTGTGGAAGAGGCGGACCGGGAAAAAGAAAGGAAATGAAACGAAGCGTATGGGAGAAGTTCTGGTTTATATATTGAAGTCATCGGCGTGCCTGGCCGTCTTTGTCGTATTCTATAAAGTGCTGCTGAGCCGGGAAACGTTTCACCGCTTCAACCGGTGCATGTTGCTGGGCGTGGCGGTATTGTCGTGTGTGCTTCCGTTGGTGCAGATTCACTTAGACAACGGGGATGCAGCCGTTCCTTCTTTCTTTGTGGCGGAAGAATGGTGGCTTGCGCAGGATGTGCTTCCGGAATATGGCACTCAAGAGGCGGCGTTTCCGTGGGCAGGCTTTGTCGTGCTGCTTTACTTTGCCGGGATGCTGGCCACGTTTTTCTGGCATGTTGCTTCTGCATTCCGTATGTTCCGGCTGCTTGACGGAGCCAAGAGAGAGCAGCTTTCTGACGGAAGTGTCCTCGTGCTGCACAGGCGTGAGGCGGCTCCGTTCAGTTGGATGAAGTTTGTGGTGATGTCTGAAAAAGACTGGCGCGAAAATGGAAAAGTGATTCTTCTTCACGAAGAGGCGCACGTGCGTCTGTACCATTCGTACGACCTTTTGTTTGCTGGGCTGCTGGCATGTGTCCAGTGGTTCAATCCGGCCGTATGGTGGCTGAGGCGCGAGTTGCAGGCGGTGCACGAATATGAAGCTGACGAAGCGGCCGTGTGTGGCGGAGCCGATGCAAAAGAATATCAGTTGTTGTTAATAAAAAAAGCCGTTGGCGCAAGGCTCTACTCTCTTGCCAACAGCTTTAATCACAGTTCACTTAAAAAACGTATCACTATGATGATCAAAAGAAAATCCAATCCGTGGGCGCGCATGAAGTGTGTTTATGTGCTTCCGCTGGCAGCCGTGGCGGTTGCCGCCTTTGCACGTCCCGAAGTTTCAGACCCGTTGGGCGAAATTTCGAATGCCAAAGTTACAGATTTGTCCGCATTTGTGAAAGCGGATGAGGTTAAAAGTGTGGAAAACGGACCGGCAGCGCAGCCGAAAGACAGCCTGAAGGGCAGAATGCTGATTTTGAAATCGAAGAAAGGAAGCCTGAAAGATAACGAAGTGGTGGTTGTGGGCTATGCTTCTGCCGATGAAAGCAAGGCCGAAAAGATATTCGATGAGGTGGACATGGTGCCGGAATATCCCGGAGGGATGAAGGAGTGCTTCCGTTTTCTTGCTATGAACCTGCGTTATCCTGTAAAGGCCATTGAAAATCATATAGAGGGAAATGTGGCCGTTCGTTTCGTTGTGGAAAAGGACGGAAGCCTTTCAGGCATGCATGTGCTGCAAGGAGCAGATCCGTATCTGGATGCCGAGGCACTTAGGGTGATCGGTTCGATGCCGAAATGGAATCCCGGACGTGTGGACGGAAAGCCGGTGCGGACAAGATTTGTTCTGCCTATCGTGTTTAAGCTTCAGGAACAGGAGGGAAAGGCAAAGGTTGATACCCAGTCTGCCAAAACGGACGGCAAGCCTGCAGAATCCGCATCCAAAGCTCTGGTTCTTGTGGACGGGAAAGAATATGTGGGTGACCTCAGCAAAATCAATCCGGGCCGGATAGAAAGCATTACCGTGTTGAAAGACGAAGAGGCCGCTGCCGTATATGGCGCCAAGGGAAAGAACGGAGTGGTTCTTGTCAAGACCAAGAAAGCGGGCAAACTGAACGCGCCCGAGTCGAGGATTGAGTATAACGTGCAAGACAAGAACGCCGTAGTCCGCATCACGGCTTCGGAAAAAGAATAAAACCAAAAGACAGAATCCTTAAAAAAACGAATAATGTTTGTTCGTTTCTTTAAGGATTCGTTACCTTTGTGCTTGAAAATACAAAATACAGTTATGAAAGTCCGTGATTTTATAGAAGAGAATAAGAGCACAGGGAAGCCGGTCTTCTCGTTCGAGATTCTGCCTCCGCTCAAAGGTAACAGCATCCAGAAGGTTTATAATGTAATCGACAAGCTGAAAGAATTCGGTCCGAAATACATCAACATCACCTCGCATCACAGCGAAACGGTCTACGTGCCCCAGGCTGATGGAAACTTGAAAAAGGCTACGGTGCGCAAACGTCCGGGTACGGTGGCTGTGGCCGCGGCCATTCAGAACAAGTACGGCATTCAGGCTGTGCCGCACATTATCTGTAAGGGATTCACGAAGGAAGAAACGGAATATGCGCTGCTCGACCTGAACTTTTTGGGGATTTCCAACCTGCTTCTTTTGCGCGGAGATGCGAAATCGCTCGACATTCCTGCAAAAGACAGGGATTTGTATCACGAACACGCCACCGATCTCCAGCGGCAGGTGAATCTGTTCAACCAGGGAATCGCGCTCGACGGATCGAAGATCGAGGGCATAGACACGCCTTTCTCTTATGGCATGGCCTGTTATCCCGAAAAGCATGAGGAGGCTCCCAACATGGAGTCGGATATTTATTACCTGAAAGAAAAGGTTCGCAACGGAGCGGACTATGTGGTGACTCAGATGTTTTTTGACAATGAGAAGTATTATTCGTTTGTAGAACGCTGCCGGAAAGAGGGCATTAATGTGCCGATCATTCCCGGAATCAAGCCGGTAGTGCTGAAGAGTCAGCTTACGGTACTGCCGAGAGTGTTCCGCACGGACATTCCCGAACCTCTTGCCGCCGAGCTTCGAAAGTGCAAGACGGACGACGAGGTGAAGGAAGTGGGTGTGGAATGGAGCATCGAGCAATGCAAGGATCTGATTCGCCACGGTGTGGAAGGACTGCATTTCTATACGCTTCTTGCATCAGACAGCGTGCGGAAAATCGCGGAAGCGATTTATTGAGGCAGGGATTTATTGCCTTGCAGGAGCTAAAGGGAGTTAGGGGAGTCCGTCACCCTCGCAGGGGTGTAAGCCGGTTGTTCCGCAGACTCCCTTTGCCCTTTTTAAGGAAACTACATGGCAATCCTCCGGAGCCGGATGCGGAGGTTCGAAAGTTCCGCGTCGGTATGAGGTGAAGCCGGCTTGTGAGGCTTGACGGTTACGGTGTGCGATTTCCCGTTCAGTATTTCGGGAAGAGTTATTTCCTGTTTGTATGTGACGGGCTTTTCTGCTGTGCGGAATAAATAGCCGAACCGGTTTTCAAAACGGTTGTAGAGCCGTATGACTATGCAGTTCTTTCCTTTGCGCAGCGGAATGGCTACCTGTTCCTTGCGGAAAGAGCATCGGTAGGGATTCAGGTGTTTCATGATGGAAACTCCGTTCACGCAGACCTCAATGCCGTTTCCGGCACCTATTTCCGCTATCACCCGTTGCTGCCGGGGAGATTCGACCTCCTGCATCAGGTAGTAGGTTTCAAATGGCTTGCAGGCCACTGTTCCGCTGTCTGCATCCAGCTTCTTCCAGCCGTTTCTTTCCGTTTCCGGAGCTGCCGGAGCGTCAAACGAAGTGTGTTTGGGGCCGCACAGGTAAAGGCCTCCCCATGTTGTCCCGGGCAACGGATCTTGGCTTTGCGGTTTTCCTTCGCCCAACTCTACCGTATAAGTCTTTTGGTCGATGGTCAGATCGATTGTCTTCCCTTTTTCTTGCGGAGTGTAAATCAGATCAAGCTGTTTGAGAAGAATCTGGTCGAAATTCCACGAATATCCGATGATGCTCTTGTAGTTGGTGTAATAGTCGAAGCACGAATAACTGTAGAGGGGTGTCGCGTTCTGTGCGGTCAGTGACGTGCTCCTTACGTTTTTCCCGGGGAAGCGGGTGATTTCTTTGTCGAAGTCTAGAGTGAGCACATGAATCACGCTGTCCTTGTAGGCTGAAGCCGGGACGGTGAGCACAATCTCGTCCCCGTATTGCAGGTAGGATGCCATTTTTCCATCCCCCTTTTCCAGCACGTATCCCGGCATGTTGAAAGTGATTTTTCCGTCTTTGGGATAGTTGCCTGAAAGAAACAGATAGAGCTGCTTCCCTTTTCGTGCGGCTGTTCCCCAGTCGAATTCTTCGTTGAAGGGAGAAGAATCACTTCCGTATACTGCATATCCGTACTGCCCGAGCCATTTCCCGATTCTTTCCAGCACCTGTCTTTCGAATGAAATCACATTCCCCTGTCCGTCGGGACCGATATTCAGCAGGTAGTTTCCTCCGTGAGAAACCACGTTGGCCAGTGCGCGCATTTTTTCTGCGGCTTTTTCTTTTGCATTTTCCCGTTTTTGCCACGAACGGTAGCCCCATGTTTCGTTGAACATCGAGGCGCATGTCTGCCACGGTGTCTGGAGAGTAGCGTCCGGATATTGGTTGTCGCCCATCACGCAGAAGTCGTAGCAATCGTTTCCGAGCCTTCCGCTTACCATGCACGAAGGCTGTATCCGGTGTACCAGTTCATAAAGCTCCCTGCTTTGTTCCGGCGTGTTCGACCCCATGTCAAACCATAGCTCTGAGATAGGTCCGTAGCGGGTGAGCAGTTCTTTCAGCTGTGCCTTGCTGTATTCGTGGTGTTTGGACGGAATGAAATTCGCATTGTGCGGTGCCATAGGAGAAGCATACGGGCAATGCCAGTCGATGAGCGAGAAGTAGAGCCCGAAATTCAGTCCCGCGCGTTTGCAGGCTTCCGCCATTTCTTTCACCAGGTCACGTTTGCATGGCGATGCGTCATAAATGTTGTAGGCTGTCGTTTTCGTGCGGAACAGGCAGAATCCGTCGTGATGCTTGCTGGTGAGCACAACCGAGCGCATCCCGGCACGCTTGGCAAGAGCGGCGATTGAGTCTGCATTGAAGCAATCCGGATTGAACTCTCCGGCCAGTGCTTCGTATTTGTCTTTTGGAACGGGAGCGAAAGCCATGATCTGTTCGCTGTATCCTTGTGTCACGGGTTTTCCTTTCCACACGCCTCCCAATTTGGAGTAAAGCCCGAAGTGGATGAACATTGAGAATTTGTTGTCCTGCCATTGGCGGAAGGATTGGGTATCATGCCCGGCTTGCATTCCGGCGCTTGCCAGCAGAAGGCAGAATAAGATAACGAACTTTTTCATGGGTTTTGCTTTTCTTGAAAGCAAAGATAGTGACTTCCTTTTGTGAAATGAAAAAAAAAGCTATTTTTGTGATGACGACCTTTTTAATTAATTCTATATGAAAAACTTGGCATTTGTGTGTTGTTTGCTGGCTGTGGCGCTTGAAGCTGTGGCCGGACTTCCGGAAAGGGAGCGCGGGGACGGCCTGCTTGTGCGTGTGGGGGCCGGAGCAGGCTTTGCAAATCAGGCCGGAACGGGCGAATCGGCGTGGTATGGTCCGAAACAGAAAGGGAACTGCGGCTTCCAGTATAGTGTGGATGTGCTGAATTATTGTAGAAGCCTGGGTTATGGTGTGACGTTCAGGCATTATCTGCATAGCCGTGACATAGCGGGAAGTGTTCCTGATCTGCTGGACGAAGATGTGCAGGTCATGTATGTCGCTCCCCAATTCTCGAATATCGACAAGAGCCTGTTTTTTGAAGGACTTACAAGCAACATTGATTTGGGAGTGGGATATGCCCACTACAAGAGCAGCGGAACGGTTGGCCGGTATGCATACGATGCGCCAGCTTCAGGCTTCGGCGTGAATGTGAACATCGGACTCGCTTATCAGGTGAACCGGCATCTGAGCACAAGACTTTCCCTTTCGGGAGAGTTTTATTGGTTCTATAATCTGCATGATGGGAACGACTATTCTTTTGAATCTCCCTTTGCCCGGCGTGACAAACTTAAAATGGTGATGATCATTCCCCAGCTATCTGTGACGTACCATTTTTAGTGTTCCGCACATGGGCGTTTGTTTTCATGAAAATGAGCGGTCATCCTCATCATGATGGCCGCTCATTTTGTCAGGGTTGTGCGCTTATTCTTCCGTGTCAAGCAGGATGTCCATTACCTGGCAGGCACATTTTGCAACCGATGTGCCCGGTCCGAAGATGGCGATAACTCCTGCCTTGTACAGGAAGTCATAGTCTTGCGGAGGGATGACACCTCCGGCAAACACCAGAATGTCTTCGCGTCCCATGCGCTTCAGCTCTTCCATGATTTGCGGAATCAGTGTCTTGTGTCCTGCGGCCAGCGAAGAAACTCCCACGGCATGCACATCGTTTTCTACCGCTTCGCGCGCAGCTTCTTCCGGAGTCTGGAACAACGGTCCCATGTCTACGTCGAAACCACAGTCGGCAAAGCCGGTTGCCACTACTTTTGCACCTCGGTCGTGTCCGTCCTGTCCCATCTTGGCTATCATGATACGCGGACGGCGCCCTTCTTTCTTTGCAAATTCTTCGGTCAGTTCGCACGCTCTGGCGAAATCTGCATCCTTTTTACTTTCTGATGAATACACTCCTGATATGGTTCTGATTACTGCTTTATAGCGTCCCACTACTTTTTCGCAGGCGTCTGATATTTCTCCCAAGGTAGCGCGTACACGGGCCGCTTCTACCGCCAGTTCCAACAAGTTGCCCTTGCCGGTGCGTGCGCATTCGGTGATGGCTTCCAGCGCCTTGTCTACTTCGGCCTGGTTTCTTCCTTCTTTCAGGCGGCGCAGGTTTTCGATCTGTTCCTGGCGCACTGCGGTGTTGTCTACTTCCAGAATGTCGATCGGATCTTCTTTTTCCAGCCGGTACTTGTTGGTTCCCACGATGGTCTGTTCGCCCGAGTCGATGCGTGCCTGGGTGCGTGCGGCGGCTTCCTCAATGCGCATTTTCGGAATGCCTGTTTCGATGGCTTTGGCCATGCCTCCCAGCTTTTCAATTTCCTGTATGTGCTCCCATGCCTTGTGCGCGATTTCGTTGGTCAGCGATTCCACGTAATAAGAACCTGCCCACGGATCGACGTTCTTGCAGATCTGGGTTTCTTCCTGAATGTAAATTTGCGTGTTGCGTGCGATGCGTGCCGAAAAGTCGGTAGGCAAGGCGATGGCTTCGTCCAGCGCATTGGTGTGGAGTGACTGGGTGTGGCCCAACGCCGCTGCCATGGCTTCGATGCATGTGCGTCCGACGTTGTTGAACGGGTCCTGTTCGGTGAGCGACCATCCCGAGGTTTGCGAGTGTGTGCGCAGAGCCAGCGATTTCGGGTTCTTCGGATTGAACTGCTTTACGATTTTTGCCCAAAGCATACGTGCCGCGCGCATCTTGGCGATTTCCATAAAATGGTTCATTCCGATAGCCCAGAAGAACGAAAGGCGGGGAGCGAAGGCATCAATGTCGATTCCCGCGGCGATGCCGGCACGCAAGTATTCCAGTCCGTCGGCCAGCGTGTAGGCGAGTTCGATGTCGGCTGTGGCTCCGGCTTCCTGCATGTGGTAGCCCGAAATGGAGATTGAGTTGAACTTCGGCATCTTCTGCGAAGTATATTCGAAGATGTCAGAAATGATCTTCATGGAGAAGGCTGGCGGATAGATGTAGGTGTTGCGCACCATGAACTCTTTCAGGATGTCGTTCTGGATGGTTCCGGCCATCTCTTCCAGCTTTGCCCCCTGTTCCAGTCCGGCGTTGATGTAGAATGCCATGACGGGAAGCACCGCGCCGTTCATAGTCATCGACACAGACATTTTGTTCAGTGGAATTCCGTCGAACAGCACCTTCATGTTGTCGAGCGAGCAGATGGAAACGCCTGCCTTGCCCACATCTCCCACTACGCGCGGATGGTCCGGATCGTAGCCGCGGTGAGTAGGAAGGTCGAAAGCAACCGACAGACCTTTCTGTCCTGATGCCAGGTTGCGGCGGTAGAATGCGTTCGACTCTTCAGCGGTGGAAAATCCGGCGTACTGGCGGATGGTCCATGGGCGGAAGGTGTACATCATGGAGTACGGTCCTCTGAGATAGGGAGGAATGCCGGCCGCATAGTTCAGGTGCTCCATGCCTTCCAGGTCTTCCTTTGTATAGACGGGTTTCACCGGAATCTGTTCGGGCGTGTTCCAGTTGGCTGTAATGTTGTTTTCTTTCTGCCATTCTTTTCCGTTTTGGGGGTGGAATCCGGCAAATATGTCAATGTCTTTAAAATTCGGTTTCATGGTTTGTCCTGATTTACAGTAGTTGTTTGTTATACTCGCGTAGTGTTTCCAGCACGTTGCAGCGCACATGGATGAAATTCTCGATTCCGGCAGCTTTCAGATCGTCCATGCATGCCGGGGCTCCTGCCACGATAAACATCGCGCGTCCGTCGAGAGCCTTGAATGCCGGGACTGCATATGCTGCATACTCGTCATCGCTTGAGCAGAGCACTACGATGTCCGCTTTTGCTTTGAGAGCCGCTTCAACTCCCTCTTCAACCGTGGCGAAGCCTAAATTGTCGATAACCTCATAACCTGCACAGGCGAGGAAATTGCACGAGAATTGGGCGCGTGCCTGACGCATGGCCAAGTTGCCGATGGTCAGCATGAAAGCTTTCGGACGTTTGCCCGAATGTTCCGTTTCCAGGCGCAAGGCCTCGAACTCGCTTGCCGCACGTTCGGTATTCAGTGCCGGGAAAGGCTTTTCGCATTCGTGTCCGTGCTCTTTTCCGTTTCCGCAGCAGCAGGCATGTTCCAAAGGCGCCTTGTTGCCGGCCTGTTCGCTAAAGTTCGGATACTGGTTGGTTCCCAGCAGAATCTCTTTTCTTCTGGACACAGCCTCGTGACGCGCCTTGTTGCTGGCATTCACCGCATTCTGCACTGTTCCGGCTTTGATGCCTTCCAGCATTCCGCCCTCATCTTCTGTCTGAAGGAAAAGTTTCCATGCTTCTTTGGCGATGGAGGCGGTCAGCGTTTCGATATAGTATGATCCTCCGGCTGCATCTGCCACACGGTTGAAGTGAGATTCCTCTTTCAGCAGGAGCTGCTGGTTGCGCGCCAGACGTTCCGAGAAATCGTTGGGAGTTTCATATACCTTGTCGAACGGAGTGACGGTGATGGAGTCGACTCCTGCGATGGCTGCGCTCATCGTTTCGGTCTGTGTGCGGAGCAGGTTTACGTAAGAATCAAATAAGGTGAGATTGAATGTCGATGTTTCCGCATGTATGTTCATCATGCACGATTCTGTCCGTTCCGGCTTGTATTGCGCTACGATATTTGCCCAAAGCATGCGTGCGGCGCGGAACTTGGCAATTTCCATGAAATAGTTTGAGCTGATGCCGAAGTGGAACTTGATTTTCTTTGCCGCCAGATCAGCCGGCACTCCCGCTTCGGTCAGTTGGCGCATGTATTCATTTCCCCAGGCCAGTGCATATCCCAGTTCCTGGTAAATGTAGGCGCCCGAGTTGTTCAGCATGACTGAGTTGACTGCAATGCACCGGAAGTTGGGATAGTCTTTCAGCGTTTCGGCGATTTCCTTTCCGAAAGCGAACACGCCGCTCACGTCTTTCCCCTTTTGCAGCATCTTGCTGATCGGGTCGAAGTTGAGCGAACCGTGAAGCTTTTCCGGGCTGTATCCTTTTTCCTTGAAATAGTCAGCCAGCAGTTGGGCGAGGAGCAGCGTGTGCCGCTGGCAGGTGGAGAAGTTCAGTTCGATGCATTCGCAACAGATGTCTTGCAGGAGCGTGCGGATGAATTCGGCATTCAAGTCGGACTTTTTTACGGAGAATCCCAGCGAATCCACCCCTTTGTTCAGAATGTCGAGTGCCTTGGCGTTGGCAGCCTTTGCGTCGTCCGCCACAATGTCCTGCCGGATGAACCAGGTGTTGTCGTCTTTCTTGTTTCCCCTGATGTAGGGAAATTCGCCCGGCAATCCTTCGGTCGTTTTCAATCCTTCAATGTCTTCCTGGCGGTAGAAAGGCTTTACCTTGAACCCTTCGTTGGTTTTCCATACCAGCTTCTTTTCGTAATCGGCCCCCTTCAGGTCTGCCATCACTTTGTCTGTCCATTCTTGGGTAGACACAGGAGGGAAATCTGAAAACAGTTTTTCTTTATTATCTGCCATAATTAGATGTGTTTTGTTGATATTCAGATTTAAAATAATGTTCGGGCATGTGCCTTCGAGAGCAAATATACGAAATATTTGGATTCTTAGGCTTGTATCCGCCATGATTTTCATCGGAATAAAAAGGACAAAATCCGCGAAGTGTCGCACGGATGTTGTATATTTGTCATTGTGATGTAACGGGCATGAGCTACTTTTGTCCGGAAATCGTTTGATAATTCATCAAAAAACCGGTTTTATTATGAAAAATAGACTTGTTTGTTTGGTTGCCTTGTGCTGTATGGGAGGCAGCCTGTTTGCGCAGCAGCTTCGTTTCGGAAGCGACGGAAAGTTCAAGATCGTGCAGTTTACAGACGTTCACTGGGTGGCCGGCAATCCGGCAAGCGAGGAGGCGTCCGTGCGCATGAATGAAGTGCTGGAGGCAGAAAAACCCGATTTTGTCATCTATACGGGCGACTTGATTTATGGACGTCCCGCAACCGAAGGGCTTGACAAGGCACTTGAGCCTGTCGTTTCGCGGAATATACCCTTTGCCGTAACATGGGGCAACCATGATGACGAGCAGGGCATGACCCGAGAGCAGTTGAGCGACTACATCCAGGCGAAGCCGAATAATCTGACCGGTACGGTGGAAGGCCTTCCGGGAGTAACAAACTATATCCTTCCGGTCCGCTCTTCTGACGGGGCGAAAGATGCCGCAGTGATGTATGTACTTGACAGTCATTCGTATTCCGGGCGGAAGGATGTGAAGGGATATGACTGGATCAAGCCCGAGCAGGTGGAATGGTTCCGCAGAGAGAGCGCAGGGTATACGGACAGGAACGGAGGGAAGCCGCTGCCTGCCCTGGCATTTTTCCATATACCTCTTCCCGAATACAACCAAGCAGCTCAGGATGAAAAGGCTTTGCTGATAGGCACGCGCAAGGAAAAGGCATGTGCGCCGGCTCTCAATACGGGGCTGTTTGCAGCCATGCTGGAAGCTGGTGACGTGATGGCTACCTTTGTGGGCCATGACCATGTGAATGACTATGTGGTGAACTGGTACGGGATGCTTCTCTGTTACGGCCGCTTTACCGGAGGAAAGACAGTGTACCATGACATACCGGGAGGAAACGGTGCCCGTATCATTGAACTTACGGAAGGCGAACGCGGTTTCCGCACATGGATCCGTTTGAAGGGCGGCAAGGTAATCAACGAAGTAAGTTTCCCGGAGTGACATCTTTCCGGGCGTTGAGAACCGGCAGGAGCGGCGTTCGGAAAAAACGCTTTCTGGGGCAAAATCTATATCTCCAGACTAGAGATGCAAATCTCCAGACTGGAGATACATATCTTTAATGTGAAGACACATATCTCCAGCCTGGAGATAAAGAATAATTCAAGGCATATAAAACAAGCGTACCCTCTGCCGTGCTTTTGAAGTCCGTCGGCTGGCAGGCAGCCTGTCCGTTTCCCTCTGCCTTTATCCGATATTTTTCACCTTGATCAGGTATTCGGCAATCTGTACGGCATTGAGTGCTGCCCCCTTCTTGATCTGGTCGCCAACGATCCAGAAAGTGAGTCCGTTCTCGTCGGCCAGGTCCTTTCTGATGCGTCCCACATATACGGGATCCTTGCCTGCGAGGAACAGCGGCATGGGGTATTCCTTCTTTTCGGGATTGTCCATCAGCACCAGTCCTTCTCCGTGTGCGAAAGCCTCTCTTGCCTCCTCTACCGAAACCGGCCGTTCCGTTTCAATCCAGATGCTTTCAGAGTGCGAGCGCAGGGCCGGCACGCGTACGCAGGTTGCGCTTACCTTCACGTCGGAGTGCATGATCTTGCGCGTTTCGTTATACATTTTCATTTCTTCCTTTGTATACCCGTTGTCCGTGAACACGTCGATCTGAGGGATCAGGTTGAATGCAAGCTGGTATGCGAACTTTTCCACTTTTACCGGTTCTCCGGCCAGCACCTGGCGGTATTGTTCATACAGTTCGTCCATAGCTGCCGCTCCCGCGCCGCTGGCTGCCTGATAGGTTGACACATGCACCCGTTTGATGTGTGTCAGGTTCTCGATGGCTTTCAGTGCTACAACCATCTGGATGGTCGTGCAGTTCGGGTTGGCGATGATGTTGCGCGGACGGTTCAGCGCATCCTCCGCATTTACTTCCGGAACGACCAGCGGAATGTCTTCTTCCATGCGGAATGCGCTGGAGTTGTCTATCATCACTGCGCCGTATTTGGTGATTGTTCCGGCAAATTCTTTCGATGTGCCTGCTCCCGCCGAAGCGAAAGCGATGTCTACCCCTTTGAAGTCATCGTTGTGCTGCAGAAGTTTGACTTCGATTTCTTTTCCCCGGAATGTGTATTTGCGTCCGGCACTGCGTGATGAGCCGAATAACAGCAGTTCGTCGATCGGAAAATTTCTTTCATCGAGCACCCGCAGAAACTCTTGTCCTACGGCACCGCTCGCACCTACAATTGCTACTTTCATCTTCGTATATCTGTTAAATTAGTTCCTTATTGCATCGTATATGACGGAAAGTGTGGCAAAATATCAGAGCTTTCAATCAATTCGCAAAATTACAACATTTTGGGATACAGAAGTGAAAATGCGGAACTTTTTTCGTATTTTTGTACCCAAATAGATTTAAAGTCTTCCCTTTTTATGAAAGAATTGCTCGATTTGGTTCGTTTCGATATAAGCTTGCCTGTCACTGACCCGACATGGATCTTCTTTTTGGTATTGGTAATCATACTTTTCGCGCCGATTCTGCTTGAAAGACTGCGCATTCCGCACATTATCGGGATGATACTGGCAGGTATTGTCGTTGGCGAGCATGGCTTCAATATCCTTGCGCGCGACAGCAGTTTCGAGCTTTTCGGAAAGGTGGGGCTTTATTACATCATGTTTCTGGCCGGGCTGGAGATGAACATGGAGGACTTCAAGAGCATCCGCGTGAAGGCCACGGTGCTTGGAATCCTGGCTTTTGTCATTCCGCTGGGAATAGGCATCTGGACCAATCTTTATCTGCTTGATTATGCGCTTGTAACTTCCGTGCTGCTTGCCAGCATGTATGCGTCGCACACGCTGATCGCTTATCCGATTGTAATCCGTTATGGAATCAACCGGCAGCGGGCGGTGAGCATTGCGGTGGGGGGTACGGCGGTAACCGACACGCTGACATTGCTTGTGCTTGCGGTCATTGCGGGCATGTACAAGGGAGAAACCTCTGACATGTTTCTTGTGTGGCTCGTGCTGAAAGTCGTGGTGCTGAGCGTGTTGATCATGCTGACCTTTCCGCGTATCGGGCGTTGGTTTTTCCGGCGGTACAGCGATCAGGTGGTGCAGTACATCTTCGTGATGGCGATGATGTTTCTGGGCGCTGCTCTGATGGAGCTTATCGGGATGGAAGGCATTTTGGGCGCTTTTCTTGTAGGACTGGTTCTGAACCGGCTTATCCCTCATGTTTCTCCGCTGATGAGCCATCTGGAGTTTGTGGGGAACGCCTTGTTCATTCCTTATTTTCTGATAGGTGTCGGAATGCTTATCAATGTAAACATTCTGTTCGGGCATTTCGATTCTATCAAGGTGGCTTCGGTGATGATTGTTGTGGCTTTGACAGGCAAGTGGATCGCTTCATGGCTCACACAGAAGATCTATCGGATGCGGGCGGTGGAGCGCGAACTGATGTTCGGGCTGAGCAATGCACAGGCTGCGGCTACGCTGGCGGCTGTACTGGTGGGGTATAATATCGTTCTTCCCGGCGGAGAGCGTCTGTTGAACGAAGATGTGCTGAACGGAACCATTCTGCTGATTCTGGTCACTTGCGTAGTAAGTTCGTTCATGACGGAACATGCTGCCAAGCGGATTGTGATGGATGACGTGGAGGTGGACGAGGATAAAGAAAACGACAAGGAATGCATCCTGATCCCGGTTGCGAACCCTGACACGCTGGAAAGCCTGATGCAGTTGGCGCTGGTGGTCCGTAACGAAAAAATGGACGGCAACCTTGTGGCGTTGAATGTGATTAACGACAACAACGATTCCGTGCGTCTGGAAATGAAAGGAAAAAGAAGCCTGGAGCGTGCGGGGCAGATAGCTGCATCGGCCAATATTTCGCTGAGGGCGCTGAGCCGTTTCGACCTGAATATTGCGACGGGCATTCTGCATACAGCCAAGGAAGTGGATGCCACAAGCATTATCATCGGACTGCATCACAAGGCGAGCATCGTCGACTCTTTCTTTGGAAACCTCACGGAGGACTTGCTCAAGAATACTTACCGTCAGGTGATGATCGCGCGCTTTCTGATGCCGGTCAATACCTTGCGCCGCATCATCGTTGCAGTGCCTCCCAAGTCGGAGTTTGAGCATGGCTTTGTCAAATGGATTACCCATCTCTGCCGCATGAGTTCCCAGTTGGGATGCCGTTTGCACTTTTTCGCTCATCCGCAGACGTTGGGCTACCTGAAAGGGTATATACAGAAGAAGCACAAGGATGTGCTGACAGAATATCAGGAACTGGAAGACTGGGATGACCTGCTGATTATTACCGGACAGGTGAACTTCGACCATTTGCTGGTGATTGTCAGCGCACGCCGGGGATCGATCTCTTATGATTCGGCGTTCGAGCGTTTGCCCATGCAGGTGTCCAGGTATTTCAACAATTGCAGCATCATGCTGCTTTATCCGGATCAGAAGGGTGACCCCAATGAGGCTTTGTCGTTTGCCGACCCGCGCGGCTGGGCCGAAACGCAATATTATGATAAGGTGGGAAACTGGTTCTATAAATGGTTTAAGAAAGATTCATGAGTGAAATGAGAGATGAATGGCAGCAGCGCACCGAACTGCTGCTGGGTGAGGAAAAGATGGAGAGGCTGCGCAAGGCGCATGTGCTGGTGGTCGGTGTGGGAGGCGTAGGCGCTTATGCCGCCGAAATGCTTTGCCGTGCCGGAGTGGGAAAGATGACGATTGTGGATGCCGATACGGTGCAGCCGAGCAACATGAACCGCCAGCTTCCGGCTCTCCGTTCGGCTTTGGGCCGTTTCAAGGTTGATGTGCTGGCCGAGCGTTTCAGGGATATCAATCCGGAACTGGAGTTGCATGTGATGCCGGTTTATCTGAAAGATGAGGCGATACCCGAACTGCTGGACAGTGCAGCGTTTGATTTCATCGTAGATGCGATAGATACTGTAGCTCCCAAATGTTTTCTGATTTATCATGCGTTGAAGCGCAGGATGAAGATCGTCAGCAGCATGGGAGCTGGAGCTAAAAAAGACATTACTCAGGTCCGGTTCGCTGATCTGTGGGATACATACCACTGCGGATTGAGCAAGGCGGTGAGAAAGCGTCTGCAGAAGATGGGAATGAAGCGGAAGCTTCCGGTTGTCTTCAGTACGGAGCAGGCCGACCCGGAAGCTGTGGTGCTGGTAGAAGGAGAGGCCAACAAGAAATCTGCCGTAGGCACTATAAGCTATATGCCGGCTGTATTCGGATGTTATTTGGCCGAATATGTGATTGGAAAATTGTAGCTGGCATGAAGTTATCAAGAATAAAGACAGATTAAATGATGATAGAACTGGAAGGTATAACAAAAAGCTTCGGTTCCTTGCAGGTGCTGAAAGGAATCGATCTGACAATCGCCAAAGGAGAGATTGTGAGCATTGTCGGACCCAGCGGAGCCGGAAAAACAACGCTTCTGCAAATCATGGGAACCCTTGACAGACCTGATTCGGGGCGTGTCGTGCTGAACGGAACCGAGGTGAACCGTCTGAATGAGAAAGCTCTTTCAGCGTTCCGGAACAAGGAAATCGGTTTTGTGTTTCAGTTTCACCAGCTTTTGCCTGAGTTTACAGCGCTTGAGAACGTTGCGATACCTGCTCTGATACGAGGAGAGTCGGCAGGGAACGCTCGCCGGAAGGCTATGGAAATGCTGGAGCTGATGGGCCTGCAGGATCGTGCTTCGCACAAGCCGGCCGAATTGTCGGGGGGAGAGAAGCAGCGCGTTGCGGTTGCACGCGCTTTGGTGAACCGTCCTTCGGCGGTGTTGGCGGATGAGCCTTCGGGAAGCCTCGACACGCAGAACAAGGAAGAACTGCATCGTCTGTTCTTTGATTTGCGTGACCGGCTGGGGCAGACTTTTGTTATCGTGACCCATGACGAAGGGCTGGCTTCAAAGACAGACAGAACAATACATATCATTGACGGAAAAATTAAAAAAGAAGAATTATGAGTCATATAAAATTAGGACGATACAATCAGTTGGAGATAGTTAAGGAAGTGGATTTTGGTGTATATCTTGACGGAGATGAAGACGGAGAGATTCTGCTTCCGTTGAAGTATGTGCCTGAAGGAAGTGCTCCCGGCGACATATTGAACGTGTTTATTTACCTTGATATGGAAGAGCGGCTGGTAGCTACTACGCAGCAGCCCTATGCGCAGGTAGGCGACTTCGCATGCCTGGAGGTGGCGTGGGTGAATGAGTATGGCGCCTTTCTCGACTGGGGACTGATGAAAGATCTGTTCGTGCCTTTCCGCGAGCAGAAAGTCAAGATGCAGAAAGGACGCCGCTATGTGGTGTATGTGGATCTTGATGAGGAGAGTTACCGTATCATGGGCTCTGCAAGGGTGGAGCGTTATCTCTCGCGCGAACGGGCAGACTACTTGCCGGGCGACGAGGTGGAAGTGATGGTATGGCAGCGCACTGATTTGGGCTATAAGGTGATTGTGGACAATAAGTTTGGAGGCATGCTGTACCATAATGAGATTTTCCAGCAGCTGGCAACAGGCATGAAGCTTCCTGCGTTTGTGAAGCAGGTACGCCCTGACGGCAAGATTGATCTGGAATTGCAGCAGGCGGGTTTCCGCAAGGTTGATGATTTTGCGGAAGTGCTTCTGCAGTTTATCAAGGATAAGGGCGGACGTACTTCAATCAATGACAAAACGGACGCCGAAACGATTTATGATACTTTTGGCGTAAGCAAGAAAACATTCAAGAAAGCCGTAGGCGAACTCTATAAGAAACGCCTGATTGTGCTCGAAGACGGCGGCATCCGTTTGGCCTGAAGTCTGCATTTGGACAAGTTGAAACGCTGAAACGCAAAGTCACAGAGATTGCATGTTGAAGTCTGGCTGCATGAACTTCAGAATCCTGTGACTTTGCGTTTGGTATTTCTGCCCGCGCACTTTATAGTCTTTTCGCTTCGTTCCGGCGTGCCTGTTGTGCCGACCGGTTCTGCCGCTTGCCGCTATGCCGGTTGTCTGTTCTCGGTTTTCTTTGAGTGTCCGGCCTGTCGGGACGTGAAACGTTCGGTCTGTCCGGTTTGGCTTCCGGTCTGTTTGCGTGCGGCTTCTGGGGTCTTGCCGTACCGGGGCGGTCGGTCTGATTTCCCGGATGTCGGTTGGACGGAGTAAAATGGAATCCCGGATTTTTCTGCGGAGGCGTGTGCGGCCTTCCCGGAGCAGGTCTTTCCGGCCTTATTCCCGGCCTTCCGAAGTCACGGTGCGGGGCATGGGGACGTGCAGGCCTTGCATGTGCATATACGGGATGGTGATAGCGCACAGGGTAAATGTGCTGGTAATAACTTCTTCCGCCGAAATGCGAACGGCAGTGTCCGCCCCGGTAGGTCAGATAATGCCTGGGAGGTCTGTAATAAAAATGATTCCGGTTCGGGTATACCTTATATATACGCAGGTAACATACGTTGTTCAAGGTGTAGACCGGGTGGAAAAAATAGTCGAGCGCGATGAAACGTGCATATTCCGCATTTGAAAGGACCCAGCGCAGGTCGTCGTTGCGTATGTCAAGGTAGCGGTAATAGAGGTCGATGGCTGTTGCATCGGCTGCTGCTATCCGTGCGATGTACGGATTGATTCCGGTGAAGAAATCATAGTTGATCTCATACAGGTCGTTGTATTGGTCTGTACTCAGGTGCAGTTCGAACGCCATACGGTCGGTAAGAAAGCGGGCATTTACGCGTATGTCGCCGAATACGCTTGCGGATGCCGGCAGAATGCTCAGGCAGGCCGCCAGGACAGTAAACATTAAGGTTCTTGCTTTCATGGCTTCATCTGTTTGGTTTCTGATACAAAAGTATGCAGAGAAAAATCTCCTTGCAAGATGATTTCCCCTATTTGTTCATAGGGAGTTCCCTATGCCGCAGGGGAGTTTTCAGAAAAGCGGGCGCATGGTTTGCAAGCCTCTCTGCAGTCCGGAGCGGAGCGAAAAGCGCAAAAGGGCAGGCACAAGGCGCTGGCTTCCGGTCAGATGAAATTCCTGTTTTGTGCCTTTGCGTTTATGTCTGTTTTCAGGCTGCGGTTGCTTGGCTTCTGTGTGTCTGTCCTATTTGATGATTTTCAGAAACTTCTCGATGTCTTTTCTGATCATCTGATAGAGCGGCGAACTTGTATAGTTTGTGTTGCGGTGAATCACTTGTTCTACATTGACCTGGCAGCGTTCGTAGTTGGTGAGTTCATTCTGCAGCTGCATGCTGTGCAGGGCGAGGCTGTGGATTTGCTGCTCCCTTTCTCTGCGCAAGATGGTGCAGACAGGGATGAGCAGCCGCATCACTACATTGTCCATGATGTGGTGTCCCTGTATGAACATGTATGTGTTATTCGGATGCACTCCCAGCTCTTTCAGTTCGGTTTTCATGGACTCTATTTCCGGAATGGCATTCCTGTGCTTGTGTTCCAGGTCGCGCAGTTTGCGCTTCACCTTCCTTTCCATAGCCTCCAGCGACCATTCCGGGTGGTATGTGTTTACATGGTCCAGCTTTACATACGAGCAGAAGTCCATCAGCGAAAATTCAGAGAGAATATGGTGGCGGTAGAACCAGATAGACCAGATGAAAAGCGGATAGGCGATTTGTGAATACTGCTTCATGAACTCCGGAAAGTCGACCAGCTTATGGTCGTTCAGCGTAGCCATGACGCATACGTCATGCAGTCCTTCTGCATAGCAATGGTAGTTTTCGATTGCATACGCATACGTCTGCATGACATAAGGACATTTCAGCATATAGCGCGAGGTGTTGGTGCATCCTTGCAGCAGATAGTCATAGTCACTGTCTACGCAGGCGATCATGTTCTCGCCGAGCTGGTTTCCGAGCTGGTTCATCAATACCGTTTTCTTGCCTTTGGCCAGTGATGTCCGCGAGGGGAGCATCACCTCAAAATAGCGGCTGTCGTTTTCATACTCCGAAAGCAATGTCCGCCAGAACGAAATGTCATCGTAGCTTTCCACATAGGCAACTATCTTTCTTCTTGCATGTTTCGGTTTCAGTTTGTTTGCCGCGCCAACGTACAGGGAAGAAAGGTTTTCGGTGAGTCTTTTTCCCATAATCCTAAAGTTTTAGTGAGTGGTTATGTCGCTGACTTCCGTTACCGCATCAATCCATCCGTTCATGATGAGAGCCGGAGAGTGCGTGGTGAGGATGATCTGCACGTGCGGATTCAGGCTCCGGATGAGGGAGATGAGGCGCTGCTGCCATTCGACGTGGAGCGAGATTTCCGGTTCGTCCATGAAGAGCGCATACGACTGGTTGTCCTGTACCAGCACGGTGAGCAGAATGACAAGCATCTGTTTTTCGCCTGACGAGAGCTGGTAGGGGGTAAGCGTGTCCCCGTCCTGCTCAAACAGGATTTCGTTGCTCTTGCGGATAATCTTTTTTCCGGTTTCGCTGAACAGGTCGTCAATCAGATTCTGAAAACTGGTTTTGGGCCGTGACACTTCGGAAGCGTCTTCGGGCTTTCCTCCGGTGAGCAGTTCGATGATGCGGTTTCCGATGTTCACCTGATAGTCGAGGTAGCGGCGTTGGAGCTGGTAAAGCTGCCAGTCAAGCTCTGTTTTCACTTTCTGGTTTCCGATTTTTCCGAGAAGTTCCGAGTTAAGCAGCGGGCGGTCGAAGCTTCTGATGACATCGAAATGAATGTAAGTGGCGTCTTCCGGAGAAAACACGAAAGAAACTCCCGGCTGCACGCCGTTTTTCAGCGCGCCTCCTTCCAGCATGGTCAGGCTGGTCACCGAATTGTTCAATATGGTACTCTTTCCTATTCCGTTTACCCCGCTCAAGATGTTTACGTCAGGGCGCAGTTCCCACGATATGTTCTTGCGTCCCCACAGGCCCTTTATCTCGATGCGTTTGATATAGTCTGCCTTTTTTTTCATGGCTGTAACAAATTGAAGATTGTTTCTAACAAATGTAGAAAATTTTGCGGAATAAATCAATCCGTATCGTTCTTTTTTCAGAATCATGCTAACTTTGCGGAAAAATAGGAATGTATTATGAATGCAAAGGACATAAAGGCACATCTGGCTTTGCTGGGAGCGGCCAGTATGTGGGGACTGATGTCGCCGGTGGGAAAAGCGGCGATGGAGGCAGGCGTTTCGGGACTTAGTCTGGCGAACATGCGCATGATCGGGGCAGCCTGCTGTTTCTGGATTACCTCGTTGTTTGTGAAGCAGGAGAAAGTGAACCATCACGACCTGCTGATGCTTTTTTTCGCTTCCCTGCTGGGCATCGTATGCAATCAGGGATGCTTCACTTTCGGGCTTTCGCTTACGTCGCCGGTCGACGCTTCCATTGTGACCACTACTATGCCTATTGTGACCATGATTCTGGCCGCCCTGTTTCTGAAAGAGCCGGTCACTCCGAAAAAGGTTACGGGCATCTTTCTTGGTTCGGTGGGAGCGCTGGTGCTGATCATGAGCAATCAGGGAGGAGGAGAGAAAGAAGGGGGCATTCTGGGCGATGCGCTTTGTGTGATGGCTCAGGTGAGCTTCGCCTGCTACCTGACGATTTTCAAGAAACTGATAGCCCGCTACAATGTGATTACCCTGATGAAATGGATGTTCACGTATGCCGCCATCTGCTTCATCCCGTTTTCGTACAATGACTTTTCTTCCACAGACTGGGCTTCGTTCCCGATGGAAGTATGGCTGGAAGTTGGCTATGTGGTGCTGTTCGGTACCTATGTGGCGTATATTCTGATGCTTGTGGGGCAGAAGACGCTACGGCCTACGGTGGTGAGCATGTACAATTATATGCAGCCGGTGGTGGGCAGCAGCGTTGCGGTGCTTGCAGGCATGGCAAGTTTCGGATGGGTGAAAGGTATAGCCGCCGTGCTGATATTTACCGGCGTTTATGTGGTGACCCAGAGCAAGTCGCGTGCGCAGATGCTGGCGGAACGGAATGAAAACAGATAACAGGACGCGTATGGCAGAATCTCCTGTATTATACCTTCAGCGCCAGTGCGAACTGCTGAAAATGGAATACGAATACGAAAAAGAGCAGTTCAGGCAGCAGACCGAAGTGATGGGCATCGGACGCAAGATCAAACGCGGGATGTGCTGGTATCCGTTGAATGTCGAGCGGAGCTATTACAACGCTTTGAACCAGCTTGTGGTTGAGGTGGAGAGAAGGGAGGACAAGGATATAGAGCATGTGTTTGAATACGGGAAGCCGGTGTGTTTCTTCACGCAGGACTTCAGCGGAAAGATCACTTACCTGAACTTCGTGGCCACGGTGAGCTATGTTGATGAAGACCGCATGGTTGTGGCACTTCCCAATGCCGATGCCCTGCTGGCGGTTCAGGCCAAGGAAGTGCTGGGGGTGCAGCTGTATTTTGACGAAACCAGCTACAGGCTGATGTTCGAGGCCCTGAAGCGGGTGATTGCTGCAAAAAACAACCGTCTGGCTGAACTGAGAGATATTTTCCACGGCCAGCGGCCTGCTTCTTCCTTTTCTTTCCAGCCGGTCCGTTTTCCGTGGCTCAACCGCACGCAGGAAGAGGCGGTGAACAAAGTGCTTCACGCCAAGGATGTGGCCATCGTGCATGGCCCTCCCGGAACGGGAAAGACCACGACGATGGTAGAAGCTGTTTACGAAACCCTGCACCGGGAAAATCAGGTGCTGGTGTGCGCGCAGAGCAATATGGCCGTCGACTGGATCAGCGAGAAGCTGGTTGACCGGGGAGTGAGCGTGCTCCGTATCGGAAATCCCAGCCGTGTGAACGACAAGATGCTTTCGTTCACCTATGAGCGGCGTTTCGAGTCGCATCCCGACTACCCCCAGCTTTGGAGCATCCGCAAAGCCGTCAGAGAACTTTACGGGCGTTTGCGGAAGGCTTCCGACCGGGAATCGGTGCGCACCAAGATCAATTCGCTGAAAGACCGGGCCACGGATCTGGAAATCCGTATCAACGAATCGCTATTCAGCGAGGCGCGGGTCATTGCCTGCACGCTGGCCGGAAGCGCGAACCGGGTGCTTGTGGGGCAGAAATACGGCACCGTGTTCATTGACGAGGCTGCCCAGGCTCTCGAGCCTGCCTGCTGGATAGCCATCGGCAAGGCCGACCGGGTGATATTGGCCGGCGACCATTGCCAGCTTCCGCCTACCGTGAAGTGCATGGAGGCCTTGCGGCAGGGCTTGGGCGATACGCTGATGCAGGCCGTGGTAAAGAACAAGCCGGAGGTGGTTTCGTTGCTGAAAGTGCAGTATCGGATGAATGACGCCATCATGCGCTTTTCTTCCGAATGGTTTTACGGAGGTATGCTCCAGTCGGCTCCGGATGTCAGATACCGCAGCATTCTTGATTTTGACACGCCTATCGAGTGGGTGAACACCGAAGGAATGGATTGCAACGAAGAGTTTGTGGGCGAGAGCTACGGACGCATCAACAAGGCCGAAGCGGAACTGTCGGTAGCCCAGCTGAAAAATTATATCACCAAAATCGGGCGTGAGCGTTTTCTGGAAGAGCGGATCGACGTAGGGCTGATATCTCCCTACAAGGCGCAGGTGCAGTATCTGCGCCAGCTGCTGAAGAAAGACAGTTTCTTCAAGCCTTACCGCCCGCTGATTACGGTGAATACCGTCGACGGGTTTCAGGGGCAGGAGCGTGACGTGATCATCATCAGCCTGGTACGTGCCAACGAGGAGGGCCAGATCGGATTCCTCAATGACCTTCGCCGGATGAACGTGGCGATTACACGAGCCCGCATGAAACTGATTATTTTGGGGGACGCTTCCACGCTTACCCGGCATCCGTTCTACCGCCGGCTGTATGAATACATCGGCACGCTGGAGTAAGCGGCTTTCCGGCTTTTGGGCGTGAGGTGCCCAAGAGCCTTGTCTGTTGCGGATCGGATTTTTGTCTTTCTGTCGCGGAATTTGCGCTCAGCCTTTCAAAATGCGAGGAAAATGGCTTTTTGTCTGATTGCGGACAGATGGAAATCCGCGTATCCGGAGGCGTTTTCTTTGACGGTTCAGCTCATCTGCCCGGCTGGAAAGCGTTTAAAAGGGAGATGAGGGAGGAAAAGAGATGAAAATTCGTCGGAAAAAGTTGAAAAAAGACGGGCAATTTTGAATGAAATGACCCGTCATTCCCGGCAAGATGACCGCTCATTCCGCTTAAAATGTTTCGTCATTCTTTCCGGATCAGGGTTTCGGGCCTTGTTTTTGTCCGGATTGTCCGGCATTCTTTCTTTCTCCGGATTGTTGCCGTGCCTGGTGTAAAGGCGTTTCCCTGCGCAAAAGGATGCAAATCCTTTGATATGGAAACAAATCGGATGCTGTCCGGCCTTTTTGCAGACAATGTGAGCGGAGAGCGGCGCGTGAGAATCCGTTTTTGCGGAAGTGGGTCCGGATGAGGCTGGAATGGCGGATTCTCAAAGGTCTGAAATGTCATTTTGTCAGCGTGTAAGGCGAACAATCAGGTGGCGGAATTTGTTTGAATAAGGGGCGAATGGTTATATTTGCGCTGTTTGTATTTGTTTAAAGATAATTTTTATGCTGACAGATTTGCTTCAAAACTCTTATTTTTCGGTATTTTTAATCGTTGCGCTCGGTTTTGTGCTGGGGAGAATCAAAATCAAAGGCTTGTCGCTCGATGTTTCTGCCGTGATTTTCATTGCGCTGGCATTCGGGCATTGGGGGGTGACTATCCCTAAGGAGCTGGGAAATTTCGGACTGGTGCTGTTTATCTTTACCATCGGCATACAGGCGGGACCCGGATTCTTCCATTCGTTCAAGAGCAAGGGGAAAACATTGATTCTGATTACGTTGCTGATTGTAGCCTCTGCCTGTCTGACGGGTCTGGGGGCGAAGTTTCTGTTTGATGTGGACGGGCCGAGCATTGTGGGACTGATTGCGGGAGCGTTGACCAGTACGCCGGGACTTGCCGTCGCTATCGACAGCACGCATTCGCCTTTGGCCTCCATAGCCTACGGTATTGCTTATCCGTTTGGCGTGATCGGTGTCATTCTGTTTGTCAAGCTCCTTCCCAAGCTGTTTGGCGTAGATCTGAAGGAAGAGGCGCACCGGCTTGAAAGAGAACGCCGGAGCCAGTTTCCGGAATTGGCGACAAAGCTTTTCAAGGTTACCAACCCGTCGGTTGCGGGGCGTACGCTTGCGCAACTGAATATCCGTGCGGTTACGGGTGCCGTGGTGTCGCGTTTGAAGAAGAACGGAGAAGTGCTGATGCCTTCTGCGCACACGGTGCTCGAAGAAGGGGATAGCGTGCAGGCCGTGGGAAGCGAAGAGGCCCTGAACAACCTGGAATCCCTGCTTGGAGTCAGGGAAGAGGGCGAACTGCCGCTGGAGCAGAATCAGGGGATCGAATCGCTTCTCCTTACGCGTAAAGAGGTGATAAACAAGCAGTTGGGCGAACTGAACCTGCAGAAGAACTTTGGATGTACGGTGACTTCCATCCGCCGGAGCGGAATCGACATCGCTCCCTCTCCCGAGCTGTCGCTGAAGTTTGGCGACAAGCTGACGGTGGTGGGCGAACAGAAAGGCATCCGGGCTGCGGCGCGCCTGTTCGGCAATGACGCGAAGAGGCTTTCCGATACAGACTTTTTCCCGATAGCGATGGGTATCGTGCTGGGCGTGCTGTTCGGCAGGCTGAACATTTCGTTCGGTTCAGGTTTTTCATTCTCTCCGGGACTTACGGGAGGAGTTCTGATGATGGCGCTGTTTTTGAGCGCGATAGGGAAGACCGGCCCGATTCTGTGGTCGATGTCGGCTTCTTCCAACCAGCTGCTCCGCCAGCTCGGTCTGCTGCTTTTTCTTGCCGAAGTGGGAACCTCGGCCGGAAAGACGCTGGTAGCCACGTTTCAGGAGAGCGGATTTCTGCTGTTCGGTCTGGGTGCGGTGGTAACGGTGGTGCCTATGCTGCTGGCGGCGCTGGTAGGCCGTTTTGTGTTCAGAATCAGTATGCTTGACCTGCTGGGTACCATCACGGGAGGCATGACCAGCACACCCGGACTTGCCGCCGCCGATTCGATGACCGACAGCAACATTCCCGGCGTGGCGTACGCTACGGTTTATCCCATAGCGATGGTCTTTCTGATTCTGTTTATCCAGCTGATTGCGATGGTGGTTTAAAGCTTGCTTAAAAACCGCTGGCGGTCAACAATGTAGCGGATATGGGTAGCTTCGCCCACGGTTCCTTTCGAGTCGTGAGCGGTGATACTGAATGTAAGCTTCCGCCCGTCAACCTCCTCGAGCGTGGCCGTGGCGGTTATTTCTTCTCCTGTGGCTGAGGGCTTGAGGTGAGTAGTCTGTATCATGGCGCCTACCGTGGAAGAACCTTCGGAAAGATGTTCTTTCACGGCATTCATGGCCGCATTTTCCATGAGTGCCACCAGTGCCGGGGTTGCGAATACTTCCATGTCGCCCGATCCCATCGCGCGTGCGGTGTTAGAAGCGTCTACGGTTGTTTTGCTTGTGTAAGTCAGTCCTTTTTCCATATTTATCGTTTCTTTTCAGTTTGGCTTTCAATGATGTCAACCCCCGACGGACGCTGGAAGAGCTTCAGCCCGAACTGGGGAATGCTTGCTATCAGGTAATCAAATATTTCTGCCTGGATGCTTTCGTATACGGGCCATTCTGTGGAGGTGGCGAAACAGTAGATTTCAATCGGAAGCCCTTCGGTGGTCGGTTCCATCTGGCGTACCATCTGCAGGAATTCATGGTTGATTTTGGAATGGCTTCCCAGATACTGCATCACGAAGTTGCGGAATGCCAGCAGGTTGACCGCCTGTCCTTCTTCGGCTTCACTCTTTTTCAGCCATCCTTTCTTGTAAAACAGCTTCGTTTCTTCTTCCGTACAGAAACGTATGGTGTTCATGTCGAAGAAGAGCGACCGCTTGATTCGCCGGCTTCCGCTCTGCCACATTCCGCGCCAGTTCTGGAACGAATCGCTTACCAGCGCATAAGGCGGGATGGTGGTGATGGTCTTGTCGAAGTTCTGCACCTTGACGGTTGTGAGCGACACCTCGATCACGTATCCGTTGGCACCGTACTTGTCCATCGTGATCCAGTCGCCCGGGCGGAGCATGTCGTTGGCAGAGAGCTGCACTCCGGCTACAAGGCCCAGGATGCTGTCTTTGAATATCAGCATCAGCACGGCGGCCGAAGCACCCAGTCCGGCAAGAATGGCGGCTGCGTTCTGGTTCATCAGGATGCTGATGATGAGAATGATTCCGATGCCTATCGCCACGAGCTTGATCATTTGGTAGATGCCCTTCAGCGGACGGTTGCGCAGCGTTTCGTTTTCGTTGGAGATTTCGTAGAGCGAATTGAGAAATGCGTTGATCAGCCGCAATGTGACGATAATCAGATAAATCAGGCAGATTTTCCGGCTGATGTCCAGTATGTTGGGCATGTCTTCAAAGACAAACGGAAGCAGGATGTAGATGATGATGGGAGGAATCAGCCGGCAAATGGCCGACAGCATCGGCCCGTTGAAGAGATAGTCGTCCCATGTAGCTTTGGTCTTTGCCGTAATCTTATGGATGGCAGGGATGATCAGGTAATGGAAAATCTTCGTGATGATGTAGGCCAGAAGAAGGACTCCTGCCAGGATGGTGATGCGTGTTCCCCAGTTGAGGTTGCTCTTTTCGATTCCTAAATTGTAAAGGAATGCAGCTATTCCTTGATTCAAATTGTCCATAGAGTGATGTGTTTTATTTCTTGTTGCCACAAATATAGCATAAAAAAGTGAATATTCGTCGTTCATGCAAATTGCAAACTTTGTAAATGCACTTTTTGCACACATAACTTTGATAGTCTGATTGCTTTCATTATTTTTGCCGATAAAAGAATCACTAATACCAAAAAACTTAATAGAAAATGAGCTTGAAAATTGTAGTATTGGCAAAACAGGTTCCCGACACTCGTTGCGTGGGGAAAGATGCCATGAACGCTGACGGCACAATCAACCGTGCGGCACTTCCGGCGATATTCAATCCGGAAGACTTGAACGCTCTTGAACAGGCGCTCAGACTGAAAGACACTCATCCGGGATCAACTGTTACCATGCTGACCATGGGACCCGGCCGTGCCGCAGAAATCATTCGCGAAGGTTTGTATAGGGGAGCTGACAATGGGTATTTGTTGACCGACCGCGCATTTGCCGGCGCGGATACGCTGGCCACTTCGTACGCTTTGGCTACGGCAATCCGCAAAATCGGCGCGTATGACATCATTATCGGCGGACGTCAGGCTATCGACGGCGATACGGCGCAGGTAGGCCCTCAGGTGGCTGAGAAGCTGGGGCTGCCGCAAGTGACTTATGTGGAAGAAATTGAAGAGGTGAACGGAGAACGTATCCGCGTGAAACGTCACATCGACGGAGGTGTGGAAACGGTGGAGGCTCCGCTGCCTGTTGTGCTGACCGTGAACGGAAGCGCGGCTCCGTGCCGTCCGCGCAATGCGAAGCTGGTGATGAAGTACAAGCGTGCTATGGGCGGACAGGAAAAGGCTGCACTGGCAAAAGAAGGCAAGGAACTGGCATATGCAGGCCTGTATGAATCGCGTCCGTATCTGAACATCACCGAATGGAGTGTGGCAGACGTAAATGGGGATGTCGCTCAGTGCGGCTTGTCCGGCTCGCCTACAAAGGTGAAGAAGATTGAGAATATCGTGTTTCAGGCTAAAGAAAGCAAGAGCCTGAGCGGAAGCGATGCAGATGTGGAGAACTTGATTGTTGAACTGTTGGCTAACCATACTATCGGATAATTATGAACAACGTATTTGTATATTGTGAGATGGAAGGCAATCATGTTGCCGATGTCAGTCTTGAACTTTTGACCAAAGGCCGTAAGCTGGCCACAGAACTGGGTTGCCAGCTTGAAGCTATCTGTGCAGGCTGTGGCCTGGCAGATGTAGAAAAACAGGTGTTGCCTTTCGGTGTCGACCGTGTGCATGTGTTCGACGCTCCGGGCTTGTTTCCTTATACGTCTTTGCCTCATACTTCCATTCTTGTCAACCTGTTCAAGCAGGAGAAGCCGCAGATCTGCCTGATGGGAGCTACCGTTATCGGCCGTGACCTGGGACCGCGCGTTTCTTCGGCATTGACCAGCGGTCTGACCGCCGACTGCACGCAGCTGGAAATCGGTGACCATGAAGACAAGAAGAATGGCGTTACTTACAAGAATCTGCTGTATCAGATCCGTCCGGCTTTCGGCGGAAACATTGTGGCTACAATCGTCAATCCGGAACACCGTCCGCAAATGGCGACCGTTCGTGAAGGCGTGATGAAGAAAGAAATTCTTGATGAAAATTATCAGGGTGAGGTGATCCGTCATGATGTGGCTAAGTTCGTTCCCGAAACAGACTATGTGGTGAAGGTTATTGACCGCCATGTGGAAAAAGCGAAACACAACTTGAAGGGTGCTCCGATCGTTGTTGCCGGAGGTTACGGAATGGGCAGCAAGGAAGGTTTCGACATGTTGTTTGAACTGGCGAAAGAGCTTCATGCCGAAGTGGGAGGAAGCCGTGCGGCCGTTGATGCCGGTTTCTGCGATCACGACCGTCAGATCGGGCAGACCGGCGTGACTGTTCATCCGAAACTGTATATTGCCTGCGGTATCTCAGGACAGATCCAGCACATTGCCGGTATGCAGGATGCTGGCATCATCATTTCCGTTAACAGTGATCCGAATGCGCCTATCAATTCCATCGCCGACTACGTGATCAACGGAACGGTGGAGGAAGTGATTCCGAAAATGATTAAATATTATAAGAAGAACAGCAAGTAATTTTTTCTGAGGAGTTAGAGGAGTTAAAGAAGTTAGAGAAGTTAAAGCCAATAGTTTTGTTTATGGCGACGCAAAGTTTTATGGATCTGAGAGCTTGGCAGAAAGCTCATCAATTTGTGTTGACTGTTTATCAGTTTACAGGCAAGTACCCAGTTTATGAACGTTTTGGACTTTGTTCGCAATTTCAACGGGCTGCTGTTTCGATTCCGGCTAACATTGCGGAAGGCTATAGGAAAACAGGAAAAGCTGACAAACTTCGTCTAATGAATATTGTGCAGGGCAGTTTGGAAGAATGCAGATATTATATACTCCTATCCAAAGATTTGAATTATATTACGCAAGATAATTATATTAAATTAACCAGAAGTATAGAGGATGTGAGTCGTTTGCTTAATGCTTATTGTAAAGCTGTTGCCGGTTGAAGGGTAGATACTAGACTCTCTAACTTCTAAGGAGCTTGCGACTGATAACTTCTATAACTTCTATAACTTCTGATACAAATGCCAAACTTTTATACAGAACATCCGGAACTCAAGTTCCACTTGAACAATCCGATGATGGAGCGCATCTGTCAGTTGAAAGAGCGCGACTATAGAGATAAAGACGAGTATGATTATGCGCCGCAGGATTATGCGGATGCAGTTGATTCGTACGACAAGGTGTTGGAAATTACCGGAGAAATTACCGGAGAAGTAATTGCTGCCAATGCTGAAGGAGTGGATCAGGAAGGTCCGCACCATGCAAACGGACGCGTGGAGTATGCATCAGGGACGAAAGCGAACCTGGATGCAATGGTGAAGGCCGGACTGAACGGTATGACCATGCCGCGCCGTTTTGGCGGTTTGAATTTCCCGATCACTCCGTATACCATGTGCGCTGAGATCGTGGCGCAGGCTGACGCCGGTTTCGGCAACATATGGTCATTGCAGGACTGTATTGAAACATTATACGAATTCGGCAACGAAGACCAGCACAGCCGTTTCATTCCGCGCATCTGTGCCGGAGAAACCATGTCGATGGACTTGACGGAGCCGGACGCAGGGTCTGACCTTCAGAGCGTGATGCTGAAGGCTACTTATGATGAGGCAAACGGTTGCTGGCGTCTGAACGGTGTGAAGCGTTTCATCACTAACGGTGACGCGAACATTCACCTGGTGCTGGCTCGTTCGGAAGAGGGCACGCACGACGGCCGTGGTCTGTCTATGTTTATTTATGACAAGAATGACGGAGGTGTGGATGTGCGCCGCATTGAGAACAAGCTCGGCATTCACGGTTCTCCTACTTGTGAGTTGGTTTATAAGAATGCCAAGGCGGAATTGTGCGGCGACCGCAAGCTGGGTCTGATCAAGTATGTGATGGCTTTGATGAACGGTGCCCGCCTGGGAATCGCTGCGCAGTCGGTGGGATTGAGCCAGGCTGCATACGATGAGGCTGTGGCATATGCGAAAGACCGCAAGCAGTTTGGCAAGGCAATTATTGAGTTCCCGGCAGTATATGATATGCTGGCCGCTATCAAGGCAAAGCTGGATGCAGGACGCGCGTTGCTGTATCAGACTTCACGCTATGTGGACATCTATAAGGCATTGGACGACATTGCCCGTGAGCGCAAGCTGACTCCGGAAGAGCGTCAGGAACAGAAACGGTATGCAAAGCTGGCCGACAGTTTCACTCCGCTGGCAAAGGGTATGAACTCTGAATATGCGAACCAGAACGCATACGACTGTATTCAGGTTCACGGAGGCTCCGGCTTCATGATGGAATATGCTTGCCAGCGCATCTATCGTGACGCACGCATCACCAGCATTTACGAAGGGACAACCCAGTTGCAGACCGTAGCAGCTATCCGCTATGTGACTAATGGTTCGTATGCTGCCACCTTGCACGAGTTTGAAGCCGTTCCTTGCGCTCCTGAATACGAAGTCTATCTGGACCGTATCAAGGAAATGACCCGCAAGTTCGAGGCTTGTACGGCTGCAGTGAAAGAAGCGCAGAATCAGGAGTTGCTTGATTTTGTGGCACGCCGTCTGTATGAAATGGCAGCCGTGAATATAATGAGCCACTTGCTGCTTCAGGATGCAGGCAAGGCACCCGAGCTGTTCGGAAAGTCATTGGATGTATATGTCAATTATGCAGAGGCCGAAGTGGAGAAGCATTTCAATTTCATCCGCAAGTTCAAGGCCGAAGAACTGGCAAACTATCGTCATTGACCGGATTGTCGGCTGTTTGACTCATTGAATGCAAAGACACAAAGGCGCAGGGAACATTCCCGGACTTTGTGTCTTTGTCTTTTTGCAGCGGACCATCGGTTCATTGGTTTCCGGTCTTCTGCCGGATTCTTTTCCGCAGCCAGTTGTTGAAGAAAAAGAGCAGCAGGAGTGCTATGGCTGTAGGCAGGCAGAGCAGCAATGTCTTTGCATCAGGAACAGAATCTTTGGCTCTGTGAAACAGTGCCGTGAATTGTTCGTGGTAACTCCATCCGAAATAGCCTATGCCGCTTGCCAGCATCAGGGATATGGTGATGAGCCATGAGATGAATATTCTTTTTTCCTCACGTTTTTCTTTCAGATATGCCTTCTCTTCAATCCGTTTCATCGTTCGGTAGCTGAAGTTGCTCGGAAGTTTGAAGCCTGTCTGTTGGCCGACGGCTTTTTTTAGTCCCTTGTCTGTCATGGTCAGTCCTCCTTGGTCATTAATAAATAGAGTTTTTTGCGGATACGGTGGAGCTTTACTTTTGCATTGCTTTCCGAGAGGTGCAGGATATAACAAATTTCTGAAATCGTTTTCTCTTCTTCATAAAATAATGTGACCAGTGCCTGTTCGTCAGCCGGCAATGTAGAAAGCGCCTGTTGCAGCTTTTCAATCTGTTCTTCGCTGTCTGTGTCCAAGGCTTCGTCGACTTGCGTGTCTGAAACGGATTTCCATAATTTGTCGTCGAATGACAGCACCTCGTTCCGTTTTTTGCGAAGCGCAGATAGCGTCGTGTTGTATGCAATCCGGTATATCCATGTTGAGAAACTGCTGTTTCCGTTGAATGCAGAAAGATGTTCAAAGGCTTTCATAAAGGTGTCCTGTGTCAGTTCTTCGGCATCTTCCGGTGAACCGGTCATTCGGACAATCAGGTTGAAGACCTGTTGCCCGTATGTATCGAGGAAATAGGAGAAGCGTTCTGTCTTTCCCGCCAACACCGAAGAAATGATATTTAGTTCTTTCTCATCCATGATGCCTTTTAGACGCTTCCGTCTGCAAAAGGTTACATTTGAAGAAAGAAAATCTTTTCCCCGTTTTTTTGTAACCTGCCGGTCTGATTTGCGTCTAAAAGTGCAAAGAAACAAATTTAATTTCAATGATTATGGAAGAGTTAATGATTGTGGCCAATGTGGCTATCGTATTTGGAGTGATTTACAAGTTGTTCGAACTGTTTGTGAGACGCAAGGAACGCATGATGCTGATTGAAAAGATGGGGGATAAGCTGACTCCGGAAGTCTTCAAGAATGGGATCTTTTATCTTCCGTCTTCGTTTTCGTTCGGAGGGCTGCGTTTGGGCTGCCTGTTGTTGGGGCTGGGTTTAGGTTTGTTGGTTGGATATGTCATTGTTTGCTTGACCGGTCCGGAAAGACGTGGCTATAGGGTATCGGAAACGATTTCAATTATTTATGGTGCCAGCGTGTTGCTTGGCGGCGGACTGGGACTGGTTGTTTCTTATTTGATAGAGGTCAATAAAGTGGAAAGGGAGAAAGAAGAAAAATAAAGAACAGCAGTTCTGATTTTCCGTTTTTCAGTATATTCGTGCAGTAAACGGAATTTTGGATGAAAAAGATAGTTCTTGCGATAGACTCTTATAAAGGATGTCTGAGTTCGGAGGAAGTGGAAACGTGCGTGGAGCAGGAGCTTCATGTGCGTTTTCCTGATTGCAAGGTTGTGTGCTTCCCGGTTGCTGACGGAGGTGAAGGATTGCTTGAAGCGCTGGCCGGCATTCTTGACATGCAGCTAATTCATGCGGAAGTGCATGATCCGCTGATGCGGGTCTGCGATGCCCGTTATGGCATACTGGAAGACGGAGTGACCGCAGTGATAGAGATGGCGGAAGCGAGCGGCTTGCCTTTAGTGGCTGTGCCGGAAAGGGATCCGATGCGTGCCTCTACGTTCGGAACGGGAGAGCTGATAGCGGATGCGTTGCAGAAAGGCTGCCGGAAGTTTCTGACAGGTATCGGAGGGAGCGCAACCAATGATGCCGGAATGGGGATGCTGGAAGCGTTAGGAGTACGTTTCTTTGATGAGAACGGGACTCTGCTGCATGGAAGCGGCGAATCGATGTGCCGCATTTCGTGTATGGATCTCACTCTAATGGACAGCCGTCTGAAGGAAGCCGACTTTCAAGTGGCATGTGACGTGGATAATCCTTTCTGCGGGGAGAGAGGGGCTGCGCATGTTTTCGCTCCGCAGAAAGGGGCTTCTCCCGAACAGATAAGGCGGCTGGACGAAGGGATGAGGCGCTTTGCCGCATTGATGCGCCGCACGTTAGGCAAGGATGTTTCGTGCCTTGCTGGAGCCGGTGCAGCCGGCGGACTTGGCGGTGCGTTGTGCGCTTTTCTTGGAGCGCGCCTGCTTCCAGGGATTGATGTGATGCTGGATGCCGCCCGTTTCGATGAGGTGCTGCCGGATGCCAGTCTGGTAATAACCGGAGAGGGGTGTTCGGATTTGCAGACCTTAATGGGAAAGGTGCCTTCCGGTATTTTGAGGCGTGCACAGCGTTTTGATGTCCCCGTCTGTCTGATGTCCGGACGGATTGAAGAAAAGGATGCATTGCTTCGTGCCGGATTTGCCGGACTGTTTGAAGCAAGTCCATCTGATATGCCGTTGGAAGAGGCTGTAAAGCCCGAAACAGCAAAAGAGAATCTGCGCAGGGCTGTCCGTTCCCTGACGCGTATCATGGAAGGCAGAACTTAATTACTTTTTCTTTCCGAAGGTTGAGTTTACCCATTGCGGAAGAATACATACTCCGATAATCAGATAGGAATAATAGGTAATCAGCCGCCAGATGAACGCGGCTATCAGTGCTGTTCCGGCTGCGGTAAAGAAATCGCCGTAATAGACCTTGAACATATATTCGCCGAATCCGCTTCCTCCGGGGGTTGGAGTGACCACCAGAATCATCCAGATGACGAGCTGCCGGGCAAACGCCAGCAGATGGTCGCCTCCCGAACTGAAGGCAAAGAGCAGTGCGTTCACCACCCAGTAGCGCGAGCACCATGCCCAGGCCGTTACCAGAAAGCATTTCAGCCAGAAACCGAAAGAGCGTTTGCTCAATTCGTGTGAACTGGTAACCAGGTCGTCGCCCAGCTTCTCGATGTTGCTTTTCCACCGGCGGAGAAAAGGAAGAGAAAACAGGGCCGTCAGCACATTGCTGACCCACGATGCCTTGTGAAACAGCGCGACATAAAGAATCAGTGTCCACAGGCAGACAATGGCGAGAACGCTCATGAATATGATCTGCACGCCCGTATCGAAGGCTGCATTGTTCATGAAGAGCACATCCGTAGGAAACAGGACAAGCACCGCCAGACATGCGATACCCAAAAACAGTTCGTCCAGAAACAGGTTGGCAATCATAATCGATGTGCCTTCTCCTCCTGTCAGTCCTTCCTTGTGCAGATAAACGGCTATCAGGCTGCTTCCGCCCACGGCAGAAGGAGTAGCGGCTGAGGTGAACTCGCAAAGCATGTTTACGCGGAACACTTGTTTCCATGAAAGTTTTTTTCCTACCAGAATCTTGAACCGTTGGGTAAGAGCCAGGTTCTGGCAAACCATGAACAGAGCGGCAAGGATGATGCCGGACCACATCCGTCCGTTTGGCTTGAGCGAAGCAAACATGGACGGGTCGAACTCTTTCCAGAACATTCCGCCGATGACGGCAAGTCCCAGAATGATGGGCAATGCCACATAGTATGGATTGAATAGCGTTTCTTTTTTCATTGGTGATGATATCGTTTGATGAGGCTTGCGTAGCGGTCGCTTACTTCGTCGGCGATGTCTTTCCACGGGCGGGCCAGTGTTTCGGAGGCATTCAGGCTGACTTTTTCTAGCAGAGGCTTGTCTTTCAGTATGAGCTGTATCTTGCCGGCGAATGCTTCTTTGCTGTTTCCCGTAAGAAATCCGTTTGTCCGGTCCTTTATGACAGCTGCGGCCGTAGATCCGTCTATCAGAACGGAAGGAGTATGGAGTGCCGCGGCCTCTCTGACCACCAGCGGCGCGTTGTCGTAGAGCGAAGGGAACAGAAACAGGTCGGCTGCCATATAGTATTTGCGCAGGATATTCCTGTCTGTTATGCAGCCCAGAAAGTTTATCCTGTCGCTGATGTCCAGTTTTTTGCTCAGTTCCTTCAGTTCGTCCGACGCATAGCCCGTTCCGATAAAGAACATTCTGAAGGGCATGGACTTCAGCAGTGCGACAGCATGAAGCAGAAAGTCCAGGTTCTTTTCCAGGATATGTTGTCCTACATACAGAAAGAGCGGCGTGTTTTCGTCTATGCCGAGTTCTTGCCGGAATGCGTTCCGTTCGGTTTCTGAAAACGTTCCGGCAAAGTCGTTGCCATTGTCCACCACTTCCACTTTTCCTTTGTAGCCGTATTCGCGGAGCGTTTCTTCGACTGACGCCTGCGGAATCCACACCTCGTCGGCGCGGTTATAGAAATTGACTATGCGTTTGATAATCAGGTCGACGATGAGTTTGCTCGGTATCACTCTGTCGAAATCGGCTCGGTACTTTGAATGGAACGTGGCTACGACCGGCACATTGCGGGAGTGGGCGATACGCATGGCCAGTTCTCCGGAAGAAAACGGGCAGTGCGCATGCATCAGCGTGAAAGGTATGTTGCTGATTTGTTTGTAGAAGGGCAAATCGATGTATGGGAATCCCATCCGGTAAGGCTTGCGCTTGGGGATGGGCATGGATACATACCGGTATACAGGGTAGGGAGTGTCATCGTAGGAAGACGCATTGGCCGACGGAGTTATGACGCAGACGTCTTCGCCCTTCCGGTTCAGCCAGTATGCGTAATTCTGCGTAGTGACAGATACTCCGTCCATTATGGGCGGAAAACAGTCGTTAAATAGTCCAATCATACCTGTTTTTTGTCGATTTGCGTTCGATATTATTAATTGTTGCAAATTTACAACACAATTTTGGATTCAAATGTTTTTTGTCAAAAGAATTTGCCCCGTTCTTCTTCTTCCCGCTTTCTGGTCAGAACGGAAAAAGCAGCGGAAGCACGAATATCATGACAATTCCCATCGCAAGCTGCAGCGGAAGCCCTACCTTTATATAATCGATAAAAGTGTATTGGCCGGCAGGCATTACCAGCGCATTGGGCGGTGTGGAGAACGGAGAGGCAAAGCACATGCTTGCACCGACCGCTACGGCAAACAGAAAGGGTACGGGACTGGCTCCTATCTGCGAGGCGCTTTCCAGCGCAATAGGCGCAAGCAGTACGGCTGTAGCTGTGTTGCTGATGAACATGGTCAGCAGGGAGGTGGTGAAGTAGATTCCTGCCATGAGCGCAAACGGTCCGTAGGATCCCAGTCCTTGTGCGAGTGAGCTTGATACCAGTGCTGATACGCCGGTTTTCTCCAGTGCCTGCGACATGGGCAGCATGGCGGCTATCAGCACAACGCTTTCCCAGTTGATGGTCTTGTAGGCGGCTTCTACGTTGCGGAAACATCCGGTGAGCACCATCAGAAGGGCAGCGATGATGACCGATGTAACCGGAGCTACCGGAATGAAGTCGAACACCATCATTGCCACCATCAGCAGCATGATTGCCGCCGCTACGGGTGCTTTGTAGTCGAGGGTTACTTTGGCGGCTTCGTCGAGCGGCTGTCCAAGCACCACCCAGTGGTCTTCTTCCCGGCTCAACCGTGCGATGTTGTTCCAGGTTCCTTGCACGAGGAGCACATCTCCGCTATGGATATGTTCGTTGCCCAGATCTTTCAGTATATAGTCGTGTTTGCGCCGGATGCCCAGTACGTTCACGTTGAATTTGTCACGGAATCCGGCTTCCTTGATTGTGTGGTTTGTGAGGCTCGAAGTGGACATCATCACGATTTCTGCGATTCCGATGTCGTAAAAGTCAAGCGCGTTGCCGTTGGTTTCTTCAGATGTATGCCCGTCAAGCAGTCCTAGCCTGTATTCTCTGCCGAACCGTTCGGCGTTTTCAAAGTTTCCGGTCACATAAAGTATGTCGCCGGCCGCGAGCTGAGTGTCCGTGTCTGCCAGTTTCTGTGTAATGGTTTTCAGGAACTTGTGTTTCGACAGGTCGCCCCGTCTTACCTCCAGTATATTCAGCCCGTACTTGCGCCTTATGTCCAGTTCGATGATGGTCTTCCCGAGCAGCCCGGAGTCTTCCTTTACTTGCAGGCGGAACAGATTGTTTGACAAGCCGTATTCACGCACCAGTTCCTGAAGCGATTTGCCCATCCGCGAGGCTTCCTTTTTCTTTCCTTTTGAAAGGAATAGCTTGCTTAGCGGCATCAGCACGATGATTCCGACCGCTACGCATACGATGCCTACCGGCAGGAACGAGAAGAACGACAGCCCCTCATGGCCGGCAGAGATTAGCGTGTCATTGATGACAAGATTGGGAGGCGTACCGATGAGTGTCATCATTCCCCCCATGCTGCTGGCGAATGCCAGAGGCATGAGCAGCCGGCTTGGCGAGATGTTCGCGCTGACGGCCAGGCTGACCACGATGGGAAGCATCAATGCCACAGTTCCCGTGTTGCTCACGAATGCGCCGATAGCCGAAGTGACCAGGATGACCAGCAGAAAGAGTCTGGCTTCGCTGTTCCCCGCAAACCTGAGCAGGCGCGAGCTTATTGTTTTGGCAAGTCCTGTCTGAAAAATGGCTCCCCCCACCACAAACAGTCCGATCATCATGATGACTACGGAGTTTGAAAACCCCGACAGAGCCTCCTCGGGCGTGAGAATCTGGAATATCAGCAGAGCTGCCAGTGCGCATAAGGCTACCAGATCAGAACGGACCTTTCCGTTTACGAAGAATATGGCTGAAGCGATGAGTATGCCTAATGTAATCCACATAGCTGTTAAGGGAATTGATTTGCTGGGCAAAATTATGGGAAATGTGCCAAACTGCAAAATCCTCCATAATATAATAAATGTTATAATCCGAACTTTTTCTGGCAAATAATTCTTTTATATCATATAAATCGCTATATTTGCAATGTGTTTTTCATAGTATTAGATTTAAGGTTAACAAAGGTTGGAGTACAGCGGTACTCCTTTTTTTATGCTTTTTCCGCAGGCAAGCTCCTGTTTCTCGGCTAAAACTTTTTTCCTCTTTTCTCGGCAGAAATGTCGGGTTATGCCGTTATGTTTTATAATCCAAGGGCTGGAATGTAGAACGTGCGGGTCTGGTCATGGATTTTTGATGCGGCAGGATGGTAAAAGGCAGGATGAAGCAGACAGACTGCGCTTCGGAACAGACTTTGAAGTAATTTTCTTCAGGTGTGGTTTTCTGATTTTTTTGCTTAAATTTCCAGCTTTATGTTTTCAGAAATTTAAAAATTTCATATTTTTGTCACCGTGTGTAAAGCAGAACCCTATGGAAGATAAGTTTAGAAGATGGATTGTTTGCCTTTGTCTGGTGTTCGTTTTTCCGCACGTTTCTGCTGATTCATATACGTTCCGTTCCCTTTCGGTTTCGGAAGGTATGCCGGATCTTGTCGTCAACTCAATATACAAGGACTCCCGCGGGTTTGTATGGTTTGGCACCAACACCACACTGGAGCGTTTCGATGGCGCGCGGTTCAGACATTATTTTCTTGAAGCAACAAACGGGAATGATGCGAAGGAGAAACGGGTTTATTCGATAGTGGAAACTCCTGAAGGAGAAATATGGGCGGGGACAGGCATAGGGCTGTTTCGTGTAGATGATGATGCGGGCAAGCTCTTCCGTTACGCTTCCGATGCGATAGATTCGGGAGTGCATGCGTTTTTTGTTTCCGGCGACACGGTTTATGTGGGAACAGACAAAGGGCTTTTCATACATGCCGGCGGCAGTTTCTCTTCCGTGCAGTTGGACGGGAACATCTTTTCTCCGGCCAACCGTGTGACCGGTATCGCCGGTGACTCTCATGGCATTCTTTGGATATCTACGCTGGGAGGATTGAAGTCGTTCAATCCTCTGACAGGGAAGGTAGGCTCTTTCCCGCCGCAGTCCGGCAGAGCAGCTTCTGCCTATTATAATGTGGCTCTGGTGGGGGCGCGTGTCTTTTTGGGCACAATGACAGACGGTATTGTCGAGTATGACGTTGCGGATGGCGTGTTCCGTCCGTACATTGATGTGGGTTGCGGAGTCATCTCTTCGCTTTCTACCGATGGCAAGGACCTGCTGTATGTGGGAACCGACGGAAACGGCGTTCATTTCATTTCCGTGTCTGCCAATCAGATAGTCCGCTCTTTCCGCCACGATACAAACGCCGATCCGGCCATCCGTTCCAATTCGGTCTATTCGGTGCTGGCCGACCGCGACGGGCTGCTTTGGATCGGTTTCTACCAGCTTGGTGTGGACTACAGCCTTTATCGCAGCCATCTTTTTCAGGTCTATCGCTTCGGCTCGCGTTTCACAACCGAAGGGATGCCCGTCCGGACGGTTTCGTTTCACGGGAAGCAGAAGCTGATCGGCACGCGCGACGGCTTCATATTTATAGATGAGGCCGACGGGCGTTTCAAAACTTTTGACACCCCCCAGCTTAGGGCAAGCATCATTATTTCAAGCTGTTATTTTTCCGGGAAATACTATATCGGCACGTATGGAGGAGGGATGTATGTGTTCAATCCCCGTACGCTTGAAGTGGAGGATTTTTATTCTTCCGAGCCGTATCCTTTCAAGAACGGACATATATTCTGCATCCGTTCCGACAGGGAAGGATGCTTGTGGGTAGGCACTTCCAACGGGCTTTACTGCTTTCGTGATGGAGAGAAGATCCGTCATTTCCAGAGTGCTGATACCAAGCTGCCGGAAGGAAACGTGTATGAAATCTTTTTTGATTCTACGGGAAAAGGCTGGATATGCACGGAAAACGGAATGTGCATTTGGGATCCTTCCACTTTGAGTCTGAGGGCAAACGTTTTCCCCGAAGGGTTCATCAACAGGGAAAAGGTGCGTATGGTGTATGAATCTTCTGACCATCGGCTGCTCTTCTTGCCGGAAAAAGGGAGCCTTTTTGTATCTGACCTTTCGTTGAAGAATTTCGGAAGGGTGGGAAAAGGTACTTTGTTGGACGGGAAATCGCTTATGTCGGTTATCGAAGACAATTCGAAAGCTTTCTGGATTGCAACGAACAACGGAGTGTACCGGTATGACGGAGAAGGAGGCATCATGCCGTTCGGTATGGTTGACGGGATTCCCAGCAATGTGTTCATCAACTGCTATGCGCTGAAGGATTCTGCCGGGACACTGTGGTTCGGAAACTCAAACGGACTGGTTTCCCTGCCGGGAGGAAAGGCGAGGCGGCTGCCCGAACTGCCGTATGCTGCGGCCATATCCGGAGTGCTTGTTGACGGAGTTGACCGTCCGGAGCTTCTGGAGCGTACGGGCAACACCTACCGCATCAGTTTGAGCAGCCGAAACAGCAGTCTTACGCTGTTGCTTGCAGACTTGCTGTATGTTTCGCCGGATGAAGCGGCTTATGAATACCGTGAGGCGGAAGATGAGGAATGGAAGCTTTTGGTCGGCAAGTCAGAATTTAATCTTTATAACGTGCCGAAAGGCGGGTGCCGTTATTATATCCGCAGAATCGGTTATCCGGAATCGGCTCTTGAACTGGAGGTGCTTCCGCCTTCTTCCGGAGGATGGTGGGCGGGGGTGCTGGCTTTGGTTCTTGCTGCTGCCGGAATTCTGCTTTATCGCCGGAAACATGCGCGGCGGCAGGAGCCTGTGGTTTATGCGGAGCCGGAAGTTTCCGCTGTCCCTGCGTTTGATGCAGGCGGGAGTGCAAACAGCGCGGAAGAGCCCGAATCCCTCATTGCTCCGCACCCGTCACTTGAAGAAACGGCTCTTGCGGCAGATGAGGGAGAAGGCGGCGGCAAGTATAAGACGAACAAGTTGAGCGATGAAGAATGCGAACGCCTCAGCAATCTGCTGGACGAGGTGATGAATGAGAAGAAGCCCTATATCCATACCGACCTGAAGATTGCAGATCTGGCTTCTATGGTAGGCTCTTCGTCGCATGCGCTTTCTTATCTTTTCAACCAGTACTTGAAGAAGAGCTATTATGATTATGTAAATGAATACAGGGTGCTGGAGTTTAAAGCGATCGTCACGTCTGAAGACTGTTCCAAGTATACGCTCGAGGCGTTGGCTGAACGGTGCGGGTTCAGCTCGAGGGCTTCGTTTTTCCGCTCGTTCAAGAAGGCCACCGGCATCACTCCCAATGAATACATCAAGAGCGTTCAGAAATGAATCTCTGTTTCCGTGAGGCAGCATTTCTGCGTTTTTCTCCCCCAGTTTCTCTGTAGACAAATGTATCATCCAGTCTTAAATAATAATTTGGGACTGGATGATATTTTATTGTGTATTAGTTAGTTATTCCGATATTAGTATCATCGGGTTATGTGAGATTTGTTTCAACGGGAAAAATTATGTGATGTCCGATTCTCCCTCTATTTTTGCAAGCGTAAAACAAATCTCAAAAGCTAATTAATATGAAAGACCCGGAAGAAAAAGTGAACCAGTTAGTCGCGGAATGCTACGAAAAGTACAGGCATCCGGTCTTCCTTTATGTCTATTATAAGACAGGGAAAAAAGAAGAATCCGAAGACTTGACCCAGGATGCGTTTGCCCGGCTTTTGGAATATCGCAAGATGCTTTGTGAAGAAACTGTGAAACATTTTTTGTTTACAATTGCCCGCAACCTGGTGACGGATTACCTGCGCCGCCATTACAGGCGGCAGGAAGTGGCAGCATATCTGTATGAGTCCGGAGGGCTCTGTTCGGACGAAACGGAAAGCGGGATTGTTGCGCGCGACCTGCAGAAAGCGGAATACCGGCGTGTGGCTTCTCTGCCCATGCAGCGTCGGATCGTTTATGCGATGAACCGTTTTCAGGGAAAGACCTCCGATGAGATAGCCCTGCGTCTGAACCTTTCGAAGCGCACGGTTGAGAATCATCTCTTTATCAGCAGGAAAGAAGTGAGAGAGTATATAAAACAATGTATATAATGAACAGAAACTGTGAGAACAAACGGAGTTGTTAATTTAAAGTTTAATCTTATGAAGCATGAATTTCTAAAGATTTCATCGAAAAGAGTCCTTTTCTCAGTGATGATGGTTTCTGCTATGGCAACGGGAAATGTCGTTTCGGCGTTTGCGGAAACTGATTCGGTCCGGTCTGTCATGCAGACGGTTGCGGTAAAGGGACAAGTGTTGGATGCTGACGGGGTTCCCGTTATCGGTGCGAGTGTTCTTGAAAAAGGGACTTCTAATGGTGTGATAACAGACATGGACGGAAATTTTTCGTTGAATGTTTCTTCTAAAAATGCTCTGGTAGTCATTTCTTATATCGGTTATAAGTCGGTCGAACTTCCGGCTTCAAGCCCGGAACTTGCTCACGTAAGCTTGCATGAAGATTCGGAAGTATTGGGCGAAGTGGTGGTTGTCGGTTACGGTACGGTGAAGAAGGAGTCGTTGACGGGTTCGGTGACCGTGGTGGACGATAAGGCATTTATGGAGAAAGGTAATCTTTCCAGTCCTTTGCAGGCCTTGCAGGGTCAGGTTCCGGGGGTGATGATTACACGTTCTTCTTCTGCGCCGGGCGATGAAAGCTGGAGCATGAACTTGCGTGGTTCGGTTTCGGTGAACAGCACCGAGCCTTTGGTTATCATAGACGGTGTGGCGACGAATAGCGTGAATGACCTCCGTCTGATAAACCCGAACGACATTGAGTCCATTAACTTCCTGAAAGACGGTTCGGCTGCTATCTATGGTGCACGTGCCGCAGGTGGTGTCGTATTGGTTACTACCAAGAAGGGAAAAGAAGGTAAGACCAAAGTGGAATATAGCGGTTCGGTCACGCTGAAGACTGTGGGACTGATGCCTGAACTGATGAGCATCGACCAATGGGCGGACGGTGTGATGACAGCATTGGAGAACGACGGCAATACATCGAACAGCTGGTACACGTATGCCCAGTTGGCAAAGAAGTACAAAGGAACTTACATTGATCTGGAAAATACTTCGAATCCGTTTGGCAATGCGGCGTTTACCGATGTGGCAGACTTTGTATTCGATGACAGCGTGGACTGGCTGGGTTCTTTGTTCGGCAATTCATTGTCTACCGACCACAACCTGAGTATATCGGGAGGTACGGAAAAGACTTCTTACCGTTTGTCATTGGGATATATGTACGATGGTTCTCCGCTGCAGTATGGAAACAACAATAACCAGCGTTACAACTTCCGCCTGAGCAATTCGGTGAAGCTGACCGATAAGTTGACTTTGGAATCGGTTATCTCTTACAATCGTCAGGAACAGGTGTCACCTACCGATATCAGTTCGGTGTTGACCACCCAGACTCCGATGCCGGGATTGCCTTTGACTAATATGAACGGTGATAATTATGCGTGGGGTACATGGGGTTCGCCGGTAGCTAAGGTAGAAGAAGGCGGCGACAACAAGCTTTCCGTATCGTCATTGAATATCAGCGAAACTTTGAATTACACGATTAATGACTGGTTGTCGGCAAATGCCAATGTGGGCTATACAAACAGTACGGCAAACCGCGACGTGGTGAGCAATTCGGTCACTTACTACAACTTTACGGGAACCCGGCAGGTGCTGACTACTCCTACGGCAGATGCGTCTTATTATCGTGCCACTACGAATCAGACCAATTTCTATTCGTTCTCGGCTTACCTGAACGCGCATAAGAAGTTCGGCAAGCACGACTTGAGCCTGACCCTCGGTGGGCAGTATGAATTTAATGACTACAAAACGTGGGGTGTAAGGGTAGAAAACATCTTGAGCGGACTGGAAATCGTGAACGGTTCGGGTGACGTGACGTTGGACGGTGCCAACAACGAGGATGTTGACAAGTATCAGAATGCGTTCCTTTCGTTTTACGGCCGATTCAATTACAATTACGATGACCGTTACCTGCTGGAAGTAAACGGACGTTACGACGGATCTTCCAAGTTCCAGCCTTCGAACCGTTGGGCTGCTTTCTATGGCATCTCTGCCGGTTGGCGCATCAAGCAGGAAGCTTTTATGGAGGATGTGGACTGGCTGAGCGACTTGAAACTCCGTGTTTCATACGCCGAAATGGGTAACCAAAGCGGTATCGGCAACTACGATGGCGTGCAGTTGTATAATGTGAATACGGCTAACGGTGCTTACGTAGGTTCGGGATTACTTTCTTATATCGCTACGGACGGCAAACTGGTATCAACGACCCGTCATTGGGAACGTATTAAAAACTATAACGTAGCAGTTGATTTCGGTTTCCTCAACGGCAAGCTGACCGGTACGGTGGAAGCTTTCTTGAAGAAGAATGATGACATGCTGGTAGAAATCTCTTACCCTGCTGTATTGGGTGACGATGCGCCTACCACCAATAGCGGTAAGTTTAAAGGCTGGGGATATGAAGGCCAGGCTACTTGGCGCGACAAGATAGGCGACTGGAGCTACTATGTAGGCGGAACGCTGACTTTTGCCCGCAACGAACTGACTGATTATGGAGGAACAACCGTGCTTCAGTCGGGATACGTCAAGACACAGCAAGGCTATGCGCTGAATTCCATCTTCGGCTTGCGCTATGGAGGAAAGATCCAGAATGAAGAACAGTTGGATGCTTATCTGGCAAAATACTATGATACCAATGCAATCGGCATACCGAGCAACCTGCGTGTGGGTGACAATATGTATTGCGACGAGAATGGCGACGGTATACTGGACGAGAAAGACTATATCTACTTGGGAAGCGATTCGCCCGAAATCTCTTATTCGTTCAATGCCGGAGTTTCGTGGAAAGGATTCGATCTGAACGTGATTTTCCAGGGAGCGGCCAACCGTTTCGTTTACCGTGACATAGACAACACGACAGTACCTTTCCGTGCCAATTACACGAATACAACGACGGCTTCCATTGGCAATGTGTGGAGCCCGGAGAATCCTGATGCTTATTATGCACCTTATACGAATGATTCAAACATCAATAACTATAACTATCAGGCATCTTCGCTGACCGCCCAAGACGGACGTTACCTCCGTTTGAAGAATGTGACCATCGGTTATACGTTCGATTCGAAACTGTTGCAAAAAACGAAATGCATAGAAGGTCTCCGTTTGTATGTGACGGGTGCAGACTTGTGGGAAACCACCAAGATTACCGACGGATGGGATCCCGAAGCCAAGCGTGACGCTACCGGTCTGTCGCGTTATCCGTTTACCCGTTCGTTTACGTTCGGTGCCAATGTAACCTTTTAATTAACCGCATAAAGATTGATAGACAATATATGAAAAAGAGACATTACATAACTGCAGCCTGCTTTTCGGTGATGAGTCTGTTTACGACTTCTTGCTTGAATCTGGAACCGCAGGCACAAATGGGCGACAATCTGGTTTGGAATACAGCCGATAATTTCCAACTGTTCGCCAATCAGTTTTATGGCTGGACACGTGACATTTATTTATCTGGTACGGCTACTTACGGCAATGGCGTGAGCGACGGTCCGCACAGTGACTTCCGTTCGGATTTGCTTGCCACTTCGTCCATCAATGTATATAGCCAGGGAACCAATTCCATTCCGAGTGAAGATGAAAACTATACCAATCTGTATAAACGCATTTATTACACCAATCTGTTGTTGGACCGTGCCGAAAGTTTCGGCGATCAGGAAGCGATTGCCGTACCCGTGGGCGAAGCGAAGTTCTTCCGTGCTTACCTTCATTTTGAGTTGGTGCAGATATGGGGCGATGCGGTTATATTGACGCAGCCTCTTGACATTGACTCGCAAGAACTGTACGGTCCGAGAAACGACCGTGGGGAAGTGATTGATCAGATTATCACTGACTTGCAGGACGCTGCCGAACTATTGCCGGAAGCCGCTTCCGAGGCTGGCCGCTTGACCAAAGGCGCGGCTTTGGCGATGCTTTCAAGGGTTGCTCTTTACGAAGGTACCTGGCAGAAATTTCATGAAAAAGGTGCAGATGCCACTTCTAACACAGATCGCAGTACGGCATTGTTGACCATAGCCAAGGATGCCGCCAGTCAGGTTATCACAAGTGGTGACTACTCTTTGTTTTATAGTGAGGCTTTGGGTGACGAGAGTTACCGCTATATGTTTATCTTGGAAGACGGTATACAGTGCAACCCGGCCAATCTTTCGAAAAGCTCGAACAACGAATACATCCTTGCGCATCGCCACCGTTATGGCGACCGTCTGAGTACGAACATTACACACGGCATTCTGGAAGGTGCAACGTGGCTGACACGCAAACTGGCAAATATGTATCTGTGTTCTGACGGACTTCCTATTGACAAGTCTTCACAATTCCTGGGATATGCAGACGTTACGGATGAATACCAGAACCGTGACAACCGGATGAGCAATACGTTTTTGATGCATGGCACACGTTTCTGGGACAATGAGTCGGCAACGTCACGCACGACATGGACAGATGCAGATCTGGAGAATGCACGTACGGCAGATGTACGCAGCAACAGCGGTTACCGTCCCCATAAATGGGCGATAGAGCGTCAGGCGCAAGATAACTTTGAATCGATGGACTTCCCCGTAATCCGCTATGCTGAAGTGCTGTTGAACTATGCAGAAGCAACCTATGAACTGAGTGGCAGCATTTCGGATTCCGACCTTGACATGTCGTTGAATCTGGTTCGTTTGCGTTCCAATCCCAATATGCCGAAACTGAGCAACAGCCTGGTAAACAATAACGGACTTTCCATGCGTGAGGAAATCCGCCGCGAACGTACGGTGGAGCTGATTATGGAAGGGTATCGCATCGATGACTTGAAGCGTTGGGCAACGGCAGAAACAGAAATGCCTCAGGACCAGCTTGGAGTACTTGTGACCGGGACTTGGTTTGAAACCAACTGGGCAGCACAGGCACGTCCGCTGAACGGTGAAGGTTGCATTATCCTTTACAGCGACCGTACATGGAGTGACCGGAATTATCTTTATCCGTTGCCTTCCGACCAATTGCAGTTGAATCCTGAATTGGGACAGAACCCGGGTTGGGGCAACAATTGAAGTATCACATTTTAAACAAGAACAGTTATGAAACAGATAATGAAATACAGTTGGGGATGCCTGTTGGCTTTGGTTCCTGCACTGATAATGCCTTCTTGCGAAGACGAAGCGACGGTGGGTGATCTGACATCGGCGGTGATGCCTGCTTCCATCGAACTGATCGTGCCTGCTGAAGTACAGCAGTACATTTACACAGATGAAAACGGCGCAAAGGTGTTGCCTATGCTGAAAGGAGAAACCGTTCAGATGAATTATGGCTTGCAGCCGGAAAATGTGACTTATTCGGATGTAATATGGACTTCTACCGTTCCGTCTGTGGCAACGGTGGAAAACGGACTGGTTACGGCTGTAGAAGGCAACGGCGAGAGTGCCACGGTCATTCAGGTTGCTCCGGAAGGAATGTTTTCGGGAAGCGGCATTTATGACAATGTGCGTGTCGTAGTGTCCAATACATTGGTGCAGGCAGAAAGCATCAGCATTGAATCGGAAGCTGACGAACTTTATGCGAGTGAAACCTTGCAGCTGACTGCTGCTATCCTGCCGGAGAACGCTACTTATCGGACGGTTAGCTGGAGCAGCTCGAATGAAGCAGTGGCTACTGTCGACCAGAACGGCTTGGTAACAGGTCTTGTGAATGAAGACATACAGGCATCCGTTACCATTACCGCTACTTCTTTGGACGGTTCGCAGGTGTATGGGACAAAAGAACTTGTTGTCAACCAGATGGTGCAGCCGGAAGAAGTGACCATCGATCAGGATTATTCAGTGGACAACGGTTATTATTGTGCCATAGCGGATAAGGCTTTGACATTGAATTACACGACGGTCCCTGCACAATGTACCACTTCTTTGATAGAATGGACTTCCGACAATGAGGAAATAGCTACTGTTGAGAACGGTGTCGTAACCTTTAACCAAGCAGGTGTGTTCGGCGATGTGACAATCACGGCTTCTTGCCCCGCTACCGGAAACTCGTCTTCCATTAAACTGAATCTGGCAGCCGGATTGATTCGCGAACTTTTCCATAACGAGGATAATGTAACATGGAGTGCAGATCCGAGTCATTGTTCATCAGAATGGGGTTATGGAACATTTACTTTGATTTCGAAGGCTACCAGTGGAAAACGCCGTCTGGATTTCATGGCTCAAAATGTTTATTTCCATGCCGGAAATTATCCATTCTTAGCTCTTCGTTTGCAGTATGCCGGAGATATGGAGAATGTAAGCGGCAAGTCTTTTAAACTTGATGCTTCAGGTGGAACATGCAACGGTCAATCATTTAGCGGTGAACTTGGCGGTGGAAGTGAAAAATGGGATCAGACCTGGAAATGTAGTGATGGAAGCCGTATCGTTATTTATGATCTTTCAACTCAGGCTTGGAAGGGATTTGTATTGCCTGCTACGGATGTGGCGAAGGTTAACAAATTGACCTTTAAATATGCGGATATTGTATTGAAACAAGAAACAGGTGAGCAGCTTCGCAGTGCTATTTATTGGATTCAGACCTTCAAGACCTTGGAAGAAGTGGCAACTTATATCCAGTCGGAAGGACTGACTTACGAAGTGGTGGAATAAATTTAATAGAATGCGATTATGATAAAGAAAATGACATTTATATCTGGTCTGGCACTGCTGTTGGCAGTGCAGACCTCCTGCCGAGAGAATGAATTTGGTACGGTAGACTTGACGATGCCCGAAGATGTATACGAACCGGTAGAAGCGCAATATACGTACAATCATCCGTGTGCGATGTATAATCAGGCAGATTTCGACCGTGTGAAAGCAATGCTGGACGATGGCAGTGCGCCGCAAGCAGTGAAAGCAGAGTTTGAGAATTTGAAGCAGAGTTCGTTGACGGTTCTTCCTTATACAGCCGAACCGCAGGAAGAAATCGTGCGTGGCGATGCTACAGGAACTGCTGCCGGGAGTGAAAACTATCGTTATGCGATGGAGGACGCTGCCGCAGCCTATCAGATGGCGCTGCTTTGGAAGTTGACCGGTGATGACCGTTATGCTGAAAATGCCGTAGAAGTGCTTAACGCCTGGGCAGATATATGCAAGGAAATTACTTCGAATGATGCCAATCATAAGCTGGCAGCCGGTGCGCAAGGGTATACTTTTGCCAATGCTGCCGAGATATTGCGGACATATGAAGGATGGAACGGCACAGACTTCAACGATTTCAAGACCTGGATGACCAATGTGTTCGCTTCGCAAAACCGTGATTTCCTCGACAATCATCAAGGTTCGGACAACTGTGCAGAGCATTATTGGTCTAACTGGGACTTGGTGAATATGGCTTCTTATCTTTCAATCGGTATCTTGACCGAGAACGATGATATGGTGAACTACGTGGTTAACTATTTCTATCAGGGAGCAGGCAACGGATGCATCAAGCAGCTGATTCGCGGCGAACATACCGACCCCTTGGGCACGGGTGAAGATATCTTCCAGAACCAGGAGAGCGGACGTGACCAGGGACATGCTGAGATGTCGGTTATGGTGGCTGCTAACCTTTGTCAGATTGCCTATACGCTTTATCAGGCAAACCCGTCGGTCGCCCAGCTGGATTTCTTTGCTGCTGATGACAATGCCATTATGAAGATGGGCGAATACGTAGCGTTGTCCAACTTGCGTAATGGTACGGATAACCAGAACAGTACGGGAAGCTGGTTGGTTACTGCTACTCAGATGCCGTTTGCGACTTATGAATATTGCATCGACTGCTCTTGCCGTGACAAGAATCACGGTGCAACCCATACGCAAATGGCAGATGATGAAGGTCGTGGCAGCATTCGTCCGGGCTGGGAAATACTGTACAACCATTATGCAAAGGTGGCAAATGTGGGCAGTGGATATACATATGCCAAGCAGTTTGCCGACAAGCTTCGTCCCGAAGGCGGAGTTGGTGAGCCGGGAAACCGTTACGGTACGAACAGCGGGGCTTTCGACCAGCTGGGGTGGGGAACTTTGATGCTGTACCGCGAATAAGGAACCGTTGGCTTTAGGATATTCTCAATAGGTATCCACATAGATTTTTCAGGCAGAATCATGGCAGAGGTATGTTCTTGCTGTGATTCTGCTTGTTTTATGTGGATTCTTTCCGCGTCCGCCCTGTCTGCAAGTCCTGCCTGTTTGTTTATAAGGCTTTATTTTCAGTTTTCCTTTAAATCCATCTCTCCGCTGAACGAGATGCTTTGCCTTTGCGTTGGCTGGACATGCAGGGAGGCGTTCCCGTTTTTGTATACCGTGAGCCGGTAGATGTATGAGTCTTCATCGTTTCTGAGGCTGACGGTGATTTCAGTTTCACCTTTTTTCTTCGTTTTCTTTTCATAGTTTTCAATCGGTGCACTGAAGTTCAGCGCTTTTCCTCCGCCGTAAGGGATGCTGTATGCTCTTCCGGCATACGGGAGATAAGAAATGAGCGAGTCGTTGCGGACCGTGACGGAATAGTCGGTAGTGAGCGGCCGTCCGGGTCCCTTGGATGGAATCATATAATTGATGTCGATGGTGTATCGGTCAGCCTCGAGCGCTTTCCGTACGTTTTCTTCTTTTGCTGCCTCTTTTTCTTTGCGGGTTTGTGAAAAAGCCGGCAGTGCCATCCATGTAATCAGAATGAGAAGCAGTGTTTTCATGTTGCAGTAATTTAAAAGTTTCTTCAAAGATAATGCATTTGAAGAAATGATGATCCGGATTGAGTAAATTTAGCCTTGATACGTATTTATTATAAAAAGACAAGTCAATATGATTGAAAAACTGATAAGTAAAATAGTGCTGGTGCTATTGGTAATATCCCTTTCGTCATGTTCGCAAAAGGGGGATGCGATTTATGATTTTTCTCCGCTTGACTCTATTATCGGATGCTGGATTGATAAAGGATATTATCCGGGAGCAGCTATTTGTGTGGTAAAGGATGATTCTGTGGTGTTCAGCAAATGTTATGGAAGCTTTACCGGAGAAACGAAGGTTTATGTCGCTTCTGCCGGGAAATGGGTGGCAGCGGCTGTGGTTGGGGCTGTCGTTGATCGTACTCCGTTGGATTGGGATGATACGGTGGAAGAATGGATTCCTTTGTATAGGGGAGATCCGAAAGGGAAAATTTCGCTCAGACATTTGCTTTCCCATACATCGGGTATCCGTCCTTATCTTCCCGAGCCAAGGGTGGACAATTATAATCACTTGGATTCGGCGGTCATGGAGATTCTGCCGCTTGACACGGTGTTTGCGCAGGGTACACGCTTCGAGTACGGCGGACTGGCAATGCAGGTGGCCGGACGTATGGCGGAGATGGCGGCAGGAAATGAGTTCGAGTATCTTTTCCAGACACTGATAGCCGCTCCGCTTGGCATGGAAAACTCGCACTTTACCCCCATAAATACAGACGGAGGTCATGCCCCGATGTTGGGCGGAGGCCTGTGTACGACCTTGAACGACTACATGCGTTTTCTCGACATGATTTATCATGGCGGAACTTATTGGGGGAAAACGATCCTGAACCCCGAAACGGTGAAGGAGATGCAGGCTGACCAAATAAAAGGGGCGGAGGTACTTCCCGGGGAGTATGTTGAAAAGGCTATTGGAAAATGTCATAATGGAATTTACGGCTTGGGAGAATGGCGGGAGCTTATAGATGAAGATACAGGTGAAGCTTATCAAATCAGTTCGCCCGGGTGGGCGGGGGCTTATCCGTGGATTAACAAGCGTGATGGTGTTTATGGCTTTTTTATCGCTCATGTTGTCGGAGGTTCCGAGAAGGACGGTTTCTCTTCATTCTATGGCAGTTCCGTTATTTCAAGGACTGTGTCGGATATTGTGAAATAAATGAGATAGGATATGAAAAAGAAAAGGTGGATTTTTGTTTTGCTGGCCTTGCTGGCTTTCCGGCTTTCTGCTGCCGAGTGGCAATGGTCTGTTGCCGTCAAAGAGATGGTTTCTGCTGAAACCGACGGACATCCACGTGCGTTTTTGTGGATTCCTCCCACTTGCCGGCAGGTGAAGGCCGTGGTGATGGGACAGCACAACATGACGGAAGAGCCTCTTTTTGAGATGCCCTCTTTCCGTACGGAACTGGAGAAGGCAGGTATAGCGCTGGTTTGGATTACTCCGGGGCTCGACCAGCAATGGAACGTGTCGACGGGAGTGCAGAAGGCGTTTGAAGCGATGATGGATGAATTGGCGGATGTCAGCGGATATACTGAATTGAAATACGTTCCGATTGTGCCTTTGGGACATTCTGCCATGGCTACTTACCCGTGGAATTTTGCGGCATGGAATCCGGAGCGCACATTGGCGGTGGTTTCTTTTCATGGGGACGCGCCGCGAACGAATCTGTGCGGCTACGGAAGAGAGAATCTGGAGTGGGGGAGAAACCGCAACATCGACGGCATTCCGGGGCTGATGGTTGAGGGCGAGTACGAATGGTGGGAAGCGCGGGTCAATCCGGCTTTGGCTTTCCGGATGATGTATCCGGAGAGTTGCATTTCTTTTTTATGTGATGCGGGCCGCGGGCATTTCGATATCAGCGAACAGACTGCCTCATATATCGCGCTGTTCCTGAAAAAGTCGCTCAATGCGCGTTACCCTGCCGGACAGCCTGTTGACAGGCCGGTCAAACTCAAGCCAGTCAGGGTGAAAGACGGGTGGCTTGCCGAACGCTGGCGTGCCGACGGCAGAAAGCGTGCGAAGCCGGCTCCTTATGCTTTGTACCGAGGGGACAGGCATGATGCCTTCTGGTACTTTGACAGGGAAATGGCAGAGCTGACCGAAAGGCGTTACAAGGAATCGGAAGGGAAGAAGATGCAATACCTGGGAGTCGTTCAGCATGGGAAGCTGCTTGAATACGACCCGAAACTTCATGCGGGCATTGTGATGGATTTTGTTCCCGAAGCAGATGGACTGACGTTTCATCTGAAAGGAGTATTTACCGATTCGCTGAGGTCTTCTTTTTCGGATGATCACGCATCGGGAGAGATTCATGTCGACAGAATCTGCGGTCCGGCAGAAAAGGTGAATGACACAACGTTTGCCGTCCGCTTCTATCGCATGGGAATGTATAACAAGCGGAGGACGAATGATATATGGCTTCTTGCCAGCCAAAAGGGGGACACCCATTATAAGAGTGCCGTCCAGCAGCTTACGATGAGGATACCGTATCGGAACCGTGCAGGCAGGCGGCAGCACATCCTTTTTCCGGGGCTGGATGATGTGGAGGCAGGTACAACGGCAGTGGAGCTTCATGCAGTGTCCGATTGCGGGCTTCCTGTTTATTATTATGTGAAAGAAGGCCCTGCTGAAATCGTTGGCGGCAAGGTGATGTTGTCGGAGCTTCCTTCCCGGGCGAAATATCCGGTGAAGGTGACGGTCGTAGCCTGGCAATATGGCATCGGCGGAAAGGTCGCTACGGCTGAGCCGGTGGAGCGGAGTTTTTATATAAAGAAATAAACTGTAATCGTTATGAAATTAAGACTTTTGTTTTCAACTTTAGCCTTGGGCGTTTGCGGGCTGCTTTCTGCACAGTCTGTTTACCCCGGCTTGTTTCAGAACAAACTGAAAGTTGCTTCACAAGCGGAAGAGTCTGCCGCATGTTTTGAATTGAAGGACGTGCGCCTGCTTCCCAGCCGATTCCGCGAGAATTTGGAGCGTGATTCGGCTTGGATGGTTTCTATCGGGGTCGACAGGCTGCTTCACAGTTTCCGTACCACGTCGGGCGTCTTTGCGGGCCGTGAAGGAGGGTATATGACCGTGAAGAAGCTGGGGGGATGGGAGTCGCTGGACTGTGAGCTTCGCGGACACATCACCGGCCATCTGCTGTCTGCCTATTCGTTGATGTATGCCGCTACGGGAGGCAATGTGTTCAAGCTGAAGGGGGACAGCCTGGTGGCAGGGCTGGCCAAAGTTCAACAGGCATACGGCAACGGCTATTTGAGCGCGTTTCCTGAGGAACTGATAAACCGGAATATTCGCGGCGAAAGCGTGTGGGCACCCTGGTATACGCTTCATAAGATTTTTTCGGGACTGATAGACCAGTATCTTTATGCAGACAATCCGCAGGCTCTGGAAGTTGTGTGCCGGATGGGGGACTGGGCCTACGAGAAGCTTCGGCCGTTGGATGAGGCTACCCGCAGGAAGATGATCCGGAATGAGTTCGGCGGCATCAATGAATCGTTCTACAACTTGTATGCGCTGACCGGCGACGAGCGTTACCGCTGGCTTGCCCGATTCTTCTATCACAATGAAGTGATCGACCCGCTGAAAGAGGAAAAGGACGACTTGGGGACGAAGCATACGAATACGTTTATCCCGAAGGTACTGGCCGAAGCGCGCAACTATGAGCTTTCGGGCGACGGGGAAAGCAGGTCGCTTTGCGAATTTTTCTGGAATACGATGATTGACAGGCATACTTTCGCTCCCGGGTGCAGCAGTGATAAGGAGCATTATTTTGATCCGGATCAGTTTTCAAAGCATATCACCGGATATACGGGTGAAACTTGCTGTACGTATAATATGCTGAAGCTCAGCCGCCATCTGTTCTGCTGGAATCCTTCTGTCAAGGTGGCAGACTATTACGAGCGTGCATTGTACAATCATATATTGGGCCAGCAGGATCCCGCAACGGGCATGGTAGCCTATTTCCTTCCGTTGAAATCCGGAACGCACAAGGTATACAGCACTCCCGACCAGTCTTTCTGGTGCTGTGTAGGAAGCGGGTTTGAGAGTCATGCTAAATATGCTGAGAGCATCTACTATCATAACCGTGAAGGATTGTATGTGAACCTTTTCATTCCTTCCGTATTGCACTGGAAAGAAAGGGGAATGAGTGTGCGCATGGAAACGGATTTTCCGGAAAGCGAGTGTGTGAAGCTGGAGGTTTCTGCGGAACAGCCCGTACGCACCGCATTCTATCTGCGTTATCCTTCCTGGAGCGGAAAGGTGTCTGTCTGCATTAACGGGAAAAAGGTGAAGGTGGGGCAGAAGCCGGGGTCTTATATTGTGCTCGACCGTGAATGGAAAGACGGCGACAGCATTGAACTGACATATCCGATGGATTTTCGTCTGGAACAGACTCCTGACAATCCGGATGTTGCAGCATTGTTGTATGGTCCCGTAGTCTTGGCAGGAAAATTGGGAACGGCGGGAATGGAAGCCCCTGCTCCGTTTTCTGACCCTGCCCGGTACAACGATTATTATACGTATGATTATCATATACCGGCAGATCTGCCTGTCGTCTTGAAGTGCGACAGAAAGCGTCCCGGAAAGAATATCAGACGCACGGATGGGGGGCTGAACTTTGAAACAGCCGGCGGACAACGCCTGTCGCCTTTGTATGATGTCCATCACCAGCGGTTTGTCGTTTACTGGAATCTGGATTCGGAATAGTAGGATTTCGTGTTTTGTTTCTTTATCCAACGGGCGGTTTCCCGTGGCGTGCTTTATCTCCAGTTTAGAGATGCAAATCTTTAGGCTGGAGATATATGTCTTTAGCCTGAAGATACACATCTTCAGCCTGGAGATAAACTTCTTTTTCCGAAGAAAAGGCCGGCATGTTGCAGACATGCGTCTTTGTTGTCCGTGTCAGAGCTTGCGGTATTCATTGGGTGTGAAGCCCGTGTGCCTTCGGAAGAAGCGTGCCATATAAGACACCGTATCAAAATGGAAAAGCACGGCAAGTTCCTTCACCGAGATGTCGGTGGTGGTGAGCAGCCGTTTCATCTCCAGAATAATCTGCCTTTCAATCAGTTCTTTGGGAGTAACGCCGATGGTTCTGGCGGTTATCCTTGACAGGTAGTAAGGCGTGATGCAGAGTTTTTCGGCATAGAATTTCACGTCGTGGCGCGAATGGCAGTGCTCCACCAGCAGGCTGCAAAAACGGTTGAAGAGCCGGCGTGTAGAGCTTATCGGCTGTATCTGTGACCGGCTTTCGGAAACGACAATGCTTTCCAGTCCGATGAAAAAGTTCTGCATGTGATTGCGCAGCATCATATACGCTGACTTCTCCGCGCTGCACTGCGTAATCCATAGAAACTGTTTCTCCCATGTTTCCACCAGATTCCATTGTTCGGGCGTGGAGTGAAAGATCGAGTTGTCATAGAGGAGGTCGAAGAACTGCGACGAAAGGGTAAATGTAGCTTCGTCAAACATATCGGACGAAATCTCAATCTGCTTTACGGAAAACAGTTCCGACACATCGTTTACGACAAACATGGTATCGGGGAAAATCAGTATGACATCCCTTTTCCTGACGGTGCGGGGCTTGAACTCTGCTGAAACCGTGGCCATCCCTTCTTCACAGAAGATCAGGATGCACCCGTCTGTGCGGATACTCTTTCCTTTCACATCTTTCCAGTCGGAAGTGCTGTATACAAACGTTTTCTTTTTCTCAGGCATACCTGTTTCTGTTTTTACTGCAAAAATAGAAATTTATCGTCTTTTTCTGTTTTTCTGTTTTCAAAAGTATCCTTTTTGTACGTATTTGTTCATAAGCCCAGGCTTTAAAACGTCCTACCTTTGCGCCTGCAAAACAGATTTTATACAGAAATATGAAAAAGCAAATTTGTGTGTGGGCTGTGCTGTGCAGTATATGCCTGGCATCCTGCAAGAATGGAACTACCGAAGGTAAGCCGCAGGCCTACCCGGTCTTTACGGTTGGCGTTTCGCCTGTTGAAACAACCGATGACTATCCTGCTTCTATCCGCGGACGGCAGGATATAGAGATTTATCCGCAAGTGTCCGGCAAGATCGTGAAGGTTGCTGTTACGGAAGGCGAGCGGGTGCGGCGCGGACAGACACTTTTCGTGATAGACCAGATACCGTATCAGGCTGCGCTTCAGACCGCACTGGCCAATGTGAGGGCTGCCGCAGCCAGCGTGTCTACGGCGCAGCTCACTTATGACGGGAAGAAGGAGCTTTTTGACCAGCGTGTCATTTCTCAATTTGAACTGAGCACGGCTGAAAATGCGCTCCTCACGGCAAAGGCGCAGCAGGCGCAGGCCGAAGCGCAGGAGGTGAATGCGCGGAACAATCTTTCATATACCGTCGTCACTAGTCCGGCGGATGGAGTGGTGGGCACGATTCCCTATCGTGTGGGAGCGCTGGTAAGCTCTTCTTCTGCGCAGCCGCTTACCACTGTGTCAGACAATTCGGTCATGTATGTCTATTTTTCGATGCCGGAGAATCGGCTGCTTTCGCTGGTCCGGCGCTACGGATCGGTGGAAGAAACGCTGAAGCAGATGCCTCCTGTGGGCTTGCGGCTGAATGACGGGAGCCTCTATGACCGGTACGGACGTGTGGAAAGCATCAGCGGTGTGCTGGATATGCAGACTGGAGCGGCTTCGTTCCGTGCAGCTTTCCCGAATCCTGCGGGACTGTTGCATAGCGGAGGGGCAGGCAATGTGCTGATTACGGAAACTGTGGACAGCGCGCTTACCATACCGCAGGCGGCAACTTATGAAATACAGGACAAGGTGTTTGTCTATCGTGTCGTGCACGGCAAGGCAAAGTCTGCTCCGGTAGAGGTTACTCCGCTCAACGATGAGAAGCTGTATATCGTCCGTAGCGGGCTGGATGCCGGCGAAACCATTGTGGCAGAAGGCGTGGGTCTGTTGCAGGACGGTATGGACATAACAGTCAAACAATAAAAGAGAAAGCGTATGAAACTGAAAACATTTATCGAACGCCCGGTTCTTTCCATCGTTATTTCGGTAGCGATTGTGCTGTTGGGCTGCATCGCACTGGTGACGCTGCCGGTCGAACAGTTTCCCAACATCGCTCCGCCTACGGTGGAGGTGACCACCAGCTATCCTGGAGCCAACGCCGAAACGGTGCTGAAGTCCGTCATTGTGCCGCTGGAGGAAGCCATCAACGGCGTGGAGAACATGACCTATATCTACTCTACCGCTTCGAATGCAGGCAATGTTTACATTACGGTCTATTTTAAGCAGGGCACTGATCCCGATATGGCGGCTGTGAACGTGCAGAACCGCGTCAGCAAGGCGCAGGGACAGTTGCCGAGCGATGTGACGCGTATCGGCGTTGTTACCAACAAGCAGCAGAAATCCATGCTGAAGGCTATCACACTGTGGAGCCCGGACGGAAGCTACGATACGCAGTTCCTGAACAACTACCTGCAGATCAATGTCATCCCTTCGCTGAAACGTATCACTGGGGTGGGCGAAGTCACCCTGCTTGGTTCAAACTACGGTATGCGCATCTGGCTGAAGCCTGATGTGATGGCCCAGTACGGCGTGGTGCCCGGTGATGTGACTTAGGCGCTGAATGCGCAGAACATCGAATCGGCTACAGGTTCGTTCGGCGAGAACTACGAAGGTGTATTCCAGTACACGATGAAATACAAGGGCCGTCTTGTCACGCCGGAAGAGTTCGGCAGTATTGTCATCAAGTCGCTTCCCACAGGCGAAGTGCTTCGTCTGAAGGATGTGGCACGCATTCAGTTGGGTGATGAGGCATACAACTACAGGAGCATGACCAACGGAAAGCCCGGTGCCTTGTTCATGGTTTATCAGACGGCAGGATCGAACGCTACGGAAGTCATTACGCAGATTGACGCGCAGGTGGAGGAGATGTCGGAAAATCTGCCTAAAGGGGTAGAGTTTGCCGAACTGTACTCTACGAAAAACTTCCTCGACGCTTCCATGCATCAGGTTGTGAAGACACTGTTCGAGGCATTCCTCTTGGTGGTCATCATCACCTACGTGTTCTTGCAGGATGTGAAGTCGATGGTGATTCCCGCCATTTCGATTCTGGTGTCGCTGATCGGTACGTTCGCTTTCATGTCGGTTGCGGGCTTCAGCATCAACCTGCTGACACTGTTCGCTTTGGTGCTTGCCATCGGTATTGTGGTTGACGATGCGATTATCGTGGTCGAGGCGGTGCAGGCCAAGTTCGATGTGGGATACAAGTCGTCTTATATGGCTACGTTTGACGCGATGGGCGGCATCACCTCTGCCATCATTACCACCACGCTGGTTTTCATGGCGGTATTTATTCCCGTGTCGATGATGGGAGGCACCAGCGGCACATTCTACATGCAGTTCGGTCTGACCATGGCTGCTGCTGTAGGTATCTCTGCCATCAATGCCCTTACGCTTTCGCCCGCTCTCTGTGCGCTGATGCTCCGTCCGTACCTGGATGAAGAAGGGCAGATGAAGAAGAACTTTGCCGCAAGGTTCCGCACGGCATTCAATGCGGCATTCGGTGTGGTATCCAACCATTATATGGGAGGCGTGCTGTTTTTTATCCGCCGGCGCTGGATGGCTGTGGGCATATTGGCCTGCGCTGTGGCTGCTCTGGCCTGGATGATGAACACCACCAAGACCGGACTGCTGCCCGATGAGGACATGGGCAGTGTGATGGTGAACGTCACTACGCCTCCGGGCAGTTCCATTGCCCGCACTTCAGAAATTATGGAAAAGATCGAACGGAAGCTGGATAGCATTCCCGAAATCAAGATTGCTTCGGAAACGGCCGGATACGGACTGATTGGAGGTGCCGGACCGTCGAGCGGCATGGTTATCGCCATGCTGACCGACTGGAGCGAACGCAAGGACAAAGAACAGGCGATTGATGCGGTGCTTGCAAAGATTAATGCGTTTGCAGCCGACATCCCTGATGCGAACATCTTTGCCATGGCTCCTCCGCTGATTGACGGCTACGGTGTGGCCAACGGTTTTGAGATTTACCTGCAAGACCGTGCGGGCGGCAGCGTGAATGAGCTTTATTCGGTGGGGCAGGACTTTATTGCTGCACTGTCGGAACGGCCGGAAATCGGATCTGCCTATACTACGTTTAACGTGAATTTTCCGCAATATCTGGTTGAGGTGGATGCAGTCAAGTGCCAAAGAGCGGGCACGACGGCTGATGCTGTGCTCTCTACGCTGGCAGGGTATTACAGCGGCCAGTATGTGTCGAATTTCAACCGCTTCAACAAACTTTACCGCGTGATGATCCAGTCGTCGCCCGAATACCGTGTCACGCCGGAATCGCTTGACAGGATATTCACTCGGGTGAACAATGGGGAGATGGCTCCTCTCAGCCAGTTTGTCACGCTGACCAAGGTGTACGGTCCTGAATCGCTGGCGCGATTCAACTTGTACAGTGCGATGGGTATCAATGGTGAGGCGGCGCAGGGATACAGCTCGGGGGATGCGATCAATGCCATCCGTGAAACGGCAGCCGAAGTGTTGCCTCGCGGTTACGGATATGAGTTTGCGGGCATCAGCCGCGAGGAGAGCCAGACCACAAACAATACTGCCGTCATCTTTCTGATATGTACGGTGTTTGTCTACCTTATCCTGTGCGGACTGTATGAAAGTTTCTTTGTGCCGTTTGCCGTTATCTTGGCTGTGCCGTTCGGACTGATGGGCAGTTTTGTCTTCGCCAAACTGATGGGACTGGAGAACAACATTTACATGCAGACAGGGCTTATCATGCTGATCGGACTGCTGGCAAAGACCGCTATTCTGCTTACGGAGTATGCGGCAGACCGCCGTCGGGCAGGCATGTCGCTTGTACAGGCAGCACTGGCTGCGGCTCGTGTCCGTTTCCGTCCCATCCTGATGACCGTGCTGGCGATGATATTCGGCTTGCTGCCGCTGATGTTCGCCAGCGGTGCGGGAGCCAACGGTAACTCGTCGTTGGGCTCGGGCGTTGTAGGTGGCATGATATTCGGCATTCTTGCCATCCTGTTCTTTGTGCCCGTGTTCTTCATCCTGTTCCAGTATATACAGGAGCGGGTGAAGCCGGTAGAGTTTCTGCCGAATCCCGATTGGGAAATACAGAGTGAGATAGAAGCCATTGAAGAAAAGAAAAAAGAGAAAGAATGATGAAACGGATCTTTATCTTGTGCAGTGCCGTCATCCTGCTGGCGGGCTGCCATATCTATAAACCTTATTCGCGTCCTGACATACAGACTGACGGACTTTACGGCGAGGATGTGCAGGCGGAGGATACAGTTTCTATCGCTTCCCTGCCTTGGACGGAATTGTTTTCTGACCTCCGGTTGCAGTCGCTCATCCGCGAGGGACTGGAGAATAACGCCGATCTGGGCATCGCCCGCTTGCGGGTGAAGGAGGCGGAAGCTGCATTGTTTTCGTCGCGGCTTGCTTATCTGCCTTCCCTGTCGCTGAATCCGCAAGGACAGCTGAACAGCTACGACCACACAAAAACAGACAAAACATATACTATTGCCGCTTCTGCTGGTTGGGAAGTCGACCTTTTTGGGAAACTGACAAATGCCAAGCGTGGGGCAAAAGCTGCCTTGGAGCAAAGCGATGCATACCGTCAGGCGGTGCAGACGCAGCTTATCGCTACCATTGCCAACAGTTATTATAATCTGCTGACACTCGACCGCCAGTTGGATATCAGCCGCCGTACGGCCGGGTCGTGGGCGGAGGTGTTTCGCACCTATGAGGCGAAGAAACGGGTAGGAGAGGCGACAGAGGCTGCCGTAGCACAGGCAAAGGCAAACAAACTGGCGGTGGAGGCCTCTGTGCTGACGTTGCAGAAACAGATACGGGCACAGGAAAATTCCCTGTCTGCTTTGTTGGGAAGGACTCCTGGCCGTATTGAGCGTACCACACTCAAGGGCCAGTGTTTTCCTGACAGACTGTCGGTGGGCGTGCCTTTGCAGTTGCTGAGGCGCCGTCCCGATGTGCGTCAGGCTGAAGCTGCTTTGGCTCAGGCATTTTATAGCACGAACGGTGCCCGGTCTGCTTTCTATCCGGGCATCACATTGAGCGGTTCGGCAGGATGGACCAACAATAATGGGGCGGCAATCATTAATCCGGGCAGCTGGTTGCTGGGTGCAGTAGGTTCGTTGGTTCAGCCTCTCTTTAACCGGGGCCAAAATATTGCCGCTTTGCGTGTTGCCAAAGCGCGGCAGGAAGAAGCGCTGCTTTCTTTCCGCCAGAGCTTGCTGAAAGCCGGGAATGAAGTGAACGACGCGCTTATGCAATGGCAGATCGCAGACTCACGGCTGAAGATTGTCGGCGAGCAGGTGGCAGCATTGCGGTCGGCCGTGAATGACACGCGGAAACTGATGGAGTATAGCAGCGCATCCGGCTATTTGGAAGTGTTGACGGCTCAGCAGGCCCTGTTGCAGGCAGAACTGACAGAAGCAAATGACGCATTTGATAAGATACAGGGAATGATCAATTTGTATCATGCCTTGGGCGGTGGTGTAGAATAAGGAGTGGAATGAAGCCTTGGGAAGAAGAGCCTGTTGGATTTTTATTTTGATTCTGTTTGGAAGTTGAAGAGCAGGTTGCCTTTCTTGTCCGAAGGGGCAGGAAAGGCAACTCTGGCTGTCTGTTGGAAAGTGTGTCGAAACATGAACCAACTTTCATTTTGTCATTGGTGACAAAGCGAAGAATTTCGGAAGCATAAGCTGGTACATGCGAGATGTTTCACTTCGTTCCCTTAGTCATTGCTTTTTGATAGCCAACTTTTGTTTTGACACATCCTTTATTTCATTTCGTTCAGCGAGGCTCTGATGCGGCTTAATGATTGCACTGTGATGCCTAGATAAGAAGCTATGTATTTCATTGGAATTTGCTGAATGACTTCCGGATATTCGTTTAAAAGAGTCATGTAGCGTTCGAAAGCATTCTGTTTCCACAAATCCATGAGCCAGTTTTCGTAAAGCAGGATAAAGTTTTCCAGCATTTTGCGTCCCAGATTGGCCATCGTTATCGATGAGTAGAAATGCTTGTGCAGCTCTTCTTTGGAAAGGCAGATCGCTTCGCTTTCTGTCATGGATTCAAACGACAGGCGGGATGGTTTGTCGGATATGTATCCCCATGCGGAAAATACCAATTCTCCCGGTGTGGCAAACCATGCAGTGGCTTCTTCTCCATACTTGAAGTGATAGGCTCTCCAGATGCCTTTGGTTATGATATAGATGTTGCTGTCGATCTCTTCCTTGTGGACGACAGTATAAGAAATTTTATAATAAACTGATATTATGCTCTTTACAATTATAAATAAGAACATTGTTTGCAATTTAGTACCATTTTAGCACCATATACCTTACTGCATAATCAATATATCATAATGTGTCCTTAAAACACTTCCGCATAGGAAAGCAGAGAGAAAAATTATGTTTCGATGTCCTGTTAACGATGTGACATGGATGTTTCCCCTTAAAAAGAAAAAGGAGTCGTTTATTTCATTCTTTGTCAAATCTTTTATATTATAAAAAACATCTCCCTGTTGCTTAATACACAGGGAGATATTTTATTTGAGATGTTTACTTGATTACCTGATTCCCCGTGGACCAAGTAGCCTTCTCCGTCGGCTTCTTCTTGTTGAGTGCCATGACACCCACCAGTCTGTGCGGAATGTACATTTCTTCCAGATAAGCCATGTCGTCCGATGTCAGCTTCAGGTCGAGGGCGGTGACGGCTCCTTCAATGTGGTGCAGCTTCGTAGCGCCGACTACGGGTGAAGCTACTTTCTGTAAGAGCCATGCAAGGGCAACTTGCGTCATCGTCACGCCGTAACGGTCGGCAAGTTCGGCAACACGGGCGATGATAACGCCATCCTGTTCGGCGGTGGCGTCATACTTCATCTTGGCTACGCCGTCCTCTTCCTGACGTTTCGATGTTTCGCCCGGACGTTTGGAGAGGCGACCGCCTGCCAGTGCGCTGTACGGGGTCAGGGCGATATTATCTTCTTCGCAGAGGGGGACCATTTCGCGCTCTTCCTCGCGGAACAGCAGGTTGTAATGCCCCTGCACGGATACGAACTTCGCCCAGCCGTTGCGGTCGGCAATGGCATTGGCTTTGGCAAGCTGCCAGGCAAAGCAGTTGGAGATGCCGATGGCGCGTACCTTGCCTGCCTTTACCGCGTTGTTCATGCCCTCCATGATTTCCTCAATGGGCGTGTTGTAGTCCCACATGTGGCAGATATACAAGTCCACATAGTCCATACCGAGATTTTCAAGGCTCTTGTTAAGCATACGCTCCACATGCTGCTGCCCGCTGATCCCGGCGGCAATCTCGTCGGCGGTGCGCGGCAGGAACTTAGTGGCTACCACCACATCTTCCCGTTTGGCAAGGGAGCGGAGGGCACGTCCCACGTATTGCTCGCTCGTGCCGCTTTGGTAAGCAATGGCGGTGTCGAAGAAGTTCACGCCCAGTTCCAATCCACGCTTGATGATTTCGCGGGACTGTTCCTCGTTGATAGTCCATGTGCAAGGTCCCTGCGTAGAGTCGCCGAATCCCATGCATCCCATGCAGATGCGGGATACGTTCAAGTCTGAATTTCCAAGTTTGATGTATTCCATAATGATAAATTTGAATGATTAATAATCGAATTGTGCCTCACAAATCATTTTGACGCAAGCCGGGTCGCGATGGTCGAAGATGGTGCTGCGTCCGGTGTCAAGTTTGGCGATAGTTGCCATGTCGTCGGCATCCAGCTCGAAGTCGAACACATCCATGTTCTCGCGCAGCCGTTCGGTGTGCGTCGATTTGGTAAGGACGATGATACCGCGTTGGATGAGCCAGCGCAAGATGACCTGTGCCACGCTCTTGCCTGTCTTGGCGGCAATGGCTTTCAGCGTTTCGTCTTGGAAGATGGCGGGATTCTGCGCGAACGGACTCCATGCCTCCAGACGTGTGTCATATCCGCCGAGGAACTGCTGTGTCGCGATTTGCTGGCAGTAGGGATGCACCTCCATCTGGCATACCGCCGGGATGACCGTGTTGTGCAAAGTCAAGTCCATGAAGCGGTCGGGGAAGAAGTTGCTCAGCCCGATAGCCCGGATTTTCCCCTCCTTGTACATTTCCTCCATTGCCCGCCATGCGCCGAACACATCGCCGTAAGGCTGGTGGATGAGGTACAGGTCGAGGTAGTCGGTCTGCAACTTGCGTAGCGACTTCTCCATAGCCGCCCGTGCACTCTCGTACCCTGCATCCTTAATCCACAGCTTGGTGGTGATGAACAGTTCCTTGCGGTCGATGCCGCTTTTCTTGATGCCGCTGCCTACGGCTTCCTCATTGCAATAAGCCGATGCGGTGTCGATAGAGCGATAGCCCAGACGGATAGCCTCGCACACACTGTTCTCACACTCTTTTTTGGACATCTGGTAAACGCCCAGCCCCAAAATAGGCATTTCCACGCCGTTGTTTAACTTTATTTTCTCCATTGTATTTTCTATTGATGTTAATTCTTTCCTGCATAAACCTGCGTCATGCCGCCATCAACCGTCAACTCGATGCCCGTGATGTATTTGCTCAAATCCGACGCAAGGAATACCACGGCATCGCCCAATTCCTCGCTGGTGCCGACACGCCCCAGAGGGATTTCCGAAGAAACACGGTCGGCGTATGCCTGCACATCGGCGGCACTCATGCCCTGCACTACTTCGTAGCCTTCAGTGGGAATAACACCCGGACTGACGGCATTGACACGGATGCCACGGCTTTTCAAGTCGGTCGTCCAACTGCGGGCAAAGGAGCGGACGGCAGCTTTCGTGGCTGCGTATAAGCCAAAGCCCGGCAATCCCATGTAAGCCGTGATAGAAGCGTTCAGGATGATAGAAGCTCCGTCACGCAGGATAGGCAGCAGGGTTTGCACGGTGAGGTACGTGCCCCATACGTTCACATCAAACGTGCGGCGGTAGTCCGCTTCCGTTGCCTTCTCAAACGGGATAGCCTTGCCTCCGCCTGCATTGGCGAAGATGATGTCAAGTCCTCCGTTATCCTCCTTGATGATGTTCGCCAGCCGGAGCATATCCTCTTTCTTGGAACTGTCCGCCTGCACCGCTTTTACGCGGCTGCCCAACTTGGCGGCTGCCTGTTCCAATACCTCCTTGCGCCGTCCGGTGATATAGACGAATGCGCCTTCTTCCATTAGTCTTTTGGCGGTACCGAAGCCGATGCCGCTGCTGCCGCCCGTTACGAGGGCGACTTTGCCTGCCAATAATTCTTTCTGTTTCATAATTTAATATTCATGCTGTTTCTTTTGCCCTGCTGGTAGATACCACGTATGCCCCAGCGATAACCAGCACCGCCGCCAGAGGCTTGTCCCATGAAAAAATGTCCTGCCCGATGCAGATTGCAGCTACGGATGATACAATCGGCTGTAAATTCATATAGACGCTGACGGTGGTCGCCCTCAGATATTTCATGCCGAAAGGGGTGAGAAAATAGGCGATGGATGTAGCCAATATTGCAACAAACGCCAACTCCCATACGCCAGTCCAGCCCCATGAAGTAGAAAAGAGTGCTTGTTCGGAATATTCGGTGCAGCCCAATGGAACAAGGATGATTGCCGCAAAGAGGAACATCCATTTCATTTGCGTCACCGTGGTGTATTTCTGCGCTACCGAGCGGATGATTATCAGATAAACGGAAAATGCTGTTACGCTGATAACCGCAAAGAATATTCCCCACAGATTGTTTTTACCCGATGCGGAATTGTCTATCTGCGCAATCATCAGCAATGCCCCGGCAATACCTAACACAACGCCTGCCATTTTCTTTCCAGTAATCGGCTCTTTCAGGAATATGGCGGCAAGTAGCATCACGACCAGCGGACTTAATGCTACAATCAGCGAGAAATAAACAGGTGAGGTGTATTGCAGGCTGACTGCTGTCAGGGATTGCGACACGACAAATCCCATGATACCGCCCATAGCGATAATCGCCAAATCTTTCGGGGATACTTTCTCTTTGGGCAAGAAACTTTGTATAATCCAGAAGATAATAGTTGCCACGAGAGTACGTGATGCCATATATCCGAACGGTGTCATCCATTGACTAAGCAGAGCCTTGCTTATCGGAATGTTCAGTCCGAATATCAAGTTGGCGCACAGGACAGCCACATGACCTTTCCATTTCTCTGACGCACTTCCCATAGGTTATTCTTATTTTCCTTTTCGTGTTTGTAATGTATGCTCCAAGCGTTGCGAGCCGACTTCCGCAGCCTCAAATGATACTTCTTGTTCAATGAGCATCAGTATCTCGTGCAACTGCTTTTCTGTTACGCCGACATTCAGCGCACCGCCATAGTGCGATTCCACCATTGGCTCCTTGATAGCGGCAAGGGCAGACACGGTGGTAATCTCCCGCTCGACAAACGAAAGCAGGTCACGAGCAAAGAGGTCGGCAAAAAGATGCTCCTTCAGGCAGAAGTCCAGCAACGGATTGAAACCGAAGAAGCCGCTGCGCAATTGTTCTGCCGTCATACCCGCGCAAAACATTTGCAGCCGTTCACCTCGTGCATACTTGCTTTCGCTCTCGTCAAGGGGCGATGCTTCTCGTCCCTGCTCGTCGTGTATGCCTTTGCTGCGCCGTTCATTCACCAGGTTCATAAACACAGTGGTTGCCCGGCATGCCGGAGCAAAACCCACGTAGCAATACAGATGTACAATCTCCTCATTAATCTCGTTGATGGTCATGCCGAAGTCCAGAGCATCTGCCAAGACTTTCTTCAATCCCTCCACGTCGGTGGTGGTGATAGCCGTATGAATGGAAATCAAGGCGATGTGCGCCTGCCGTTCCGTAAGATGTTTCAGTTCCATAATCTAATCCTTTGTTTTTATCTGACGATGCAAAATTACAGCGTTCCCTACCGAAAGCCGTTATACTGATTACTGAACGTTTGATACGGATAACTGAAATCTGGATAAAGGGTGAAACTATTAGAAAAAAATACCTTATATTTGCAGTAGCAAACAAGAAAAGAATACTTATGAAGAAAGTAGAAAGAGTAAATATAGACGCATACAACAAGTATATGGGCGTGGAAACGCTGCATCCATTGGTGAGCATTATCGACTTTTCCAAACTGTCGCCCATACACAGTTTCCTATTCAACATAGACTTTTATGCCGTGTTCCTGAAGGAGGCGAAGAACGGAACTTTGACCTACGGACGGCAGTATTACGACTATCAGGAAGGAAGCATTGTCTGTATTTCTCCGGGACAGGTTATCGGTGCGGAAGCAACGGAAGAAATCTTCCAACCGCAAGGTTGGGGGCTGCTGTTTCACCCCGACTTGATTGTCGGCACGCCGTTGGCAACAAAGATGAAGAAATACACCTTTTTCGCCTACGATGTAAACGAGGCGTTACACCTCTCCGAACGGGAAAGGCACATCATCCTTGACTGTTTCGACAAGATAACGGAAGAACTCAATCGTCCGATAGACAACCACAGCCAGACGTTGGTCTGTGTCTATATCGAGTTGCTGTTAGACTATTGCACACGCTTCTACGAACGCCAGTTCATTACCCGTAAGAAAGTCAATACCGACCTGCTGACCCGTTTCGAGAAACTGTTGCACGATTATTTCAACTCCCGCCAGCCGATGCAGTCCGGCTTGCCTACGGTCAAGTATTTTGCCTCCGAGCTTTGCCTTTCGCCCAACTACTTCGGCGACCTGATAAAGAAAGAGTGCGGAAAGTCCGCGCAGGAATACATCCAAGACACGGTTATCTCCATTGCCAAAGACCGCCTGCTTGACACCTCAAAGAGTATCGGGCAAGTGGCAGAAGAATTAGGGTTTCAATATCTGCCCTATTTTAGTCGGCTGTTCAAGAAAAAAGTCGGGAAAACGCCGGGAGAGTATCGGTTACAAGGGTAAATGCGGATGAAAATTGGATGTTGTCTCCATGTTATACTTTACAATGGAATAAGGATTTCAGATATTTATTTGAAGAAATTATCAAACAAAAAACATTTTAACGCCATAGCGGTTCATCCTGCCAGTCTTGTGGGATGCCTATCGCCTTGTAATCTACGCTTGGATATTGTTCCAGCAAGGATAGGAAATGCTGCTTCATATCGTTGTGGGGCGATATGATGTCGATAAACCACTTGATGATGCAGATTTCATAAAATGTCCTATGTGGGGGTACAGCATCGCTTATCCAAGGCCGTTTCATTTTCCGTGCTACCATCGGGTTGATGGCGTATTGCCTGTTCCATACCCTTGCGTGGTGGCAGCAGGAATTTCGGGTAAGCGTTATGACTGTCAGCCATGAAGTAAAAACGGGAGCGGGTAAATCGTAACAGGCTGCAATCTTTTTCTTCAACGGATTGGACTTGATATTCTCATAGATGCGGGTCACGACACCCATCGGCAATATCTCCACGAGCATCCATGCCGGAGGATAGGCATTGCTGTACTTGCTCTTGAAGTGCAGGATGAAATCCTCCTTTGAATTATTGACCTCCTTGTCTATCAGTTCCATCGTGCGGCTGAACTTGTTGGGATTGGAGAACAAGGTAGCATCAGTCATCCAAAAGATGTTTCCGGTCTCTTTCGCCACGACATTGGCCAAGGTGCTGCGTAGGGAAACCTCAATCTTCTCAATCTCATTGAACATGAAAAGACGGAGTTTCTTGTCGAACCGATAAAGTTTGATTGCCGCTTCAAAGCTGCTTCCCTGCTTGAAAATCTGCCTGTCTTTAGGAATTTCAAGGAAAGGATAGAAGTATGCGCTTAGCCTGTAATAGCCTATGTTGCGGATATATCGGCAGACACGCTCCTTGTCATCGAAAACAAGTCCTCTTTGGGATAGCAACTCGGCCAAATCCTCCGGGCTGTTGTATTGTTTCGGGAAATTTATTGTCATTGGGGTATAAAAATAAAACGACCCCCGATTTGAGCATTGTTAAGAGGCTTGGGGGTTCTCGTGCTGCAAAGGTAAGCAAAGATTTGCATACAACCAAATATATTTTTCCTTTTCATCCAAAAACTTCACGGCTCTTTCATTTAAAATAATCTCCATACTCCTTGTTATTCTCCGAAAAACCATTATTTTTGCGCACAGCGATGCGGGAAGCACCGCTTCCAGTGTTTCTTTTTATCGTTCATATAAAATTATTTTTGCAGGCGGAAATCCAATGCGACAGAGGCCGTTTTTGATTTCCGCCTTAATTTTCGCTACGCGAAAATACGATTTATTTTGCTGATATGCAACATTTTGCGTGTTTAATGTATTAAAAAGAAACAT
>OGEZ01000125.1_pt1 | contig 82248 bp, 66 predicted proteins | sample 1570831 | NCBI WGS metagenome assembly OGEZ01 (sample SAMEA2582059, study PRJEB24529) | metagenome | biome: Human gut stool | place: China | collected 2011 | reverse complement strand
ATGCGATTATCAAAGATTTCAAAGAACGATGTTTAATTTAAAGTGCCCACTAGTGAGTTGAAATAAATTCCGGGACATACGGAAAAGAAGCTGAATTTATCTTTTTCATTCTGTATGTGATTCCTGTTGTGTATGTAATCTATCCGCATCGGTACGTCGGCCCGAAAGACATATATGCGTTTCGGATGGGTATATTCATAGCGCGGAGCAAAAGCGACACTCAAATTACCGGCTGCCATATCGTTCTTATTGTCTGCATTGTCCCGGTAGGACTGTAAATCGGTTTGTATTTTATCTGCCGAATAGTTCAGTGACAGTGGAAGATAAAAACGTGAGTTCTTGAAATCATAAATTGCAGACAGGAGATTCTTGGTCTGAAAACTCAAGCTGTTTACATGCTGATGAATGTCGTTTCCTTCGTTTGTGACAGTAAGCCTGACTTGTGGCGTGTTGAATAACAGAACGGATGATGACAGCCTCCAGCGCAGTTTCTGCCTGCGCCAGCTATATGAAAAATCATTTCCTACATAGTAGTCACGCATGGACTGTTGCTGCATAAGTGTCTGACCGTTTTCAGTAGTCGGCAAGTCGTTGCGTAGGAACGTGGCCTTGCCAAATAGAGAATTATTAAGATAGCTTGTCGATGCATTGTTTTTATAAACGATGGAGAAACTGGGAGTATGACTGGTTGACAGCGAATTTATACCTTGGGCGATGATTATATTCTCATCCCCGTCATAGAAGTTGCGTTGAATGTCATAATCATATTGGCTTTTGGAATAGCTGTAATCGACGTTTCCACGCAATGTGGCTGTTTCTGTCATTTTTTGGATAAAATTGACAGAAAACATGTGTTCGGTAGGCGAGGCATACCGGTCTTTGTCCATCGGTGGAGTGGAAGCCGATAGATTACCCATTAGTCTCTCAGCCTTGGACTCTTCTTCGATTCCTCCGATAAGGGAAGTCACTTCATCTGAAGCAAATGAATGTACATTCCCGATTTTCAATGTGGCAATGGTCTGGAACTTGGGCTTGAAAAGCATACCGGCCCCGCTTACCTGATATAGCCAGTCGTCACCATACCCGACAGAGCCTTCATACGTTCCAATGGGTTTAAAACGTGCATTGCTGTTCATGTGGATGTTGATGGCCACGTCATCTGAAAAAATATCCTTATTCATGTTTACAGCCTGATGATTGTTCAGCACCTGAACAGAATTTACGTACGAGGCAGGTATATTTGTGGTCGCTATGTTATATTTCCCACCAAGCAAATCCAGACCGTCAATGTAAAAGTTTGAGATGTCTTTCCCCAGGTATTTGATTTTGCCCGATTCTTCTACGTTTATGCCCGGAAGCTTTTTCAGGGCGTCTTTCAATGTATAGTCACTTTGAGTGGTATATGCAGAAAGATGAAAGGACAAGGTATCGCCGCGCTGGTAGATGGCCGGGGCCTTTACGACCACTTCTTTCAATTCCGTCGCTCTTTCTTTCATTGTAAGGTTGCAGGTCTGGGACATATTCAAGATTTCGTTTTCCACAGATTCATATCCCATCGACTCGGCGATTAGCCTGACTTTTCTTGAACCTGTATGAAAGTCAACATTAAAATGTCCCTTGTCAGAAATTGCATAGGCAATGACGGTACTGTCCGCATAGATTTTGATGATCGCACCATCAATGCCTGCGCCGGAAACATCTCTCAGCATTCCTTCTATCCGACTTTGAGAATAAGCGATACCTGTAATAACGCAAAATAATATACTGAAGAATAAACGCATAGCCAAATTTTCATTCTAATTCCAAGGGAGTGTAACCATTTGGGCGAATCCGCAACTGTACACCGTTGATAAGGATGGAGCTTTTCCCTTCTTCATCCTTTTGCACCGTCATATCACTGATTGATTCCAGTGGAATGTTTGTCATGGGGTCCTCTTCAAATTTGTTCTTGCTTTTGACAAACTTGTTTCTTTCTACGATCACTATGTTGGGGATATCCGGCAAAGCTATTGGCAATGTGCCCTTGCGGAAAGTAATGGCTTCAAAACGGTGTATGTTCTCCGTATCATAAGCCAGCATTGCAAGGCCGGGAAGACCACAAAATTTCCAAGGACCGTAAGTGGTCGGTATGTCCGGTGCGTACCACACGACCCATTTCCTTCCTCCGTATTCACCCGTCGCTTTTTTGCAGACGTATCCACAGACGGTATCGGTTTCATTGCCTAAACTCCACTGTATCGGACGGAGTTTTTCCTTGTACAAATAATAATCCGGCGGTATTACACTGTAAACAGACATTTCCCCTTGCGGATGGTTCTGTAATACCGTCTGGTCGAAAAACAAACTGTTCCTTATTTTCTGCATCTGGTATTTTTTTATATCCTCGTCGGAAGCATGGGGGCTGGCGTTGACAGAATCGGACTAGAATGCCGTGTAATCCATAAAACAGGAGCAATCACGTCCTATCTGTAAAATAGTCGTATAGGTGTCCGTAATGAATCTTGAATTTGTCACCTTATATTCATACAGGCATTCATAATCTGTCGGGAACGTGTTGCTTTGTTGTGCAGACAATGATAAAGAAAGTCCCAGACTTGCACTGAGAATTAAAAAATGTTTCATACACAATTATCTTATGGAGTTAATATCTGTTTATAGTTATTTCCACGCAATTTGTAAATGCAGTCGAATCGACTTGGGCTGCCATAGGCAAATAAACGACTTTCAGTTTAGGACAGTTTACGAAAGCTTCTTCCCCAATTACCTCCAGAGTCTTCGGGAATGTAATTGTTTCTAAATGGGTATAAGCTAAGGCTTTGGGGCCTACAACGCGCAAACCGGAAGGTATTTTGAGGTTTTGCAACTGATGGCAACCGAAAAAAACACAGTTGGAAAGCGTGTCAAGTCCATTTGGTAGTTCCAGTTCTGTAATACCATCGCAAAAAGCAAAACCTATCCGTTCAATCCGAGTAACCTTTTCCGGTATGGCGGAAATGGTTAATCCATCGCAATCCCAAAATGCGCCGGTTCCTATCTCCTGAAGGCTGTCCGGTAAAGCGTCCAACTGCAGTTTGCGGCACATGTTAAATGCACTGAACTCTATTTTACGCACAGAATGAGGCATTTCGACACGGCGCAGGTTGGTACATGTATTGAATGCTCGCCGTTCAATCACTTGTAATCCTTCAGGCAAAATGACCTCCTCTATAAAATCATTCATCTCAAAGGACATTCTGCCAATAATCTGTACCTGTCGTAAAGTCGGGTCGGCATTAAAATCAACGACTTTCTTTTTGCCCGACCATTTGACGAACTTCAACCCTTCTTCAGTAGAAACCACTTCATAGTTTGAGGACTTAGCTGCCGCTTCCGAAGATACGACATTCGCAGCCATTGCCAAGAGCAAGCATATCAGCTGTATTTTCATTACTGTTACCTTTAAGAATATTCGTATTACTTTTTTGTGCAAAGGTATCGGCACCGTGACAGACTGGAAAAAATAATCATTATCCTATTCTTATAGAATTATTATTAAATTATTATGGCTGATTAATATTGCCTTGCCCATGCAATCCATTCTATTCAAATTGCCATATATTTGCATCATGGAAAAAAGAATCAAAATACTGAATTACCTGACAGTAATTGTCATAGTGTTATTTGTCATCGTACAGGGCAAATGGCTTTATTCCCGATATAAGTACACGGTACAAACCTGTGCGGATACACTTTACAGTCGTGTATTTGAATCCGTTGATGAATACAACAAGATGCGGCAGAGCGCGGTCAATAACGAAATTGCCGTTGAATATACGACCAGACGGTTTGTAAAAGGAGATACTGAAATGTTTTTATTTGATATCTATACGGCAGATATGCGCCGGTGTTCAGCTATTGATTCACTTTCGGCTGATTTGTTTTCCCGAATATATGAAACGCAACACCCTGACTGGCTGGATAGAGAAGTGCAAGTGATTGTTGTCAAACAGGATCGGAAAGAGTCGGAAGTTCTTGATGCGATAGAACGCAGCTGTCTTAACAGACGGTTCCCTTTTTCAGCTGAGAAACTCAACACGATAATGCAGTCTAACAACATCAGGCTCGATACCATTTTCACCGAAACAGCAGATTCGATAGTCTGGGAATCTTCTCGTACGGAATGTGGTTCGTTGCTCCATCCTGTACTCTCCATAACCTATCCCTACGACATTCTTGGTAAGAAACTGGTACGAATGGATTGCCAATTTGCATTGCCGCGGATTATAAGAGAAATGTCGGATATTCTGTTCTTTTCATTCGCCTTATCTGTTTTATTGATTGTTTGCCTTGTTGCGCAGATTGCCACGATCCGCAAACAGCGTAAAATAGAAAATCTCCGATCAGACTTTATACAAACCATGATTCACGAGTTGAAACGTCCGATTGCAACGCTCAAGATGTGTGTATCCTATATGGGTAATGAACGGCTTATGAAAGACATTGCGGGACGGCAAATGGTCGTTGCAGATTCCCATACGGCATTGGATAGCCTGTCTGCTTTGTTTTCCAAACTGAGAGATTTGACTTTCAACAAAGCAACCGAGATACCACTTAATATTTCAGCATTCAGTCTGCACGATTTGTTGGATGCGTGTATCCATAAGCTGAATGTACCAAGTGACAAGAATGTCCATATCGTTATTCTTCCTCACGAGGATATGATTATCACTGCTGATAAGATGCATATGATTAATATTATCGACAACCTATTGGAGAATGCAGTAAAATACTCGCGCGAAAAGGCTGAAATCAAAATAGATTATCGGAAATGTGACAATGACCATGTCCGTCTCTCAGTTAAAGATAATGGATTTGGCATTCCTAAATCAGAACAAGGACATGTTTTTGAAAAATTCTATCGTGGGCGAATTGGCTTTGATAAAAACATAGCAGGCATGGGACTCGGACTGGCTTATGTCCGCATGCTTGTTGAAGCACACCGGGGTAATATACGTATAGAAAGTGAGCTGAATCATGGAAGTTCTTTTATTATAGAGTTACCACAATGAATAAAAATAAAATACATATTTTGTTGGTTGATGATGACAGACAAAACTCATTGCTTTTGAAACGTTTCTTAGAGCTCGAAGGGTATTCGGTAACCTACGCTTCCGATGGGGCTGCTGCATGGGAAATGTATAACCGGCAACATCCCGACTTGATATTGCTGGATGTGAACATGCCTGTAATGAACGGATTCGAACTTGCACAGAAAATCCGTGAAATGGATAATGAGGTATTCCTTTTTTTTCTGACTGACCGTACGGAAAAGGCAGACCGGCTGAAAGGCTTCCACTTGAAAGGCAATGACTATATTCCCAAACCTTTTTATCCTGAAGAGCTGATTGCGAGAATTGACGAACGGTTTGAGAACAGGAAAGTTAATGTTCAATGCCGCTATATGATTGGGAAAACATTATTTGACAGCCAAAATTCAACAGTCACATACAATGGGATAACCCGTAATCTATCAGCACGTCAGACGGATATTTTGGTTCTGTTGTCACGAAGTGCCGGCATACTAGTGACGCGGGATGAAATTCTGAATCAGGTATGGGGCGACATTAGTTATTCTAATTCCATGTCTTTGAATGTGCAGATTACTTATTTACGGCATATTCTTGCTCCTGATAATACCATTAATATTGTTTCTGTTAAGAAAAAAGGATATATCCTTCAGATACAATGACAAGCTACAAAGAATAAGTCTTTGATCTTATGATTTTATTGGACAATCAATATGTTAACATAATAACCACAATCTCAGCGTCGCACACAAACAACGTTGTTTCAACCGTTTAAGCAGAATAAAAAGTCTCATTAGCATCCCTATATCAGCCTCAGATTGTCTGCGATGCCCACGGCCTCAGTGATGTTTTCTGCGTGTAGCTTCTCGAAGAGTTTCTTCTTGTGGAACTAATCTGCCCCTCTATTAGGAACAAATTACTTCCTCAACAATAACCTTGAAGTTCGCTCTTGTAAGTAGGAAAGAGAGGATCTTACGATTGCATAGTCATGAAAGAATTGTTATACATCTTTCTGCTGCAGATTTTTTCCCATTTTCTTATCGTATGACTGACCTCTGGGAACCAGATAAAGAAACATGACACAGTCATCCACTATCTGTACATGATAGCTGAAGAAGGCACGATAACTACCTATCCTCAGGCGGTAGATAAATTCATAATCCACCAGTTTCTTACAGTCCGTCAGTTCCTCAATATTTTCGGCATTGATAACTTCCTGTACTGCCTGACGCACTGAATCCAGCATTTTGCCGGAGAGTTTGCGCACAGCCTTCTCAAACTCCTTTGAAAATTCAACCCTCATTTCTCAACCACTCCAAGCCAGTCCATAAATTCCTTGCGCTCGTTCTTCTCTAACTTGACCTGCCCGTCCGGGTAATTCTCGGACATATAACGGTAGGCTTCGCTGTCATCATACTCCTCCGCTTTTTTGTCGAGCAGATTTTCTATCAGTTTCTTCAGGTTTGTGCCCTGACGTGCAGCCATGACTGAAAGAACCTTAAACGTGTCCTCCTTCAGGTCGATAATCTTTTTCTTGTATGTTACTGTTGCTTCCATTATTCCGTCTTTTTTGCAAATATATGAAATATATACGATATATATGATATATATTGTTTTTTCTTTTAAGGTGTTCCCCTTCAGGTTGGACTTTCCGCTGCAGTCTTTAACGCATAAATTACCCACCCGCCCCCTCTAAAGTATGTCAGATAACGATTTGAGTCCACTTTAATTTAAAAAGTACACTATTTGCCTTAGAGCATAACGTAATTGTCATTCTGTCATCCTGAACGCAGTGAAGGATCTCTTTCGAAAGCTATGTGATAACAGATCCTTCACTTCGTTCAGGATGACAGAGTAAAGTGATAGTAACTGTAAAGGGACTCATAGGAAACAGACTTTTTAAAGAGGACTCCGATTTTAAGTTTCGCAAGTGCCCAACTTATTAGTTGACAAGACTTCAGTTAACAAGTCTACTAGGCTGGAACGCCCTGTTTGATAAAGTGCCGCTTGAAACGGCTCGTTACAAACGCCTTGTCAACTCGTCAACTTGTTGCTTGTCAACTGCAACTTGAGCTTGCGAATTGAAAATCGACGAAGTCAAAGTTGAGTAACGATACGTAAATAGAATGGTGGTATGGTTTCCATCGTTTAAGCAGAAGATAAATTCTTATTAATATTCCTAAATCAGCCTCAGATTGGCTGCGATACCCACGGCCTCAGTGATGTTTTCTGCGTGTAGTTTCTCAAAAAGTTTCTTCTTGTGAAACTTGACGGTATTGGCATCAATAAAGAGAGTTTCTCCAATCTCCGTGTTCGACATTCCTTTGACGGAGAGCTGGAGAATCTCTTTTTCACGGTTTGAAAGAGTCAGTTCCGGCTGTTTTCTCCATCTTCTGCCCTCGAATGAATAGACATACCGGTCAGAACATGTATGGTCTGAAACAACTACATCTCCGATAGTTTTCTCCGGTGACAGTGAAACTGTACATAGAGCCAGCCATATATCCCCCTTTTCACTCAGCAAGGCAGGTGTCAGTTTGTGGTGAATAAGGTGCGAATGCTTTTCTGATGTACGGATATGAAAGTTATACTCGATGGACAAGTCTAGTCTTTTTTCTACTGGCTGGTCATAGTAGAACCGGAATCCGGCTTCGTTGATTTCCATCAGACGGTTTATCTCGTCGGGTGGAACCACCTCGAAATAGAAGGCATACCCTTTCTGTTGCACTTCTTCCGGTGAGCGACCGCAAAGAAACAGCGGGTTGGACGATACGTAAAGGAAGTTTTTGCGATTATAGTCGATGATATACAAACTGTGATTTGTATTGCGTGCCAGAGCATTGACCATAGCAATACATACATCAGTTTTCGCATAATCACTGTCTGGAACTTGAGCAGTTGTATTTATGGGCCGGAAGAAATTACTTATAGTCTTTTGTTGCATAATCGATATCCTGATTGGGCATGCAAAAGTATAAAAAAACGTATGTCAAAGCCAAATGCAACCGCCGTATTTTTATTTCAGGTATGGGTTACACAGCATTTCCAGATTCATACATACCCCACCAACAAATGGTTAATCTGTAGCAATCTGCGTAATTGTGGTCCATTTCACCTGCTTGCGAGGCAAAGTTTCACCCTAACCTTTTGAAGATAAAATATTTGCAGTGAAAGATAATCAAAATAAGACGGATAAACAGCGGTGTTTTCATTGAATGAGCGTGAAACTTATCTTTCACCATATTCTTCTGATTATCAGCGTAGATTCATTCTGGTGAAAGCGTGAACCCAATTTTCCCTTTTCCCTTATTTATCTGTGTAAATCCACTCATTCTGCGTTGTTCGCATATCTATCCTTCACCCGCGTTATTCATTTTTCATTTTCAAAGTGGCACTTGACGCTCGTAACTACCTACTTTAGCCAGACAACATCGGTAGTTAGCCAACCTAACAAACAATGCTGCCGAATGTGACAAGCAATGTCGCCGAGTTTCACAAGCAATCCCGTCAGGTTTTGCCTGCAAAGTCCACGAGTATTGTCTGCAAAGCCCACGAGTATTGCCTGTAACTCCCACGAGTATTGCAAGTGTCGCTCGCGAGCCGTACAAGTGTCGCTCACGAGCCGTGCAAGTGTCGCTCGAAAGCCATACAAGTATCACTCATGCCTACCGCATAGCAACGTACTTCCTGCCTGTATCGCGTAAGAGTTTGTGTTCTTCAGCCCCTTCTTTCAGCAGTTCGCCTGGATGTATAAAACCACCATTCATCTATACATATTGTTAATTTCAGCCCAAATACATCTACAAAACAAAAAAAGTCTTATTTTTAAGTCCTATAAACATTTCAAGAAGGTAAATCCTTAATTGATTGAGAGCGTTAATAATGAATGCCGCCAACCTGAATAAAACAATACGTTATATGAAAAGACACAAGACTATACTCCCCGCTTACCACAACCTATGGAAACTGCTATGCCTATCCGCCTATCTGTTGGTTACAATGTGCCTGCAAAGCTGCATCAATCACCCCTCCTCTTATACTTGCGACCTAGACGCACTTGAAACGACACCGATTGCCTACAAGTCTTCTATCTACAAAAACGTTAAATTAGTTTTCCTCGACAGTTATCCACCTATTTCCTCCATCAAGAAAATGCTGGAAAACGAAGGGAACCTATACATTCTGGATACGGACAACCACCTGCATGCCTTCACCAACACCGGCAAATACCTGCACACAATAGGCGCAACCGACACAGACTTTGATAAATACAAGAAAATTTCCGATTTCACGATAGCCTCTGAAGACAACTGTATCTATGCGATAGATACCGAAGCTCAAGCCATTCATACGTACGACCTGCTTACCGGACATTTTATTGAGTCCAAAAAACTGGACGACACACATTATCGAAGCCAGTACATAGCCTATGCCGAAGGCTTTCTCTACACCGATTTACTTCCCTTGCATGGTGGAAAACACTTGCTCCGTCGGTTGGGCCGGACAGCCAAAGAAGCTGATACATACCTGTTGCAGCAGGAAACAAACAACCTGACAAGCAAATATCAGCAAACATCCTCACCCTTTTTCCATGCTTCACATGGCGGGTTTTACTTCATATCCCCACTTTGCAATATTATTTTTGAACTGAAAAAAGGGAAAATCAACCCGTTTCTGACAGTAAACAGCAAAAACTTTAGCGATAAAACCAGCCTCCCCCAATCTGCCGACAAGGACGAAGAACAATCAAACCTTTCCAATAGAATTCATTACATCTACAATTGCATAGTCAACAGTCATCTTGTGTCTTTCAGTTATCTGCAAGAAAACACGCCAGCCACCGTCGTGAAAATGAAAGACAGCCCAAACATACTGAAAACCGACATGCTGACAGATGATCTGTTATTCAAGAAAGAAAACGTCGTTTACCTTCCCTTACGCTATGCAACGACTAACTTCAACGGCGATTATTATTATCTGAATCCTCCGGGCGTCTCAATGCTGAAGGAATATGCCGATGCCGGTTATTTACTTTCCGACAGCAAAACCGACAGCAACAACAACCTTGCAGAAGAATTGCGCCCTATAATATTGTATTATACCTATAAGTAAATAGAAAATTAACACTCCCCCTGCCACGAATTAATTGGCGAAATATTTCTTTATTCAACAAGAATTGCCTTACTTTGTACTGTTTTATCCCCTTACGAGGAGTTTTATACCAACATTAATAAAAATAGTTATGAAGATTTCACACATTGAACATCTGGGCATCGCCGTAAAAAGCATCGAAGAAGCCCTTCCGTACTACGAAAATGTATTAGGTCTGAAGTGTTACAACATCGAAACAGTAGAAGACCAAAAAGTTAGAACTGCTTTTCTGAAAGTGGGTGACGTAAAAATAGAATTGCTCGAACCGACAAGCCCCGAAAGCACCATCGCCAAATTCATCGAGAAGAACAATGGCAACGGTGGTATGCACCACTTGGCATTCGCCATCGAAGACGGCGTAGCCAACGCATTGGCTTCGGCTGAAGCTGCCGGAATCCGTCTTATCGACAAAGCTCCGCGCAAAGGTGCAGAAGGCCTGAACATCGCTTTCCTCCACCCGAAATCAACACTGGGTGTACTGACTGAATTGTGCGAAAAGCCTGAATAAACAAGGACGGATGTCTTTTCTGATTCCAAAGGGAATATCCGGACGATAGGAAATCTAAAAAAACAACTAGCCTTTTCCACCTTCCGGACTTTGGAATCAGAAAAAAGCATCCAGTCCAACTTTTCCTGTAAACATCGAAATTCCCAACTCTGAATCAGAAAATCAGAAAAATATTTAAATTCTAAAATTTATCAAAATGAGTAACCAGCTTGAAAAGATTAAAGAGCTTATTGAACTTCGTGCTCAGGCTCGTTTAGGTGGTGGCGAAAAGGCTATTGAGAAACAACATGCCAAAGGCAAATATACAGCCCGCGAGCGTATAGCCCAACTGCTTGACGAAGGCAGTTTCGAAGAAATGGATATGTTCGTAAAACACAGATGTACCAACTTCGGACAGGACAAAAAACACTTCTTGGGCGACGGTGTCGTAACCGGTTGCGGAACCATTGAAGGACGTTTGGTATACGTATTCGCACAGGACTTCACTGTATTCGGCGGTTCATTGTCTGAAACAATGGCACAGAAAATCTGTAAGGTAATGGATATGGCCATGAAGATGGGCGCTCCTGTTATCGGAATCAACGACTCGGGTGGTGCACGTATCCAGGAAGGTATCAACGCCTTGGCCGGATATGCTGAAATCTTCCAACGCAACATTATGGCTTCGGGTGTTATCCCGCAGATCTCCGGTATCTTTGGTCCTTGCGCCGGTGGTGCCGTTTACTCACCTGCCCTGACCGACTTTACTCTGATGACCGAAGGTACTTCTTACATGTTCCTGACTGGTCCTGCTGTAGTTAAGACTGTAACAGGCGAAGACGTAACTCAGGAAGACCTCGGTGGTGCCAGCGTACACGCTTCCAAGTCTGGTGTTACTCACTTCACTGCAGCAACAGGCGAAGAAGGTCTGGCCATCATCCGCAAGCTGTTGAGCTACATTCCCCAGAACAACCTGGAAGAAGCTCCTATCGTAGCCTGCACCGACCCGATCGATCGTCTGGAAGACTCACTGAACGAAATTATCCCCGATAATCCGAACAAGCCGTACGATATGTACGAAGTAATCGGTGCCATCATCGACAACGGCGAATTCCTCGAAGTACAAAAGGATTACGCCAAGAACCTGATTATCGGTTTCGCCCGCATGAACGGACAGTCAGTAGGTATTGTTGCCAACCAGCCTAAATATCTGGCAGGTGTGCTCGACTGCAACGCTTCACGTAAAGGCGCACGTTTCGTACGCTTCTGCGATGCCTTCAACATTCCTTTGGTAACACTGGTCGACGTACCGGGATTCTTGCCGGGTACAGGACAGGAATACAACGCTGTCATCCTGCACGGAGCCAAGTTGCTGTATGCTTACGGCGAAGCTACAGTGCCCAAAGTTACCGTAACATTGCGTAAGTCTTACGGTGGTTCTCACATCGTGATGAGCTGTAAGCAGCTGCGTGGCGACATCAACTACGCATGGCCTACTGCCGAAATCGCCGTTATGGGTGGCGCAGGTGCCGTTGCCGTATTGTATGCCAAGGAAGCCAAGGAACACGAAAATCCTGCTCAATTCCTTGCAGAAAAAGAAGCCGAATATACCAAGCTGTTCGCCAACCCGTACAATGCAGCCAAGTATGGTTACATCGACGACGTTATCGAACCGCGCAACACTCGTTTCCGCGTTATTCGCGCTTTGCAACAGCTGCAAACTAAGAAACTGACTAACCCTGCCAAGAAGCACGGTAATATTCCACTTTAACAAAATCTTCCGATTATGAACAAAAAGAAAATAGGAATACTTATCGCAGCGTTCATGACAGTTTGCGGCGGTGCTTTTGCACAAAGTGCCAGTAGCCTCTGCATCAACGAAGTATTGGTGAACAACAAAGACAACTTCCAGGACGATTATGGCAAGCATAACGCATGGATCGAGATCTTTAACACCTCGTTCGCCACAGTTGATATCCGCAACTGCTATCTGACCAACGATAAGAGAGTATTGGATAAAAGCCTGTCGGCACCCGAACGTGCTGCCATGATGTATCCGATACCCAAGGGAGACGTATTGACCAAGATTCCTCCCCGTCAGCACCTGCTCTTCTGGGCAGACAACGAACCCAAGCGTGGCAACTTCCACCTGAACTTCAAGCTCGATTCTGTTGGTCCGAACTGGATCGCCCTGTACGATGCCAACGGAACTACTTTGCTCGACTCAATCACTATCCCCGCCAATATCCCGGTAGACTGCTCCTACGGTCTGGTAGTAGATGGAGTAAAGGAGAGCGGATGGACAGTCATGGGAATCAACGGCCACTACGTGACACCCAGTACCAACAACAAGACGCTTGACTCCAACGAGAAAATCGACGGCTTCAAGATGAAAGACCCTGTGGGAGTAGGTATGGCAATCATGGCTATGCTTGTTGTGTTCTTTGGTTTGATCCTGCTGTATATTGCCTTCAAGATTGTGGGCAACATTGGTGCAGGCTTCATCAAGCGCAATGCCATGCGTGCACATGGCATTACCGACAAACAGGAAGCCAAGGAAAAAGCCATCGGAACTGAATCAGGAGAAATATTTGCTGCCATCGCCATGGCATTGCACGAGTATCAGGACAATGTACATGACATCGAAGACACCATCCTTACTATTAATAAGGTAAAACGCAACTATTCTCCTTGGAATTCGAAGATCTATACATTGCGTCAAACGCCGCATAAGTAAATCAATACTTACCATAAAAACTAAAGAAAAATGAAACAATATAAGTATAAAATCAATGGTAACCTCTATAACGTTACTGTTAATGATGTAGAAGACAACATTGCACGTGTAGAGGTCAACGGTACTCCCTACAACGTAGAGTTGGACAAGCCCCTGAAAGTTGCTCCCAAACCTATTGTTCGCCCGGCTGCTGCACCTAAGACCGCTACCGGAGCACCTGTCGTTTCACGTCCGGCCGCTCCTGCCAAGAACAGCGGCGTGAAGTCTCCGCTGCCAGGTGTTATCCTCGACATCAAAGTGAAAGAAGGCGATATGGTGAAGAAAGGACAGGTAATCGTTATCCTGGAAGCCATGAAGATGGAAAACAACATCAATGCCGACAGAGACGGAAAAGTTACTGCAATCAAAGTTAACAAAGGTGATTCTGTTCTCGAAGGAACGGATTTAATTATAATCGAATAAGTTTATGGAAGAAGTAAGCTTTTTATCATTTATTGGCGATAACCTGGTCGACTTCTGGGGGTATACGGGATTTGCGAATGCAACTTCCGGACACCTTATCATGATCTTGGTAGGTTTGTTCTTCTTGTTCCTGGCTATCAAGAAGAATTTTGAGCCGATGCTGCTGATTCCTATCGGATTCGGTATTCTGATCGGTAATATCCCGTTCAAGATTGACGCCGGCCTCGAAGTAGGTATCTACGAAGAAGGCTCTGTGCTCAACATCTTGTATCAGGGTGTAAAGACTGGCTGGTATCCGCCGTTGGTATTCCTCGGTATTGGTGCCATGACCGACTTCTCTGCACTGATATCCAACCCGAAACTGATGCTGGTAGGTGCTGCCGCCCAGTTCGGTATCTTTGGTGCCTATATGATTGCCCTTGCATTGGGATTCGAGCCTAACCAGGCTGCCGGTATCGCCATCATCGGTGGCGCCGACGGTCCGACGGCTATCTTCCTTTCTTCCAAGCTGGCTCCCAACCTGATGGGTGCTATTGCCGTATCAGCCTACTCGTACATGGCGCTCGTACCTATCATACAGCCGCCTATCATGCGTTTGCTGACTACCAAAAAGGAAAAACTGATCCGTATGAAACCGGCTCGTGCCGTATCTCATACCGAAAAGATCATGTTCCCCATCATCGGTCTGTTGCTTACCTGCTTCCTGGTACCGTCTGGTCTGCCCCTGCTGGGTATGCTGTTCTTCGGTAACCTGCTGAAGGAAAGTGGCGTAACACGCCGCCTGGCCGAAACAGCCAGCGGTCCGTTGACGGATGCTATCACTATCCTGCTGGGTGTAACGGTAGGTGCTTCTACTCAGGCTTCCGAGTTCCTGACACTGAACACTATCTTCATCTTCTTCCTGGGATTCTGTGCATTCATCATCGCCAGCGCTTCAGGTGTGTTGTTCGTTAAGTTCTTCAACCTGTTCCTGAGAAAGGGTAATAAGATCAATCCGCTTATCGGTAATGCCGGTGTATCTGCCGTTCCGATGTCGGCACGTATCTCGCAGAATGTCGGTCTGGAATACGACCCGACCAACTACCTGCTGATGCACGCCATGGGTCCGAACGTAGCCGGTGTAATCGGTTCGGCCGTAGCAGCCGGTGTGTTGCTGGGATTCCTTATCTAATCAGTAGAGATTATCCGGAAATCTTTTCCGGATCGGAACATAAGTGTTGCACACACTACAGACGCCTTTCCGCTAACTTGCGGAAGGGCGTCTTCTTTTTTACCGTTACCCCACTGCCGGACAAATGTTTTCCCCTTCCATAGCCGTTCCGTCAGCAACCTCCTAAAAACACTGTCTTTTTTTCCCAGTTAGGGAAAAATTCCTGCCCAGTTAGAGAAAATTTTTTTCCCAGTTAGGCAATTATTCTCCCCCAACTGACTACGAAACAGCACACTTCCCTTCCCACCCTGTTCGCAACTGAGGCATACACGTACAAACAATAGTTAAAATATACAAAGCGTATACTACGATAATATCGTAATCGATTTATATTTATTATATTGCAGCAGTTTTACGATCAATCATTTTAATTCATCACATGAAAAAGGTCCTTATTTACCTGCTTCTATCCGCTTTCACTCCATTCCTGAAAGCACAACAAGTACAGTCCATCCAGGAAGCGATGGCCAACTACGATTATGAAAATGCACTGACCCTCATTGCGCACGAAGATTCGCTCACCGTTCCCCTGCTTTATCAGAAAGGAAGGGCACTGAAAGGCCTCGGAAGAAACGCCGAAGCACTGGACGTATTCCGACTGCTCACCGTGCAGGACTCACTCAACCCACGGGCTTACATCGAGGCTGGCGAATGTTACAAGACACTGGGCAAGTTCCAGCCCGCCCTGCAATGCTACCGCCGCGTACTCGATCTGAAGCCCGACCATAAATATGCCCATATTCAGTACATCGGCCAGCTGCTGAACCTGCAGAAGTATCAGGAAGCCTTAGGCGAAAGCACCTCACTGGCCGAGCAAGACAGTTCTGCCACCATACTCCACCTGAAAGCACAAAGCATGGAAGGGCTCTACACCGACCCTAACATCCTGATAGGTGCCTATATGGAGATAAATGACCGCTATCCCGAAGACTACCTCGCCGCCTCGAAGCTGGCAAGCCTGTACATACAGAACAATTACTACGACTATGCCATCGAAACCTGCGAAGAGTACCGGAAAACAGACACGACCAATGTCACCATCAACCGTCTGGAAGCCCAAGCCTACTGCCTGAACAAAGAATATGCCAAGGCTTTGGAACGCTATCTCCCGCTGCTGGCTCAGGGAGACAGCTCCTTCTACAACTGCTATTACGCAGGCATCAGTCACTATGCCCTGAACCAACCCTACGAAGCCCACGACCTGCTACAAGCAGCCCGCAAACTGGCACCCGAGCACGTTGACCTGCTCTACTACTTGGGGAAAGCCTGTTCCAAAACGCTATGGAAGGAGAAAGGGGTGGAATATCTGGAAGACGCCATCAGCCTGGCATTTCCCAAAGACAGTGTCGTGGCAAGACTTTATGACGGCCTGGCCGACTGCTGTCGGGAAGCCGGCGAAACACGCAAGCAGATCAAGGCATTGATGCAGCAATACAAATACGCACCACAAGCCCACAACCTGCTCTACAAGGCAGCATTCGCATCGTACTACCATCTGAAGGATATGGACGAAACCGAAAAGTATCTGGAAGCCTACCTCAAGACACGCCCCCAAGACAGTAAGAACAAGCCGCAGGAAATGACCGAGGACGACGATATCATCCTCAACGAGGACAATCGCTACAATGCTGCCGAAGCATGGCTGAATGACTTGCGGAAAAGGAAGAAAGTAGAGAATTTCTTCCAGGGCAGCCAAAAAGGAAAGTGACAAACCCACCGAAAAGCAAACGTTTGCATAATAAATCAGGACAGGATTGGCGGAGAACCTAAGTGTTTCTCCGCCAATTGTCTTATATTAGCCGCACAAAAAATCAACCGTAAAATTACTATCATGAAAAAGAAAGTATTCTCGCTTCTAGGAGGCGTACTGCTCTCGCTTGGTACATACGCTTCACCCAACATCGACAAGATTGATCCCCCCTTCTGGTATGCAGGCATGCAGAACCCCGAACTGCAGCTGATGGTCTATGGCGAAGGCATCGGCGATTCCCGCGTCACCGTAGATTATCCGGGCGTATCGCTAAGCAGCATCGTCAAGCTGGAGAGCGATAACTACCTGCTGGTCTATCTGAAACTGGACAAGGACGTACAGCCCGGCAAGATTCCCCTGACCTTTGTACAAGGCAAGAAGAAAACCGTACAGGAATACGAACTGAAGGCACGCGCCATGAAAGGATGTGAACATAAAGGCTTCGACGCTTCGGACGCCCTATACCTGCTGATGCCCGACCGCTTTGCCAACGGCAATCCGGACAATGACCAGGTAGAAGGCATGCTCGACGCCAAAGTAGACCGCAACGACCCAAATGCCCGTCACGGAGGCGACCTGGCCGGCATCGAACAGCATCTGGACTATTTCACCGACCTGGGTGTAACCGCTCTGTGGTTTACCCCCGTATTGGAGAACAATATGCAGGGTGGCAGCTACCACGGCTATGCCACTACCGATTACTATAAGGTAGATCCGCGCTTCGGTACCAACGAAGAATACCGCCAGCTGATAGAGAAAGCCCACCAGCGCGACATCAAAGTGGTGATGGACATGATCTTCAACCACTGCGGTGTAGACCATGTCTGGATCAAGGATATGCCGTCGAAGGACTGGTTCAACAATCACGACTACCAGAACAACTTTGTACAGACTTCCTTCAAACTCACATCGCACGTCGATCCTTATACTTCGAAGTACGACTTCGACCAAATGAACGATGGATGGTTCGTTCCGACCATGCCCGATCTGAACCAGAAGAACCCACACGTACTGAGATACCTCATCCAGAACAGCTTCTGGTGGATTGAATATGCCAACATCGACGGCATCCGCATGGACACCTATCCTTACGCCGACTACGACGGCATGAGCCAGTGGATGAAGGAACTGAACGAAGAGTACCCCAACTACAACACGGTGGGCGAAACGTGGGTCACCGAACCTGCCTATACCGCCTGGTGGCAGAAAGACTCCAAGCTGTCTGCTCCGAAGAACAGCAACCTTAAGACGGTGATGGACTTCAGCTTCTACGACAAAATCAACATTGCCAAGAACGAGCAGACCGAAACCTGGTTCAAGGGACTGGACCGCATATATGGTAATTTTGTATACGACTTCCTCTACCCCAACCCTGCCAGTGTATTGGCTTTCATCGAAAACCACGACACCGACCGCTTCCTGGGCGAAGGACAGAACCTGGCCATGCTGAAGCAGGCCACTACGCTGCTGCTCACCACACGCCGCATCCCGCAGCTGTACTACGGCACGGAAATCATGATGAACGGTGTAAAGACCAAGAGCGACGGATACGTGCGTTGCGACTTCCCCGGCGGATGGGCAGGCGACAAGCAGAATGCCTTTACGGCAGAAGGACGCACCGAATTGCAGAACGAATGCTACAACTTCTATAAGACCATCCTGAACTGGCGCAAGGGCAACGACGTGATTGCCAAAGGCAGCATGACACAGTTCATGGTGCAGAACGGCGTCTATGCATACGCCCGCCAATACGAAGGAAAGACCGTATTCGTGATGCTGAACGGAACGGACAGCGAAACAACCCTGCCACTGAAGTTCTACAAGGAAATCCTGAAAGACACCAAACAGGGTAAGGACATCCTGACGGGACGTACCATCAGCTTCACCGAAGACCTGAAGATGGCAGCCCGCGAATCGTTAGTCATCGAACTGTAAAACCAGCCCTCCACAAGAGGGAATAGATACGTCAGACGCAGATAAATGCCAATCATACGGTCCGGCAGCAGTCCGGATATTCCAAAGATTTGCATTTACCTGCGTCTGATGTGTCTGTTCATCGGCATGCTACCCACAACGACCTGTTCCCCGGCGGGGAGTCAGGTATCAGGGGCAGCACTCCATTTCCTTGCATACATTGCCCGCCTGCTCACACTCTATCGTACAATGCGAAACTCCGTTCTTGCGGAACGCCTCCTTCAATTCTGTCTTCACACGCTCCATCGCCGAAAGGTCGCCAAGCACCACATGCAGCGTAGCCGCGTTCTCCGTCGTACTGATGGCCCACACATGCAAATGGTGCCAACCTGCCACCCCCGACGTTTCGGATATATCGTGCTTCAGCTTCTCCATGTCAACGCCTTCGGGAACTGCATCCAACGAGAGGAACAGACTCTCTTTCAGCAATCGGTAAGTAGATACCAGAATAATGACGGCAATCACAAGGCTGACAGCCGAATCGATCCAGACCCAATCGGTGAAACTGATGATGACGCCCGAAACAACCACCCCGACCGACACCAACGTATCCATAAGCATGTGCAGGAAAGCGCCGTTGACATTGAGGTCGGCCTTGCGGTCCTTCATCAGCAGCCAGGTGGTCAGTCCGTTGATGACGATACCTGCACCGGCTGTCCATCCGATGGCTTCGCCCGACACGTCTGTCGCATTGCGCAAGCGATAGACACTTTCAATCACAATAGCCCCTACAGCCACCAGCAGGATGACGGCATTCAGCAGCGAAATCAGGATAGTGGCTTTCTTGTAACCATAGGTGAAGTGCAAACTGGCCGGATGCCGGGCCAGACGAAATGCTATGAGGGCCAGCATCAGGCTGAACACGTCGCTCAGATTGTGTCCGGCATCGGAAAGCAAACCCAACGAATTATAAACAAAGCCGACAATAGCTTCGATAAAAACGAACAGCAGATTCAACGCTATACAGACAATGAATATCTTGTAAAGCGAATCGGTCACTGCATGTGACTCGTGATGATGATGATGTTCCATACAATATATTTATTACTGATTACATTATTCTACCATGCAAAGATACGCTTTTACGAGTACAAGTGTATTTTCCGGCTCAACTTAATGTTGCCCCCATGACACTCACTCCGTCCGCCACCCCATCTTTCAGGAAGCATATCCCTGCCGTTTGCCATTCCGGCCGGCCATTCCATCCTTCCATTCCTAAAACGAAGCAGGTACTTAATGACAAGCACCGGCATCATACACTGACGCCGGTGCTCATCAAAAAATACCCGCTATACTTACATGCCGGCTGGCATGCGATTGCTTTGAGCCATGACGCATACCGTGCCGACGGCTGCAGCGCTTACCACTTTACTTCGTCAGTGGATATGACGCCATCGGCTGCATCTTCGGCCGTAAACGTAGCTCCCTTGTATTGCACGCAAAGCATCACAAGCGGTTCATTTCCATTGTTGCGGACAGACCGCAATCCTGCCGGGGCTACCCTTACCACGCTGCCTTCGGCCACGGGAAAAATCTGTCCGTCCACCTGAAACTCACCTTTTCCTGACAGGAAGAAATACAACTCCTCGTGAGTTTTGTGAGTATGCAGGAAGCCCGTCTCCGTTCCGGGTGCAAACGACTGAAAAGAGAACTCGGCCCCTGTGGCCTTCAAGGCAGCACCGCCGAATACCTTACCCGGGATTTTCATCTCCGGACCCAGTTCCAATACATATTCACCCAATTCGTTCAGCCGACCTACACTGATGGCGCTGAAATTCTTTGCTTCTGCAGTTTTTTCAATCTGTTTCATACGATGTTCTTGTTTATATCAATTACGATTCACGCTGCAAAGTTATCCACTAAAAAACTATTTGTCAAGAAGTTACAAATTCATCCCATACTAACCTTTTCCTCACTATTGCAGAGAATCAGGCAGTTGCGTGAACATAAAAAAATAGAAAAAATATAATGCCTCCGTACAGTCGGTAGTCAGGAAAAAAAATGTTAGCTTTGCCTGCGAAACCCAAGCTAACCCACATCGGAACATGCAGAAAAAAGGAGATACTAATTCGATTATAGAAATCTGTCCCATTCGCAACGTCATTGCACGCTTTGGCGACAAATGGTCTTTTCTCGTCCTGCTCACCATCGACGAGCACAAAGTGATCCGTTTCAACGAGTTGTGCCGAGCCATCCCCGACATATCCCCCAGAATGCTGTCGGGCACGCTCCGAACGCTGGAAGCCGACGGACTGATTTCCAGAAAAGTATATCCCGTCGTTCCGCCCAAAGTGGAATACCGCCTGACTGACATCGGCGATTCACTCATCCCTCACATCAACCGACTGACTGAGTGGGCCTTGGAGAATATGCAAAAAATCGTTTCGCACCGCAAACGGTTCGATGAGACGAAATAGACGCATGCATGCAACAATTCATCAATCAACCTCTATAAGATATGAAAGGAAAACTGATTTTCATCACCGGCTCCACCAGTGGAATCGGTGAAGGATGTGCCCGCAAGTTTGCGGCTATGGGAAGCAACCTGATACTGAACGGAAGGAACACCGAAAAGCTGGAGGCCCTGAAACAGGAACTCACGGCACAAGGCGTGGAAGTGCTCACACTGCCCTTCGACGTGCGCGACCGCCAGGCCATGCGCCAAGCTGTAGACTCCCTCGAAGGCCGCTGGAAGGACATCGACGTGCTGGTGAACAACGCCGGACTGGTCATCGGCATGGACAAGGAGCACGAAGGTTCGCTGGACGAATGGGACGTAGTCATCGACACCAACATCAAAGCCCTGCTGGCCATGACGCGCATGATAGTGCCTGGCATGGTGGAGCGCGGACGCGGACACATTATCAACATCGGCTCCATTGCAGGCGATGCAGCCTATGCCGGAGGCAGCGTCTATTGCGCCACGAAGGCTGCCGTCAAAGCTCTGTCCGACGGACTGCGCATCGACCTGGTGGACACGCCCCTGCGGGTGACAAACATCAAGCCCGGCATGGTGGAAACCAATTTCTCCGTAATCCGCTTCCGCGGCGACAAGCAGAAAGCCGACAACGTGTACGACGGCATCCGTCCGCTGACGGGCGACGACATTGCCGACGTAGTCTATTATGCCGCCTCGGCCCCTGAGCACATGCAGATAGCCGAAGTGCTGGTGATGCCTACCTATCAGGCTACGGGAACCATCTGCCACCGGCAGAAATAAGAGTACAATAAACTACATAAATATTACATTTTAGTTATTTTCATTACCCATGAAAACAAATACACTTGAAACTTCACGCCTCGTCCTCCGCCCGTGGAACGAAGATGATGCCCCTTCACTGTACCGATATGCCTGCCACCCGGATATAGGTCCGATTGCCGGATGGCCACCGCATACATCAATAGAAAACAGTCTTGAAATCATCCGTACCATCTTCTCTGCTCCCGAAACTTACGCTGTTGTGTTAAAGGCCACTGGTGAGCCTGTAGGCAGTGTTGGCATCATGTTCAGTGACGGTATGCACAGCGCCACAATGGAACAAGGCGATGCCGAAATCGGATACTGGATAGGGGTACCTTATTGGGGACAGGGGCTGATACCTGAAGCTGTACGTAGTTTACTACACCGTTGTTTTGAAGAACTTAACATACAGACTGTCTGGTGTGGTTATTATGACGGTAATATAAAGTCGTGCCGCGTCATGCAAAAATGTGGATTTACTTTTCACCACACCGAAACTGGAAAAATATCAACGTTGGGCGATGTCCGCACCGAACATTTCATGCGGATGACAAAAGAAGAATGGAATACCCTCAATAACATAAATCTCCCATCCGAAACTTCTAATCATCCCTTATTATGACCGAACTCCGCCAAATCCCCAACGTAGGTGCGCAGACCGAACAAGACCTGATTGCCATGGGCTACACCACCATCGCCTCCCTGCGCGGCAAGCGGGCAGAAGAGCTTTATGCCGAAGAATGCCGGCTGCGCGGTTGCCTGATAGACCGCTGCCAGCTCTATCTGTACCGCGCCGTAGAATACTTTGTCAATGCCGAAAATCCCGACCCCGACAAATGCAAATGGTGGTTGTGGAAAGATGAATTTGTCGAACCCTCGCCCTGCGGAGCCGTATGTACCGAATGCGGCAACTTCCCTACTGCATGCAGCGGATGCCGGAAGATTCGCGGCAAGGTATTCTGGCTCCGGTATACGGACCACGATGTCTGCCCCATCTACCAATGCTGCCGCGAGAAAAGAAAAAAGAACTGCGGTGGCTGCCCCGAACTGCCTTGCCACCGCTTCATGAAAGACCCTACCCTGACGGACGAGGAGAACAATGCCCACCTGAACAGGATGCTGGAACGCTTGCAGGAAGCGGCGAAGAAATAAAAAGATACCCCATCAGTCCGCCTTACCGCACCACTTCGGTAAATTCCGGCTTAGCATCCGCCCCTTTGCCTACTGTCACGAAGATGGTCGCTTCGACGTCGGTGCCAGCAGCATCCTTGCTCCGGGCGATGAAGCGAAAATCGGTGCCGTCCGGAGTGGTACGCTTGCCCACCGTAACAGGCGTGCCCAACGGGTACTGATAGTCGCCGCAAGCGGCATCAAAGATCTTCACATCCTCGGATGTGACAGGCTGCTGGGCCAAATACTCCGGCAGTTTTTCCACCTCACCTTCCATGTAGCCGTTCTCTATGAGGAAACGCTCTACCTCGGCGGGTGCCTTGGCAAGGCGGGCATTGCGCACACCGTAGCCCGGCAGAAAGCAAACGAACGGTTCAGTCTTCATCAGCCTTCTCCGGCACTTCGGGCAAGCGGATTTCATCCGTCCGTTGCATCCAGATGCGGCGCAAGTCGCTCCAATGGTAAAACGGAAAACTGTCGGCTGGTACTCCGGTCAGGCGAACTTCACGTTCGTTCAGCAACACTTTCACCAGAATGTCCGTACTGCCCTGTTTACGGAAGAAGACCAGCTGCAAGTTGCCGCACATCGGAATCATGCGATAGGTCTGATAGTATTCGGGAATGGAATCCCAATCGGCCGTAGCATGGTTGAAGTCTTCAATCTGCATCAATGCCACCAGTGGTGCAAGGTTGGTATCATGGCCGAAGCGCAGCGTAGCGCAAGGACGGGCAGATACCAATGCCGTATCGGCAGCCTCGACGATATTGCGCAATAGGTTGCGTGCCAGGTTGGGCATATGACCTCCGCTCAGGGGCGAAGGACCCTGTTCATAATACCACTCAAAATTGTTCAGTTGCCAGAAGTCATACAGTTCGTCGGTGGTGAAGAGGAAAGCCAGATCGGGCATGTTGTCCGAACTTTGGCTGATTCCATGATACTCGAACAGGTCACAGACCAACTTATCGGCATTCTCCACCTTCAGCAGATAATCGGGGGTAAACAGTTGCTTCACGATACGCTCGGGATGAACAAAACGACGTCGGGCTTCGGCAAAGACAGAATCGGCATTGCGCTGGCAACTGTCGGAATACACCGAGTTTTTGTATTTCATGAAATAAGCATCGTGCTGACTGGCATCGGTCGTGATGTCCAGGCGGGGATTCAGTCCTTTCAATTCCACACAGGCAGCGGCCATCGACAGGAAAGCCCGGGTCTTGTAAGTAGAACGGGCATCCACATGCGCACCGTCCACAAAGATTTGCGGATAGTTGCGATACATACGTCCCACCAGCTCACGATGCTGGCGTGCACCCTTCGGTGTCAGTTCGCCATACCGTCCTTCGGCAGCCCGGGCCATCTGCCGCAGAACGTCTAATGTACGCTTTCCGTCATCCGTCAGTCCATGCTGCCTTTCGGCAGCGCTCAGTGCTTCCAGGGCCGGTTCATATTTATCTTTCCCGGTCAGGTAACGCGAACCGTGTCGGGCATACGTACTGATGTAACAGGGTACATACCCGTCGGGGGCAGCCGTAAGAGGCACGTCGGGAGCCTCATAAGCCATATACTTACCTGTAGCCAAACGGGGATTCTCATGGATCTCTCTTGCAGCACGTGTCTGTGCGCACACTGCCTGCACAGCAAACAAAACAATGCAAAGTCCTAACAAACTTCCTATCTTTCTCATCTCATTTCTATTATTTCAACGTGCAAAAATAGAAGGAAAAAACAAACCGATAGCATTTAGCCGATGCAGAAGTCATCTGTCTCCCACCTTCTGCAACCCAAATGAAACATAAACGAAACCTGTATGAAACCTTGTGCACACCGGGAAAATTCCTCTCCTCTTTTCTATAAAAAGAAAAAGTTACTTATCTTTATCCGCCATTTCAACAGACTAAAGATGAAGAACCAGCCTTGCACCATCCGTCCCCTGCTTCCGGAAGAAACCCACTTGCTGAACGACTTCCTTTACGAAGCCATCTACCTGCCCGAAGGCACTCCTCCTCCGCCTCGCAGTGTCATCCAGCTGCCCGAGCTGCAAGTCTATATCCGGGACTTCGGCACCCAACCCGACGACCACTGCCTGGTGGCCGAAGCTTCGGGTAAAGTTGTCGGTGCCGTCTGGGTTCGACAGATGAACGACTACGGGCACGTGGACGGGCATACTCCCTCGCACGCCATCTCCCTCTACAAAGACTTTCGGGGGCATGGCATCGGCACCCGCCTGATGAAAGGAATGCTCGACCTGCTGCACGGCAAAAGCTATCGGCAAGTGTCGCTCTCGGTACAGAAGGCTAATCCTGCCGTCCGCCTCTACACAAAGCTCGGCTTTGAAGCAGTGAAGGAGACGGAAGAAGAATATATTATGGTATGTAACTTATCAATGCACCCACTTATGAAAACCTCGCATCGCAACCAGGCGGTCTCTCCCGCCATCACCTTCCGGCCCGCCACCACGGCCGACATACCCGAACTGAAAAGCCTTTTCTGCAACACCGTGCTGACGGTCAATGCCCGCAACTATACCACTGAGGAAGTAGCCGACTGGGCATCATGCGCCGACCGGCCCGGCCACTGGGAGGAACTGCTTGCCACCCTGCACTTCATCGCTGCCTGCGATGCCGAAGGGCGCATCGTTGGCTTTACCTCCATCCGTAACGATGGCTACCTGCACTCCATGTTCGTCCATAAGGACCATCAGGGAGAAGGCATTGCTACCGCCCTGTTGCAACAGATAGAAGCCTACGCCACGGAGCACGGCATCCGCAAAATAACTTCCGAAGTAAGTATCACCGCCCGTCCCTTCTTCGAACATCAGGGCTATGCCGTCGAACGTGAACAACGCGCACAGGCCAACCGGCTGCAACTGACCAACTATGTAATGAGGAAAGTCCTGCCTTCCTCTCTGGCTACTCAAACGGAGAATAAGCAACAGATTGCACAACAATCAAGCTGTGTCACGCACCGATTCCGTCTGCGACCATGGGAAGCATCCGACGTGTCCGCATTGGCAAAATACCTGAACAACAAGAAGATTTGGGATAACTGCCGTGACAATCTCCCCTTCCCTTATACGGAAGCAGATGCCCTCTCTTTTATCGACTATGCAACAAATCGACAGGAGCCCGGCGAATACTGCATCGAAATAAACGGTGAAGCTGCCGGCAATATCAGCTTTATGCGAGGAACAGATGTGGAACGCTTCAATGCCGAAACCGGTTATTGGCTGGCAGAGCCCTTCTGGAACCAAGGCATTGCCAGCGAGGCCCTGCGCGAAGCCTTACGACAATATTTGGCTGCGACAGACGTCGTCCGTATCTTTGCCAACGTGTATGAAAGCAACATCACCTCCATGCATGTACTCGAAAAAGTCGGTTTCCGTAAGGTAGGTGTTCTCCGCAACGCCTGCTTCAAGAACGGCTGCTTTGTAGATGCCCACTATTTTGAACTGCTGAAAGAAGAGTTTGCATGAACATCCAACTCATCACCACCGACAAGAAACGCTTCCTCTCCCTCCTACTGCTAGCCGACGAACAGGAGTCTATGATCGACCGCTACCTGGAGCGGGGAGATTTGTTCGTCATGTCCGACGCTGAAGCAATCCCCATCTCCGTAGCCGTTGTGACGGACGAGGGAAACGGAGTCCGCGAACTGAAGAACCTGGCCGTTGCACCTGCCTGCCAGCGCAAAGGGTATGGCCGGCAGATGGTGGAATACCTTTGCCGATACTATGCCGACGTGTGCCACACGCTACTCGTCGGTACGGGCGAAAGCAGGCAAACTCTCAGCTTTTACGAAAGCTATGGCTTTACTTATTCGCATACCGTCGCCGACTTCTTCACCCGCAATTACGACCATCCGATTGTGGAAGACGGGAAGGTACTGAAAGATATGATTTACTTACGGAAAAGCCTGATTGAACTTCGCAACCTTTCCCTTTCTGAACGAACCGACGACCTTATACATACTTTAACCGGATTATGGGATGCATCGGTACGGGCAAGTCACCATTTCCTGACTGAGGAAGACATCCTGCAGCTCACCCCGTTTGTAGATGAAGCCATCCGGAGCATTACTACCCTGATTGTATCGTATCAAGGCAGCCGACCGGTTGCTTTCCTAGGCATCGAAGGAGAAAAAATAGAAATGCTATTCGTTTCTCCCAACTGTTTCGGGAAAGGAATAGGTAAACAGCTTGTCCGCACAGCCATCGAACATTATCACATACGCTATGTAGACGTGAACGAGCAGAATCCCCAAGCCGAAGGTTTCTACCGACATCTGGGTTTCCACACCTTTGAGCGAACCGAAACCGACGAACAAGGCAATCCGTTTCCTATCCTAAGAATGAAACTCGAAACAAGCGACAGCTATTTTATAGCTACCGAATGACATCTGCCCCAAGAAATTTTTTACATTTGCAGGTGGAAGAAGTAATTCATCCACGACATATTAAGTAAATATCATCTTATGGAACTATCAGACTGGTTCAAAGGATTTGAAAAAGGAATTGCCCGACTATCGCCTGAACAAAGAGAAGCCTTCTTTTCGGAATGTGGCAATAATTGCGTGAAAAGCGATGTTTCCACTCCTCTACTTTGCGAGTGTTCCAAACAAAGCATCCTCTACGTCTTACGATCGTTATGGAAAGACAAAACGTTTCGAGTAACAATTTGCGAATCTATTTTACGAGGAAATCAGCATTGCGTCATGCAAATTGAAGCTAAAGATCATGGAAATACATAATCTACTACAAGTAAAGTCGAGAACAGAGCTACGCGAATGGCTCATACAAAACCACAATAAGGAAGCAGAATGCTGGGTGGTGGTGAAACGCGGAAGACCTACAGACGATGAAACCTTCTGGTATATTGATGCTGTAGAAGAAGCTTTATGCTTTGGTTGGATAGACAGCACAACCAAGAAGATATCTGACGACATAACGGCTCAACGACTTTGTCCCAGAACTCCCCGAAGCAATTGGTCAGAGCTCAATAAAGAAAGATGTCGCAGAATGGAACGCCTTGGACTGATGACCGATGCAGGAAAAGCTGTTCTGCCGGACATGTCGCCTCATGGCTTTAGCATAGACAAGGATATTTTGCAGAAGTTAAAATCCGACCCAATAGTATGGCACAACTTCTGTCAGTTTCCGGATTTATATAAACGCGTAAGAATAGATACCATTCAAATAAAACGACGCCAACCAGAACTTTTTGAAAGTCGCTTAAACAAATTCATAGAGAACACCCGAAAAGGTTTGCTCTATGGAGAATGGAATGATAACGGGAGGCTAACCACGCCCCACCCCACAAAGAATCCCTAACCGAAAGCAACAATGAAACAGACCGGACAATCGACATTCGAGAAAGTATACCAGATGCCTCTTGGCAAAGTATACCCGCTACTGGTGAACAAAGCCACACGCAAAGGGCGCACCCGCGAAGAAGTAAACGAGATTATCTGCTGGCTGACCGGATACAGTCCCCTGCAACTGGCAGAGCTGCTGAGCCAGCCTACCACCTACGGCGACTTTTTCCGCAACGCCCCGGCTCCCAACCCTGCCCGCAAACTGATTACGGGAAGCATCTGCGGCATCCGGGTGGAAGAGATTCAGGAACCGCTGATGCAGGAAATACGTTACCTGGACAAGCTGGTGGACGAACTGGCCAAAGGCAAACCAATGGAAAAGATTTTAAGAAACCTACCATAAACATTTGAATAATGGACGAGATGGAACTTCTGATGCAACTGCATCTTAACAACGACCGCCAAGGACCTGGCGGTACAGCTGAAACCCACCTGGCACTGGAACTTTGCCGCCTCCATGCCAATTTTAACCGTCAGCTCCGTGTCATCGACATAGGATGTGGCACAGGAGCACAAACCCTGACCATCGCCGAAGAGCTTGACGGACATATCACAGCGGTCGATCTTTTCCCTGAATTCTTAAACCGATTACAAGAGCGTGCCTGTCTAAAAGGGTTGACAGAAAAGATCACTCCATTGCAAGCCTCAATGGACAATCTACCTTTTAAAGAGGAATCGTTTGACCTAATCTGGTCAGAAGGAGCTGTCTATAACATAGGATTCAAAAAGGGCACTGCCTATTGGCACAAATTCCTTAAACCTGGTGGCCTGATAGCTGTGTCTGAAATTTCATGGCTCACCGAAGAACGGCCTAAAGTAATCGAACAATACTGGAAAAAAGCTTATCCGGAAATTGACACTATTCCAGCCAAAATTCATGTATTGGAAGAAAGTGGATATATGCCCATCGCTCATTTCGTCTTACCGGAACACTGCTGGATAGAGAATTACTATTTGCCCCTTTTACAAGCACATACATATTTTCTGAAGCAAAACCAGTATTCAACCGAGTCACTTACACTGGTAAAAGCCGACGAAGAGGAATATACACACTATCAACAATACAAATCATATTATAGTTACGGATTTTACATAGCAAAGAAAATATAAAACATCAACCAACCATGAACAGAATCATTATCGTAACGGGCGGAGCCGGCGGCATCGGCCGTTGCATTGTAGAACATTTTGCAGCAGAGGGTGACCAGGTTTACTTCATCGACATCGACCGCGAAGTAACCCTCAACCAAGTAGAACGGATGCACCAGCTGGGGTATAAAGTGACCGGCTTTGTAGGCGACGTAGCCGACAGGCAGGCACTGGAAGACTTCGCCCAGCTGGTACTCGACGAGCAACCCCAAGGCATCCATTGCCTCATCAACAACGCCTGCCTGACGAACGGAGGCATCCTGACCGACTGCGACTACGACGAATTCCTCTACATTCAGCGCGTGGGCGTGGCGGCTCCTTACATGCTGGCCAAGCTCTTCAAAGACCACTTCTGCGGCATAGGGTCCATCGTAAACATCTCTTCGACCCGTGCCTTCCAGTCGCAACCCAACACCGAAAGCTATACGGCGGCCAAGGGCGGCATTACGGCACTGACCCATGCGCTGGCCGTCAGTCTGTCAGGCGTGGCGCGCGTCAACTCAGTGGCTCCCGGCTGGATAGACACCGGTAACTACCACGGCGATCCGAACCAAACCTACACTCCCTTCTACAGCAAGGGCGACATCGACCAGCATCCCTCCAACCGTGTAGGCGAACCGGAAGACATAGCCCGCGTCGTAGCTTTCCTGTGTGACGAGCGCAACTCGTTCATCAACGGCGAGAACATCACCGTGGACGGAGGCATGAGCCGTCTGATGATTTACCACAACGATTACGGTTGGAAGTATCAGCCCACAAAGTTACCCATATACGAATATTTGTTTCCAAATGACCAAGAATAAGCCTTTTCGCTGACACCCGCTTTTCACAGCCAGCCGAAAACAGAACCCAAAAACAGCAAAAAACCACCTTGCCGAGGGGAACAACGCTTGCATTTCTCGGCAACAACGCTTGTGTTGCTCGCAAAGATTGCTTGTTTCCGTCCACAACAAGGCTTGTTATCTGTCCCGAAAAGGCTTGTTTTCTGCCAAAAAAAGGGGAGTTTCCGACGCAAAAGCCTCAGCTTTGCCACGGAAACTCCCCTTTTCGGCCCTGCGGAGCGCCCGCGGGCTCCGTTTTTCTTCTATTTCATTTGTAAGTATTTCGCTATCGTGCTGTCTGCAAGGCAGAAGCGTGCCTTGCGCTTCGATTTTCGGCACCGGTCTTTCCCTTGGCCCGAAACAGACGATTCTCAGGCGGTCGGGAAATCAAAGTGTCATTTTGACAAAACGGTCGGTTCCCCTGTCGGCCTTACTCCTTCGCCGGAATCTCGGGAATGTAAAGATAGCTGTCGTACTGGCCTCCGGTGTAGATGCAATGCCTTCCCACGTTGTGCGTAGCAGGCGACGTGACCACTTCGGCGGGGTCGGCACACTCGTCGGCATTGCCGCCCAGCGTCAACATCTCCGGCTGCTGGCCGGGCATGTAGGTAAAGCCTTCCTTGGGCACAGTGATCTGTGCCGAGCCGAAAGGTATGGCGGCCTTTTCGGGTTGATAGGCGCCGACCGTCAGTTGCAGTATCTCGCCTTTCTCGAAGAAAAGTCCCATCGGCCAGATTTCAATCTCTACGGGGACAATCTCGCCCGGCTTCAGCTTCTGTACGGTAGTGAAGGGATAGTAAGGCTCGGCCTCGGTTGTGCGGAGCGTATCCAGCTGACGCATGGAGACACGCATCTGTCCGGTAGCGACGATGCGGTTGCCTGTGCGGTCGGGAATAGGCTGCCCGTCTTTCGACAGTTTCTCCACGCGGACGGACAGGTCCATGTCGTCGTTGTCGGGGGCTGCCACCCACAGGTGCAGCTTCATGTAGCCGGTAATCTCGGTGGGCTTGTCCATGCGGTAACGGTAGTTCACCTGATGACAGTCAGCGGCCGACTGGTATGTGTTGACGGTTTCCTGTTCGGGCAAGGCGGTGAGCAGCGTACTGTCCGCAGCCGACAGGTAGAGCTTCCGGTAAACGGTGCGTGCCAGCGGAAACTCTTCTTCCGCACGGCCCACAATGTCGTGACCGCCGGGGTTAAGCACCGACAGGCGCACTTTCGGAGTCTGCTCCCAACCGTTGTCCAAGCCCTTCAGGTAATGGTCGAAAAAGCGGCGCAGGTCTTCCACGTTTTCAGGCGTATAGTAGTCGAACCACTCCTGCGTGTTGTGCACGCGCAGCCACTTTTCCTTCGACGCCATGCGGCGGTATCCGGCAAAGGTGCCGTGCGTGTGCACCGAATTGGTGTAGCTGGCCACCACGTAGGCCGGTATTTCGATGTTCTCCACACGCGCCGCCTTATCCTGCCAATAGTCGCACATCAGCGGCTCTTCGACAATCATGCGCGGCTGGTCTTCCAGCATGCCGTGAGCCGACGAGAAAGTTTCGGCAATCATCTCCGGAAACTCCGGTGTCGGGATGCCGCCCCTTGTACCCGACTCACGATAGTGGTCGCAGAATCCTTCCCACGGAGCGATGGCAGCCAAGTGTTCCGGCCGCTCGGCAGCGATGAACCATTGCGAAACGGTCAGCCACGAGTTGCCCGACATGCCGACCTTGCCCGTACACCAGTCGCGCGAAGCAATCCACTCGATGACGTCGCAACCGTCCAGCGCGTCCTCGTGTCCCCAGTACAGCAGGTTGCCCTCGGACATATAGGCGCCACGCTTGTCCACATTCACGATGGCATACCCGTGGTCTACCCAATAGGCAGGATCGGGTCCTTCAAACTTCTCCAGGCCCGAAGTGGCCTCTACCGGCACACCGGCCCGCATCGGCACGTCGTCCAGCATCTGCCCGCCAATCTCCTTGCCGTAAGGGCTCCACACCAGGATGGCAGGACAGGGTTTGCCATCGGTCGGACGGAACACATCGGCATAGATGGTGACACCGTCGCGCAGTTTGATGGGAACATCTCTTTCCAGCAGAATGTCGCAGGTCAGCGGTTTGGCTCCCTCGCGACGCACACTGCCGGCCTTCAGTACCAGTGTCTCCTGCCTGAAACCCGGATAGCGCACACGGTCTGCACTGACCGGCAAAGCCTTGCGCATGGGTACCTTTATCTCCTTGCCGCCGGCATCGTGCAAGGTGACTTCCTGTTGTGCCGCCGCACGCTGCGTGCAGACGGCCAGGAGTGCCAGAACTCCTGTATAAATCCATTGTTTCTTCATATTCTTTACGTCTTATCAATAGGACATCCGTTTGTTTTCCGACTGCAAATTTCAGCATTCCTCCTCAGCAAATGCTGTTAAAACAGGAACCGAAATTGGTTAAATACGAAACAAAGCGTATCTTTACCGGACAGAACCCGTATAAGGAATCCGATGAAAGAGCAGATTATCAGACTAAGCGAACTGATGGAATATCATCAGGTAAAGGAGGTGTACAGAAACCGTATCGCCTGTTTCCGCATGGACAACCGGCTGGTCAACATCGACACCATCCCGCCAGCCTTTGCCGACATCTTCTCGTTCGTACTGGTTCAAAAGGGAACTGCCGTCTTCTCGCTCAACTGCCGCGAACGGACGGTATGCCCGGGCGACCTGCTGCTGTTCTGGCCCAGCCTGCTCGTCTCGCTCAACTGCCAGAGCGACGACTTCACGGCCCTTCACCTGCTATGCGAACGGGAACTGTTTGAGCACCTGCTATCTACCCGACCTGCCTATCAGACCTACTCGCTTTTCTTCTGCCAGACCGATTTCCCCGTCCTCCGCCTGAGCGATGCCGATGCCGAAGCCCTTGCCCGCAGCATGGAAGAAATCAGCCGCCACATCCTCCGGCCGGGAAATTATCAGGAGGACATCCTGCACCACCTGCTGCATACCTGCCTGCTGCAAGTGCTCGAACTCATCGAAGGACAGACGCCCACCCATCCGGCCGCCCTTACCCATGCCGAAGTCCTCTTCCAGCGTTTCATCACCCTGCTGACCCGCCACTACAAGGAAGAGCACTGCATCGCCTTCTATGCCAACAGCCTTTCAGTCTCGACCACCTACCTGTCGCGCATCATCCGCCAGACTACACAGAAAACAGCCGGTTACTTCATCACCGGTCTGCTCTATGCCGAAGCCTGCCGCCTGCTGCTGCACACCGACCTCAGCATACAGGCCATTGCCGACCGCCTGCACTTCTCCGACCAGTCGGCATTCGGCAAGTTCTTCAAAGCCAACGCCGGCCTCTCGCCCCAGCAGTTCCGGACCAACGGGCAGCGCAGCGAGGCGTGCTCTTCTCCGCAAACAGAGCAACCGCCTGTCCCGACAACAAAAAATTAACTTCCTGCGTTACAACGAACGGAAAAAAGCATGAACTTTGCTTGTGATTCAAAAAAAATACCAAACATGATGCAAACATACAAGTTCAGACGTTTTCTGCTATTCGTCATTTCGTTGTTCATAAATGCTTTCGGCATCGCCTTCATCACCAAAGCCATGTTGGGCACCTCGCCCATAACCAGTGTCACCTATGTGCTGAGCATGTTCACCCCTTACAGTATGGGCATCTGGACCATCCTGCTCAACCTGCTGTTTGTCGTGCTCGAACCCTTCTTCATGTCCCGCAAGGAACTGAAAGACGAGTGGCGCATGTACGCACTGCAGATTCCCATAGCCTGCTGCTTCGGACTGTTCATCGACTTCTCCATGTCCATACTCTATTGGCTGCAACCCTCTACCTACGTCGGTCAGGTCGCTGCCCTGCTGGCAGGCTGTGTCATCCTGGCGCTGGGCATCGCGCTGGAAGTCAAAGTCAACGTAGCCATGATGGCAGGCGAATATCTGGTAAACGTCATCACCAAACGCTTCCACGGCAATTTCGGCTTTGTCAAACTGGGATTCGACATCACCCTGCTCGTCAGCGCCTGCCTGCTCTCGCTCATCTTCCTTTCAGGCATCGAAGGCGTACGCGAAGGTACAGTAGTGGCTGCCCTGGCCGTCGGCCCGATCGTCCACTTCGTCAGCCCCTACTACCGCTTTCTGGACAAGTGGATCAGCAGTCCTGCCCCCAAACAACACGCCGACAAGCCTGCCGGCCGGCACACCATCATCACCATTGCCCGCGAATTCGGCAGTGGCGGACATCTGTTGGGCGAAATGCTGGCCAAAGAGTTAGACATCCGCCTGTACGACAAAGAGTTCATCCACCTCGCCGCCCAGCGCAGTAACATGGACGAGCAGTACATCGCCAAGAACGAACAGTCCATTCCCTCCTTCTGGCTGAAGTGCATCCTCTCCAAAAACAGCGAACAACCGTTGGAGTCCAGCCTTTCGCCCGAAGACGTACTGTTCGTAGCCGAAAGCAAAATCATACAGGAACTGGCCGCGAAAGGCCCCTGTATCATTGTAGGCCGCTGTGCCGACTTTGTACTGAAAGACGAACCGAACGTACTGAAGGTATTCTGCTATTGCGACCAGCCAAGCGCCCTTGACCGCTGCATCGGCCAGTACAACATCCCCCGTGACAAAGCCGAAGCCGAAATACGCCGCATCAACCGCAACCGCATCCACCACTACGAATATTATACAGGCAACAAATGGGCCGACCCGCACCATTATCACCTGATGATCAACACCGGAAGCATCGGTCTGCAAGAAGCCTGTCAGCTGATCAAAGACCTCTATCACCGATTTCCCCAACCGGCTTCACACGAATAACCGCCTGTCGTCCGACCGGCCGAGTGCCTCAGGTACAGACACAAAAAAAGCTGCTCCCACAAGGGGAAGCAGCTTCCTTTTCTATTTTAAAAACTGGTTGAGAAAGATTATTCAGCCAACTTGCCGTCTGAACCCAGCACATTGATGATTTTGTGCTTGTACATCTTCTCCATGTTGTCACGAGCCGGACCCAGATATTTACGCGGATCGAACTCTCCCGGTTTCTCAGCCAGCACCTTGCGGATAGCAGCAGTCATGGCCAGACGAGAGTCTGAGTCGATATTGATCTTGCAAACAGCCGACTTGGCAGCCTTACGCAACTCGTCTTCGGGGATACCGATAGCAGCTTCCAGCTTGCCACCATATTTGTTGATAGTATCCACTTCTTCCTGAGGAACTGAAGAAGATCCGTGCAAAACGATGGGGAAGCCCGGCAGTTTCTCCATAACGGCGTCGAGTACATCGAAAGCCAAAGGAGGAGGAACCAGACGGCCGGTAGCCGGATCAACGTGACATTGTTCGGGTTTGAACTTGTAAGCACCGTGAGAAGTACCGATAGAGATAGCCAAGCTGTCGCAACCGGTGCGAGTAGCAAAGTCGATAACCTCTTCAGGGTCAGTATAAGTATGATGCTCAGCAGAAACTTCATCTTCTACACCGGCCAATACACCCAGCTCGCCTTCTACAGTTACATCAAACTGATGAGCGTAGTCAACAACCTTCTTCGTCAAAGCTACGTTCTCTTCGTAAGGCAGGTGAGAACCGTCGATCATTACAGAAGAGAAGCCCATGTCGATGCAAGACTTGCAAAGTTCGAAGCTGTCACCGTGGTCCAGGTGGAGCACAATTTCAGGATGAGCGCAACCCAGTTCCTTAGCATATTCTACAGCACCTTCAGCCATGTAGCGCAGCAATGTAGCATTGGCATAGTTACGTGCGCCTTTGGAAACCTGCAGGATAACCGGAGATTTAGTTTCAACGGCAGCCTTTACGATGGCCTGCAATTGCTCCATATTGTTGAAGTTGAAAGCCGGGATGGCATATCCACCTTTAATGGCACGAGCAAACATATCTCTTGTGTTCACAAGGCCTAATTCTTTGTAATTAACCATTTTGTTTAAAAGTTTATTGTTAGTGAATCAAAATTCTGTGCAAAAGTAAACATTCTCATTCAAAAAGCGGACACCTGCCCCAATAAAAAAACTCTCCGAACAAAAGAAAAACAAATATTTTTCAAGTGTTTGAAGAGTTTTAACAAAAGATTGTAAAGTCCACGTTGCAAACTTTATCCCGGCAAGCTGCCCTTCCGGACCGCAACATGCAAGGACTATATCTCCAAATATATAAGGACTATTTCCTTAAATATATAATGGTAGGAAGATGGTCGCTATATCCGTTCAGCCACGTCCGTCCGCCATGGGTGCGCAAGGGCGAACCTTTGTATTTTCCGTCTTGCTGTATCAGATAATCGCGCAGAAACACCTCGCTATGGTCGTATCGCAAGCCGCGACGCTTCTTCAGAAGCGGCTTCGACAGCACAATCTGGTCGAACAGGTTCCACTTGCCGCGATACAGCAACGTTCCTACTCCCTTATCTTCCAATGTTTCCCACCAGGGATTGTAGAAATCGGCCTTCTTCACCTCATCTCTGTATTTCCGTGCTCCAAGCGTCTGCATACTTTCATCCATCGGGTCGTCGTTCATGTCGCCCATCACTATCAGCTTTAGCCTGCGGTGTTCGTGGCGCAACGAGTCGGCCAGTGCCTTCACCTGCCGTGCCGCATGTACCCGCACAGGCGACTTGGCTCCCCTTGAGGGCCAATGATTGACTATGACGCAGACACGCTCACCGGCCAAGCGGCCTTCCACGATCAGGAAGCCGCGGGTCAGATGCACCGTATCGCCCTGATAAGGCTCCGACAGCACTAACTTCGACGCCTTCACTTCAAACTGCGTGGGATCGTACAGCAATGCACAATCTATACCCCGCTTGTCGGGACCTTCGTAATGGATAAACCTGTAATCAGAAAGAGAAGGCTGCTTCAGCAAGTCGGTCAGCACACGGTCGTTCTCCACCTCGGCCACCCCGATGAAGGCAGGTCCCTGCTTCACTACGTCGCGCGACAGGGAAGACAACACCTTGGCCATATTCGCCAGCTTGGCTTCGTACTTCTTCGAGTTCCACCGATAGCTTCCATCAGGCAAAAAGTCATAATCGTTCTTGCCTTCATCGTGAATGGTATCGAACAGGTTTTCAAGATTGTAAAACGCTACACTATACAAGTCGCGCTTCTCGTTTTGCGCTTTTGCCACCATCGCGCAGAGACAGAGCGCCAACAGAAAGAACATTTTTTTCATAATCGTACAAATAAAGTCAAGTTTCGAAATAAGTTCAGGGAAACACAGCCGGCGCCGCTACAACCACGCCTTCTTTATAATCCGGCTGCAAAAAAAGAAAATAAAACGGGATAAACCTATTTTTTCAGCAAACTTTTTTTCAGATTCAATAAATAGCACTATCTTTGCAGCCTGAAAAGTAAAGATAGACCATTACACTATTTATTACCAAGATAGTAACCGAATAATAATTAAAAAAGCAAATAGCGAAATGAAAAAAGGTATTCATCCTGAAAATTACCGTCCGGTAGTATTCAAAGATATGTCAAATGGCGACATGTTCCTGTCTCGTTCTACTATAAACACGAAAGAGACTATCGAATTCGAAGGCGAAACTTATCCGTTGGTAAAGCTGGAAATCTCCAGTTCTTCTCACCCGTTCTATACTGGTAAGTCCAAGTTGGTTGACACTGCCGGTCGTGTAGATAAGTTCATGAGCCGTTACGGTAACCACAAGAAATAATTCTGTACTACACACTTGTTAGTATAAAGAAAAAGAGGATGCATCCAGATGCATCCTCTTTTCTTTTTTCCACTCAGGAAATCTCTACTTCAACAGCTGTACTTCCCAGTTTATCTCCAACGGATTGTTTCGCATCCGCCACACTAGGGGCCAATCCGGATTGTCCAGAATCCACACTTCCGCACCTTCCTTTTGGTCGCGTACGTGCAGCAGGGCATAGCCACATGCCTGCTCGTCCGCATCCAGCAGTTCGTATTCGGTGCAGTTATAAGCCAAACGGCGCGTTTCTTTCAGCTCACGGTAGGCCTTGTCCGAAATCAGATAGGCTGTTTCGTTACCCGGCAACACCACTCTTCGGCCGTCTTCGGGCATCAGCGAACTGAGGACATTACCTCCTGCCAGCGAAGCCGGAGTCATCGTATACGTTCCCTTCTGCCAGCGAAGGTTGCGCAGGATGTGCCAATCCAGCACAACGGAATCATTCCGTTGGGTAAAACACATCTGGTATTTGCGTGTCTGCCCATGCAGTTTGAAGACAAACAGCAGCGTATCCGGTACGGCATTCTGTGCCGCTGCTCCTGTGCCCATAACCAGCAACAGGAGCAAAGTAATCAAATATCTGGTTTTCATGTTTCTTGTGTATCTAAGTTCTGCATAAAAGGATATGCCTGAACTTGAATTAATGATTCGGTTTAAACATCTCCCTGCCCCACTCCGAAGGCTTCTTTCCCATCTTCAGCACCAGCGTACCGCCAGCCATCAGATCCTTGTGGCGCAATGCCGACCAGGGATAATCTTCTCCGTTCAGGGTAGCACTCTGCACATAACGGTTCTTTTCCGAAAGGCCGTCGGCCACAATCCGGAAGTCGCGTCCGTTTGCCAGATGCAGCGTAGTGGTGCGAAGCAGCGGTGTGTTTATCAGGTAATAGTCCTGACCGGCGTTGGGATAAAGCCCCATCATGTGGAAAGCCAGCCACGAAGACATGGCCCCCGAATCGTCGTTGCCCGGCAGCCCTACAGGACCGTCGTTATAGCTTTCTGCCAGAATCGTATGGATGCGGTCGCTACTGCGCCAAGGCTTGCCCAGCCAGTGATACAGGCAGGGAGTAAGGAACGACGGTTCGTTGTTCACATTATAATAATTGCGGATAAAGAAAGTGTCCAGCCGTTGCTCGAAAGCCTGCGGACCACCACACTTCTCAATCAACCCCGGTACGTCGTGCGGAATGCTCAGGGAATATTCCCACGAAGAAGCCTCATAGAAGAACATGCTCCACCAGGGCGTGTACCACGGTCCTTCAAACGTCATAGGCGTGTAGACATACTTGGGTTGCATCACGCGGCTGTGTCCGTAGGGCAGGCTGTCCAGCCATTGGCCATCGGCATCGCGCGGCATGATGAAGCCCCGTGCCCCGCTGTGTTCGTAATCGTCGCGCCACAGGTTCTTCCAGTTGCCGCTCTGCTTCAGATAGTGCTGGTACAGTTCCTCCTTTCCCAGTCCCTTGGCCACGAGGGCAATGGCATAGTCGCAATAGCTGTATTCCACCGTACGGTTTCCGGCACGGTCGATGCCCCAGGGAACATACCCCAGTTCCAGATACTCGCGCAAGCCACCACGTCCTTCGGCCTCGTGGTTGGCACCCGGGTCTACGGTAGCGTCTTTCAGCATGGCTTGCAGAGCCAGTTCGTAATCGATGTCCTCCAGCCCTTTCACAAACGCATCAGCAACGACGATTTCGGCATTCGACCCACCTTGTGTACGTCCGTTGCAGTTACCGCTCCGGGCATCGGGCATGTAGCCGTCGCGCTTGTAGATGTTCACCAACGAACGGACGATGTCGGCCTCGCGCTTCGGATCGATCAGCGTAATCAGGGGCGACGACGTGCGGTATGTATCCCAAATGGCATAAAAGTCGTCGTAATAAGGTTCGGGGTCACTCCAGAGCGGGTTCTCGCCCGTACGGTCCACAGGCATCAGCATCGTATGATACAATCCGGTATAGAACATCCGTTTGTGTGCTTCCGGAGCCTTCGCGTCAATCTCGATTTTCGAAAACAGAGTTTCCCATTTGTCCAGGAGCTGACGATGCACCTCGTCGAACGACCAGTGAGGAATCTCGCTGTGCGCGTTGGCCTCGGCGCGCAGACAACTCAGGAAAGAGATGCCCACCTTCAGCTGTAGTGTAGTGGCATCGCCTTCGAAACGAAGCAAAGCCCCCGTCTTCTGATGCGAATCGTACTGCGTGCGGTCAGTAGTAATGCTGTCGCCTTTCCACGTAGCCCATTCGCTGAAGGGGCGGTCGGTTTCGGCATAAAAGTAAACCGTATAGGCACGCCCGTTGTTCCATCCGCCACGAATGCGGGTATATCCGCACACTTCCCGGTCGGACAGTATCTGTATCTCCGAGCCCACAAACTGCTGGGCCTCGCGTGCGTCGGGCACCGGACTTTCGCCCAAGAAGAAACCGGCGTCGATGGCCAGTGCCTTGTCCGCCACCTCGGGATAAGTAAAGCGGTAGAGCGAGGCTCGCTCGGCGGTGGTTATCTCCGTACGGATGCCGCTCTGCTTGAAACGGGTGTCGTAGTAGCCCAAGCGTATATTTTCGTACTCGCGGTAATCGAGATGTTGCGTGCGGTCCAATGCTCCACAGAAAGGAGTCACCAGCACATTGCCATACTTCGGTCCGCCCCCTGTGCCGCTGACGTGCACCTGGGCAAAACCGTCTACCCGTTCGGGCATCGGCAACCAGCCACTGTTGGGAGAAGGCGTACAGTCGGGCGAGGGTTTCACCATGCCGAAGGGACACGACGGACCTATAAACACGCGTCCCAGTCCCTCGGAACCGATACGCGGGTCAACGTAATCGGTCAGAGAAGTCTTCCGCTCTACCGACCGAACATTTGATGAAGCAGTAGCGACATGCGCCAACAACAACGCCAATGCCATACTGCAAAACAATCGTTGAATATTCATAACTATGCCATTTATTTACGTAAGTTCTTATCTCCATTCAGATATTTTCCTGTCCGAATGCGTTTTCTTTTTCACTCGTTGTCTGCAAATTTAATCATAAATCAGCTTCTTCCTGACAACAGAATCCGAAAAACATCCGGGGATTGATACAGATTCTCTTTCACCAGCTTCATTCACGAAACGACGTTGATAGAAATAAGGAAAAGCAGAATGAATAATGCCATCATAAAAAAAGCCTTGTGTTAGCATCCGCAGCTTAACACTACGGATGCAACCCAAGGCTTCCATTTTTAAAACTCTAAATAAAACAATCGCCTATTTTTTACCTTAAAAATGTATAACGAGTGATTAGTATCCAGGGTTCTGTTTCCAGTTGGTGTTGTTGTTTAAAACATCAATACTCAACGGCCACAAACGATATTGCGGATTGGCTGCATCCGGGTTAAAGTCGTACTTGAAGCCCCAATCGCGCTCAAAGTCACCGAAGCGAATCAAGTCGTTACGACGCCAGTGCTCATCGAGGAACTCACGGCCACGTTCATCCAAGATTTCCTGCAGACTCGGGTCATGATCCAGCAACGGAGCGTTGACATACGCACGAATCTGATTGAACAAGCTCATCGGAGTGTCGCCCAAGGTAGCTGTACCACCACGGGTGATGGCCTCGCACTTCATCAGGATAACGTCTGCAAAACGGAAGATAGGCACATCGTTATCCTGGTTACGTTCATATACGTTATAGTCATTAACATCGGGGAAGAACTTGATAGAACGATAACCTTGTGTCCAGCCTGTCAAATCAGCACCACAGTTCAAGTCTGCATCAGGTACCACAGGAGGATTGGCTGTAGGATCGCTCTTCAGTGTGATAGACTTTGTGAAAGTCACGTTTTCACCACCATAGGTATTACGGACTGTAGTCGGCATACCGGTTGCATTGTCATACTGATAAACATCGAATGTAGCCATCCCAATGTTTTCGCCTGTGCTACCGGCAATCACATCATTACGACGGTCGCCCGGCAAGCAGAACAACTCTACAAACTCAGGTGTCAGAGTCATATTACCACCCACAGATTTAGTCATCTCAATGCTGTAGAAACCATTGCTGTTCTGACCACGACGCCATGTACGGAAACGGGCGTAATTAAGACCCTGTGCAGTAACAGCATCAAAAGGCATTGCATAAATGAAATCTTTAATCTGCCAGCCATTGGTATACATGAACTTCGTCTTGTAATCATCTAACAAATCAAAGTGGCCGGACTCAATAACACGGTCGCAAGCAGCGATACAGTCATTCAGTTTTTCATTGGCTGCATTGGGATCCCAGTCAGCACTGGTCACATCCTTCGTATATACATTCCAGTTGATATACAACTTGGCCAGCAAAGCATCTACCATCCAGCGAGTAGGTTTGCCATAGGTTGAAGCATCTACATTTTCATAGCACTTATCGCGAACAGCCAACAATTCCGATTCAATCCAGCGGGCAACGTCGGCACGCGGTGAACGGTCAATGCGTTCGCTATCTTCCAATTTATGGTCGATGATAGGCGTATCACCCCAATGTTCCATCAGCAAGAAAGTATAGAAAGCACGCGCAGCTCTTACCGGAGCAACAGCATCGACATCTTCACCACCCAATTCAACTATAATCGAGTTACAGTTAGTGATACCTGCTTGAATATCGTTGTAAACGTTCAATTGATTCTTAGAAGCACTCGGGTCAATCATGTGCAACGAGAAGTTGGCCATATCACGACCATTCAGATAGTCTGTATCGAAGCTGACAGCCGTATATTCATCTGAGTTGCAGGACACACCTTCGTCATAACGACGTCCCAAGGCACCTCTGAAAGCATAGTATGCATTGTTTGTCTTAGCCTCCAATGCAATCTCCGAATTAGGATATTCGGTATATTGAGATTTTATCTCTACATCCAAATCGGTACAGCCGACGGTTGTAAGTGCCAACAGGGCACTTGAAAGAAAATATCTTGTTTTCATATTGTTATCTCTATTGTTAAGTGGTTAGAAGTTTACATTGACACCCACCATGAACGTACGGGTACGCGGATAAGTTGAATTACGCCAATCAACACCCGGAGTCAGACCGCCCAAATAGATTTCGGGGTCAACACCTTTGTAACCGGTAATGGTGAATACGTTGTTGCAAGTAGCATAGAGGCGCAGGTTGTTCACCCAGTTACCCAGCTTACCGAAGTTATAACCCAGTGTCAGCGATGACAAACGGAAGTAAGAACCGTTCTCCAGGTAACGGTTGGAAGGAGCATGAGAACGGGAGTCGTTCGCATTCTGCTCTGAAGCAACTTCGCTCAACACATTCTTACCATTGGCAACCAAACCGACGTTGTTGTAGTAGTTGCGGGTAGCATTGTATATCTTGTTACCGGCTACACCTTGGAAGAACAGGTTCAATGTCCAATTCTTGTACGTCAGGTCGTTGTTCCATCCGTAAGTCAGTTTCGGCTGAGCAGAACCGGCCTTACGACGGTCACCATCGTCCGGAGCATCGGTTGTTCCAACCAGATTGCCGTTTTCATCATAGTCATTGAATACAGAATTACCGTTTTCGTCGTATCCTGCCCATTCCCAAAGATAGAACTGACCGATCGGACAGCCTTCCATGATACGCTGTACGTTAGTGCTAGTATAACCACCAACATCAGGATTAGCCTGGTCAATATAATCTACTGAATAGGTCTCATTAGACAGTTTTTCTACAACATTCTTATTGTGAGACAGGTTGATGCTTGTGCTCCAAGTAAAGTTACGTGTCTGAACAGGAATGGCATTAATCGTCAGTTCAATACCCTTGTTACTGATATCGCCTACGTTGGCTGTCATCCAGCCATAAGGATAGCGGTTAGTGGAAACAGGGTAATCATAAATCAAGTCGCTGGTACGCTTGTCGTAATATTCGATAGTACCGGTCAAACGGTTATTCAGGAAACCGAAGTCCAAACCGATGTTGAACATGGCAGTGCTCTCCCACTTCAAGTCGGGGTTAGAGTTACGGGTAGCACCCAATACACGATATTGCGATTCAGTACCGTTGGCATCTACATAAGTAAACCAACCGGTAGAACCATACACCTGACGAGAATAGAAGGCATCGAATCCCAGAGAGTTACCGCTGACACCATAGCCAACACGCAGTTTCAAGTCATCGAAGATATGCTGGTTTTTCATGAATTCTTCTTCCGTGATACGCCATGCGGCAGATACAGAGGGGAAGGTAGCCCAACGGTTGTTGGCACCGAAAGCAGAAGAACCATCGCGACGAACGGTTGCCTGCAACAGGTACTTGCTGTTGAAGCTGTAGTTGACACGTCCGTAGAATGAAATCATACGCAAAGTAGAAAGGTTGTTGCTGATAACATCATTGATATCCATATTGTTGGCCATACCCATGTTGTGGTAGCCCAGATTGTCATTATAGAAATTGTAGACTCTCAGTCCGAAGCCGTCGTTGTTGTCAGCCTGTTCCCAAGAATAACCCAGCATGACACCTACCTTATGCGCATCAGCAAAAGTGTGATCCCAGTTGATGTAAGTTTCCATCTGCTTACGGATGTTCTCCAAAGTGCTGCGGTCAGCCTGGCCATGCTTGGCACCGAGTATCTGGCTCTGCGTAGAATTGTAGTTGCTATAGATGTACTGTTGGTTCTGATAAGACAGGTTCAGGTTCCAATCCAGACCATCGATGATGTGCAAAGTAGCTTTAGCCACACCTTGCAACAGTTTTTCCTTCGTGTCGTAGCGGTCTTCGTTAATCATGGCTACCGGGTTGTAATTCTGTGAGATTTGCAGGTTGCTGTACCAGCTTCCGTCAGCATTCTTAACAGGTACCAAAGGACTGTAGTAGTACATGGCATCCAATACGCTCTGACCAGTTCCTCCTGTAGGGCCTGTAGAGCTATTGCGAATGCTGGCATTCAAGCTCAACGAAATATCCAAACGGTCGTTCAAAGCCTTGGTCTGTAAAAACGAACGGGCAGTCAAGCGATCCATATTAGTACCTTTTACAACACCTTCACGATCCAGGTAGTTGATAGAAGCATTGTACGAAGTCTTCTTGTTACCACCGTTGATAGATACATTGTGGTTGTGGCTGAAACCTGTGCGGAGCACTTCATCCTGCCAGTTGGTATTGGAAGGATTGTTCACATCGTAATAAGGAGAGAGGTCATAACCACCCTGCTTAGCGAAGGCCAGCAGTTCATTGGCATCCATCATATCCAGCGTCTTCATCGTGTTGTCCCATGCAACATAACCACTATAGCTTACGTTGGTACGTCCATCCTTGTTACCTTTCTTTGTTGTAACAATGATAACGCCGTTAGCAGCCTTCGAACCATAAATTGCAGTAGCGGAAGCATCGCGGAGAACGTCAATACTTTCAATATCTTCGGGAGCCACCAAGGAAATACTTACACCCGGCACACCATCGATTACATAATATGGTTCCATCGCCTCACCTGTACGCAATGAAGAAGCACCACGCAAAGAAATAGAGGGTGATCCATTCGGGTCACTGGTATTGGCAACTGTCAAACCAGGAACTTTACCTTGTAACATTTGTGCAGGTGAAGTAATAACACCAACATTCATATCTTCAGCTTTCACCGTTGTAATAGAACTGGTCACATCCTTACGGGTCATGCTACCGTAACCGATAACCACTACCTCGTCAAGTGCCTGAAGGTCTTCCTGCAGAGCAATGTCAATAACATTTTGATTTACGACTACCTCTCTTGTTGTAAAACCAATATAGGAGAACATCAATGTTTTACCTTTCTCAACATTGATGCTGTACTTTCCGTCCACATCGGTTATACTACCATTAGTCGTGCCTTTTTCGAGGACATTAACACCCGGCAACGGAGCACCAGTCTTATCGGTTACGGTACCCGTCACCTTGTTCTGTGCAAATGCTAAGGTACTGCTTAGCAAGAACATGACGAGGAGCAAACTCTGCATCCATGTTCTCTTTCCTTTTAATTGTACATTCAGCATAAAATAAAGTTTTAGTTAAAAAAAACAGTTTTTATTCTCATTTTATATATTTATCACATTTTTTCCGGCTGCAAAAGTAAAAGCCGCATGTTACATATTGATTTCAACAACATTTCAAAACGAACACAACAAACTAATAAACAGAAAGTTAGGGAAAGAACAAAAACAACAAACCCATTCCTTCACTCTTATCATTTGTACTGCTAAGTGTAAAGAAACAGGCTCCCGACGATGTTGCCTTTTAACAACAGGCAACAGATCAATGGAAGAAATACATTCATTGCTGTTTCCATAGCTCATTCTTAGATTTCAGTTGTCGCAAAGATACACTAAGCCTCTAATGAAGGAGGAGAAAATAGCGCAAAATAGGGAGAAAATAGTAAACCAACTTTTCATCATCCTCATTCATCTTTCAACACAATTGTCTATTAATCAACAATTTGCAAAAGTTCACTATTTTACTCCTACTAAAAACCAACAAAGAAAAATGTTTTTGAGAAAAGCGACACATACCTCCACCTACTTGTCCAAAACTTCGCTACTTGCTTGTTGCCCGTCCCATAGGAGGAAAAATACGACGGCCTAACAGCCGGCAGGACGGAAAGACTATGCAGCCTCACTGCAACAGTTAGTGCAGTCACACTGCATCAGTCAGTGCAGTGATACTGCATCAATACGTGCAGTTGTACTGCAACAGTTTGTGCAGTAACGCTACTCAACGTACCACTTCTGTTTTCCCATAAGGTTCACATCAAAAAGCGAATGCTGATAAGAGGGCGCAGGTGAAGTTTCACCGTAAGCAACTGATAATAAAACAATTGTGGTGAAAGATAGATACGCGGACTACAGGGGAAAGGCGGATGAACGCAGATTTTCAAATTTTCATTGAAAGGGCGTGAAGCTTCATCTTTCACCATATCCTGCTGTGTATCAGTGCGAAAATCCTCCGGTGAAAGCGTGAAGGCAAATTAGAGGGTTTAAGGTTGAAGGTTGAGGGTGAAGGGTTGAGGGATGAGGGTGAAAGAGAAAAGGATTTTCGGACGTGAACAAAAAAGGTCACTCTGCCTTCTTCATTTTTAATGATTCATTTTTCGGTTCCAAACTCCTACTTGGCGACTGTAACTACCTACTTTAGCGGCGTAACATCGGTAGTTAGCCGGCGTAACAAGTAATGTCGGCGGGAATGACAAGCAATGCCGGCAGGTTTTGAGAGCAATGCCGCCGCATCTTACAACCAAGCCCGACGCATGTTGCAAGCAAAGGGCACGAGTATTGCCTGCAACTCCCGCGAGTATCGCAAGCATGGCTCGCGAGCCGTACAAGTGTTGCTCACGAACAGGAACCTTCCCACTCCATCAACAATTCATCGGCAAGATAATCGTCACTGAGGCAGTGCGTTTCATTTCAATACACCTTTCTCTTTCATGCATGAAAGCAAGTCTTCCACAATATACTCTTTGCTGAACGTATGCAACACATCGTATCCCGGAAGCAGATATCCGGTAAGGATACCCGATGAACGCAGCATGTCATACACTTGTCCGGCACTCATTTTCAGGGCATCGGCCAAACTCCCGACACAAAACGTAGTAAAACATAATTGTTCAAAATTCATAGACTAACAATTTGGTTTGCGGTATATGCAAATATAGAACTTATTCATCACATACAAACCCGTTGGGGTGGATTTTTTCGCCTTGCCGAAAAGTTCACTATCTTTGTCGATCCAATGGTATATCAAAGCAAAAAAATTAGAATTGATAAATCACTAACAAAAAGAATAGCACCATCATGAGTTTAACAGCTACTCCCCGCTCCAACCGCCTGCACATTGTTCTGCTGGGCAAACGAAACAGTGGAAAATCTTCGCTGCTGAATGCGCTGACCCATCAGCAGGCAGCACTGGTGTCCGACGTTGCCGGCACAACCACCGATCCGGTCTATCAGGCCATGGAAGTACACGGACTGGGACCGTGCGTATTCATCGACACGGCAGGCTTCGACGATGAAGGTGAGTTGGGTGCACTGCGTGTAGAAAAGACACAGAAAGTCATGCAAAAAGCCGACGTAGCCCTGTTGGTGTGCAGGGATGAAGAGGTGAAAGACGAACTGCACTGGCTACAATTGCTGAAGGAGAAGCAAATCCCCACCCTGCTGGTGCTGAACAAGGCCGATCTGCTACCCCACGCCGAAACCGTGGCCGATGCTATAAGTAAGAAAGCCGGTGTGCGTCCGCTCGTGGCCAGTGCCCGGACAGGCGAAGGAGTAGAAGGCATCCGCGAAGCCCTGATACGTATGGCATCGGAAACGGTACAACCCGCCATCGTGTCGCATCTGGTATCAGAAGGTGACTTGGTACTGTTAGTGATGCCGCAAGACATCCAGGCACCCAAAGGCAGACTGATTCTACCCCAGGTACAGACGCTGCGCGAACTGCTCGACCGGAAATGCATGGTGATGAGCTGCACCACCGACAAGCTGGCCGACACGCTGCAAGCCCTGTCGCGCGCGCCGCAACTGATCATCACCGACTCGCAGGTGTTCCGCACCGTATATGAGCAAAAGCCTGCCGAAAGTCTGCTGACGTCGTTCTCCGTCTTGTTTGCCCGGCAAAAGGGAGACATCGACTACTATCTGCAAGGCGCGGCCAGCATCGCCCGTTTGGGAAAGGATGCCCGCATCCTGATAGCTGAAGCCTGCACTCATGCTCCGCTCTCGGAAGACATCGGCCGGGTGAAACTGCCCCGTATGCTGCGCAAGCGTCTGGGAGAAGGTATACGCATCGATATTGTATCGGGAGCCGACTTCCCCGACGACCTGACGGGCTACGACCTCGTTATTCATTGCGGTGCGTGCATGTTCAACCGCAAGCACGTCATGAGCCGCATCGAAAGTGCCCGTCGCCAAGGAGTGCCGATGACCAACTACGGTGTAACCATCGCCTGGGTGAACGGCATACTGGACAAAATCGTCATTTGACGTCCCCGCCCTGTGCAGGTGCCACTTGCTGCCAGAAGCGTTTCACGTCTTCCCAACGATAGAACGAACCTTCTACACTCGGAATGGGAAGTTTAGCTTCGTGCTCGTTCAGCAGAAAACGTACCAGTACATCCTTTCCGGAGGCGCGATAGAAGACAAGCTGCAAATTGGCTCCCATTGGCGAGACCTTATAGTCCTGCCAGGCCAGATGAAACTTATCTATATCCGCTTCCTGATTTGCACAGCCCTCCATCTGCATCAGGGCCAGCAAGCGGATGAGATGGGTATCGTGTCCGAAGCGTAAATCAGCATCCGTCTTTCCGCCACGGATGGCAGTATCGGCCTTTGCCACAATATCATTCAACAGGTTGGAAGCGCAGCGCGGCATCAGCCCCTCATTAAGCGGAGCAGCGGCGTTGCACACATACATGCGGGCATTCACCGTCCGCCAGAAGTCGTGCAGTTCGTCGTATTGAAAGAGGTCGTAAAACGACACTTGCCCGCACAAATCCACATTCTGCATGTCGGCAGCAATCCAATAAAGCGACGTCATGACATCGGCCGACTGTTTCTCCGAAAAGTTTTCGGCATGCAGAAACAGCGACTTCATTAACCGGGCCGGACGTATCATACGCCTTTCGAAAGCATGAAAATCCTTGCGCCAAGCTGCTTGTTCGGAACTAAAAGCCTCGCCTTCGGGCGAAGTATAAGCGATGTAGTTCATATACTCGCCATAAGCACGGCGTGTGATGCGCAAGGAAGGGTTCTGTTCTTTCAGTCCGTCGGTAAAATAACTCATGCTCATTGCACAACGGAGCGAAGTGGAAGAACGCGCATCGACCACCGCACTGTCGTGAAACACTTGCGGAAAATTACGGTACATGCGAACGGCAATGTCGTGATGCTGCCGTTCACCCAACGGTGTGATGTTACCACTGCGTCCGCGAGCATCATCCCACACACGATGCAGACGCAGACGGACATCCTGTCCCAAAGCCGTCAGCTGACTACAATGGTAAAGCGAATCGAACAGACTGACCATCGCCACATAACGCACATCGTCCGTCATCCAGCGAGACCCATGACGGCCGTAATGACTGATGTAAAACGGCTCATATCCTTCGGGAGCTGGTACAGGCGCCTCTGCCGGAGCCGGATAAGCATAATAGATACTTCCCAACTGCTCGGGTGTAGGACGGCTTTGCGAAAAAACCGTCAGAAAACTGCAAAAAGCGTATATTGTAATCAGTAATCGTTTCATATTCTGTTTTTTACCAATAGTCATTCAAATTCAAAAGTAGTTGTTACATTCAGGCAGGGATTACACGAAGATTCGCGGATAGCCTTTCTCTGTGTCTTTCCGCGTAATCTGTGCCTGAAGAAAGCGGGGTACGATGTTCTTTCACACCTTTCCCTCCTTATGCAGAAACCGGTAGGTTCATTCAATCACCACATTGTGGGCATTCTTCTGCATTACACCGTCAGCAGCCTTGTCTGGCTTGGTATCGCCCCACATGATGCGCGAATCTTCTATATAAATGTCTGAAGCCGTATCGATGTAGAAACCGTACGTGCTATCATGTACAAAACCTTCGCCCAGACAGGGACGCTTGTCGTAGATTCCTCCGGGATAGCCGGTACGCTTGTATAGCAACACGTCCACGTCCTTGAAGAAAATGTGATTCACCTTGCCCGGTACATCTCCGCCTACAAACACGCCGTTCTCGCTGGTACACTTGATGTTCGTGAAATAAATGCGGCTCACCTCTCCACAACGTCCTTCGGTAGCTCCCTTCGGAAAACGCCAGCCGGCATCCTTGTGATTGCCTACGGCACGCGGATAAGAAGTCACATAGATAGGCTCGGCCTTGCCCCACCACACATCGGAAAAGAACTGGCAGTCGATAAGCATATTCGAGAAAACAACGTTGGTCACCGTGCCTTCGTCGCGGTTCTGAATACCGACTCCACGGTTGCTGCCCCGGATGATGCAATTGTTGAACAGCACGTTGTTGATAACATCCATATTCTCCGACCCGATCTTGATGGCACACGAACGGGAAGTCATCACACAGTTGCTCACCACAATGTCTTCGCACGAACCGTATTCCTCGAATTCACGTCTGTTTTTCAGGCAGATGCAATCATCGCCCGACTCGATAAAGCAGTCGGCGATGCGTACCTTGCACGAGTGGTCGAGGTCGATGCCGTCACCATTGCGGATTTTCAGGTTATTGAGTAGGGAAATACCTTCGATCAGCGCATCGTAGCAACCCACCAGATGAATGGTCCAGTAGGCACTGTTGCAGATAGTTACATCTCTAATCACTGTCTTCTCGGCATTGATAAGGGTCAGGACATGCGGACGCGGATCAAAGTCCGTTACTGGTTTCAGTTCATACGAATCCTCCAGTTCCTTCCCCATAAAGGCTACCCCGTTACCGTCGATGGTACCTGTACCCGTAATGGAAAGGTTTTTCAGATCTTTTCCGCTGATCCACATCATGCCTTCACCACGGTTTTCGCCGAAAGCGCTTTCGGTGTAAACACTTTCGTCAGGATTGGCCAACAGGCGCGAGTTGGGCTCCAGATGGAAATTGACATCGGAAGCCAACTTCAGCGGACCACACAGAAAGGTATGCCCCGAAGGGAGCAATACGGTTCCGCCTCCGGCGGCACTACAGGCATCAACAGCCTGCTGTATGGCAGTTGCGTCGTCGGTCTTTCCGTCTCCCGCCGCTCCATAGTCCATCACGTTGTAAACTCCGTTCTGTCGTTGCTGGCACGCATTCAGCAGAAACAGACTGAACAGGACAAGAATCAAATGTTTCGTTCTCATATATCGTAAGCTCGTTAAAAGTTTAATCGGTTGTTCGGATATGATCTACCTGCTCGTATCGGAAAGCCGGATACTGGCTGCCCGGTGCACAGTCGCCGTAAGTCCGTACTAATTGCAGTCCGTCTACATGACGGAACAGGTAAGCACTCTCCCAAGTAGGTTCGGGATGCTGCATGTTCCAGTTCACTTCGCAATCGACCAGCGACAGCTTATCGACTCCGTCGAACAGGAACCCATTGCGCGAACGCTTGTCCACCGCGTCTTCCGGCTCCATAAACAGCTGCACGTCGTTCAGGCGAATGTTTCTGATCCGCCGGCTGAAGCCTTCAAGACGGATGCCACTCTGTCCGTGAGCGATGATGTGACTCAGAGTCACATTCTCGATGGTGCCCGACGGAGCGTCTCCCCGCTTCTGCACGGTAAACCAGACGGGGTCTCCGTTTCCCCACCAGAAGGTTTCTTTCCGGCAGGTAGAGATGGCGATGTTCGAAAACAGGATGTTGCGGGCACTGCCACCGTCACGGATAATCATATTCAATCCACGGTTTGCCTTGTCAATGACACAGTTGGAAACAGTAATATTCTCGAAGTCGGCATGCGACTCCGTACCGATCTTCAACGCAGCCGACGAAGAGGTCAGCACGCAGTTGGTTATGGTAATCTGACTGCAAGGCAAGGTCTTGCCTCCCTGTCGGGTTGTCTTCAGGCAAAGAGCGTCATCGCCGGTATCGATACGGCAGTTACTTACCCTCACGTCGCTGCACCCATCGATGTCGAGTCCGTCTGCATTGACCCCGTTATGACGGTTGGAAGCGATGTAAACGCCATCTACCGTCACCCGTTCACACCATTGCAGATGTACGGACCAGAAAGAAGACTCGACCACCCGGATGTCGCGGATGCATACACCGGTGCAACCTACAAAGCTGATGGCTCCCGGACAAGGCGGCACTTTACGGAACTTGCTCTGATAGTCGGCTCCGTAACGGGCGGCATTGGCTATCTCCCAACCGGTAACCGAATCGGTAACAGCAGTCTGTGGCTTGCGCCGATAACCGATGCGTTCGGCACGGCAGTGCAGGGTTCCGGTTCCCGTCACCGATATATTCTCGGCATCGAAAGCCCCCAACAGGACTTCACTTTCGCCGGTATCAGCCGCCCCAACTTTACGTCGGAATCCTTCATAGTCGGACACTTTCCGACTGGCATAAACGGTGGCACCGGCATCCAGATGCAGGTTGACATTGCTTTTCAATATGACCGTCGTACACAGGTAATTGCCGGCAGGCACCCATACCGTTCCTCCACCGTCGGCAGCGCAGGCATCGACTGCCCGCTGGAAGGCCTCGGTAGAAAGCAGTGTAGTATCGGAAACTGCACCGAACGTAGTCACATCGTACACCGGAGCATGTCCGCCTCTGGCATACAGAAACAGAGGAACAAACAATAACAGGAACAGGCTGACAGATCTTCTATGTATCATAAGCATAAACATTCGTTCAATCAATTACATTACAGAAGGCGGACAGTCGGCCGAAGCACTGCCCCAAACAGTGTTGGGCTTATCGCCCATAACAAACTCCATCGTTCCTCCCTGCAGAATATCTTCGTGCGAAAGGTAGTTCTTTGTATAAGGACGGCCATTCAGACGAACACTTTGTATATAGATGTTCTTCTCGGAAGCATGAAGCGCCTTCAATGTAAATGTACGTCCGTTCTCAAGATGTAACGCTGCTTCGCTGAACGAAGGACTACTCAATATATAATAAGGTGTGCCGGGGCATACAGGATAGAAACCCAAAGCGGCAAAGACGTACCAGGCTGACATCTGTCCGGCATCGTCGTTGCCCGACAACCCACCGGGTGCCTGCAGGTACTCGGTCTGCATGATGTGACGAACCGCCTGCTGGGTCTTCCACGGCTGTCCGGCATAGTTGAACAGAAAGGCCACCTGATGACAAGGCTCGTTGCCATGCCAATAGCGTTGTTCGCTGAACATGGAATCGAGTTTAGCGATGAATTTGTCACGCCCGCCCATACATTCCATCAGACCGTAAGGGTCGTGAGGCACGTACCAAGTGTAATGACAAGGGGCTCCTTCTGTGATGAAGGAAGCAAAACGGAACGCATTATCGTCCGTAAGGAAACTGCCGTCGGCCCGACGCCCTTGTGCATAACCGGTACGAGGATCGATGACGTTGCGATAATTGCGGGCACGAGCCAGCAGGCTGTCAGTATCGGCTGTCTTGCCCAAAGCAGCAGCGACCTGCGCCAGAGCAAAGTCGTCGTAAACATACTCCAGCGTACGCGATACCTGTTCCCTTGTATGGAACGCATCGGGAACAGAATCTTCAAGCGGAATGTATCCGTACTTCAGATAGGACTTCAAAGCCCTGCGCCCCATACCGTCACGGTATTCGCGTACATCGGCGGGTGATTGAAAAGCGTTCTTGCGCATGGCCTCGTACGCCTTCTCCACATCGAAATTACGGATTCCCTTACAATAAGCATCGGCCAAGGTAGCAATGCAGTGGTCGCCAATCATGGCAGCCGTGTAACTGTTCCAGCACGGGAAAATAGGAAGCCACCCACCCTGTTCGTACTTCCAGACAAGCGACTGCATCATATCGCCCGCCCGTCCGGGGGTCAGCAGATTGACCAACGGATGCAAGGCACGATACGTATCCCACATGCTGTAGTCCTCGTAATAGGTACGTCCGGCAGGAAGCTGACGTACGGGAGTACCGGTAGCAAACGAAGGATAACGGCCGTCGGCATCGTTGAACGTGCGCGGCAGGAAAGAAGCCCGGTATAAGGCTCTGTAAAATTTTTCCTTTGCTTCGCGGTTGTCGGTCTGCACTTCGACAAGTGCCAACCGATGTTCCCAGATATCTGTCAGTTCACGACGTGTACGGTCAAAATCCCAATGGGGAATCTCGGCTTCAAGATTGTTCATGGCTCCTTCGGCACTGACAAACGAGGAAGCAGCCTTAACCAACAGGTTCTCGCCTTCGTTCACATCGAATTCGACATAGGCACCGATACCACAGGCATTGCCTATAGCCTCACGAGCCGGGAATATGGAATCGCCTCGGAATACGCCGAAGCCTGTTATCTTCTTCTGGAAACGAACCACAAAATGTCCGCTATATCCGGCAGGCTCTCCCCAGCCCTGATAGATGCGGTGAACGGGATTGTAACCGCTGATGACGTTGTTCACCGTATCGACCGAGATAAATCCCTGTCCTTCATCGCTGTTCGGATTGACAACCAAATAGGCTTTACCGCTTTTCTGATAGGTGAAACGGAAAATGGACGAGCGCGAACGTGCCGTCATCTCTGCTGTCAGAGCCTCATCGGGCAAGGAAACGGCATAATAGGCAGGAGTGGCCTGCTCGGTCTGGTGCGAGAAACGGGTTACACGTGCTTCGGGCATGCACCGCAAACGGCTAAAAAGCGGCATCAGGGTCATGGAACCGTAATCCTGTGTGCACCCGCCAACAATCCAATGCGAATTGCGGAAACCCTGCAAAAGGCTGTCGGCATAATAGTAAGGAGCAATGCATTTCTCTTCGGTGTCGCGAGTCTGCGGAGTCCAGAAATTCATTCCGTTGGGTTCGAGTACTGCGGGCAACGTCTGTCCGTATTCCTCGGTATTCTTTCCAAACAGTCCCGCCGTATGCGTCACACTGGGAGCCGTACCAATCCGCGTATCAACATATGGCAGACGTTTTTCCTCCGCACTTTTCTCTGAACAAGCTGCACAAAAGCCTGCAACGGAAAAAATACACAAGACACTATATAAACGGATTCCTGTCATAACACTTTGCTCTTTCTTTTCAATTCTTTCTATCGAGAATATTCTACGATCTGCTTATAACTTGATATATATTTTCTTTTTGTACAGCCAATATCCGCATCCTCCCATTACCAGCGCGAAGAGCAACGAATAACATGCCGAAGCCAGATAAGGATCGGAAATGCACGAGTGAATGACTCCGTAAACGACAGGCTTGCTTTCCGTAGCACTTATCACAATAGCTGCCACTTCGCTCAGCACATACAGGAACAACGGATTGACTCCGAATACTTCGAAGAAGCGACACCAGTCTTTCTTTCCTTTCAGATCAATGAAGTAGGTCAGTGTAGCCTGAAGCATGGCTGCAAGTCCACAAGTGACCAGTACAAAAGTAGGCGACCAGATACGCTTGTTCAGCGGGAAAGCTTCTGTCAGCAAGAAGCCTACAGCCATCAGCAGAAAGCCTGTAACCGCCAGCTTCAGGATTCTTGTTTCCAATGAAATGCCTTTCTTCAGCATCAGTGCTCCACAGCAGAAGCCTATCAGTGTGTGAGCAATGGCAGACAAGGTACTGACTAACCCTTCAGGGTCAATCGGGCTCTTCCGGTAAAGGTGCTCTGTCCCTAAAATACCACGATCGGCAACACACAGAATATTGGTCTCGTCACACGCATATCCATTACCCATACAGAGCAAAACAGCATAGCCCACCAACAATATGCCTGCAATCCATGCCAAACGTTTATGATTGACATACAATGCCAGAAGTGAAGCTACACAATAGCACAAAGCAATGCGGGGCAGCACTCCAGTCAATCGTAAATGGGCAAAGGGAAAGATATCGCCTTCACAAGCAAAATCGAACCAACCGATGGCCCATCCGATAAGCAGAATGAGCACGGTACGCTTCAGTATCTTCCGGATGACCGGTGCTGAAGGCTGAAAATCGAACTTGCGAAGCGCAATGTATGTGGATATCCCCATAATGAACAGAAAGAAGGGAAATACGAGGTCGCAAGGAGTCAGGCCATTCCATGCAGAATGGCGCAACGATTCGTAAGACTGACTGCCTCCGGCATTGTTGACTACGATCATACCGAACACCGTCAGTCCCCGCAATACATCCAACGACAAGAGCCTTTTCTTTTCCATCATTCAAATACTTTGGCAAACACTTCTTTAGCTACATCAATGCAATCGCCTTCGGGTGCTGACGTATATGGATTCGAAGCCAGCGTCCAAGGCTCTTCCATAGCATAAAAGTCGAGAGTTACGGCTGGTTTTCCGTCCAGTTCGTCCTGCAAGGTTTTCCAATAGGCTTCCCAGCGTTTATAATAGAAATCGCGTAAAATACCGTTCCATTCTTTGTGGGCATAGTCGCGCAGACCGCCTTCGTCGGCACAGACACGATTGCCCCACGTGGTAATTTGCACACGGGCATTCCATTCATAGAGTTTCTTTTCTTCAGGAGTATTGCCCAATTTGCGTGCCTGCTCTATCCAGCGTCCGACACGGAACTCGCTCCGTGTACCCAACAGACGATCCTGCAACAAGAGCATATCGAGGAACTTGCGGGAATCTGCAGCAAAACTTTTCTTATCGAAACTCTTATAATCGGCTATCGTACGGTTGTAAACGATACGTCCCTTATCGGCAATGGCCTGGCGAACAACATCTACCAGATCGTACTCGAAATTGTTGTTACCACGATAACGGTCGGCTACTTCCAACAACAGGCGTGCAGCCTCTTCCGTCACCGTCGGATCGTAATAATTCTCCATCTTGGACCAGCTTGACACCTGGAAATTGTTCAGCGAAGGACGGCCGCAGAAAATGGATTCGTGAGGACCTTGCTGATTGTTACCGAAAGGACAGTTATAAATGGTATTGGCCAGCAGGGTCCATGCCTGTTCGATCTTCTCGTCGCGTACCCCGTAACGGGCAAACAGATAGTCCTTCAGCCATGCTTCTTTGGTGAATTTCTCCGGACGCCAGGGTAACTCGCACATCAGTTCGAACATCATCGGATTGTTCTCGCTTCCCTCCATTGTCAGACCGATACCCTTCAGATGGGCTGCCAACGGATTGTTTTTAGTCAGATAGAAATTATTGAGTAACTGATCCATACGCCCGTGCAAACCTACATTTCCACCGAAATTCAGCAACATGCAGAAGATCCAGTCGTGCTGTTCGTATCCCTTGTCGCGTTTCCAGATAGAAGGTATTCCCCACATGGGACGGCACTCACTGAAGAGGTCCAGAATAAGCAGATCACCATTCTTCAGATTTTTCATCATTTCCGGACGCGGATTCTCGGTCCACCCCTGTACAACCCATACAGCTTTCGGATTGACTTTCTTCATGGCATTCATAATGGCTTTTCCTGCCGCATCGAAATCGACTGAAGCTGCATTCTCAGCTTCGTGGAAAGGATCCATAGAGTAGAAATCGGCTTTTCCGAACAAACGTTCCTGTTCGCTGTAATACAGATCGGCAATCTCGGCAAACCGTTCATCGGTAGGTTGCAGGAAAGCCGGACGGGTAAATCCGTTCCACAGATCGGACTTTGTCACATTCAGTCCCAACTTCACATCGGCATCGTGTGGCACCATGCCCGAATAACCGGGAAAGACAGGACGAATGCCGTACTCGCGCATCCGTTTCAGAATTCTTTTCTGCAAAGCTTCCTGCTGCACATACCAGGAGTCGGGATTCGGGCCACCCCAGCCTTCGAGGTTGTTCATTGCCCACCAGGCCAGAAAAGCAGGTCCGGCGATGAAGCGGTTCACTTCTTCCTTCGTGTAACCAAGTTTCTGAAGCATATTAAACCAGATACATTCCTGTCCTACTGCAGCCAAAGGCATGTTGATACCATGCAAGGCCATCCAGTCAATCTCCTTTTCCCAGCGTTCCCAATCCCAGAAAGCCATTGTATAGGAATAAGTACAATAATTAAAGTCGTAACGAAGAGACAAATCCGTTTCGTGGCGTTCTTTCTGTCCGACAGGCGGCAGTACATCGGGCAACTTAGCAGTCATGCCATTCCATGACAACTGGATGCCTGCATAGTACTTCAGATACCAGTTTATACCTGTAGCTATATTCACATAGTTATTACCACGCACCACTACTTTATTGCCCCGTTGATCCAGTTCGAAAAAATCTTTCTCTCCCTTTTTCAACTCGATGGCAAACTTGCGTGAAGCACCCTTATCTATTCTTTCCAACAAACCACTAATGGGGTTGCCAGCCAGACAGAATGTATACACTGATAAAAATAAAAGGACGAAAACTGTTCTGATTTTCATGATAGTATTTAAGATTGATATTCTTTTCAGCAAAAATAAGTACTTTCGCCAATGGAATGGAGGAAAATAGAAAAGTTTAGGCAGAATATAGTAAAGTTCAATCCGACAAAGGCTATTTCTTCAGTAAGCTACTAGGCAAATAACCAAAGAATTCCTTAAAACACTTCGTAAAATACTTGGGGTCGTTGAAGCCCACAGCATAAGCAATTTCGGAAACATTGAAATCGCCCGTACTTTCCTGAATCATTTTCTGTGCTATGTTCAGACGGTAACCTTTCATAAACTGACCGATAGGTTGTCCCGTCAGTGCCTGCATTTTTTTGTTGACCATCGTTTTACTGTACCCCATGTCACGTACAAAGTTGTCGAGCACATATTCCGAATCGCCATAGTTTTTCTGCATCAGCTCCAATGCCCGCGCAATGAAGACCTGATCCCGGGATTCTTCCTTCATGGGAAGGTCGTCCACATTGCTGCTGGCCGAAAACATCTTTTTATATTTCTGACGCAAATTCAAGATATTGCGAATACGCAGTAACAACATATCGGCATCGAAAGGCTTGCATAAATACTCGTCTACCCCAATCTTATAACTTTCTTTTTCCTGAGCTTCCGAACGAATGGCAGTCAGCATCAGGAAGGGAATGTGCGAAGTTGCCAGATTTTCCTTTATACGACGCGACAGTTCCAAACCATCCATCACCGGCATCATCAGGTCACTGACAATCAGATCGACGTTATGATGCTGTATGGTTTCAAGAGCTTCCTGCCCGTTTTCTGCTTCGAGCAGGCAATACTCTCTTTCGAGCAACGTACGGATATAGGAACGCATGTCCTTGTTATCTTCTACAATCAGAATAGTTGCTTTCTTCTGACCTCCCGTTAAGTTTTCCCCATCCAGAATCTTTGTTTCTTCCAATACCTTTTTATCATCAACCAATTCTAGTTCTTCGCTTGGAACAAAAGGCATCAAGATGCGGAAAGAAGCTCCCTTACTATGATTATTGCGTGCATGGATAGTACCTTCATGCAATTCTACGATTTTCCGACACAAAAACAATCCGATACCCGTACCGCTTTGCCCGTACACCGGATACTTGACACTTTTCTTCGACTGAAAGAAACGGTCGAAGATCTTTTCCATATCTTCCTCAACAATACCATGCCCCGTATCGCAAACATCAATATAAAGCATTGGGGTACCATCCTTTCCACGTACAGACGCAACAAATACGTCAATGCGCCCCCGATCGGGCGTAAACTTAATGGCATTCGAGATGAGATTCACCAACGCTTTACGCATGTAAGCGGCATCGAGCAACACCCACGGAGTACTGACTCGTGAGAAAAAGCGGATCTCAATCTGCCGCTCTTTGGCAAATACCTTAAAAGGCAATAATAACTCGGACAGAAGAGCAACAAACTGACAAGGCTTCCTGTCCAATGTAACTTTGTCCATATCCAGTTTCCTGAAGTCCATCAGTTCGTTGACCAACGAAAGCAAATAACTGGAATTGCGCTCAGCAATCTGCAAGTCTGCCTTCACATGTTCGTCGGTCACTTCTTTCAACGCATGCTCAATCGGTCCGTGAATCAACGTAACGGGAGTACGGAATTCATGGGTAATATTAGTAAAAAAGGCAATTTTCTCTTCTGTTACATCTTTCACATGTTGTGCCATCTCCTCCAGCTGTCTGTTCTGAACAGCTAATTTCTGAGTACGCTCCTCAACCTTCTGTTCCAGTTCAATCCGTTGTTCGCGGAAGCGGCGTGTCTTACGTCGATAAAACCACCAGGCACCCAATACTGCCAGAATCAAAATCGAAAGGTAGAACCATACTGTCTTATAGAAATAAGGTATAATACGCACCTGCACTTCCCGAACATATTCAGACCAATGTCCGTACTCATCGGTAGCACGCACCTGCAATATATAATTTCCGGCAGGCAAAGCTGTATATCTGACCATACAATCTCCCGGCAATGTTTCATTCCATTCTTTTTCATAGCCTTTCAAACGATAAGCAAAACGAATCCGCCGGTTATTGCCATAATTGCATGTTGTCAATCCAATTGAAAAACGACTTTCACTTTCGTGCAAAGTAATTTTAGAAGCTTTCGTAACAGGCTCTTCCAAATAATTGCCGTCCAACGGATAAACCACATTTCCGGCCACAGTCAGCGATGATAAACGCACTTCGGGAATGCCTGATGGTAACAGTTCATTTTCGGAATGAATAATAAGCAATCCGCTGGTTGTTGCCAGATATAACAAATCGTTTCGCGACGAATAATAGATACCATTCCAATAGAACTGTGCAGTTGGCAAACCGTCGGACTGTGTATAGCTGATAAAAGTCATCGAATATGGATTGACTTTTGTCAGGCCCTCATATGTTACAATCCATAAGTTGCCTTGTCCGTCTTCGGTCATCCCTAATACTGTATTGTTGGGAAGTCCGTGCTGCGTTGTATAGTTTTTAAAACTGAAACGTCCATTTTTGTCATCTGACAACTTATAAAGTCCACTACCATTCCCTCCCAACCAGATATTGCCTTCATGGTCCTCCAGAATACTGTTTATCTTTTCAATCTTTCCCGATTCGGGATCATCCAGCTTATAACGCAGGTATGTATAATCGAAGCGTTTACGCGATTTGGCAAACGAAAACAGATCTATAATAAACACTCCCTGTGAAGAACCAACCCACAAACGTTTTTTCTTGTCTATCAGAAGTGCGTGAATTGATTCGAATTCGTTTGTAACCCTATCCAACAACACTCTACTAAAAGAATTTGTTTCACGATCGTAAAACAATACTCCACGAGTGGAACCAAACCAGATTCCCCGATTGATGGTATCCTCGCAAGCACTACTGATAAAATCGCCTTTCAACGTAGAAAATTCCTCACGGGTATATCGCTTGAATTTCCTTTCATCCGGTTTGTTCAGATCGAGGTCGTTGATACCAACTCCCCACGTATAAATCCACAAATGATTGTCTGCGGTTGTAAACAGACCGTTAATTGTATTATTACTGATCGAGGTCATATCACCCGGAGAGAACAAATATCGTTTATACGAATTGGTTGCCGGATTCCATTCTACCAATCCTCTCTCTACCAGACCAATCCATAAATTACCCGAAGCATCCTCGGTTATGGCATTAGCCGCCGCATGTTCACCTTCCTTGCCCAATAAAGGGCATGCCCACATTTCTGTCTGCAATCGTTTAGGTGAAAGCAGGTTAATGCCACCAGTCTCCGTACCTAACCAAATGGTTTCTCCAGAAGTAAATATACAATTGATGCCATTACAGTTAATGCCAGATCCATTTTGAGTATTACCTTGACGAATGAAAGAGAAAGTATCTGTATCACGATGGTATACATTCAATCCGTTCAGTGTGGAAACAATCAGATATCCCAATTCTGTCAGTTTGATATCCGTGATATAAGCCTGACTCAACATACCGGGACGGTGAGTAGAATAACGGTATCTCTTCAGACTTTTGGTAGAATGATTGTATTTGAACAATCCGCGATTGGAGCCAATCCAAAGGAAGTCCCCATCCATCAGTAAACAGGATATGCGCCAGTCTTCACTGAAAGGTACCAGTTCATCGGACAAAGGAACTGCCTTTAAAATATGGTTACCTGCCTTTTCTATTATACAAATCTCATTGTCAATGCCAGCACAGACAAAATCCCCCATATCCACCACAGCATGAATGGGTGAAGTGGCTTTTGACCTCAGTACATGATATTCACACACTTGCCCGTTAGCATCCAGACGAAGATGCCACAAATCATTGTTACATGCTATCCACAAATCATCTTTCTTGTCTTTGTAAATAGTATGAATAAAGCTATTTTGCAAACGATGAAGGATGGTATCAGAAGGAAAAGGAAGCCGGACGGAAGCGTATGTATTCAAGTCTATCAAATCGAGACCTCCTTCCGTGGCAACCCACAAACGCTTGAATTTGTCTTCACATAGGTGATGTACAAATCCGTTTTTCAAACGAATAGGATGTGTCTGGGAATTATAATTCAGAAACTGATAACCATCATAACGCGCAAGCCCGTTGTAAGTAGCAGCCCAAATATAGCCGTCAGAGTCCTGAATAATGTCTGTCACAACACTATAAGGAAGTCCAAAACGTTCGGTTATGAAATGAAAGTTGTACCGGTTGAAGAAGCGGTCTGATTCGTTGGAATAGGCAGAGCATACCCAACTTAAACAGACTAATACAACCAGCAACTTCAATCGTCTCATAACCAAGCTAGTTTTTCAAATCCAACCTTTCAGAAACGGAAATCCCGCTCTCCTTTTACAATCTGTTCCAAATATTCGGAAGCTCGGGTTCGTATGGCTGCATTCGGAACATGCTGCATCTCTTGCCTGATCATCTGCCTACCCAACTCACGGGTTTCTTCCGACGCATAATCCTCCAGATACTCCTGCAAGGTTATCAAGGCATTGGGCAAACAGCAATTGGCTATCTGACCGCTTTTTACCAGTGACATGAACCGGTCACCCGTACGTCCGGCACGGTAACAGGCCGTACAGAAGCTCGGAATGTAGCCCAGACGAAGCAACCAGTTGACTACTTCGTCCAGCGTCCGGGTATCGCTTACATCAAACTGAGCGGAATTCTCTTCCGGCAATTCGGGCGCAGCATAACCGCCCACACTGGTACGCGAACCGCCGCTAATCTGTGAAATACCAATGTCGAGCACCTTCTCGCGCGACTTCTGCGACTCTCGTGTCGAAATAATCATTCCTGTATAAGGCACACTGACGCGAATCACAGCTACAATCTTCTGGAAAGTCTCGTCGGAAATGGCATTCTCGAAGGTGCTGGCATCAATGTCGTCGGCTGAGCAGATACGGGGAACGCTGATGGTATGAGGACCTACGCCAAACGCTGCTTCCAAGTGTTCGGCATGCATTAGCAAACCTACAAAATCGTAACGATATGTATTCAGTCCGAAAAGCACTCCCAAGCCTACATCATCGATACCGGCCTGCATGGCACGGTCCATGGCTTCCGTGTGATAGGCATAATTGCTCTTCGGTCCACGCGGATGAAGTTTCTCATAATTTTCCTTATGATAAGTCTCCTGGAAAAGAATATAGGTACCGATGCCTGCCTCTTTCAGCTTGCGATAGTTTTCGACAGTTGTAGCGGCAATGTTCACATTCACCCGGCGGATAGCTCCGTTTTTGTGATGAATACTGTAGATGGTCTGTATCGACTCCAGGATATATTCTATCGGATTGTGCAAAGGATCTTCGCCGGCTTCGAGTGCCAGACGCTTGTGCCCCATGTCTTGCAAGGCTATCACTTCGCGGCGTATTTCCTCCTGCGTGAGTTTCTTGCGGGCAATAGTCTTGTTCTTTACATGATAAGGACAATAAACACAGCTGTTGACACAATAATTGGAAAGGTAGAGCGGGGCAAACATCACAATACGGTTGCCGTAGAAACGCTGCTTGATTTCCTTGGCCAGACGGAAAAGTTCTTCCGTCAGATCCGGCTGGTCGCATTCGAGCAACACTGCCGCTTCGCGATGCGAAAGCCCGCGACACTCGCGTGCCTTCTCTATCAGCGAACTGATCAGTACACGGTCGTCCTTATGCTGACGGGCGTACTCCAGTGTATCAAGTATTTCTTCGTGATTGATAAACTCTGTCGCTATAGACGATTGGGGATTATAAGCCATTATCTTGATCCTTTCTTATCTTATTCTTTATTAAACATAGTCTCCTCTTCCATAATCGATGCGGTAGCCGATGCGATCCAATTCTTTCTGAAGAGCTTGCAAACCTTCTGCCGACTCGGCTCCCAAAGCAGCCTTGTCGTTGTAAAGTTCGTACTTTTGCCGCACAGACAGCGGAGACAGATTGGGCATCACGACATTGGCACCTGCCAATATGCCACGATTCCGCCCTTCTGACGACAAAGTTGCCAGAGCGGTAGTAGCCGGAATCAGTGCACGTGGATGCATCAACCGCAAAATGGACAACAGGCGCAGCGTCAGTTCTACACTTCCAGCCTTCTCAAGGGCAAAAGGTGTAGCATGATGAGGAATGAAAGGCCCGATACCAATCATCTGCGGAGCCAGTTCGCGAATGAAAAGCAAATCGGCTACAATGTCATCAACTGTCTGCCCGGGACTTCCTACCATGATGCCTGTTCCTGTCTGATAGCCAATATCTTTCAGGTCGTGCAGACAGCGCAACCGATTGTCGCGGGACATTTCAGCGGGATGCAGCTGACAGTAATGGGCAGCATGATACGTCTCGTGCCTGAGCAGATAGCGATTGGCACCTGCCCGGAAGAAGCGCTCGTATGCCTCGCGCGACTTCTCGCCCAGCGAAAGCGTGATGGCGCAGTCGGGATAAAGGGCACGGATAGCCGAAACAACATCCACAACGAAATCATCCGTTTGCCGCGGGTCTTCTCCACCCTGCAACACAAAGGTACGAAATCCCAGTGAATAACCATGACGACAACACTCTAAAATATCGTCCTTCCCCAGCCGATAGCGCACCACTTCAGGATTGCCTTTCCGGATGCCACAATAATAGCAGTTATTACGACAGTAATTGCTGACTTCAATCAGTCCCCGTACGTAAACCGATGTACCGAAACGGCTTTGTGCTACCCGACGGGCACACTCCTGCAGATACGCGGAAGCATCGCCGTCCGGCATCACCAACAAACTGCGTAAAGCTTCGGAGGACAGTGCCTCACCGCCCTCCAGACGCTCTACGTATTCCTTCAGCCGATTCTGTGAAGTCATCGTATCATTCTCCGTCTCTGTTTTCGTATGACTCGCGACGCTTCAGCAGTTCCTGGTTGAGCTGGCGGCGTCCGGCCATAAAGTCGTTGTGGGCACTCGGACCCGAAATACAGCCACCCTCGCAAGCCATCACTTCGATGAAACGTCCCTGCACCTTGCCTGTCTTGGCAGCAGCACGCAGCAATCCGATGTTCTTCTTGTTCAAGTCGGCTACCTGTATCATAGGAATACCTTCGGCCTCCTTGCCTAAATAAGCTTTAATAGCTCCTGCTACACCTCCTGCCTGTGCGAAACCGTGTGCCTCGCGTACAGAAGTATAGCTTACGGCGTATGCCGGAGTCTGCTTCAGGTCAATGTGGAATCCTTCGAATACGGAAGCGATTTCCTCGAATGTCATTACGTAGTCTACGCACTCATCGCGACGTGCCTCCTTGCGTTTAGCCACACACGGGCCGATAAACACAACTTTTGCCTCGGGATAACGCTGCTTGGCGATACGGGCAGCATAATACATGGGCGAACCGGTAGTAGAAACATATTTCTTCAGCTCGGGCACATGCTTTTCGACCATTTCTATATATGACGGACAGCAGGACGTTGTCATAAACGCCTGTCCTTCTTCCAATTTTTCTTTCAACTCGGCAGCCTCGTGACTCACAGTATCCATGGCTCCCTGCGCAACTTCAATCACATCGGCAAAGCCTACCTTGCGTAATGCTCCGTACACTTCCTCGATGGTGGAATTGAACTGTCCCAAAACAGACGGAGCCGGAATGGCTACAACCTGTTCGCCTTCACGGATAGCTTGCAGAATGTCGAACACCTGCGAAACCTCGAATATGGCACCAAAAGGACATGCATTCAGGCATTTACCGCAATAGATGCATTTCGATTCGTCGATGTGCTCTACATTGTCCTCGTTCTTGCTGATAGCCTTTACCGGACAAGCTTCTTCGCAAGGCACAGGAATATAGACAATAGCATGATAAGGACAGTTCTGGTGACACTTACCGCAACTGATACACGTATCGTGGTCGATCATAGCCTGGCCGTTCTTCTTGAAACGGATGGCATCCTTCGGACAGTTCATGTAGCAACTGCGGGCCACGCATCCCCGGCAAAGGTTGGTCACTTCGTAGTTCACCTGCACACACGAAGAACAAGCCTCATCGATCACACACAGAATATTCTCCTTCAACTCACGACGCTTCTCCAAAGCCTGACGGGCATACTCGGAAAGCGGAGTCAGTTCGTCTTTCTCGTCTGTCATGTCAAAACCCAGCAAGGGGAACATCTTATACTTGTACACAGCACGTTCCTTGTGGATACAGCAACGTCCCAACGGACGCGCACGACGAGGACTCAGTTCGATAGGCAGACGGTCAATTTCCTCGATTAAACGATTCTGATTCCAAAGATCAACAAGTTTAGCCAATAGTTTGTGGCGAACAATCATAACATTATTGGTGAAAGCCATAAATATTGAATGTAGTGAATGAATTAGAATTAGGGGCGCAAAGATAAGAATTATAGGTTTTTTAACCAAATTTTATAGTACATTTGTGCATCGCTATCTGCATACAAACCTGACGGGCGAATCATACTTGCATGGGGCGTGAGCCGCACTTGTGTTGCTCGCGAGCCATGCAAGTGTGGCTCACGAGCCGTGCAAGTGTCGCTCGCGAGCAACACAAGTGTCTCTCAACTGACATAAAATTATACTGAATTACAGCTATTTATAAAAACGAAAATATCCTGCCGAGAACAGTCTGATTACTGCTCCGACAGGATATTCTTATTTTATCCGTCGTTCTTCAGAGAAACAAACTTATTTGCGGAAAGGCGGACGTACCACTACAGCCTTCAGCTTCCGGCCACGCATGTCGATACAGATTTCCGTACCCGGCTTGCTGTATTCCGGCTTCACATAGCCCATGCCGATACCGATCTTGCGGGTTGGCGACATGGTACCCGAAGTAACCGTACCGATTTCCTCGCCTTCGGCACTGAACAAGCCATAACCATGACGGGGAATACCACGGTCCACCATCTCGAAGCCTACCAGCTTGCGCACTGTGCCTTCCTGCTTTTGGCGCTCCAGCATGGCACGGTTGACGAAATTCTTTCCGTCGACAAACTTCGTTATCCAACCCAAACCTGCCTCAATGGGCGAAGTCGTGTCGTCCAGATCATTGCCATACAGACAGAATCCCATTTCCAGACGCAGTGTATCGCGTGCACCCAGACCGATTGGTTTGATTCCGAATTCGGCTCCTGCCTCGAAAACTGCATCCCAGATCTTCATGGCATCCTCCAGATAGAAATACAACTCGAAACCACCTGCACCCGTATAACCGGTATTGGAAATGATGACATCCTTCACACCGGCAAACTCACCGTGAGTGAAATGATAATAAGGTATGGCCGAAAGGTCGATCGAAGTCAGTTTCTGCAAAGCAAGAATGGCCTTCGGCCCCTGTACAGCCAACTGAGCCATACGGTCGGAAGCGTTCTCCAACTTAGCTCCTTCGGTATTATGGCTTACACACCAGTTCCAGTCTTTTTCGATGTTGGAAGCATTTACTACCAACAGATACTTCTCGGGTTCGTACTGGTAGACAAGCAAGTCGTCGACAATACCACCATCCTCATTGGGGAAGCAACTGTATTGCACTTTACCCGGAGCATCGGCCGTAACGGGAGTCAGGGCAGCTACGTTGTTCGACGTTATTTTCTGCAAGAAAGCAAGTGCTTGAGGGCCTTTCACCCAGAATTCTCCCATGTGGGAAACATCGAATACGCCTACACCCTGGCATACAGTAAGATGTTCGTCGATAATGCCAGAGTATTCTATCGGCATGTTGTATCCCGCAAACTCGTGCATCTTGGCACCCAGCGAGATATGCTTTTCGGTAAATGGAGTTGTTTTCATGATATTCTTAAAAAGTTTAGTGTCAGATTCTTATTTTGCCACGATTTCCGCAATTTTCACGATGACATTCATTGCCTTCTCCATGCTTTGGATAGGAACGAACTCGAAACGTCCGTGGAAGTTCAGTCCGCCGGCGAAGATATTCGGGCAAGGCAATCCCTTGAACGAAAGCTGTGCTCCGTCCGTACCACCACGGATGGCTTTCACGTGAGGTTCTACCCCTGCAGCCTTCATTGCCTCGAAAGCAATATCGATGACGTGCATCACAGGCTCAATCTTCTCGCGCATGTTGTAATATTGGTCATGCAATTCCAAAGCTGCAGTTCCCTCACCGTATTCGGCATTGATAAATGCAGTCAGACGTTCCATGCGCTGCTTGCGCTGCTCGAAACGAGCACGGTCGTGGTCGCGGATGATGTAAGACACGGTAGTCTGCTCTACTTCGCCGTTCATACCAATCAGATGGTAGAATCCTTCATATCCCTCGGTATGTTCGGGCGTTTCGTTTTCGGGAAGCAAAGAAATGAAACGGTTGGCCACATGAAGCGAGTTCAGCATCTTGTTCTTGGCATAACCCGGATGTACATTACGTCCTTTAAAAACTATTTTGGCCGAAGCAGCGTTGAAGTTCTCGAACTCCAGCTCGCCCACTTCACCTCCGTCCATCGTATAAGCCCAGTCGCAACCGAACTTCTCTACATCGAACTTATGAGCTCCCAATCCGATCTCCTCGTCAGGATTGAACCCGATACGTATCTTACCATGCTTGATTTCGGGATGCTGCTGCAAATAGACAACAGCCGAAACAATCTCGGCAATACCAGCCTTATCATCGGCACCCAGCAGCGTTTTGCCATCGGTCACAATCAGGTCTTCTCCCTTGTGATCGAGCAGTTCGGGAAAGCGCGAAGGAGAAAGCACAATGTTTTCTTCGGTACAAAGCACGATGTCCGTTCCGTCATAATTGGTCACCGTACGCGGCTTCACGTCTTTTCCACTCATGTCGGGGCTGGTGTCCATGTGGGCAATGAAGCCTACCACAGGCAACTCCTTGTCGACATTGGCCGGCAGCGTAGCAAACAGATAGCCGTTCTCGTCCAATGAGATTTCTTCCAACCCTAAAGATTCCAGTTCACTCTTCAAATACTCGGCAAACGTCATCTGCCCCGGAGTACTTGGTGTAAGTCCCGTCTCCTCACTTGACTGGGTATCGAAACTTACATACTTTAAAAAACGCTCTACTAAAGACATATGATTAACGGATAATATTAGTTTGTAAGTTCTTGAGTTTATGAGTTGAATTATAACTATTAACTTGCCAACTTAAAAACTCAAGAACTTAACCATGAATAATGCTACATTTAGAAACAGCTGCTCCCATCAAAACAGTGTGTACACAGCTTACATTTGGGCAAACCAATAGATTCGACCAGTGTTTCCAGCGTATTGAACTTCAATGAAGTCAGCCCAAAACGTTCGCGGATAATCTCGACCATCTTTTCGTATTCAGGCGAACCGGTAGTGGCGTACTTATCGAGGTTCTTGTTCTCATCGCCTTCCAGCTCCTTAATAATACGACGTGTAATCAATTCCAACGGGCTCTTGGAAGCCGTGAATCCGACAAACGGGCAAGCATAAATCAGCGGCGGACAAGCAATACGAATATGCACCTCTTTCGCACCACAATCATACAGAATCTTTACATTGTCGCGCAACTGGGTACCACGAACAATCGAATCGTCACAGAACAACAAACGTTTTCCCTGCAACATGGCACGGTTGGGTATCAGTTTCATCTTAGCCACCAGATTACGCATTTCCTGCTTACTGGGAGTAAAGCTGCGCGGCCACGTCGGTGTATACTTGGATATAGCACGATGATAAGGTACTCCCTTACCTTCGGCATATCCCAAAGCCATACCTACACCCGAATCGGGAATACCGCAGGCACAATCCACCTCGGATGTATCGGTCTGTCCCATCTTCAATCCGCTGGTAAAACGTGCTTCTTCTACATTAATACCTTCGTAGCAGGAAGTAGGAAAGCCGTAATATACCCACAAGAAAGAACAAATCTGCATTTTATCTTCAGGCTTACGCAACTGTTCCACACCATCGGCACGAAGACGGACAATCTCTCCCGGTCCTAAATAACGGTCAATCTCATAATCCAGATTGGGGAAACTACTTGACTCGCTGGTCGCTGCATAAGCTCCTTCTTTTCGTCCTATAACGATAGGAGTACGTCCCCATTTGTCACGGGCAGCAATAATGCCATCTTCGGTAAGCAACAGCATAGAGCATGACCCTTTAATACGCTTGTAAACATTCTCAATGCCTTCCACAAAGTTCCGGCCTTGAATGATCAGCAAAGCCACAAGTTCAGTCTGATTGGTCTGCCCCGAACTCAACTCGGCAAAATGCATATTATGGCTTAGCAGTTCAGCTTCCAGTTCGGCCAAATTGGCAATCTTAGCTACCGTAACAATGGCAAAACGTCCCAAATGGGAATTCAATATGATGGGCTGCGGATCGGTATCGCTAATAATTCCAATACCTGAATTTCCTTTAAACTTGTCCAGTTCGTCTTCAAACTTCGTCCGGAAATAAGTACTCTCCAGATTGTGAATAGAGCGTGCAAATGTTTTCTGTTCCGAATCAAACGTAGCCATACCGCCACGCTTTGTGCCAAGATGCGAATTGTAATCGGTTCCGTAAAACAAATCAGCCACACAACTTGCCTTGGCAACTGTCCCAAAAAATCCTCCCATAAATTCTCTTTATTTTTATTGTTTCACTATTTTATAATTCTCCAATCCCGTCTGCAGGAATTCTACGTACTTAGGTATATCCTCATCGTAAGAGTACGATTTGTTCAACGGCTTACCTTCGTTGTCAATCAGCACATAGAATGGCTGGGCATTGGCACCGAACTTCACACGTTGCAGATAGCTCCACTTATCACCCACCGTACGCAATGTACGTTCCGTACCGTTCTCGACAATCTTTTGCGGCTGAGGAAGCGGAGTCTTATCGTCTACATATAATGTGATAAGTACATAGTCGTTACGGATAATATCACTGACTTTCTGGTCGGTCCATACAGCCAGCTCCATCTTACGGCAGTTGACACATCCATAACCGGTAAAGTCAAGCATGACAGGTTTACCCTGGCGACGTGCATATTCCATACCCAAATCGTAATCCATGAACTGGGCATGTACTTCGTTATTATAAAGATTAAAGTCTTGAGTCTTCATCGGCGGTGCAAAGGCACTGACAGCCTTCAGCGGAGCACCCCACAAACCGGGAACCATATAAACCGCAAATGCCAGTGAAGCCAGAGCCATAAAGAAACGGGGCACACTGACTTTGGTATCGTCGTCATCGTGCGGGAATTTGATCTTTCCCAACAGATAGAAACCCAATAAAGCAAAAAGAACAATCCACAAAGCCAGGAAAGTTTCACGATCCAAAATGCGCCATCCGTATGCCAAATCGGCTACAGAAAGGAATTTCAGCGCAAAAGCCAGTTCGAGGAAACCCAACGTCACTTTAATGACGTTCATCCAGCCACCCGATTTAGGCATCGACTTCAGCCATGACGGGAACAGGGCAAACAGCGTAAACGGCAATGCCAATGCAATGGCAAAGCCCAACATACCGATAGCAGGAGCTATTACACTGCCCGTCGTAGATACCTGTACCAGCAAAAAGCCGATGATAGGACCCGTACACGAGAAAGATACCAGCGATAAGGTGAAAGCCATCAGGAAAATACTCAGCAATCCTGTAGTCTTTTCAGCTTTACTGTCGACAGCATTGCTCCACTTGGAAGGAAGCGTAATTTCAAACGCTCCGAAGAAAGAAGCAGCAAACACAACCAGCATCAGACAGAAGAATATGTTGAATATTGCATTTGTAGAAAGAGCATTCAACGCATTGGCCCCGAAAATACCGGTAATGATCAGTCCTAGCGCCACATAGATCACTACGATGGAAGCACCATACGTCCATGCATCACGAATACCTTTCTTCTTATCTTTGCTACGTTTCAGGAAGAAACTTACCGTCATGGGAATGATAGGCCATACACAAGGAGTGAACAAAGCAAGCAATCCTCCTACGAAACCCGTAATAAATATGTATACCCACGACATATCTTCCTGAGCAGAAGATGTTTCGCCCATTGCCTTCAATTCATCAATCACCGGCTTCCAAAGATCTACAGTACCCTCTGTCACCTTTTCAACAGGATCAACTGGAACTGCTTCTTCCGTTACGAGTTCCTCAGTGACCTGTGCCTGTTCCGTTGCAGCTGTATCCGTTTTCTCGGCAACGGAAGCTTTTCCGGCAGCCTTTCCAGAAAAATTAAAAGGCACTTGCGTAGGCGGAAGACAATTCTCGTCGTTGCAAGCACCATACTCCAGGAAACCTTCTATCTGATAGTTACCTCCGGTCAGCTTCAATTTCTGCACAAACTGAGCTGTATGCTCAAAATAACGCACTTTCATTTCGAACATCTGGTCATAAGCTGATACTTCCTTACCTACAGGTTTCAGTTTACCAACCAATGATGCACCGGATAGTTTCTCGGTGTTGAATGTGGCAGAAATGGGGCCACCGTCACCTAACTCGGTAGAATACACATGCCAGCCGTTGTCGATAGTGGCCGAAAAAACAATCTCAACCTCATCGGCCGAAACATTCTTTAATTCAGTCTTAAACTTTACCGGTTCCTGAATCTGCGCCTGGGTCATCACGGCTAGAAGCAGCAGCAGAACCGAAAACAAACTTTTCTTCATCAGTTATTTCAATAATTACAAGGGTTTATCCAATTTCATAATCAACACAAGCACGGCTTTCCTTGACATGGGCAATCAACTTGCCAGCAGCCACATGATCGGGGTGCGAAGCATAATACTTCACGTCGTCCAATGTATCGAACTCACTGTACAAAGCTATGTTCCACTCTTCCGAAGGGTTCATATTCAATCCAACTTCAATCTTCCGAATCACCGATATTTTGGCAGGAAGTGCTTCGATAGCCTTTTTAAAATTGTTCATTGCCTCTAACTTTTCGGCAGTCGGAGCCTCCTTTTTCAACTTAAATAATACTATGTGCTTGACCATAACTTTGTTATTTTAATGTTTTTACGTATATTTGTCAGCCGAAGCAGTTGTTTTCAGCAACTGCAAAAATACTTGTTTTGTTTCAAATATACATGTAAACGGATGTTAATAATAGGAATTGCAGGCGGAACCGGGTCAGGAAAGACCACCGTCGTACGTAAAATCATCGAGAGCCTGCCAGTCGGCGAAGTTGTTCTACTCCCTCAGGACTCATATTATAAGGACAGTAGTCATGTACCTGTCGAAGAACGACAAAATATCAACTTCGACCATCCCGACGCTTTCGATTGGGCACTACTTTCCAAGCACGTAGCCCTGCTGCGCGAAGGAAAAAGCATCGAACAGCCCACTTATTCTTACCTGACCTGTACACGCCAACCGGAAACCATCCACATTGAACCACGCCACGTCATCATCATCGAAGGTATTCTGGCTCTATGCGACAAGAAGTTACGCAATATGATGGACTTAAAGATTTTCGTAGATGCCGACCCCGATGAACGGCTCATCCGTGTCATCCAGCGCGATGTCGTAGAAAGAGGACGTACAGCCGAAGCTGTCATGGAACGCTATACACGCGTCCTGAAACCTATGCACCAACAGTTTATCGAACCTTGCAAGCGCTATGCCGACCTCATTGTGCCTGAAGGAGGAAGCAATCAGGTAGCCATCGACATTCTGACAATGTACATCAAAAAACACTTGAATCACTAATCTGTAACAAGAAAAAAGATGGGGAAACGACACCTGCTATTTCCGGCCGGCTTGTGCCTGTCGCTCCTGATATTTATATTATTCGGAAGTTGCCGTGGAAAACAAGGTTCGTCCGAAGCCGAAGCAGGCTTTGACGAACTAGAACAGATCAAAGACAGTGGCGAACTGGTAGTACTCACACTATACAGTTCGACCTCTTACTTCAACTACCGCGGACAAGAAATGGGCTTCCAATATGAATTGGGCGAACAGTTTGCCAAAAGTCTGGGTGTCAAACTAAAAGTGAAAGTAGCCAGAAATGTGCACGACCTCATCCACAAATTACTGGCAGGCGAAGGCGACCTGATAGCCTACAACCTGCCTATCACCAAAGAATGGAAAGACAGTGTGACCTATTGCGGTGAAGAAATCATCACCCATCAGGTCGTTGTTCAGCGTAATAACGGGAAAGAACGTCCGTTGAAAGATGTTACGGAACTGATAGGTAAAGACATATACGTCAAACCCGGCAAACATTACGAGCGTTTGGTCAATTTGGATAAAGAACTGGGCGGAGGTATACATATCCACAAGGTAAGCAGCGACAGCATTACAATGGAAGATCTTATCACTCAGGTTTCACAAGGCAAAATCTCCTATACGATTGCCGACAACGACGTAGCACGCCTCAACCGAACCTATTACCCCAATCTGAATATCCAACTCTCTATTAGCTTTGACCAGCGTGCCTCTTGGGCTGTACGGAAAAGCTCTGTGCAATTGGCCGAAGCCGCCAACCGATGGCACAAAGAGAACATGACATCACCAGCCTACACGGTCAGCATGAAGCGATATTTCGAGCACAGCAAATCTGTGCCCCACTCTCCCATCCTGTCGTTACGTGAAGGGAAAATATCCCATTACGATCATCTGTTCAAAAAATATGCACCCCAGATAAACTGGGATTGGCGACTGCTTGCTTCCCTTGCTTACACCGAGTCCAACTTCGACAGTACTGCCGTATCGTGGGCAGGCGCCAAGGGCCTGATGCAGCTGATGCCTGCCACAGCACGCGCCATGGGAGTCCCGCCGGGCAAAGAACAAAATCCGGAAGAAAGTATCAAAGCCGCAGTAAAATACATCGCGTCCACCGCCCAGAGTTTTGCAGCTGTTCCCGAAGAAGAACAGACCAAATTTGTACTCGCAGCTTACAACTCCGGTATCGGACACGTACTCGACGCGATGGCTTTGGCCGAAAAATACGGAAAGAACAAATACATTTGGCAAAACAATGTAGAAAACTACATCTTACTGAAAAGCGACGAAGAATACTTTACCGACCCTGTCTGCAAAAACGGCTATTTCCGAGGAATCGAAACGTATAACTTTGTTCGCGAAGTGACCTCACGATACGAACAATACAAAAAGAAAATAAAGTAAAAACGTTTCCTTAAAAAACTCAAATGTTGCCTACCTTCTGATAGATAGTAGACAACATTCGGCATAAAAAAGGTAAGAAAAACCTCAAATACAAATTAATTTTGTTATTACGCCACAATTAAAAAACGGAATCGCAGCTTAAAACAGTTTCAGCCTGTTGGCACGCGCTTCTTCCAGTGAAACGGTTTTCACCTGCTGCTCTCCACTTTTTTCACGCAACTGGCGGTAAGTTTCGTCCAGCTCGGCCTGCAACTCACGCCTGGCATTTGCATTCATCAAACGGGCAGCCACTGTTGCATTCTGCGAAGCATCTTTCAAATAGATCACCGGAGCATGGTAGACCGGCGCAATCTTCAAAGCGGTATGCAGTTGCGAAGTAGTAGCACCACCAATCATCAGTGGAATATCAAGACCTGCTTTCTCCAGTTCCGCAGCCACATGAGCCATCTCTTCCAAAGAAGGAGTTATCAGACCACTCAGACCAATCATGTCCACTTTCTCTTCAACGGCACGTTGCACAATGACTTCGGCAGGTACCATAACCCCAAGGTCTACAATCTCGTAACCGTTACAAGCCATAACTACCGAAACGATATTCTTTCCGATGTCGTGCACATCACCTTTCACCGTAGCAAGCAGCACTTTTCCTGCTGAAGCTGCTCCGGCCTGCTTCTCCGACTCGATAACAGGTTGCAGAATAGCAACAGCCTTCTTCATGGTGCGAGCTGTCTTCACCACCTGAGGCAGAAACATCTTACCAGCTCCAAACAGATCGCCTACATGATTCATACCTGCCATCAGCGGACCTTCAATAATATCTACAGCCTTGGGATATTTCTGCAAGGCTTCTGCCAAGTCTTCTTCCAGATAATCGCCTATTCCTTTAGTCAGAGCATATTTCAACCGCTCTTCTACCGTAGTACCTTCCCTCCACGATTGCTGCGAACGAGTTACAGCCTGCACAACCCCATCTGCAGCAGCTGCTTTAGCTGCATCAGCCTCGGCCTTCAGACGTTCGGCCGTCTCAATCAGCCGCTCGGCAGCATCAGGCCGACGATTCAGCACCACGTCCTCAATACGCTCCAGTATATCGGCCGGAATGTCGGTATAGAGCACAGAAGTAGCCGGATTGACAATACCCATATCCATCCCCTCGCGAATGGCATGATACAGGAACACAGCATGCATCGCCTCGCGGATATAATTGTTTCCCCGGAACGAGAAAGAAAGATTGCTGACTCCACCACTGACGTGGGCGCCAGGTAAATTCTTTCGTATCCATCCTGCTGCACGGATAAAGTCGACCGCATAATTATTATGTTCCTCCATTCCCGTAGCCACAGCCAACACATTGGGATCGAAAATAATGTCGTGCGGATCGAACCCTGCTTTATCAACCAGCAAACGGTAAGCCCGCTCACACACAGCCGTTTTCTGTTCGAACGTATCAGCCTGCCCCTGCTCGTCGAAAGCCATGACTACCACAGCAGCTCCGTAACGACGAATGATACGGGCATGCTCCAGAAACTTCTCTTCACCCTCTTTTAAAGAGATGGAGTTTACAATCGATTTGCCTTGAAGGCACTTTAAACCAGCCAGAATCACTTCCCACTTGGAGGAATCTATCATTACTGGCACACGGGCAATATCAGGTTCGGAAGCAATCAGATTCAGAAAGACCGTCATTTCGTGTGCAGCATCAAGAAGACCGTCGTCCATATTAATGTCGATCACCTGCGCCCCATCTTCCACCTGCCGACGGGCTATGCTGAGGGCTTCCTCATATTTCTTTTCGTTTATCAGTCGCAGAAACTTGCGTGAGCCTGCCACGTTGCAACGCTCGCCCACATTGACGAAATTATTTTCAGGCTTTACTTCGAGCAATTCCAAGCCCGAGAGCCATAAATGCTGCGGACGGCGAGCGGGCACATGAGGTCGCGCGCCGGATGCCAGTTCGGCAAAACGGGCGATATAAGCATCAGTCGTACCACAACAGCCGCCAACAATGTTCACCAGTCCTTCGTCAATGTATTCCTGTATCTCACGGGCCATGTCGTCAGGCGACTGATCATACTTACCCAAGCTGTTGGGCAGTCCCGCATTGGGATAAGCACTAATATAATAAGGTGCACGTGCAGCAAGCTGCTCCAAAAAAGGTTTCAGCTGACGCGCTCCAAACGAACAATTCAAACCTACCGAGAAAATATCGGCATGCTGCACCGAAGCTAGAAAAGCATCCAGTGTCTGACCGGATAGCGTACGTCCGCCCGTATCAGAAACAGTGACGGAAAGCATCAGCGGCACAGATATTCCGGTTGCCTCCATCGACTGCCGGGCTGCAAAAAGGGCAGCTTTCGCATTCAGTGTATCGAAAATGGTCTCAATCAGCAAAGCATCCACACCGCTCTCTAACAAAGCTGTCATCTGCTCCGTATATGCCTCAGCCAGCTCGTCGAACGTCAGCGAACGAAAAGCCGGATTGTTCACATCGGGACTCATCGAGCAAGTCTTGTTGGTAGGCCCTACCGACCCAGCTACGAAACGAGACTTGTCGGGAGTCAGTGCAGTAAATTCATCAGCCAGTTTACGTGCCAGTTTCACCGCCGCACGATTGATTTCGTCAACCAGATGCTGCGTGTGATAATCGGCCATACTGATGCAGGTAGAATTAAAGGTATTGGTTTCGATGATATCGGCACCGGCTGCCAAATATTTACGATGAATATCCTGTATCACATCGGGGCGCGTCAAGCACAACAAGTCGTTATTGCCTTTCATCAGCCCGGGAAGATCGGCAAAACGTTCTCCCCGAAAATCTTCCTCTGTTAAGTTGTATTGTTGTATCATGGTGCCCATGGCGCCATCCAGAATCAGGATGCGTCTGTTCACCAACTCTTGCAAAGTCATGGTTCTTAAGTTTTTAAGTTGATGAGTCTTTAAGTTAATAAGTTAACAAGTTGACAAGTTGACAAGTTGACAAGTTGACAAGTTAACGAGACTACGGGAGCTTGTAAACTGTAGCCTTCCTTACTCGCCAACTGAACTCTATCGTTTAAACATACGCGCCATGTCGCGCTTGTCATCTTTTTCGCGGAGCGATTCACGCTTGTCGTACTGTTTCTTACCTTTAGCCAAAGCTACCACGACTTTGGCCAACCCTTTCTCGTTGATAAACATACGTACAGGAATGATAGTGAAACCAGGATCCTTCGAACCACGTTGCAACTTGTCCAATTCCTTACGATTGAGCAACAGTTTCCGCTCCCTGCGTGCCGAATGGTTGTTGTACGAGCCATAAAAATACTCGGCTATATGCATGTTCTTTACCCACAGTTCGCCGTTAGAGAAGTAACAGAAAGTATCCACCAAGCTGGCCTTTCCCAGCCGGATCGACTTTATCTCAGTGCCCGTCAGCACGATACCTGCCGTATAGGTATCTATCAGCTCGTAGTCGAACGTAGCACGTTTGTTCTTGATATTTACAGGAGCTTGTTTCATTTTCAACAATGAATAATGAGAGATGATGAATAATAACAGATCAGTTCAGCAACAATGTCAGCTTGTTGAACAATAACTGAATGACTGCCGGACAAACAATCAGCAGTATCGACGAAATCACCGTGAAACGCAGACGATCTTTCTCTTCTACTTCCACCAGGCTGCGACTGCCTTCCCACACCACATACACAATGTAGAACTGCAATAACATAGCGATGATATTGAAGTCGGGCAATACACCAATAATGATCTGAAGCAGGAAAGGTACAACCATGGCGTATCCTGCAAACTGACGCGTCAGGTTAATATCATCGTCCTGCATAAACAAGCGGACACGCAAAGCGTTGATAAGATAAGCTGCCAGGAAATAGCCGCCAAACAACGACACAGCCACAGCACAACATTGCGTCATGGCATACTGAAAACTCTCCGGACCACTCCACCCCTTCAGCAGCAACGAACCGATGAAGACGGAGAGACCGCATAAACCAATCATAGGATAGACAAAGGCGGTAAACACCGTTCGTCTATCCTCTTCCAAACGAATTTCCTCCCAGGCACGGGCCGGGGAGGAAATCAGTAAAAGTGCGGTATGAAATAAACTTTTGTAGTTCAATTAGTCAAAATTATATTTAGAACAATCTATTTCGAATCTCGCTTCTTGCGCTCCTTCCATATTGTCGGAAGAAGAATTGCATTTACCTATCATAATGATCTTCGACATTTTCTGGCCTGCGCTTTCAATGGCTGCGACACCTGCTTGAATATTCAGCTCGTACATCACAACATTGTTCACGGTACGGCTAACTACCTCACCGGCCTCATCCGTCACATTGTGATTAACATACAGATAAAGCACTGTAGGTTCCGCAGGTTTTACCTCATAAGTTACTGTAAACTGATGTTTAGCCAATTCTTCTTCATAAGCATCATCATCGGCTACAACGGCACGCCAGAACAAAGCCGGATAAATCATAGTAGTCTTATCATAAAGCATCGGACATAAAGTAGTTGGCCACCCTGCATAGTTATATGTATATTCAAAAGCATATAACGCAGCATTTGAGACACTAGAACCAGATTCAGGGCTTGTATAAAGTCTGTCCAGACGAACCGGATCAGACAACAATGTTATTGTAATTTCTTTAGCCCCTTCAGGTACTTCATCACGATTATATTGAAAGTTTAGATTATACAAACCCTCTGTGAGTGTCAACATCACAGACTGGTCAGTCGGTATTAAACGAACTCCATCCATTGTTGTAAACGAAGCACCATAATAACCACCATCGTAACGAACGAACATTGAAGTTGATACAATCGGGTTGTCATCATCATTAAAACAAGAAGTCAACGAAATGCCCATCAACAGCGTAAGGGCAAGCGCAAAAAATTTTAGTTGTTTCATTTCTTTTTATAAATAATTAGGTTTGCAAATTTAGATAAAAGAATGGAGTTACACACGACTCTCCTCATTTTTTCATTGTTTTTAAGGTTAAATGAAAGATTAAGTAAAATACTGCATGGAGCGGCCGCATATTAACAAATATTCAGAAATTCGAGTTCACATTCCCGTTCTTTTTCCGTTTCTCACATCACCAATCGAAGCCTTGGAATCTACCTATACAATTGTGGCAAACAGTTCCAGATGCTCGTCGACATAAGCCGCCACCTGAGCCGTAAATTCCTCCTCACGCTCCAAAAATTCATCTTCCAATTCATCGAAAGCCTCATAGTCCTCGTACATGGCCATAAATTCGTCATCGGTACGTTCGCGCTCCAGGTCTTCGCGATGGGCATCGTAGATTTTCTTCGCAGCATACACCATCTTGCTCAGGTCACCCAGCCCCCAAAGCCTCATCACTTTGGCAAAGGGATTCACAAAAATGTACCCGCCATAACCGTTCTGTATCAACTGACAGAAACCTCCCTCCATCAGCTCATCACGGAAAATCTGATAGGCCAGCAACGTATGCTGTTCGCCGGTAAGCAAAGGCATCGTTTCAGCCGTAAGTTCACCTCCGGTCACCTTGCGATAGGCATCGGTAAACACTTGGATAAATGCATCCATTCCTTCGGCCGCAGCCTGACGCAAAGCTGCATCGGTCACTTCAATTCTTTCCATCCTTATTATATTATAGTTTAACTCAAGTTTTGCCAACCTATTTCCATCTACAGAAAAAATATCCCCAACCCGTGCACAACCGTAAGAGGACACCCAAACGAAATGGAACAGTCTTTTACATATTAGGAAATTGAGTAAGCAAATATCGAAACTTCCCCGTAAAAAACGAAGCAATCCGAACAATTTATTTGCAAAAGACCGACAACTGCAATCTCTACTTTGCATTCGGCCAGAAATAGGCAGTCCGTTACTTATTTTTAATAAAAAAGTCAAATCACAGGTTTGCCAGAAACGGGGAAAAGCAGTAACTTTGTGACCGATTCCGAAAAAGTGGATTTACTTTTTTATTATATAACTAATCTAAAAAAGAGCTAATTATGACTTATTCACACGAAGTGGAACACATGTGTGTTGTA
>OGEZ01000124.1_pt1 | contig 82304 bp, 59 predicted proteins | sample 1570831 | NCBI WGS metagenome assembly OGEZ01 (sample SAMEA2582059, study PRJEB24529) | metagenome | biome: Human gut stool | place: China | collected 2011 | reverse complement strand
GTGGCGAATCTTGTCGTAATACATCAATTGAACTTTTTAGACCACAAAGATAAGTTAAAGATTATTCGATATAAACTCTATTTTACTCTTTGCTGACACATCCTTTTTATGTTGCGTATATATATTTTGTGCCCTCTGTCATGTAAAATGAAGGGTCATTTCTCCGACTGTATCTTGCGGAACTCTTGTGGAATTATGTGGTATTTCTCTTTGAAACATTTGCTGAAGTATCGGGGGGTACTGAATCCCAACCGGTCGGCAACTTCGGATATGGTCAGTTGCGGTTGTGAAACCAGCATATCCGCTGCTTTCTTCAGGCGCAGGGACATGATGAACTCGGAGGGGGTTTCTCCTGTTATCAATTTGAGTCTGGTATATAGCTTTGTTCTCGCCATGTTCATTTTTTCGGTCAGTGCATTCACTTTAAAGTCAGGATCATCGATATGCTGTTCGATCATTTCTGTCAGTTGTTTCAGGAATAAGTCTTCCGATTCGCTGGTTCCTAAGATTCTAGGAGCTGTATACGGTTCTTTGCTGAAATGCTCCCTTGTCATGATACGGTTATTGACAAGGCTGTTGCAGCGCGATAACAATACATTCACGTTGAACGGTTTGGTTATATAATCGTCTGCTCCGTATCTGAATCCGGCAATCGTGTGCTCAGGAGAAGTTTGAGCCGTGAGCAAGACGACGGGAATATGGCAGGTTTCTATGTCCCGCTTTATGGCTTGGCAAAGCTGGGTGCCTGACATCATAGGCATGAGAACATCGCTGATTACGATGTCGGGGTGGTCAGACTTTACCATTTCAAGTGCTTCTTTCCCGTTTTTTGCCGTTATGATTTCGTAAAAAGGATTGAATACATTATCCAGCATCTGTCGCAGGGAATCATTGTCTTCTACCACCAGCATTTTGTATGGTTTCGCATTCGGATAATCTGTCGCTTTTTCCTTAGCAGGCAATACAGCGAGCGGTTTCTGCTCCGGATCAGTAGTCGCTGTTTGTTCCACTGCATAGTTTTCCGGTGTTCCGTTGTCCAATTCTTCTGGGGTGAAATGTGCATTTCCATTTTTCAGGTGTATGCAGAAAGTGCTTCCTTCTTCCGGTTCACTGAACACTTCAATGTGTCCGTGGTGAAGTTCGATGATTCCCTTCGTGAGGGCCAGCCCGATGCCCGTTCCCGATGAAAAAGGAGATAAATGTTCTGTTTGATAAAATCTGTCGAAAATCTTCTCTATGTCTTCAGGACGTATTCCGTCCCCATTGTCTGTTACCTCAATGAGTATTTCTTGATTCCTTTTCTTTATTGAAACTGTAATGCGTCCGCCTTCCGGTGTGTGTTTAAAGGCGTTTGACAAAAGATTGTTGAAAACTTTCCGCATTTGTTTCTCGTCATACCAGCAAAGAATACTGTCGCATGTTTTCTGGAAATCGAATGTAATCTTTTTCTGGGAAGCATATTCTTGAAATGCAAGAAAGGTCGTATATAAGAATTTGACAATATTGTGTTCTTTTACTTTGATGTACATGTGTCCTTGTTCTTGTTTGCGGAAATCCAGCAGTTCGTCAATAAGTTCTTTGAGCTGAAGACTGTTTTTGTATACACTTTTCAGCTTGTTGTGCAGATTCGGGCTGAAGGACTGCATGTGCAGGATGATTTCCATTTGACTGATTATAAGTGTCAGCGGAGTTCGGAATTCGTGCGATATGTTGGTAAAGAAGCGCAGTTTGCTTTGCGTCAGTTTTTCGACATCATCCGTATGCTGTTGTTCGTATTTGAGCATCTCTTGTAGTTTGATCCGGTGCTTGTAGACCCTGAGCAACCAGAATACGGTAGCCGTAATGCAGAATGTATAGATCAGGTATGCCCAGAAGCTCCGGTAGAAAGGGGGAAGCACTTGTATTTTGAGCTGGCTTTCTGCGGTGGTCTTCCCCGATTTATCCTGTGCTTTGGCTATTAGTGTATATGTTCCTGGGCTGAGATTGCTATATGTTACGATGCGCTGTTCGTTCATGAGATTCCATTGGTTGGAAAATCCTTCTAGCCGATAGTAGATTACGTCTTCGTTGAACGGAAGGTAATTGGTTATCGCATAGCCTATTTGGAAAAGGTTCTGTTTTGCATTGAGAGTTATTTTGTCTGTATTTGAGAGGTTGGCCGACAGGATGCCGCTTGGGTCGTCCACTGCTATTTCTTGGTCATTGACAATCAGACGGTCCGGAAACAAATTATATGTTCCGGACGGTTCTTCGAGGCTGTTCGGTCGGAATGAAATCATGCCGGATACACCCCCGATGAAGATTTCTCCGTCTTTGCTTCGGTAAAGTGCGTTGCTTTTCAGAAAGTCCAGCGGAATATTGGCATAGTTGGTGCATGTCTGAGACCGGCAGTCAAAGATTGAAATGCCTTTGTCGGTAGTCATGAGCAGGCTGTCTGGAGCTAACTCGCAAATATTATATACGACATCACTGAGCAAGCCGTTTTTTGCGGAATTGAAATTTTCAAAAGAATTGTTTGAGCGGTGGTACATGTCAATGCCGTTGTCGTTGGTGCATAGCCATATTCTTTGCCTGCTGTCTTCAAAGATGGAATTGATGAGGTTGCTGCTGATGCTTTGAGCTGTTTTGTCATCGTGCTTGTAATGGAGCAATTTTTTACTTTCGGTATTGTATGTGCATACTCCGTCGCGTATATTTACAATCCATAAAAGACCGGTCTTATCTAAAAGCAGTTGAGATGGTGACATCGTTACCATTCTGTCTTGTTTGTTGCTGATCAGCGGTCTGCATTGGCCGCTTCCCGGATGAAAGATGTTTATCCCGTTGTGTGTGGCAAGCAGCAGATGATTCTTGTACGGAATGATGTCAAGCACAATGTCGGAGGATATAGATCTGGGATTGTTTGCGTTATGGCGGAAATGTGTAAACTTCCCGTTTCGTAGATTGAGCTTGTTCAGGCCACCCAGATGCGTTCCGAGGTACAATTCTTGGCGCAAGGAGTCATAGTAGATAGCTTTTATGTTGTTGCTTGAAACGCTAAGAAAATTGTCTTCCTTCCGGAACCATTTGAACGTGTGCGACTTGCGGTTATATTTGTTGAGTCCTCCTCCTTCTGTGCATATCCATAGATTGTTTTCGTTGTCCTCAGTCATCCGGCAGATAACCCCTGAGCTAAGTCCGTTCTTTTCTTGGATGCTTATGTGGTATTCGTGGTAGGGTTGTTGTTCTTGCGGGTTGAAGTAATTTATACCCCCATAAAATGTGCCGGCCCAGATTGTACCTTGAACATCACAATAAAGGCTCCATATGGACGGATAACTGAGTCCTTTTCCGGATGTTGCCGGAGTGTAGCATACGAATTTGTTTTTCTCTCTGTCGTAAAGAGTCAGGCCGTTGATGGTTCCTATCCATATGTTGCCTTGTTTATCCTCACAGCAGCAATGGGTAAAGTTAGAACTCAGGATATTGGGCTTGCCTTTATAGTTCTTTATATTGCGGATTTTTCCATTTTGTATAATATAGATTCCTGAACCGTCCCTGCTGTTGGTTATCCAACAAGTTCCATAGCTGTCGCAGAAAATGCTTGTCACATTTCCTTGGGGGATGAGGTGGATGAGCTTCTCATGATGGAAAAGATAGAGTCCGTTCTGCTTCGTTCCGACGAGCATGGAGTCTTCTTTTATGGATAAAGAACTGATGTGACATTCCTGCGGAAGTTCGCGGAATGGTTTGAATTCATGTCCGTCGTATCTGAATATCCGGTTTTTGTGAGCTAGGTATAGAAATTTATTAAAGATCAGGCAGTCGGCTCCTTCTCCGAAGATGGTAGAGAACTTTTCCTTATTTAAGTCGTAAGCGGAAACCCCGGTCATCGTTCCGAAGAATATGCAGTCTTTTTTGTTCCCGACAATATATTTGACATGGTTGTCGCAAGGACCGTTGGAAATGCTCCTGCTTTTTTGGTATGTCTTGATGCTGTTTCCGTTGTAGAGATTGATTCCATTGGCTGTGCCGAACCACATAAGTCCTCTTTTGTCCTGATAAATGGAAGTAACGGAATAGTTGGATAAGCCGTCGCTTTTGTCTATATGTCCAAATGAGAGATGCTGTGCCTGGCTTCTCGTCAGTCCGGCTGTAAAAAGGGTGAAGCACAGAATTATATGGATAAAAAAGTTGTATTTCATAGTTTTCAGAAAAAGTTGTGCTTATTTAGGTTACAAATATAATAAAAAATTCTATAATAAATAAGGCGGACAATCTTCTTTAGTCCCGTACCCAATTTGCCGGTATGCTTTTATATTCTATATTCCTGCACTTGGACTTTACGGTCCGGGTACGTGAACCGTAACGTGTGCCGTGGAACTCAAAAAATCCTCGCGGGCAATCGATGAATGAGTGGGATTAGAATATTCCGCCCGGTTTGTACCTGATAATTGCCGTTCTGAAGCAGTTGCCGAAGGTGTATTATTTGTGTGCGGAGGTGCATTATTCGTACATGCAGGAGTCTGTTTGCCGGTGATGTCTGTTTATGCACCTCTTTTTGTATGTATCGCTCGGTCCCTTTTGTTTTTCTCCTTTTATATTTGTTTACAAATAATAAGAAAAGCACTCACCTTAAGTGTATGGAGAACAGTTTCAGGATAACCTTAAAATTAATCACTTTTAAAATCAAAATGTTATGAATGAACCAAAAGAAAAATGCAGGTACAAGCTTCGTCTGTGTGTCTTGCTGCTGATGCTGTGCTCAGCTGTTTATTCATTCGGGCAGGCTACAGTCAGCGGGAAGGTGCTGGATGGAGCGGGCGAGCCGGTCATTGGAGCCTCGGTAAAAGTAAAGGGCACTTCTTTGGGAGCAATTACAGACTTGGACGGTATGTTTCAGGTTACGGTAAACGATTTGAAAAAGGACGTGCTCGTTGTGTCTTATTTGGGGTATGAAACACAGGAGATAGCTTTGCGGGGCCGGAAGACGGTGAGCGTAACAATGTCCGAATCTTCTGTTGCCTTGGATGAGGTGGCGGTAGTGGCCTATGGCGTACAGAAGAAAGAAACGCTTACGGGAGCCATTGCTTCTGTCAGTACGGACGATCTGATTCAGTCGCCGAATGCCAGTGTGGCCAATGCGTTGGCCGGAAAGATTACAGGACTTTCTTCCGTGCAGACCAGCGGTCAGCCCGGTGCGGAAGATCCTAAACTGTTCGTCCGCGGTATTGGATCGCTGACTGAGAGCGGAGCTTCACCTTTGGTGCTGGTGGACGGTGTGGAACGCAGTTTCTTCCAAATGGATCCGAATGAAATCGAAACCCTTACCGTTCTGAAGGATGCTTCGGCTACCGCTGTATTCGGAGTGAGAGGTGCAAACGGTGTGATTCTGGTCACCACCCGTCGCGGTAAGGAAGGTAAGGCCAAAATATCGGTAAACTCTTCGGTCGGTGTGCAGATGGTTACACGTACATTGGAGATGGCAGACAGCTATACTTATGCGACCATGTACAATGAATTGCAGAAGAATGACGGACGAACGGAGAACTTTGAGTTTAACGGCTATGCATTGGAACGTTTCCGTTTGGGGGACGAGCCTCTGATTTATCCGAATATCAATTGGCGCGAGTATATGACGAACAACGCGGCCATACAGACCCAGCACAATCTGAACATTTCGGGAGGTACGGACCGGGCGCGCTACTTCATTTCATTGGGTTATCTGTATCAGGACGGTCTGTTCAAGGATTTTGGCCAAGAGAATTTGGGGTATAAGTATAACCGCTATAACTATCGTGCCAATCTCGATCTGGATTTGTCAAAATCCACAACATTGAAAATAGGTATTGGTGGTATTGTTGGCGACAAGTTGCAGCCGACAAACAACAGCTCGTTGTGGAAATCAATCAACTGGTCACAACCATTCGCTTCTGCAGGTGTCATTGACGGGGACGTGATCGTAACTCCTCAAAGATTCCAGAATATCAAGATGTCCAATCCTATCGGTGAATATTATGGAAGGGGATATCATCAGAGTATATCCAACACGATGAATCTGGACCTTCATCTTGTGCAGAATCTTGATTTCTTGACCAAGGGATTGTCGGTTGAAGTGAAAGGTGCCTATAATACGGACTATACTTACACGAAAAGACGCGAAGGGAAGATTGAATCTGTAGAAGCTTATTATCAGTCGGAACTGGACGGTTCTGGACTGTCTCCTGCCGATCCAGGCTTTAACAAGAACATCGTTTATTTGGTTACTGTTCCTACTTCTGGTGAGTTTTCCGAGAAGTTAAACTATGCGGAATCGGTTTCACGCGGACGAAATTGGTACTTTGAAGCCAGCATCCGCTATGCGCGCAAGTTCGGCGACCACAATGTAAGCGCGCTGCTTCTGTATAACCAGGACAAGAAATATTATCCTTCCCAATGGGCGTGGCTGCCTACGGCATATGTAGGTTTGGTTGGCCGTGTCACTTATGATTATAAGTCGCGTTATCTGGCAGAGTTCAATATCGGTTATAACGGTTCCGAGAACTTTGCTCCTGACAAGCGTTTCGGTACGTTCCCCGCCTTTTCTTTGGGATGGATCGTGAGTGAGGAGAAGTTTATGAAGAATCTGCATTTCCTCGATTTTCTGAAGATACGTGCATCGGTCGGTTTGGTCGGTAATGATAACACGAGCAATGCCCGTTACCTGTATCTGCCAGACAGTTATAAGGTTGACCAGTTGGGCAGTGTAGACAGCAGTTGGAAAAACTACCATTGGGGCTATAATTTCGGCTTGAACAACTCCACTGCATTGAAGGGAGCGGTTGAAAGCCGTCTGGGTAATCCTGATGTGACTTGGGAAACGGCTTTGAAGCAGAATTATGGAGTTGACATGAATTTCTTGAAAAACCGCTTAAAAGTGAAGGTGGATGTTTTTCGTGAGAGCAGAAAAGACATCTTGATCTCTCGTCAGACTATTCCGGGGATGACTGCTTTGACCTCTGATCTGCTGCCGGTGGTGAATATGGGTAAAGTGAACAACAAAGGTTATGAAATTGAAATCGGCTGGTCTGAGCGGGTGAACGAAAACTTCGATTATTATATTAATGCGAACGTTTCTCATTCGGAAAATGAAATCGTGTTTCAGGATGAGGTGGAACCGAATGAACCTTATATGTGGCGTACCGGACAGCCGGTCGGCTCTATATTTGGTTATGTAGCCGAAGGTTTTTATTCTGAAGATGACTTTACGGCTGACGGAGAACTGAAAGAGGGTTTGCCCAGGCCTACGGTTCCCGTATATCCGGGTGATGCCAAATACAAGGACCTGAACAACGACGGTTCGATTGATGTGGAGCATGATATCACGAAAATCGGTTTCTCGGAAAATCCGAACTATACGTTCGGTCTGAACTTTGGGGCAAGCTATAAAGGCTTTTTCTTCTCCATGAACTGGACGGGAACAGCCGAGCGTTCGCTTCTGCTGGCTGACCATTTCCGCAAGCCGTTCAACAATGAGTCACGCGGTCTGATGCAGTATCAGGTAGATAACCGCTGGACGCCCGAAACGGCTGCTACGGCAACACAGCCCCGTTTTTCTTTCAACAGTTCCAGCCATAACTCTGCAACTTCCACGCTGTGGGTGAAGGACGGTTCGTATCTGAAGCTGAAGAATCTGACAGTAGGCTATAATTTTACCGGATATTCCGGATTGAAGAAAATCGGCATCAGCCAGTTGGGATTGAAATTTACTGCCTATAATCTGCTGACATTCGACAAGTTTGGCATTATGGATCCGGAATCGAATCCGGACCTGTATGGTGATACTTATCCGGTGGTTAAGATATTCAACTTCGGTGTCAACTTAACTTTTTAAATGATACGATTATGAAAAAACATATAATAGGATATGCCTTGTTGGCTTCTCTGGCCTTTATGAGTTGCGAGGACTTTAAGTTCGGTGACAAGTTTCTGGAAAAGCCGATAAGCGATGAAATGAACATAGACAGCGTTTATGCCAAGAAGGTATATGCTGAGCAGGCTTTGAATCAGGTCTATCATTCGTTGCCTGACTTTATGCCGCATAACAACCGTTTGAATTGGGGTGTGCTGGAATCAATAACGGATTTGGCGGACCATAACAAGGCGGGAGGTTCACTATACCACAAGGGTACGCTGACATCTTCTGAATCAACAGGAAGTGCTTATTCCATGATGTACAATGAGGAGCATGGCGAGTTCTCGGCCACGTATGGCATTCGTCAGGCTTATATCTTCCTGGAGAATGTTGACCGGGTGCCGGACATGACCGAAGAAGAGAAACGCATACGCAAAGGAGAGGCGAAGATGATCATTGCCTATCATTATGTACAGATGTTCCGTAACTTGGGTGGTATGCCTTGGGTTGATCATGCCTATAAGCCGGATGATGACATGAATATGGAACGGATGACGGTGGAGGAGGCTGTCCAGAAGATTTGTGCGCTGATCGATGAGGCGGCCGAACTGCTGCCTTGGAGTGTCAGTGCTGCCGATGACGGGCGTATGACGGCCGCAGGAGCTTTGGCCTTGAAATCGCGTCTGCTGCTTTTTGCCGCCAGTCCGCTGTTCAACAGTAATGAACCTTATATGGCAGGGGAAGCTGCCGACAAGCATTATGTATGGTGGGGAAATCAGGATAATGCCCGCTGGCAGGATGCTTTGGATGCCGGACTGGATTTTCTCCGCAAGAATCAGGAAAATGGAGAGTTCTACAAGCTGGTTGATACAGGGAATCCCCGGAATGACTTTTATACCGGTTATTTTGAACGTTATAATAAGGAAGTACTTATCTCCAGCCACCGCTGGATCAGATGGGACTTGAATGGAAATGCCATAAATCAGGTTCGTTATTTGGTTTGTACGCCGACTTTGAACTATGTGGATATGTTCCAGATGAAAGACGGAACGGAGTTCAGCTGGGACAATCCCGATCATCGTGACTATCCTTTCTTTGATGCGGATGGAAACGAGTTGCGTGATCCCCGTCTGTACGAAACAGTGGTTCTGAACGGCGACAAGTTTTGGGCTCGTGAGGCTGAAATCTATCAGGGAGGTCGCGAACAGCCAAAGTTTATGGGGGGAGGACAGAACTGGCGCTGGGCTGCTCAGGGATATACAGGCTTTGCTATGCGCAAGCACGTGCAGGATCAGTTGAATGAGTTGCAGAACAAGTTTTATCAGTGTCCGTTGATGCGTCTTCCTGAGGTTTATTTGAATATTGCTGAGGCTATGAATGAGTTGGGCATTGCAGAGCAGCGGGATGAGTTCGGACGTACAGCTTATGATTATGTCAATCTGGTGCGGGGCCGTGTGGATATGTGGCCGTTGACTCCGGAAAGGGCCGCTCCGGGAGAAGCCCTGCGTGAAGCGATTTTGAAAGAACGTGCTTTGGAATTCGGCTATGAAGAGGTGCGTTATTACGATATTGTCCGTTGGAAACATAAGGATTATTTGGACGTGCCTTTGCGGAGGCTTGAGATTTATCCGGATTATCTGGATCCGGATGACAGCAAGAAGCCGGTGAAGCAGCGTCATTTCCATTATGAAATCAAGGAAGGTATGGAAAACCGTCGGGTGTGGGTTGAGGAATGGAGTAACCGCTATTATCTGTGTCCGATTCCGCTGGAGGAAATCAACAAGAAGTACGGGTTGGTTCAGAATCCCGGATGGTAAGAATGAATGATAAATAAAAGATAGTAACAATGAGAAAGAATTATATATTGGCTTTGAGTTTTGCAGCCGTATCGTTGTCGGCGGCGGCTCAGCATACCATAACCGGAACCGTGAAAGACAGTCGGGAACTTCCCGTATTGGGAGCAGTGGTTTCTGTTGTCGGGAATCCGGGTAAGAGCGTTCTGACAGATCAGGACGGTGCCTTTGCAATCGAGGCCGAGCAGGGTGATTATATAGAAGTGGTTTATGCGGATTGTCGCAGCAAACGTGTGTGGATTGATTCGCCTGTGGTGAATGTCAGTCTTGAATCACGGGATGCGGCCATTGAGAACCGGGGAGTCTTACGTACAGCGGAAAACCAGACACAGTCGATTGCGACCCTGTCAGGAGAAGATATCTGGAGGAATTCTACCCCAGACATAAGCAATGCCCTATACGGATTGATTCCGGGACTGACTGTACAGCAGAATACAAGCTATTCAAGTGGAGGGGCCAGTTTGTCCATTCATGGTCAGATGGGGCGGTCACCTCTTATTGTTGTTGATGGGATTCCCCGTAATCTGGAATATCTGAATTCGCTGGAAATAGAAAGCGTTTCCGTATTGAAAGATGGAGCGGCTACAGCGCTTTGGGGAACAAGAGGTGCCAGCGGAGTAATTATGGTGACAACGAAACGCGGACAATATAAGGAGCGTGATATTGATGTAAGCTATACATACGGCATGGGAATTCCTGTCAATGAGCCGGAATTTGTAGACGGTTATACATATGCCCTGATGAAGAACGAGGCTTTGTATTATGACGGATTGACTTTGCAATATGACCAGGCCGCTCTTACCGCTTTCCGTAATGGATCTAACCCGGACTTGTATCCTAACGTGGACTGGCTGGATGCTGCACAACGCAAGCATTCGGTAAACAATCAGTTCAATATTTCTTTCCGTGGAGGAGGTGACAAGCTGCGCTATTATACACTGATCAACTACAAGAATGATTATGGCATCTTAAGCAAATCATGGAGCAAATCATTTACGGAACGTTATAATTCGCAGATGCGTAAATATGATCTGAACGTGCGGATGAATCTGGATGTTGATGTAACCCGGTATACGAAGGTGGCTTTATCTATGTTCGGACTGTTGCGTGAAGAGAATCGTCCGAACATTACGGAAGAGAATATTTATGCATCTCTGTATCACACGCCAGCATCGGCATTTCCTATCCGTACGACTACGAATTTATGGGGAGGCGATGAGATGTTCGGAAAGAATCCCATTGCGCAGATTGCGGATGTGGGATATTATAAGACAAACCGCCGCCTGCTGCAATCTGACTTGCGGATTCTTCAGGATTTGTCGATGTGGACAGAAGGGCTGAAGGCTGAAGTCGGGATTGCATACGATAATGATGCAGTGTTTCAGGAAACAGGAAGCAAGAACTATGATTATGAAATCAATACACCAGTCCGTTTGCCGGCTACCGGCGATTATACGTCCCGCAAAGAGGTGAGGGGTGATAACAGTGCCTTGTCTGTATCGAACACTGGGCTGAACAGCCAGTTCATCCGTCTGGTAATTGATGCGAAGGTCGGTTATGATCGTGCGTTCGGCTTGCATGGTGTGACCGGAACTTTGCAATACCGTCAGGAGTCTTATACTCCTATGGGACGCAACAATACACGCAAGCGTCAGTCGTATATCTTTACAGGAGGATATAATTATGCTGGAAAGTATATGCTTGATGTTGTGGTGAACCGTAGCGGCACCAGTGTGCTGAGTGATGGAGATAAGTTCCGCACTTATCCTGCGGTATCTGCCGGTTGGATAATCTCCAATGAAAACTTTATGAAGAACCAGTCTGTATTTGACTTTCTGAAGTTGCGTGCTTCATGGGGACGTTCCGGAAACGATGACATTGCATATGACTTGGACGAACGCTTCTGGATTACCGCGGGAGGTGCACAGTTCCAGAATCCGCCAGTGGGTTTCGGAGGAATAATCGCAGGAACGCTTCCGATAACAGATCTGACTATTGAGATGTCTGACAAATATAATGTAGGCTTGGATTTGGGTATGCTGAACAATCGCCTGTCGTTAACTTTCGACGGTTATTATGACAAGAGAAAGGATATGCTTGTAGACGGAACCAACATGTATTCAGCCGTAATCGGAACCGGAATTCCCCAGCAGAACATTGGACAAATGAATGCGAAAGGCATTGACCTGGGCGTAAAATGGGCGGACAAGGCCGGACGTGATTTCAATTATTATGTGGGAGGTACATTCTCCTGGCTGAAGACTGAGGTAGAAGAAAATGGAGAAGGATATCAGCCCTACGACTATCTTTCTAAGAAAGGTGACCGCGTGGGCCAGTGCTATGGACTGGAGGCTATCGGTTACTTTAATGATTGGGAGGACATCAACAACAGTCCTTCGCAACTGTTCTCAGATGTGCGTCCTGGTGATATCAAATACAAGGACCAGAACGGTGACGGACGCATCGATGACTATGATGTTGTGCCTATCGGATACTCTACTACGGTTCCGGGAATCTATTATGGCATCAACCTTGGATTTGAGTATCGTGGCTTTGGAATGGACATGGTATTTCAGGGAGTAGGCCAGTTCAGCAAGATGCTTAATGTGCGGAGTGTATATTGGCCCATGCGCAATGGTAACAGTAATTTGACACAGTGGTATCTGGAAGACAATATACGCTGGACCGAAGACACAAAGGATATTGCTACGGTGCCTCGTCTGACAACGCTTGACAATGCGAACAATTTCCGCAACAGTACGCAGTGGCTTGAAAACGGTTCTTATTTTAAGCTGCGCAACCTGAATATCTATTACAATTTGCCGGACAAGTGGGCTAAAGCGATGAAAATGGATAAATGCCAGGTATATGTCAGAGCCAATAATCTGTTCTCGATCGATCATATAAAGTATATGAACTGCGAGGACCTGACGATAAACTATCCCGATATGACTTCCGTCTATTTCGGATTGAACATTAACTTCTAAAGAACAATGCTATGTTAAGAAAACAATTGATTTATATACTGATGTCTTCCGTCGGCCTCGTTTCCTGCAACTATCTCGATTTTGATGAGTCGCAGGGAATGGACAAGTCGGACGCTTACGGCTACTTTAACAATGTTACCCGGCTGGCTTCGGCTGTTTACCGTGAGGTCCCGGAAGATTATGGAGTGATCAGTAATGCACTTCGCGAATCGGCTACGGACAATGCTGTATACACTTGGAGCAGCAATGCCGTATATAAGATTTATTCGAATGCCTGGAGTCCTATCAATCTGGTAGATGACAAGTGGGGAACGTATTATGGGGTGATTCATGATGCCAATTCGTTTCTTGAAAATTATTCGGAGGACAATCTGAAACGTTTTGAGTGGGATCCCAACTATGAAGACAATCTGGCAAAGACCGAGATGTACAAGCATGAAGTGAGAGTCTTGCGTGCGCTGTATTATTTTGAACTGGCCAAACGTTACGGAGATGTGCCTTTGCTTACTCGCACTTATTCTCTTGATGAGATAAATTCGGTTACAAAAACATCTTTTCAGGATGTGATAGCCTTTGTTGCTGAAGAATGTGCGGCCGTGGCGCCGGAATTGCCTTTAGACCAGGCGGACTTCTTTAATGAAACAGGGCGTGTGACCCGCGGGGCTGCATTAGCTATTCGTGCTCGCGCATTGCTGTATGCGGCAAGTCCGCTCTTTGCCGGAACGGGCGACGCTTCCGCAAAATGGGAGGCGGCGGCCAAGGCTGCGTACGATGTCATTGGGCTGGGCAAATATTCCCTGCCTTCCATTGCTTCCGACCCGCTTTACAATGCAGAAGGAGGAAACATTGTACTGAACAGTCCGCAGCTGATTTTCTGGACGGAAAACAATGAGGACAACACGTTCGAGGCGAACAATATGCCTATAGGATTTGAGGGGGCTGAAGGAGGAACAACTCCGACACAGAACCTGGTAGATGATTTTGAGATGAAGGATGGCACACCGTTCGACTGGAACAATCCTTCGCATGTGGCGAACATGTATTATGACAATGCAGGCAATCCCACTCGCGACCCTCGTCTGTATCTGACTGTTATCGGTGACGGGATGACCTGGATGGGTGTGCCGGTTGAACCACTTGCAGGCGGAAGGAATAGTGCTTCGATAGATGGAGGAACTCTGACGGGATATTATCTGAAAAAACTGATGAACGAGAATGTATCGCTCGATCCTGTTACGCCCGTGAAGAAATATCACCATTATCCGGGTTACCGTTATGCGGAAGTGTTGCTCAACTATGCAGAAGCAATGAACGAATGGCAGGGTCCGGACTATACGGACGAGTATTGTGTGAAGTCTGCGCGTCAGGCACTTAATGAAGTGCGTGCGGCAGCAGGAATGCCTGCGGTAGTGGCTTCCGGCCAGGCGGAGTTCCGTGAAAAGGTGCGAAAGGAAAGACGCATTGAACTGGCTTTCGAAGACCATCGTTTCTGGGACATCCGCCGGTGGAAAATAGGTGAGGTGGTGCGTAACATCTATGGTATTGAAAAACTGAACAACGCCTATACCCGTGTACAGGTGCAGACCCGTACCTGGGAGGACAAGATGTATCTCTATCCGATACCTCAGAATGAGGTGTTTGTGAACAGAAATCTCACCCAGAATCCGGGATGGGAAGTTGCGGAATAAAAAAGAAAGTAGCGTATGAAAAACAGAATAATTCTCGGACTGTTCCTGTGCACGCTTGTTATCGGGTGCAAGGACGATGATTTGAACATGGACAGAATTTATGTGACCCATGTGAAAGAAAACGTATACGAGGGCTATCAGCTGGTGTGGTCGGAGGACTTTTTGGGTGAAGGCCTTCCGTCTGCTTCTTCCTGGACAGCCGAAGAGGGATATCAGAGGAACAGCGAACTGCAGGACTATCTCAATGATGTGTCTGCGGTGAAATTGGATAGCGGAAAACTTGTGTTGAGAGCATTTGCTGATCCCCATGACGGAACGAATGCCTATACAGGCGGAGCTTATCATTTTGATTATTCTTCGGGATCGGTCATTACGCGCGACAAAGTTTCATTCGAGCGCGGACGGATCGATATATCAGCAAAGATTCCCGTTGGAAGAGGCTTGTGGCCCTCCATCCGTCTGCTTCCGGCTACCGATGAGTTCCCGGGTGAATATGCGGCTATTGATTTGATGGAATATGTATGGGGTGATGACGCGGCGCATTCTACGGTAAAGTCTGCCTTCCATACTTCGCAAACCGAAAGCGGCGCTTTGGAAACATTGCCGGAGGCAAGTACGGCGATGGATGCCTTGGACGAACAGTATCATCTTTATTCATTGGTATGGAGCAAGCGTCAGATGGATATTCTGATTGACGACAATGTGGTAGTTTCCTATGCAAAGGAGGATATGGATGCCGGAGCAGATGTATGGCCTTTCGACCAGCCTTTCTATTTGGCAATCAGTTTGGCTGTAGGCGGAACTGAAGGTGGAAACTGGGGCGTGGACACATCGGTTTTTCCTGCTGAGATGAAGATTGACTATGTGAACTATTACCAGCTTGCAGGTGATGAGCCTGATGAGGAAGAGGAAGAAGAAATCTTCGTCCCTGTTGAAGTTGTAAAGAACGGCAGTTTTGAGGGCGCGTTTGATGCTGGGAAGGAACCGGGGATAGCACAAGATGGACAAATTGGGGCTAATATCCTAGGCTATTTGAATCAATGGACTTTCAAAGGACCTAAACCTAGTACAACTGTAGCTACAGAACTATCTGTTGTAGAAGAAGATGGAGGACACTTCTTGAGATATTCTACAACTACACCTAATAAATGGCAGATGTTTTTACGTTATCCGATGCAGAAGGTCGCAGCAGGTAAATATCGTTTGAGTTTTTATGCTAAAAGTAACCGGGAGGATAAGTCACCGTTTTATGCTTATGTGGCTTTCTGTAGTACAGAAGAAAGATTGGATTTTATAGCATCATCTAATAACTGTCCAGATTTGTTGGATTGTATCTATGTTGATGAAAATGGTAAACAGTCAATGATAGTTAAAGATCAAACGAAGACTCCGTCTGGCAGTGACAAAACATTGTATCCCGTTTTATCAGGAGAGGCTGGAACAGAATGGTCTCTTTATAGTGTAGATGTGGAGATACCGGAGAATGTATTAGTTATGATAGGTGTTTACATGCATGAGGTTTGGGACTATGATGCGCCGCCAACATTTACATTGAAAGATACGAAGCCACTTGATTTCTATCTTGATGACGTTTCTCTGAAAACAGTTGACCCGTCAGAAGAATAAATTTGACCGCTCTTTTTTCCGGAGATGTACTGATATCTCCGGGGAAATGGGCCGGGAAAAAACATTAACTTTATAGTGAAAACTTTAAGAACAAAAGAATATGATGCGATTGAGATATTTGTGTATCCTCTGCGGCTCTGCCTTTCTTTTGGGCGGACTTTCGCAGATGCTTGTTTCATGCAGCGATGAAGACCCTATAACGCAGGAAACTCCTCTTCCCGACGAGGGGGAAGAACCCGAAACTCCAGACCCTGCTTTTGTGGAAATGTGTCAGAAGATGATGGGAAGAGTGAAGGATGAAAACCTTCCTTCTACTCCCACGGGAGCCGATGCGAATGCGCAGAAGTGGATGGGGCAGATCACGGAAAACGGTTCGTTTTCAGATATAGACTATTCTTCCACCGCCTATACTCCCGAATGGGTTCCCTTGCAGCATGTGAGCCGGCTCAAACCGATGGTACAGGCTTATGTGACAGAAGGAAGTTCGCTCTATGGCAACGAGGATTTGTATAATGCAATAGTAAACGGTCTGACTTATTGGAATGCGGTGCGTCCTGCAAGTGATAACTGGTATCACAATCAGATTTCCGTTCCGCAAGATGTATGCGTGCTTCTTATATTGATGCGCTATGGAGCAACAGCTCTTCCTGAAGATTTGGAGAGTGACTTGCTCGAATGGTTTGTAGAAGATGGGGGAAACCCGTCGGAACAGACAGGAGCCAACAAGTCGGATGTCGCCCTGCACTGGTTCTATCGCGGATGCTTGCAGTCGGATAAGGAAACAGTAGATTATGCAGTGTTCCATACATTCCGCCCGTTAGACCAGGTGAATCCGGGTGAGGAAGGAGTACAATACGACTATTCTTACTTCCAGCACGGAGCACAGCTTTACATCGGAGGTTATGCTCCTGTAATGCTTAGTGGGGTGACTCGTTTGGCAACTTATACTGTAGGTACTGACTATCGTCCCACGGCTAACCAGTTGCGTACGCTCCATAGCTTCGTGTGCGACACTTATCTTCCGAGTATTCGCGGACATGTACAGTTTTTCAATGTCGTGGGAAGAAGCGTGAGCCGTGCAAATGCGCTCAATTGTACTACCTTTACCCGCACTTTGGAAAAATTGAAACAGATTGATCCGGAGCATGCGGCTGATTACGAGCAGGGAATTGCTCTGCTGAACGGAAGTGCGGATTACACTTCTCAGTCCGGCCGCCTTGTCTATCATTATATTGGTGACTATCTTGCTTATCAAGGTCCTGACTATTCTGTGGGATTGCGTCTTTCGTCTAACCGTACTTCCCGTTGCGAAAACGGTAATCTGGAGAATCTGAAAGGATATTTTATGAGCGACGGTTCGCTTTCGCTGGGTGTAGAAGGGGATGAATATTACAATATCTTCCCTGTGTGGAACTGGACACGTGTGCCAGGAGTCACTTGTCCGCAGGTTAGCGAAATACCTTTGGCTGCCGAATGGGGCGTACGGGGAGAAGCCGACTTCTGCGGAGGGTTGTCCGACGGAAAGACCGGACTGGCCGGATTCCGCTCCATTTATAGGAATGACGGGCTGGATATGTCAGCGCGCAAGGGATATTTCTTCCTTGATGGCCGTATCGTATGTCTGGGAAGCGATATTCAGGCTGCGATGTCAGATCCGATCAATACGGCGGTTGAACAATGCCTTGCAGAGGGAGATGCGGTATATTCTGTCGGAGGAGCGGAAACAATGGTCGCTTCCGATGTTACAGATCAGCCTGTAGATTATATCTGGCATCGGAATGTAGGTTATTTCTTCCCTGTTGAACAGAAAGTAAACATAACGAAAGGAAGCCGTTCCGGCTCATGGTTCGACATCAACGAATCGCAGAGCAAGAATGCTGTAAGCGAGGATGTATGCACTATCTGGATCAATCACGAGAACCCTACAGCTGAGGCTCCGGCTACGTATGCTTATATACTTGTTCCTGGCATCGGAAAGTCGGCTATGCAAACGTATAACTGTAATGTGGACATTATCAGCAATACGGCGGATGTGCAGGCGGTGAGTGACTCTCGTGACGGAACGGTTGAGGCCATATTCTATAAGAAAGGAGAGATAAGTCTGGACGGGCTGCTCATTACGGTGGACAATCCGTGTGCACTGATGGTAAAGAAATCGGGTGAAACAGCGTTTGACGTTTCTGTTTCGGATCCGGCACGCAATCTTTCCACATTGACCGTAACGGTAGAAAAGAACCGCAAATCTCAGTCATATACATTCACTTCGCTCAATGAGGAGAGAGCTTATCGTGGGCGGACACATACTGCACAGATTGTGCTTGATTGACAGCATTGAGGTTTTATAGCGTCTTTTGAAAAGGGCACGGAGATATAAGCGTCTGCTTTCATTCTCTGTGCCTTTGTCTTTCTTTTTATCTTGCCCCCAAGTCATCGTACGAGCTTTGCAGTATTGCCTTGCCGCGGAGTATACGGTTCTTGTCGGCTGCCGGACGCTCCAGTATCGGGCGGTCGGCATTCACGTCGAATAGCGTGACTCCCGTACTGTCCGCAAAGGCAAACCCTCCTCCGAAAGTCCAGTAGGCAAAAGGATAGGTGTATTCTTCTCCCAGCACGTTCCGGCTGAAACTGAATTCTTCGTGGCTGATTCCCATTTGAGCCAGCAATGTGGCGGCCATGTCTGTCTGGTTCATGATCTTGTTTACAACCATCGGCTGCTTTATCGCACCCCCCAGCCAGAGCATTGGGATGCGGTGAATACGTTCGTCCTGCGGATGTCCTTCTTCCGGATAATAGAAGCCATGATCGGGCAGGCAGACTATCAGCAGGTTGTCCCATACCGGAGTTTTGCGGATGCGTTCAACAAACCTCCCCAGACAGTCATCGGTGAAAGCGAATGCGTTCGGACGTGCTTCTTCCAGCTTGTGAAAAGGCACCTCAAACGGTTCGTGGCTGCTCAGGGTGAGGAATGCCGTGTGCCAGTGAGATTCCTTGCGCCCGATGAGCTGGTCATACAGATAATCGAATGTGATGTCGTCGTTTACTCCCCAAGCATTTTGCCGCTGGCTGGACGGAAAATCGATGTCAGCCGTCAGATGCTGGTAGCCGCTTCCCAGCAGGTAGCTTTTCATGTTGGTAAAGTTGATGTCGCCTCCATACAGAAAATCCGTGCGGTAGCCTTCCTTCGCCAACTTTTCGGCAATGGAAGGAAGCGTGCGGCTTTTTGCCGGTATTTTCATGACAGACAGATCCGGGAAGCTTTGGTATCCGCTGAACGTACAGATAGTGCCTCTGTCTGTCCGGAAACTGTTTGCGTAGCATCGGGAAAACCAGATTCCTTCCTTGGAAAGCCGGTCGATGTTCGGACTGGCGCCTTTCACTCCTCCCAGCGATTCCACCATTGCTCCTCCGAACCCTTCCATCAGTATGATCAGTATGTTGGGGCGTTTGGTTTTGAGCAGTTCCGCCGTGTTTTCACCTTTGACCGGATACAGTCCGTTGAACAGTGAATCGCGTTCTGCTTCTCCGAAGTAATTGAACTGTTCTGCATAGTCTTTGGTTTTGCTGACCGATGCCAGCAGGCTGAAAGCCGGGTTGACGGCGGAATGGTTCAGAAACTCGTCGTTGCAATAATATACCTGTCCGATATTTGAAGTCGACTCAGTCACTCCGCCCCGGATAACGAGGAAGATGGCTCCTCCTATGAGTATCAGTCCGAAGCTTCCCCATAATTTCTTTGCGACGGCTGGAAGCATATGCGGTGTGATTCGGTACAGAATCCATGTGCCCAGTCCCGAAAGCAGCAGGATGCAGAGGATTCTCAGGATGACGAATCCGGCGGAAACGCTGGCCATTGCGTTTTGGGGCGATTCGAGATAGAAGAACACCGAAGCGTCCAGCTTGAAGTTCCAGAACGGATAGAGGGACATGTCGCCCATGAAGATGAGTGATATGAGCAAGGCAATCAGTGCATAATATCCTGTCAGTATTTTCCGGAGCGGGAACTTCTTGAACCACACGCTGATCAGTGTGACGAGCCATGGAAGCGCAATCAGGTAGCCGGTTACGGCTGCGTCCAGGCTTGCTCCGTGCCACATGACCCGGAAGTATTCGGCCAACGGCACTCCTCTTCCCACGCTGTCGTTGTAGAGCATAAAGAGCGGTTTCTGGAAGATGAACAGCAAGAGGGCTGTTGCGAAGAACAGGCCCAGATAAAGGAATCTCTTTTTCATATAGATACTATACAATTAAAAAAAGGAACTCCCCTCAACTTCCCCTTGAAGGAGATTGGAGGGGCAGTTATTTTCTTCCGAAGTCTGCGGGTATTTCTCCCCATCGCTCGGTTTCCCATTTCAATACCGGACAGTTGGTGCTGTTTTCCTTAAGCCATTTCTCCGCCCGTCCGATGAGCTGGAACAAGGCTTCGGTTTTGTCTGTACGTTCCAGCTTGGTCTTGCATTGCTTCTGTTTCACCCAGTTTAAGGCGTTTCTGCTGTCCGAATAGACGGGCATCTGCAGATTCTTCTGTTTCAGCAGGGCGAGTCCGTGGACAATGGCCAGAAATTCGCCGATGTTGTTTGTCCCGTAAACCGGTCCGTAGTGAAAAATCTGTTCGCCGGTGGCTAGATAAACACCTCGATACTCCATAGGTCCCGGATTGCCGCTGCAGGCAGCGTCTACAGCCAGGCAGTTGGTGTTGAATCCTTCAGGAAGCCTGTCGGCGAGAGGCGGCGTCTGGGCTTGAGCTCCCCAATGCAGATGGGCAGGTTCTTCCAACGCCCGTTCGGCCTCTTCCTTCGTGCTGAAAGACTTGTACATGGCTCCCTTGAAGCCTTTGATCTGCTGTTGGCAGTCCTGCCACGAGGAGTATACCCCCGGGCAGACGCCTTTCCAGACAGTATAAAATTTGGGCTTTGCCATTGTTTGCGGATTACATGCGTTCGGGAACTTCGATTCCCAGCAGCCCCATGGCCAGCTTCACCACTTTCCCTACGTTCTTGCTCAGCACGAGGCGGAAAATCTTGCGTGCCTCGTTTTCTTCACGCAGGATGCTGAAGTCGTGGTAGAACTGGTTGTATTCTTTCACCAGATCATATGCATAGTTGGCAAGGATAGACGGATTGTAGTCTGTTCCGGCCTGCTTTACGATGGCACGGAAATCAGCCAGTTTCTGTATCAGTTCCTCTTCTTTTGTATTAAGCTCTATGTCAGCGGGAAGCGTTTCGGGCAGGCTGATTCCTGCTTCGGCAGCTTTGCGCAGAATGGAACGGATACGTGCGTAGGTATATTGTATGAACGGACCTGTATTCCCGTTGAAGTCGATCGATTCCTTCGGGTTGAAAGTCATGTTTTTGCGTGCGTCCACTTTCAGGATGAAATATTTCAACGCTCCGAGTCCTACGATGCGTGCCACGTTTTCTGCTTCTTCCTTGCTCAGTCCGTCCAGCTTGCCCAGCTCGGCACTGGTTTCGCGCGCCGTTTCGATCATCGTTTCCATCAGGTCGTCTGCGTCGACAACTGTACCTTCACGGCTCTTCATTTTGCCTTCCGGCAGTTCTACCATTCCGTAGGAGAAGTGGATGAGGTCTTTCCCCCATTTGAATCCCAATTTGTCGAGCAGGATTGACAATACCTGAAAGTGGTAGTTCTGTTCGTTTCCTACTACGTAGATCATCTTGTCGATAGGATAGTCTTCGAAGCGCATCTTGGCTGTTCCGATGTCCTGCGTCATATAGACCGATGTGCCGTCGCTTCTCAGCAGCAGCTTCTGGTCAAGTCCTTCCGGAGTGAGGTCGGCCCATACCGATCCGTCCTCCTTGCGGTAGAACAGTCCCTTTTCAAGTCCTTCAAGCACTTTCTCTTTACCTTCCAGATACGTCTGCGATTCATAGTAGATCTTGTCGAAGCTGACTCCCATCATCTTGTAGGTTTCGTCGAATCCGGCGTATACCCAGTTGTTCATCTTCTCCCAGAGCGCACGCACTTCCGGATCATTTGCTTCCCATTTGCGCAGCATTTCGCGCGCCTCTTTCATCAGCGGCGCTTCTTCTTCGGCTTTGGCTTTAGCCTGTTCGGCGTCCATTCCTTCCGCTTCGTATTTAGCTTGAAGTTCTTTCACCTCTGCTTTGTAGTGCTTGTCGAAAGCCACGTAATAGTCGCCGATGAGGTGGTCGCCTTTCTTGCCTGAGGATTCCGGCGTTTCTCCGTTGCCGTATTTCAGCCATGCCAGCATTGATTTGCAGATATGGATGCCCCGGTCGTTCACGATGTTTGTCTTTACCACTTTGTTCCCATTGGCGGCCATTACGTTTGCCAAAGCATTGCCCAGCAAGTTGTTGCGCATGTGTCCCAGGTGCAGCGGCTTGTTGGTGTTGGGCGATGAATATTCGATCATGACCAGCGGAGCGTTTGCCCCCGCCTTCGTGATTCCCCATTCTGCATCGGCGTCAATATGGTTCAGCATTTCAATCCATATTTGCGGTGCAATGGTAAGATTCAGGAATCCCTTTATCACGTTATATGCCGCTACGGCAGGTTCGTGTTGTTTCAGGTACTCGCCGATTTCCTGAGCGGTCTGTTCAGGGCTCTTTCTTGACATCTTCAGGAAAGGGAAAACCACCAGCGTAAGATGTCCTTCAAATTCTTTTTTCGTCTTTTGCAGTTGCAGCGTTCCCGGAGCGGCTTCGCATCCGTAAAGTGCTTTCACGGCATCCGCGGCAGCGGCAGCCAGTCTGTCTTCTATTTTCATCGTAGTTATATAATTTGTTTGTCTGCTTGTTTTTAGAGAGAGCAAAGATACTAATTTTTAGTTTCCCGGCCTCCCCTTGCCGTTCATTAATTGCATGTGAAGTGAAATTGTTGGCCTATCCTGTTGGAAGGAGGGAGTATCTTTTTTGTTCATTCGATGGAAAAGGGGATTTTTTGTGGAAAATTCAATCTCCAGTCTAGAGATGCAGATCTCCAGCCTGGATATATATATCTTCAGCCTGAAGATGCATGTCTTTAGCCTGAAGACAGACTGTTTTGCTAGAATCGGCAGCTTTCAGAGCCTGATGAACATTACTTTATTGGAAAATTAAAACGGCAGGCTCTTGCATCAGCAATTCCGTTCGAGCCGGCATGGTGTCGGATACAGAGAGTATCGTGCAGTCGCCTGTTTGTGTCTTTTGGAGCTCAGATACCCTGTGGAAACCGACAGGCTGCTTGCCGGTTCTGCTCATGTTCGCTCCATGTATAAAGGCCTTATGCGTTTTTTCTCCATTCGGAGGGGGACATGCCCTCCTTGCTCTTGAACTGTTTGCTGAAATGCGCGAGGTCGGTGAATCCCACCTGTTCGGCAATTTCCGCAAGATTTCTCCGGTTGGAGAGCGACATTTTGATTTTGGCTTCTTCTATCCGGAGGTGGTTGATCCATGTGTTGAAGTTCAGTCCGTAGGTATTATTGATGAAGTTGGATACATATGTCCGGTTGATGCCTATAGCCTTGCTGAGATGCATGATTGTGATTCTTGGGCGAAGGTAGTGCTTTTGTTTTTTCCATTCTGCCAGCTTCTCTTCTATCTTTTTGTTTGTTGCAGTGTTATGTATCATCGTCCTTTCATTAAAAACAGTTCCAAGTTACAAACTTTAAACCTTTTGTGAAAAGACAGAAAAACACGTTTGTGGATATTGTGTTTTTATATTGTACTAAGTGGGCGAAAAATGTATTTATTTGGTGTTATTTTATGTTTCAGTGATAGATGAGCGTTGACAGGTATCCGTCAGAGAACATTTCATTCGCTATATCCTGCAGTTCTTCCGGAGTAAGTGCTTCGATGCGCCTGAACACTTCTTCTTTTTCTTCGTATCTTTTGTAATGAAGAAAGCATTTTCCCATGTCAAGGGCGTTGTTCTCGAAGTTGTCGCCTGCTACGCCTATCTGGCCGATGATTTGCTTTTTCGCTGCGTTCAGCTGGTAGGAAGTCATAGGCTTCTCGCATATTTTCTGAAGTTCCTTATGAACCAGCTTTATGCATTTTTCTTCATCTTTCCTGTCGCAGCCGAAATAAATGCAGAATGCTCCGGTGTCAGTGTAGGAGGTAAGATTTGACTCTACGTTATAAACCAGTCCCCGCTGCTCTCTTAGCGCGATGTTCAGTTTGCTGTTCATCCCGGGGCCTCCCAGAATGTTGTTCAGCAGATACAGGCCTGTACGCCGTTCGTTGTGTGCGTCATATCCTCTGCCGCCAATCATGACGTGCGACTGGTGGGTGTCTTTGTTCAGTATGCGCTGGCAGGGGGAATAAGGGTGCGGTGCCGTGCGTTTGACTCTTTCTCCCGGTTGAGGCTGTATTCCGGCCAGTATCATTATCTTTTCCATCGTCTGCACGACTTTGTCGAACGGGATGTTTCCTTGGACAAAGAACACCATGTTGTCGGGCCTGTAGTACCTGCCGATAAAGTTCAGCGCATCGCTGCTGGTAAATTCACGCAGCAAGTCGGGCTTCCCGAGAATGTTTCTTCCCAACGGATGGTCGGGGAATATCAGTTCCTCAAAGTCGTCGAAAATCAGCTCCGAGGGACTGTCTTCGTAGCTTTGGATTTCATCGATGATGACTTCCACCTCCTTGTCTATCTCATTTTGAGGGAAAGTGCTGTTGAAGACAATGTCTGTCAGCAGTTCGGCTGCCCGGCTGAAATGTTCCTTTAGAAATGCGCTGTAGATAACAGTTTCTTCCTTGTTGGTATAGGCGTTCAGGTCACCTCCCACAACTTCCATCCGGTTGAGTATGTGCCAGGCGTGGCGTTTTTTTGTCCCTTTGAAAATGAGGTGTTCCACAAAATGCGCCATGCCTTGTTCTTGAGGCAATTCGTCGCGTGTGCCCGCATCTACTGCGTATCCGCAATAGGCCACATCTGTAGGGCTTGATGAATGGATGATTTGCAGTCCGTTGGGCAGTATGAATGTTGAAACTGGCATTGTTCTTTTTTGCTTATTCGGTTTGACTTGGCAAAATTACAACAATAGTTATTGTCTTTCCTCAAAAAAATACAGATATTTGCATTGTATTGATAAATTGAAAGAAGAACAAGAATGGATAAGATTGGCATATTCTGCTCCGCTTCCGACCTGATAGCACCAGTGTATAAGGAAAAGGCTGAAGAATTGGGCGTCTGGCTTGGGCAGCACAAGAAGCGGGTGATTTATGGCGGGTCAAACACGGGGCTGATGGAAGTTGTTGCGCAGGCGGCGAAAGCGAACGGGGCGATGCTGATGGGAATTGTTCCTACAAAGCTGGAAGACTCGGGGAGGGTGAGCGATTTGCTCGACATTAACTTTCATGCCGTGAACTTGAGCGACCGGAAGGATCTGATGCTTCAGGAGTCTGATGTGATGGTGGCTCTTCCCGGGGGAATCGGCACGCTGGATGAAATTTTTCATGTGGCTGCTTCTGCTTCGATCGGATACCACAACAAGAAGGTAATATTATATAATGTAGACGGGTTCTGGGATGAAATGCTGCATTTCTTTGAGAAACTCGGGAGGCTTCATTTCACTCACCGTTCCATTGATAACTATATTCTGGTGGCCGGCTCTTTTGACGAACTGGTTGCCATGCTTGACAAATAATGTAATTTATATAATCTGGCTTATGATTCAAACTACTATTAAGGAACTGTTGCAGCAGGAGGCTCAGGCTGTGTTGAATATACCGGTGACCGACGCATATGAAAAAGCGGTGTCGCTGATTGTGGAGCAAGTGCATGAGAAGGGTGGAAAGCTTGTGACTAGCGGCATGGGAAAGGCCGGTCAGATAGCGATGAATATTGCTACCACTTTCTGTTCTACCGGAATCCCTTCTGTCTTTTTGCATCCCAGTGAAGCTCAGCATGGAGATCTGGGCATTCTGCAGAAGAATGATCTCTTGCTGTTGATTTCTAATTCGGGGAAGACGCGCGAAATTGTGGAGCTGACCGAATTGGCGGCAAAGCTGGATCCGTCATTGCGTAAAATCGTTATTACCGGAAATCCGGAAAGTCCGTTGGCGCACGTTGCGGATATCTGTCTGGCAACGGGACATCCTGATGAGGTTTGTTTGTTGGGCATGACTCCCACCACATCGACCACGGTAATGACCGTAATCGGTGACATTCTGGTGGTAGAAACCATGAGGCGTACTGGATTTACGATCGAGGAGTACAGCAAGCGCCATCACGGCGGTTATCTGGGCGAGCGTTCGCGCGAGCTGAGCAGATAATAAAATATTAGAGGTATATATAGGGAAGGATGTGCCGGGAGGTGCATCATGGACTGTTCTCAGTTCGGGCAGCAGTCTGTGGATGCATTCCTGTCATATCCTTCTTTTTTTGTGCTTCCACTTTGGCTGTTATACAATGAAAAAAGGGTGCCTTGCGTTGCAGGTTTAGCGGATGGGGAAATGAAAGGGCAATGCTTGATGAATATATTTTTGCAACTTGTATATATATTTTAGCTTTTGGCGGTGGATGGTTGTTATGACATTTTGATTGTTATATCTTTATTTTATTGAAAAATGTAAATGATTTGTTTTTCGTTTAAGTCCGAATCTATGGCTTTTTATTGTTTTAAATCACTGGATATAGTGTATATTTTACTATTAAAAATAAGTTTAACCGCGTTTTGTTTGTTGATTCGTTATATATTTCTGCTTTATTTGTAGAAATGGGAATTTGTTTATGAAATGACATATTTTTTGTATTTTCCTTGTTTTTATAAATTTTAGTATATATATTCGCAGCTGATTGAATGTTAATATTTATAGAGTTTATGAGAAGATGTTTAATTTTTTATTTCTATCTGTTGATAGGAATTGGGTGGGCGATGGCTCAGTCCTCAAAAATTTCGGGGATTGTTGTATCTTCGGAAGACAATGAGCCGATAGTAGGTGCCTCAATCATGGTAGAAGGGACCAAGACGGGTACGATTACAGACATTGACGGACGTTTTACCTTGAATGTGGCGGAAGGGGTGAAGTTGCAGATAAGCTACATCGGAATGAAGACTACGGTCGTGAAAGCAAAAAAAAATATGGTAGTCAAGATGGAGTCCGATTCGGAAGTGCTGGGCGAAGTGGTCGTTACAGGTATGCAGCGAATGGACAAGCGTTTGTTTACGGGTGCTTCTTCTAAGATCTCAGGAGAGAATGCTAAACTGGATGGTGTTCCTGAAATCAGCCGTGCGTTGGAGGGACGTGCAGCCGGTGTGTCGGTGCAGAATGTGTCAGGAACATTTGGTACGGCTCCTAAAATCCGTGTGCGTGGTGCTACGTCTATTTATGGTAGTTCCAAACCTTTATGGGTGGTGGATGGTGTGATCATGGAGGATGTTACTGAAGTGGATTCAGATGATCTTTCATCGGGTGATGCCGTTACGCTTATCAGTTCTGCCATTTCAGGTCTGAATGCTGATGATATCGAAAGCTTTCAGATCTTGAAGGACGGTTCAGCCACATCTATTTATGGTGCGCGTGCTATGGCCGGTGTGATTGTTGTTACTACCAAGAAGGGTAAGGCTGGCACGAATAAAATAAGCTATACGGGCGAGTTTACGATGCGCTTGAAACCGAGCTATCGTAACTTTAACATTATGAATTCACAACAGCAGATGGATGTGTACAAGACTATGGAGAGCAATGGATACTTAAATTTCTCGGATGTGTATCGTGCTTCTGATAGTGGTGTGTATGGAAAAATGTATCACTTGATTAACGATTATAATTCTACTTCAGGCTTTGGTTTGGCAAATACACTTCAAGCCAAAAATGCTTATTTGCGAGAGGCGGAATATCGTAATACAGACTGGTTTGATATATTGTTTAATAATAGTGTATCACAAAACCATGCCATTAGTATGACTAGCGGTACGGAGAAAGCATCGTATTATACTTCGCTGAGTGTTATGAACGATCCCGGGTGGACAAAGCAGAGCAAGGTGCAGCGTTATACAGCGAATATCAATGCCACATATAACATTTCCCCTCATCTTATTCTGAATCTGATTGGCAATGCTTCTTATCGTAAGCAGCGTGCTCCTGGTACACTCAGCTCTACACTGGATCCGGTGAGCGGTGAAGTGAGGCGTGACTTTGATATCAATCCGTATTCGTATGCATTGAATACGTCACGTGCGCTTGATCCGAATGAATATTATGTACGTAACTATGCTCCATTTAATATTCTGCATGAACTGGACAATAATTATATGGATTTGGACGTGGTTGATATGAAATATCAGGGCGAATTGAGATGGAAGCCTGTCAGGAAGGTGGAATTGGCTGCTCTTGGTGCTTATAAATTCTCAACGACTACGCAGACACACAAGATTACAGACTATTCAAATCAAGCATGGGCATACCGGGCTATGGATGATGCTACCATGCGTGACGCCAATCCGTGGCTTTATACAGATCCGGATGTAGTGAATTCGTTGCCTGTTTCCGTGTTGCCGGTGGGCGGTTTTTACCAGGAAACCAAGTATACAATGCGAAGCTATGACTTCCGCGCAACAGTAAGTTATAACGACACATATTTTGACAATCATATCTTTAATTTCTTTGGGGGTATGGAGTTGAACGCAACTGACCGTAGTCATACATGGTTTAATGGCGTGGGAATGCAGTATGATATGGGTATGCTTCCAAACTATGATTATCTGTTCTTTAAACAGGGAAAAGAAGAAAACAGCAATTATTATACAGTGACGGATACGCGTACCCGTGATGTAGCTTTCTTTGGAACGGCTACTTATTCTTACAAAGGAAAATATACGTTCAATGGAACTGTCCGTTATGAAGGTTCCAATAAGTTGGGAAAGAGCCGTTCGGCCAGATGGCTTCCAACATGGAACATATCAGCAGCATGGAATATGCACGAAGAAGACTGGTTCGAAAAATTACAGCCGACATTATCCAATCTGACATTGAAGGCTTCTTATTCATTGACTGCAGATCGCGGTCCGGCAGATGTGTCTAATTCGCGCGTGATTATACAGGCTTACAATCCTTACCGTCCGTTTGCCAGTGTGTCTGAATCAGGTTTGCAGATATCTGACTTGGAAAACAGTGAACTGACCTATGAAAAGAAGCATGAACTGAATATTGGCGCAGAAATAGGTTTCTTGAATAACCGTATCAATGTGGCGGCCGATTGGTATAAACGCAATAATTACGACTTGATTGGTATTATTAATACGATGGGCGTAGGAGGGTTCACGAGCAAGTTTGCCAATGTGGCAAGTATGGAGTCACATGGATTTGAGTTTACATTGTCGACACGCAACATTGACACGAAGGATTTCAAATGGAACACAGACCTCATCTTTTCGAAAGCAAAGAATGAGGTGACAGAGCTGGAATCCAATGCACGTGTCATTGATATGATTTCGGGTGTGGGTTTTGCATTGCAAGGTTATCCGGTTCGTTCCTTGTTCTCTTATGATTTCAAGGGACTGAATGAAGTCGGATTGCCGCAGATTGTGGATGAGCAGAATAATGTCGTTTCGAGCGGTGCCACCATTAACTTCCAGGAACGTGATATGAAAGACCACCTGATTTATGAAGGTCCCACCGATCCGACAATTACGGGTAGTTTTGGTAACGTGTTCACTTATAAGAACTGGAAACTGAATGTGTTTATTACTTATTCTTTCGGTAATGTGGTTCGTCTGGATCCGGTATACTCGAATGAATACTCGGATTTGGACGCTACTCCTAAAGAGTTTATCAATCGTTGGACTCTTCCTGGCGACGAGAAGCTGACTACAGTTCCCGTCATTGCTGACAAGCGTATGAATGAACTGGATCCTTACCTGAGCCGTGTATATAACGCTTACAATTATTCGACGGATCGTATTGCCAAAGGTGATTTCATCCGTATGAAAGAAATTTCATTGACCTATGACTTCCCGAAAGACTGGGCGAACAAGATGAAGCTGAGCAATCTGTCGCTGAAGCTTCAGGCAACCAACTTGTTCCTTATTTACGCTGACAAGAAGCTGAACGGGCAGGATCCTGAGTTCTTTAATACAGGAGGTGTGGCTGCTCCAGTACCAAAGCAGTTTACTCTTACTTTAAGATTAGGTATTTAATAAAAACAAGAATTGTATGAAAAAGTATATATTATTAAGTAGTGTTGCGACAGCCCTTTTATGCTTTTCTTCGTGTGAAGATTTTTTGGATACTTTACCAGACAATCGTGCCGAAGTGAATACGGAAGAAAAAATTACCTCACTGTTAGTGTCAGCTTATCCGGGTGCTTATCCTGTGGCAATGTTCGAAATGGCTTCAGACAATACGGCCGATAACGGAAGTTTGTATGATGTCGAAACACAGGCTACTGAGCAGGCTTATCTGTGGCAAGACATTGATGCGGATACCGATCAGGACTGTCCTCAGGGACTTTGGGATGAGTGCTATACTGCGATTGGAGCAGCCAATCAAGCATTGCAGTCAATTGAAGAGTTGGGTAATCCTAAGAGCTTGAATCCGCAGAAAGGCGAAGCTTTGATATGCCGTGCGTATGCGCACTTTATTTTAGTCAATACTTTTTGTCAGGCTTATAACCCGGGAACTGCTGCCGATCAGTTAGGTATTCCTTATATGACTGAGCCGGAAACGACTGTAAGTCCTACATATTCTCGCGGTACATTGGCTGAAACTTATCAGAAAATTGATGCAGACATTCAAGCGGCGTTGCCTTTGATAGACGATAACCTGTATACTGTACCGAAATATCATTTTAACATGAAGGCCGCCTATGCTTTTGCCGCTCGTTTTTATCTGTTCTATGTGCAGGAAGACAGATCTAATTATGAAAAGGTTATTGAATATGCGAATAAGGTTTTAGGCAGTAATATGCAGGAATCATTGCGCAGCTATTCTGAATTGACGGTTTATACTGACCCGGATAATATTGGTGATGCTTATATTGATGCTTCTAATCCAGCTAATTTGCTGATTACTACTGTTTACTCCTCATGGCCTTATATTTATGGTCCATGGAATCTAAATTTGCGTTATGGAATGAACCGAAGCGTGTGTGAAGGTGAAACTTTCTTGGCAAATGCCCCATGGGGAACAAACATCGCTTTCCGCAGGATGATTTATAATCCGGAACAGAAAATCAATTTCCCTAAATACATGATGTATTTTGAGTATACAGATAAAGTAAACGGTATCGGTTATCGTCATGCTGTTATTGTACCTTTCTCTACTAATGAAACGCTGCTGTGCCGTGCAGAAGCTTATGTAATGAAAGCACAGCCGGATTATACCAGTGCTACCGCTGATTTGAACAGCTGGGCATCTTGTATTACAATGTCAGGAACTTCAAATCTCACAGAGTCGCAGATTGAAGATTTTTATAACGGCATTGATTATACTCCGGTTCCGTTGACCTCTGATGGAGCTAGAACAGTGAAGAAGCATTTGAATCCGATCTTTCCTTTTGCAGATGTGAAGCAGGAGAATTTTATCCACTGTATTCTACATGCTCGCCGTATGGAATGTATTCACGATGGCTCACGCTGGCTGGACATCAAGCGATATAATATTGAGATTTCACATAATCGTGAGGGATTGGATCCTGACGTGTTGAAAGCAAACGATTTGCGTAGGGCCATTCAGCTGCCGCAGGATGTAATCAATGCGGGACTGGAAGCTAATCCGAGATAAACACCTTTAAAAAACTTGTGTATTATGAAGATTATAAGAACATTTATCATAGCTGCCCTATTGGGAGTAGGGTTCACTTCGTGCAGTGAGGATGACCTTAATCCGACGAGTATTTTTGATAGTACTACAGAACCTGTACGTAATGAGTTTGACCAGTGGATTTGGAAAAACTATACAGAACCTTACAATATTGAGTTGAAATACCGTTTCGATGACAAAGAGTCGGATATGGATTACAATGTTATTCCGGCAGATTATAACAAGTCTATCGCACTAGCCAAATTGGTGAAATATCTTTGGATGGAGGTTTATGAGAAATTGGCGGGGAAAGAGTTTCTATGTACTTATTGTCCTAAGATTTTTCATTTTGTAGGTTCGCCCGAATACGAAAAGTCGGGAGGCTCTATGGTGCTTGGTACAGCCGAAGGTGGTTTGAAAATTACGCTGTTTAATGTGAACGCATTGAATGTAAGCAGCTTGGATCCGGAAATACTGAATGAATGGTATTTCAAGACAATGCATCATGAGTTTTCCCATATCCTGCATCAGACTAAAAACTATTCCACTGATTTTAATGATATCACAGCAGGAAAATATTATGGAGCAGGTTGGGTGAATATTAACGATGCAACAGCTCGTCGGGACGGATTTGTAACCGCCTATGCGTCAAGTGCAGTTGATGAAGATTTTGTGGAAACAATCGCCAATTACATCGTAAAGTCAGATGCAGAATGGCAGCAGATATTGAACGAGGCCGTTTCTGTAGATGAAACTGGAAATCCTGACTACAGCGGGCGTGATGCAATCCTTCGAAAATTGGAGATGGTGACGCAATATCTTGCGGATTCGTGGGGGTTGGATATTCAGGCTCTTCACGAAGAGGTACAGGAACGTGAGACTCATATTGACGAATTGGATTTAGTAACATTAAACTAATAAGAATGTAATATGAAACGACTTTTATATATACTGATGGTAGTTTGTGTGTGTTGTCTGACAGCCTGTACACCGGAAGAAGATGAAATCTTTGGCCAGACTTCAGCACAAAGAATCAATGAAAAGATGAGTGAGGAACTGGCGGTGTTAACTGCTGCTCCTAATGGTTGGCTTATGGAGTATTATCCTTCGAGTGCACAGAGCTATGGAGGGTATAATGTACTGGTGAAGTTTACAGAAGACGGCAATGCGACGGTGGCAGCAGATATTATCAATTCTCCTGCGGCCACTTCAACCAGCACTTTCCGCTTGAAGGAGCAAGCCGGTCCGACGCTGACGTTCGATACGCTGAACGAAATTTTCCATATCTTTTCAGATCCAAACAACAGCCTTGGAATCGGGAATGTAGGGCTCGGTATGGAAGGCGACTATGAGTTCACCATAATGTCGGCCACTGCGGAAGAAGTAGTGTTGAGAGGCAAGAAAACGGAAAATACGATTGTGATGACTCCTATGCCGGAGGATGTTTCATGGGAAAGCTATCTGACACAGATACAGCAGATAGAGGCTGCAAGCAACCAGTATTCATTGTATAAAATAACATTGGACGGAGTGGAGTATTCAATAGCGCGTACCTATCGTACGCTTTCTGTCAGCCACATGGAAGAAGATGAAACTGTTACCGAAACATTCTCATATATCCAGACCCCCGACTCATGGAAGTTTTATTCTCCGCTGACTTTGGGCGACAAGACATTCGACGAACTGGTTTATGATGAGTCAACAGGGTGTTACGGAGCGTCTGACGGTGCCTTCGTGATGGAAAATGTGGTTCCTCCGTTGAATCAGGCGTTTGTTAATGGATTATGGTTTGTTGCCTACAGCCAGTTGGGAAGCTATGCGCAACTGTATTTTGATCAGGTGAAGGATCTGTATGCTACAGATCCAAATCTGACTGGGGAACAGCTTTATTTCTTTGCCATGGGTACTGAGGGCGGCCACTTCGGTGCTTATTTCGGAAGTTTGGCCTCAGGAGGTTATTATGCAGGCCAATTGTACTATAACTATTCACTTGAAGGCGATGATGTGATTGCGATGCAGTTTGCAGTGGATGGAGATAACAATGGAATTTTCTATCATAATGTAGGATTTGCTTATCTGCTGATGCCTTTCGGCTATTCATCTCCTGTCACGTTTAAGGTAACGGCTGATAATGCTGGTTCTCCGACAACTATTACGTTGACTGATCAGAATAATCCGTACAACGTGATTACTTTGACACAAGAACCTGTATATTTCCCGTTTGACAATTAACAAGTTGCAACAACTAACAATAAAAATAACCTCTCTTAAAAGTTTGACATAAAACTTTGGGCGCAGTCGGTCTTGTGAAAAATCGGCTGCGTTTTTTGTGTGCTTTGGGAAAGACAGGAGGATAAGCCGGATAACTGATGAAGTTGCCGGCACAGATTTTATGTTCCAGCTACTTGGACTGTAGAGTCTGTGCTGGTATTTCTGAAGAATGAGAGTGTAAGAGGAGGGATGCGTTTCATATTCATAACTTTTTCTTGTCAGAAATGAAGAAATGATTACATTTGCAACATCATTTGATTGTGCTTAAAATTTAGTTTGAAAGATGGGAAATTTACTTGTTTTTGGTCTCGGGCTGACCGAAATACTGGTCATTGTGCTTATAATACTTCTTCTGTTCGGTGGACGGAAGATCCCTGAACTGATGCGCGGCATAGGAAAAGGCATAAAAGGCTTCAGGGATGAAATACAGGAGGGAGAAAAGCATACGGACAAGCATACGAAGGACGAATAAGATGGAGGAGCAAACAGAAATGACTTTTTGGGACCATCTGGAGGCTCTTCGGTGGATGATTCTTCGCTGCCTGATCGCTTTGGCTATTTTTCTGGCGGCCGGTTTCTTTTTTATGCCTTATCTTTTCGAGCACGTGGTGATGGCTCCCTGCCGGGATGATTTCTTTTTATACAGGGCGATTGCCGGTCTGGCTTCGCATACGTCTGTGGTTCCGGAATTTCTGAATAAGCCGTTTCATGTTGAGGTGATCAATATCAAGCTGTCGTCACAGTTGTTCATGCACTTTACCCTTTCGTTCTGGCTGGCATTCCTTTGCACCTTTCCATATCTGGTTTACGAGGTGTGGAAGTTCATTTGTCCGGCACTCTACAGCAACGAGAAACGAGGTATCCGTGCGGCATTCCTTTTCGGGACTGTCATGTTCTTCATCGGCTGTGCAGTGGGATATGCCATCGTTTTTCCGATGACTCTGCGCTTTCTCTATACTTATCAGTTAAGCCCTGACATATCCAATCAGCTGGCTCTTGATTCATACATGGACAACTTTCTGATGCTGATTTTCATGATGGGGATCGTATTTGAACTTCCGCTCGTGTCGATGCTGCTTTCGCGTTTGGGGATTCTTTACCGCTCTTTTTTTTCGAAATACCGCCGTCATGCGATTGTTGCCATTATGATACTGTCTGCCGTCATCACTCCTTCTACCGATCCGTTTACGCTGATGGTGGTATTTGTGCCGATTTATATTCTGTGGGAGTTGAGCGCATTCCTGGTGCGGGCGAAAAAGAAGTAAGCATACATCCGTGGATGCTATTCCAGCACCACGCTTCTCACATTTACATCTGTGTCGTGTAGAAATACGGATGCCGATTCGCGGAATTTCTCTACTGACTCGGTTGTAAGGAACTCGCAACGGCCGTTGTGCGAGCAACGGGCATTCATGTCTGCGTGACGGTGCAGGTAGTCTTTCAGGCTCTCGGCAACCAGTTCCCCTTGCGATATCAGCCGGATATGCGCTGGCGTATACTGCCGGATCTTATCTTTCAGCAGCGGATAGTGCGTGCATCCCAAGATAATTGTGTCTATCTGCGGGTCCTCGTTCAGAAGCATCTCAATATACTTGCGCACGAAGAAATCCGCCCCTTCCGAACTGTATTCGTTATTCTCCACCAGCGGTACCCACATGGGACATGGAACACCTGTCACATGTATGTCGGGAAATATCTTCTTTATCTCCAGCGGATATGATTCGGACTTTACGGTGCCGGCGGTTGCCAGAAGGCCTACATGACGGGTGTTTGTGACATTCCCTATATATTCTGCTGTCGGACGTATGACTCCCAGTACCCTTCTTGTAGGGTCCAGATGAGGCAGGTCGTTTTGCTGGATGCTTCGAAGTGCTTTGGCTGAGGCTGTGTTGCAGGCAAGTATTACCAGCGGGCATCCCAGTTCGAAGAGTTTCTTCACCGCTTCGAGTGTGAATTCGTATACAATCTCATACGAGCGTGTCCCGTAGGGAGTGCGTGCATTGTCGCCCAGATACAAATAGTCATATTGGGGAAGAAGTTCGCGGAATTTTCCGAGTATGGTAAGTCCTCCATAGCCGGAGTCGAATACGCCGATGGGGCCGGTCTTCTGAGCAGATAGGGGAAACATGGGCAGTGTATCTGAGGTGTAATGGATAAAAAGAATGTCATTTCGAGGGGTAAGACTCGAAATGACATTTATGCTGTATTACAAATCCGTCTTTAGTTTGCCGGAGCTGTTGTCGTAGCAGCGGCCGGTGTAGCCGGTGTATACGGAACGGCTGTCAGGCTGATGCCCAATTTAGTCTTGATATCGTTTGTAATGTCTTTTACTTCCGTTTCGTTGATATAAGGAATATCTGTGCGGTTCAGGTCGAACACCAGCGTGTATGCTCCTGACTTTCCGACTTCCTTTACGGCATCTTCCAGCTTCTTGTAGATCGGGTCCATCATGTCAGTGTATGCTTTCTGCAGCTGCTGCTGAGCATCCTGCTGGAACTGCATGCCTTTTTCGCTCAGTTCCTGCAACTCTTTCTGGCGGCGTTCCTGAATATTCTGAGGCAGGTTCTTCTGTTCTTCCTGATATTCGGCATACTTTTTATTGAATTCGTCTGAGGTTCTTTTGATTTCATCTTCATACGTTTTCTGCATAGCCTGGATGTCAGTTTGCGCTTTTGCAAACTCCGGCATGACAGAAATTACATCCATCGATTTATAGCACGCAAATTTCTGTGCAAATACGCTCATCGGTGCGACAAGCAAAAGTAAAAAAGCAATTCTCTTCAACATAATTCTAAGTTTTCTATTTTGTTATTTAATTAATTGCATGTAGCAAAGTACCGCCTGCAAATTTATAAAATTAATTTGAATATCCTAATCTGGCCAGCACTTCATTGCTGATGTCAATGCGCGGCGAAGCGAAAATCATGCTTTGAGCTGATGCACGGTCAATCACAGCGTCATAGCCTTTTTCCGTAGCTATGGCTTTTATGGCATTGTATACGTTGTCCTGCAACGGGCCAAGGAGCTCTTTCTGCTTTTTCATCATTTCTCCCTGCGGGCCGAAATATTGCTGGCGCAGTTCGGCGGCTTCCTTTTCTTTGGCCACTATCGCTTCTTCTTTTGCCGTGCGCTGTGCAGCGGTCAGCTTGTCGGCCGTATTCTGATATTCCTCATAAAGCTTTTTCGCTTCATCAGCTTTGGCGTCAATCTGCTTCTGCCATTCTTTTGACAAGGCTTCCATCTGCTGGTTAGCCTGGCTGAACGCAGGGATCTGTCTGGAGATAAACTCCATGTCTACCAGTGCGAATTTTTGTGCCATTGCCGTTGCCATGCAGGCAATCAGGAGCAAGGCTGAAAAGATACATCGTTTCATTATCATATCATTTTAGAATTCTTGTCCGATGATGAAGTGGAACTGGCTTCCGCTATACTGCATCGAACCGTTGATTTTGTCGAAACCGTATGCCCAGTCAATACCCATCATACCGATCATCGGGAGGAAGATGCGGACACCGAATCCGGCCGAACGTTTGAGCTTGAACGGGTTGAAGTCGGTTACGTTGTTCCATGCGTTACCTGCTTCTACAAATCCCAGAGCATAGATGCTGGTGGAATTTTCGAGCATAAGCGGGTAGCGGAGTTCTGCTCCCAGGCGGATGTAGGCATATCCCTCATCGCCGTAGGGTGTGAGCGCGCCGTTTTCATAACCTCTCAGGGCTATCGTTTCGGATGCATAGTTGTAGCTGTAGCCCGTCATACCGTCACCTCCCACATAGAACGTTTCAAACGGAGAGCGTTTGTACTTGTTGAAGTGTCCCAAAAGTCCGAATTCCGTGCGGGTCATGATGACCGGGCATTTCTGGATATCCATCAGCGCAGTATACGTTTTGGCTTTGAATTTCCATTTGTGGTATTCAATCCATTTGAACATGCTGGCTGCCTCTTCGTAGTTATCTCTTCCGTAAGTCGAATAGTCTTTCTTGCTGAAGAGCGAATACGGCGGCGTAATCTGCAGCGAAGCCGAGAACTCGGAACCGCGGCGCGGGAAGATCGGGTTGTCTGTAGAGTTGCGCGCCAGTGTCAGGTTCAGGCTCAGGTTGTTGCAGTTGCCTGTGTTCATATAGTCGCCGTTGTTCAGGCGGATATAGAGATAGCTCCAGTCTTTCAGCATAAAGCGTTGATAAGAAAGTTCTGCCGACAGGGTGAAGTAGTCGTCTGGCCAGCGCAGACGTTTTCCCCAGCCAACCGAAATGCCGAACATCTTAATCGACTTGTCGGGGTCGTAATACGATTCGTAGTTGTCGTAATAGTTTCCGTAGCCTCCGTAGTAGCCGTATCCGCTCAGCATATTATAGTAGTTGTTCATGTATGCAGAGTTGTAATACTGGCTGCTTACGTCAGTCTGGATTGAATAGAAGGCAGAAACGGAGAACGAGTTCGGCCGTTTTCCTCCGAACCAGGGGTCGAAGAACGAAACGCTGTACGACTGGTAGTAGCGTCCGTTGGTCTGTCCACTGATGGTCAGTGTCTGTCCGTCGCCTTGCGGAAGAATGCCTCTGAAGTTGTTGTTCTTTCTGAACAGGTTGGCGAACGAGAAGTTGGTGAACTTCAGGCTCAGCTTGCCGATGACACCGGTCTGTCCCCATCCGGCAGAGAATTCTACCTGGTCGTTCGCTTTCGATTCCAGTCCCCAGTTGATGTCTACCGTTCCGTCCTGATAGTTCGGCTGCACGTCGGGCTGGATATTTTCAGGGTTGAAGTGTCCCATCTGCGCGATTTCGCGGTAGGAACGTTCCAGCGCTTCTTTGCTGAACAGGTCTCCCGGACGGGTACGCAGTTCACGGCGGACGATGTTTTCATACAGCCGGTCGTTTCCGTTGATTCTCACGTGACTGATGCTTGCCTGCGGTCCTTCGGTTATACGCATTTCCAGATCGATGGAGTCGCCGTCAATATTCACTTCCACCGGGTCGAGGTGATAGAACACATAACCGCGGTTATAGTAGTTGTTTCCGATGGCGTCTTCATCATTTGAAATACGGTCGTTGAGCAGCTTCTGGTTGTATACGTCGCCGCTCTTCATGCGCAGCTGCTCGTTCAGCAAGTCTGACGGATAGACCTTATTTCCTACCCATGTGATGTTGCGGAGGTAGTATTTCTGTCCTTCATAAATCTTCATGTATACGTCAACGGTCTTTTCATCGTATTGCGAAACGCTGTCTTCCATGATTTGCGCATCACGGTATCCCAGCTCATTGTATTTTTCAATGATCTTCTGTTTGTCTTCTTCATAACGCTCCTCGATGAACTTCTTCGGGCGGAACAAGTTGATGAGCTTTCCTTTTTCGTTGGTTTTCTTCATGGTGCGCTTCAGTTTCTTGTCAGTAAGCACCATGTTGCCGTCGATGGTAATCTTGTGTACCTTCACTTTGGCTTTCTTGTCGATGTTCACGTCAACGTAAACCTGTTCTGCGTTTTCCGGGTCTTCGCGCTCCACGATGTTGACTTCCGCATTCTTGAATCCCTTTTCGTCGAAGTGTTTCTTGATGAGGATTTTTGCACGGTCCACCAGATTCGGCGTAATCTGCGTTCCCTTTGCCATGCCCAGCTTCGCCATCAGATCTTCCCGTTCGCTCTTCTTCACCCCATGAATTACGATGTCGGTGATGCGCGGACGCTGTTTCAGCTGGATTGACAGATAAATTTTGTTGTCTTCTATTTTGTCTGCCAGAATCTTCACGTCAGAAAAGAGTCCGTGGCGCCAGTATCTTTTTACGGCTGATGTGATATCATCTCCCGGCACAGTGATGGTTTGTCCGACAGCCAGTCCGGAAATGCCTATCAGCACATAATCTTCATAGTTCTTGACTCCGCTGACCTTGATGTCGGCAATTTCGTATTTCTTTGGAGTTCCGTTGTAGAGGATTACCGGTTTCTGTCCGACTTCCGTAGAATCATTATCTTGCGCAAATCCTTTTGCCGTGAACGAGGAGATGCAGGTAAAAATCAATAAGATGAATAAAAGACGGTATCGCATTGTTTTGTTTTATATTTGTTCACTGATTTTGCCGAATCGGCGTTCTCTTTTCTGATAGTCACAGATTGCTTTATATAATTCTTCTTTGCCGAAGTCTGGCCAGAATGTGTTGCAGAAGTACAGCTCTGAGTAGGCGCATTGCCATAGCAGGTAGTTGCTGAGCCTGATTTCTCCTCCCGTGCGTATCAGCAGGTCGGGATCCGGCATATAGCTGGTGCTCAGATGTGCGTCGATGGTTTTGTCTGAGATGTCTTCAGGTTTCATTTTTCCTTCCTGCACCTCTTTGGCTATCTGTCGGGCAGCTTCTGTCAGCTCCCATTTGGACGAATAGCTCAGAGCCAGCGTGAGGCACATGCCCGTGTTTCTTCCTGTGCGTTCTATACATTGCTCCAGCCTTGTGCGCACATTCTGGGGGAGCTTTTCTTTTTCTCCGATGATGCGGAAGCTTACGTTGTTTTTCATGAACGTTTCTTCTTCTATCGAGTCCATGAGCAGGCTCATCAGCGCCGCCACTTCATCGACCGGGCGGTTCCAGTTCTCAGTCGAGAAAGTATAGAGCGTAAGGTATTTCACTCCCAGCCGCGCAGCTTCTTCGGTGATGACATGCACAGTTTCTGCTCCGGCCTGGTGGCCGACGGTGCGTGCCTCTCCGCGTGCTTTTGCCCAGCGTCCGTTGCCGTCCATGATGATGGCTATGTGCGTTGGGATGCGGTTCATGTCTAGTTGATCCTTATATGACATTGTTCATTCAGTTTTCATTTGCGTTCAGTTACCATTTGGGAGCGAATCCTAAGCGGTTGATCCGTCCGCGGCTCATGTTTCCATTGCCCCAGACAATCCAGATGAAGTTGTCGGAGTCTGCGGTCGCCGAGTAGCTTCCGTAGTCATAATATCCTTTGAATGTTTCAGGAAAATACATGCATTCTGTTGTCTTCCACCACGTAAGTCCGTTGTCGGTTGAATTATAGAAGAAGTCGAAAGCCGTATGTGAACTGTTTGCTCCTCCAAATGCATATAGTTTGCCGTCATAGTGTATCATAGAGATATTTTCCAGATTGGGCATTGCCTGATTCTGCTTTATTTCAGTCCATGCGCTTTCGCTTGACAGGCGTTGGAACACAAGTGCAGAATCTGTTTCAACCTTGCTGTTTACGAGAATGGTTGTGCGTGTGATTCCGTCGTTGTATGAGAGCGGTTCGGAATAAGATGAAATCCGGCCTTCCGCATTTCCGAATATTGCAGTTGCGGGGCTGTCGCTTATCCATTCCATGCTGCTGTTGAAGTATCCCACTTCGCCGTCCTTAACCGCGTAGAATCTTTCCAGTTTGTCGTCAGGGGCAACCAGAAGCGTAAGGCCTGTGATGCCTGCTTCCTCTGCAAACTGATTGGTCGCCGGGTCAAGGCTGTATAAGTTGTATGAGTCATTTCCGCTTAAGAAGTAGATCTTCCCGTTCCATACTTTTGCCGATTCGGTTATTATATCGGCAGGAACGGAAGAAGTAAGTTCGGTCCATTGGCTTGGGTTTCCGCTGCTTGTTGTTGTATACCAGACGGATGTACTTCCGTTGCTTTCTCCGAAGACATAGATGTTTTTGTCTACGGACAGGGCGGTTTGCTTGTCCAGACTGACATGTTCGCTGAACGACAGGTCAGTAAAGTCTTTCCATGCGATGGTATCCGGTTCCATCTGATGCACGTTGAGCTTGACAGTGTAAGGTCTTCCCATCGAACCACTGTACATATATACTTTAAACTGCAGAGGCTCGGTAAAGTCGATTGAGTCGGTCGAAGACCAGATCGTATCATTGGAAGAACCTTTCGGGCGGTATACCAGAACTCCCGTTCCGCTATCGTAAGTGATGCTTGTCACTACCTTATCTATATATGTTCCAACGGGAAAAGAATCTTTATTCTCGATAGTGCGGTTTATTTGGTCGATTGTAAACGGATATTCGGAACAGTTGATCGTGTCTATATATGCACTGTCCTCTCCGTTGCTGTCTTTACCCATCCGGTCAATATGGAGCGTACCCACAGAAAATCCTGTGATGCTGCTTTCCGGGTCGTACAAGATTTGTTGCTCCTCGCTGTCAAGACATGAAGTCACTAAGGGAGTTGCCGCAATGAATGCCGCAATCAATGGCAAGAGTCTTATTTTCATTTGCAAATGAGTTCTAATTATTTACAAGTTGCAAAAGTAGAAAGTTTTTTCTCTGATTGGTACTTTTAAGGCAAGTTTTATATAAAATTATATTGTAGAAGATGGTTTCATGAGGTATTGCGAAACTTTTTTTCATTCGTTTTCTGTGTTTATGATAAAATCAAGATGCGTTTGTTCTTCAAGTGTTCGTTTCCTTTGCTTGGACAGACTTTATATTTCCTTTATCTTTGTAGAGATTTGCATCAGACGATTAATCTTTAACAATAACTTTTATGAAACGGATTTTTTATGTGTTTTTGTTTCTGCTGGCAGGTGTCTGCACTTATGCCCAGCAGGCCAAGTATGTGTTCTTCTTTATCGGAGATGGAATGGGGGTGAATCAGGTGAATACGACCGAAATGTATCTGGCGGCAGGTCAGGGGCGTATCGGAGTTGAGAAGCTGATGTTTGGAAGCTTCCCCGTTGCAGGTATCGCCACATCCTTTTCGGCCTCGAACCCCATAACGGATTCCGCAGCCGGAGGCACCGCTCTGGCCACAGGCTCGAAAACTTATAACGGAGCGATCGGCGTGGATGCCGGCAAGCGTTCGCTCCGGAGCATTGCCACGCGCGCGAAGGCGAGCGGAAAGAAGGTGGCCGTTCTGACTACGGTGGGAATCAACCACGCCACTCCGGCGGCTTTCTACGGGCATCAGCCCGACCGCGGCATGTATGATGAGCTTGCGAAAGAGCTGCCGGCCAGCAATTTCGACTTTTTTGCGGGAGCCGGAATCTTGAGGTCAGGCGATAAGGCTGTTTCGCTGGAGCCTGTCATTGAGGAGGGCGGATATGCCATTGCGCACGGTATGGATGAATATGCGGCAAAATCGGTTCAGTCGGATAAAATCCTTCTTTTGCAGGAATCCGGAGATGATGTGAACAGCCTGCCTTATGCGATAGACCGGAAGAATGGGGATATGACGCTGGCGCAGATGACTGAGGCTGCCGTCGGCTTTCTGATGAAGGAGAAGAACAAAGGCTTTTTCCTGATGGCGGAAGGCGGAAAGATCGACTGGGCATGCCATAATAATGATTTGGCTACGGTTGTAAAGGAAGTGATTGACTTTGACAATGCCGTGAAAGTGGCATATGAGTTCTATAAGAAACATCCGAAAGAAACATTGATCGTGATTTCTGCCGACCATGAAACCGGCGGACTGGGAATGGGCATAAGCGGATATACTCTGAATTTGAAGGCGCTTGAAAATCAAAAGGTATCTCAAGAAGAACTTTCGCGGCGCATTACGGATCTCCGCCGAAACAAGGATGTCAGTTGGGAGCAGGTGAAGGCGCTCCTTTCTGAAACGATGGGATTCTGGACGGAACTGCCGCTGAATTGGTCGCAGGAGCGTGCATTGCGTGATGAATACGAAAAGTCGTTTGTGCAGCATAAGGTAGAATTTACCAAAACGTTGTATGCCCGCTCTGAGTCTTTGGCAGCTGTTGCCCGTAAAGTGATGAGCCAGATTGCCAGATTGGGCTGGACCACGGGAAGCCATACGGCCGAATACGTACCCGTTTATGCTGTAGGGGCAGGCTCGGAGAAGTTTATGGGCAAGATGGACAATACGGACATTCCGAAGCGCATCGCTGAAGCCGGCGGGTATAAATAAGGAGATTCGGATTTTCCCGATGTGAAAACCGTTGTTCTGTGTGCGGGAGGCAAAGCCGGATTTCCGTATAGAAAAGTTGGTCTTCAGGTTAAAGACATGCAGCTTTAGCCTCGAGATGTACTTCTTCAGTCTGGAGATTTATATCTCCAGCTTAGAGATGCAGATTTCTCCGAGAATGGCCGCTTTTTTCCATGAGTCGGGCAAAGAAGCTTTCTGATAGGGAGAGCAGACCGTTCCCCGTTTATATCGGATGTGCGGTGTTGAACGTTTGAATGCCGGCATAACCGAAAAGCGCAAATCCGCTGAAGAATAGATTGTCAGCGGGCTTGCGCCTTTTGTTTGTTTTCGGTTTGGGGCTTGTCAGACGCTTGCCTTTACTTGCGTATGAGGTATCTGATTACGGCATAGCCGCCGGCAATTTGCAGCAGCATCCCCGGTATGCCGATTCGGAAGTCCTGAACGGCATCATAGAAATTGCCAGTCATGGCCCATTCGCCTAATGTTCCCAGAATTTGATAAGTGAGTACGACTGCAAGCAGAAGGGGCAGGGTGATTTTCCGGAAGCGGCGGGCGGCATATCCTGCAGCAATAGCCAGGATCACTGATTTCAGCAGAATGGCTGGAAGTACGGCAGGCATAGGCATGCCGAACAGCCATGAATTGAGCAGCGGTGACGCAACGGCAGTCAGCAGTCCGGCTTTCCATCCGTATTTGTAGGCTCCAACGAGGGTGAAGAAATAAATGGGCAGCCATGTTGTTCCTCCCTGAGGTATCAGGTGGAAGAGTTGTGGAAGAACAAGGTTGCCTGCAATGAACAGCAATGCTGTCAGGTAAGTTTTTACATTGTTGTAAGGCAATGAATAAAGTTTTACAGTTGTTTCCATAATAACAGTGTTTTATTGGAGGTTAGAAAAATAATTGTCAGTTCCTGGAGTTCCGGTACTCGTTGGGTGACATCCCCGTAATCTGCTTGAAGATGTAGCAGAACCGGCTGACGTTGGGGAATCCCAGCAGTTTCGCTACCGAAGCAGGGGTGTTTTCAGACTTGGCCAGCATCTGTCGGGCAGCTTCCAGCCGTTTGAACTGTAGATATTCGTCCAATGTCTTTCCTGTCACGAATTTCAGAAGGTCGTTGAAATAGGCGGCAGAGAGATTCAGTGGAGTCGCGCAGTATTCCGGCGTGGGGAACTTTCCTTCCTGCATCTGCCCCGAAGCGATATAGTTGTCGATGAAGCTGTTGAACTTCTTTATAATGGCCTTGTTCTTTTCCTCTCTGGTGATGAACTGCCGTTCGTAAAAGCGCGAGCAATAGTCGAGCAGCAGTTCGATCAGGCGTGATATCAGCGTGCTGCTGTGCGAGTCGATGTCGTGGTGAAGTTCTTGCCCGATGGCATCGAAGCAGCGTGCAACGGTCGATTTTTCGCGCTGTGAAAGATGAAGAGCCTCTTCCTTGCGGTAGAAGAAGAACGTATAGTTGTCAATGTGGTTGTTTAATGTGGTCCGGAACAGCAGGTCGGGGTGGAATGCCAGCAGCAGTCCCTTGTCCGGCAATGTGTTTTCGGTGTTCATCCGAAACACTTCGCCGGGCGTGAGGAACACCATTGTGGCATTCGAGAAGTCATAATCCCTGCGTCCGCAGCAGTTGCAGTTGTCCGTGCAGTCCTCGATCAGCAGAATGGCGTAAAACTCGAACTTTACGAAATTCTCTTCAAAATCGGGATTCTCCAGGTTGATGAGGCTTGCCTGCGGATGCAAGGTCTTGCTTCCGAGGCAGCGGTTGCATTCGCACACGTCTTTTATGTCTAAAATATCATTCACAGTTTTCATCTCAAACAGATAAAACCCTATCGTTATTTTGCAGTTACAAAAATAAGGGGATATTTTGGAATATGCATTACCAGAATTACTGATTAAACAACCTTGCTTACAGAGTTTCTCGTTTTTTCACGCAAGGAATCGGGATTTTCTGTAAATGGGGTTGTTTTTTCAGTAATTTATGTACGCTCCGCCTGGTTCAAATGCCTTATTTTTGCAATGTTCCAGAATGGAAAGCGGACTCACGCAAATGGTCCGCCAGATTCTTCATAGCTCTGACGGAGAGATGTGCCAGACTTCATCGGTATGATGATGCAGGTGATGGTTTGGCACGCTCTCTTTTATTATTCATTGATTTAATTTGATTTGATTTTATGGGTTTGCAAAAACGTTCTGTTGTTGTGTTTGCTTTTGCATGTATCGTTTTTCCGGGAATGGCGTTGGCGGAAGAACCGGTTGATTCGCTTTCTTTTCAGAAGGTGCTTCCTTTGGATGAGGTAGTTGTCACCGGCACGCGGAATGAAACAGATGTTCGGCATCTGCCTATGACGGTTTCTGTTGTCGGGCAAAACCAGCTCGCCCGCCGTTACCAGCCTTCTGTCCTGCCGGCTCTGGCTGAGCAGGTTCCCGGGCTGTTCGTTACCAGCCGTGGGGTGATGGGCTATGGCGTGTCGACCGGAGCCGCCGGCGGACTCAGCTTGCGGGGAATGTCGGGAAGCGCGCAGATGCTGGTGCTGATTGACGGGCATCCGCAGTATATGGGGCTGTTCGGCCATCCCATTTCCGATTCGTATCAGACCATGCTGGCAGATAGGGTGGAGGTGCTGCGCGGTCCGGCTTCTGTGCTTTATGGCTCGAATGCGATGGGAGGAGTCGTTAATATCGTGACAAAGAAGAAACGCGAGGATGGAACAGATACACATATTAATATAGGTGCCGGTTCGTATGGAACATTGCAGACGGAGGCTGTAAACCGGGTGAAGAAAGGACGGTTCAGCAGTGTGGTTTCCGCTTCGTATAACCGTACTGACGGACATCGGGCTGATATGGGATTTGAACAATACGGCGGCTATGCCAAACTGGGATATGATTTCACAGGCAACTGGAAGCTGTGGGGAGATGTAAACGTAACCCATTTCAACGCTTCAAATCCGGGAGAAATAACTTCTCCGCTGATTGACAACGATTCGCATATTACGCGGGGTATGGCTTCTGCCATGCTGGAAAACCATTACGGGCGTACTTCCGGAGCGTTGAGCTTTTTCTATAATTGGGGTCGTCACAAGATAGACGACGGTTATCACCCGGGCGAACAGCCGCAGGAATCATTGTTCCATTCAAAGGATCTGATGATGGGAGTGTCATGGTATCAGAGTGCAGAATTGTATGAGGGAAACCGCTTGACCGTGGGGTTTGACTATCAGCATTTCGGAGGCGAGTCGTGGAATGAGGTGATTGCCGACGGAAGCCGGGTGCCGGGGGTGGACAAGAAGCAGGATGAATTTGCAGGCTATGTGGATTTCCGTCAGGATATCGGCGCGTGGCTGTCGTTGAATGCAGGAGTACGTGTTGACCATCATTCGCATGTGGGTACGGAATGGGTTCCGCAAGGCGGCCTTGCCTTTCATCTCCCGAGGCATGCAGAGCTGAAAGCGATGGTGAGCAAAGGCTTCCGCAATCCGACTATCCGCGAAATGTATATGTTCCCTCCGCAGAATCCGGATCTGATGCCTGAACGGATGATGAACTATGAACTTTCATTCACTCACCAGTTGCTGGACGGTGATTTGAGGTACGGTGCCAACTTGTATTATATCAACGGAGATAATCTGATCATGACAACCCGTGTGGATGGCAGGCCGATGAATGTGAACAGCGGGGAGATAGAAAACTGGGGACTGGAAGGCAATGTGTCTTACCGCATCAGTCCGTGGTGGAATGTGAATGCCAATTACAGTTGGGTGCATATGGAAAATCCTGTAATTTCGGCACCCGAGCATAAGCTGTATGCAGGAGCGGATTTCCGCAAAGGACGTTGGGGTGTTTCGACAGGGGTGCAGTATATCAGGGGACTTTATACTTCCATTTCTCCGGAGGTTACAGAAGATTTCGTGCTGTGGAATGTTCGTGCCGACTATAGCCTTTGCCGTTGGGCCTCACTGTATGTGCGCGGCGAGAATCTGCTGGCGCAGCGTTATGAAATCATGCTGGGCTATCCGATGCCGAAAGCTACGTTCCTGGGTGGAATAAGCATCAGACTTTAATCGTGAATCTGAAGAAATACTAAATATCCATTTGTTGAATGAATTAATTATGTCGTTTATGAAAAAGTTATTCAGAATGTTTTTGTGCGGGGCCTTCGTTTGTATGGCCGTGTCGGGCAGCGCATGTGCCCAGTCGGCAGAAGCTGGGACTCGGAAAACGGAAAGCGGTCTTCCGAAAGTGTATATGTATAAGGATATAAACGCTGAGAATCTGGTAAAGATCTATAAGGCGCTTGGGCGTGAGGCTAAGGGAAAGGTTGCCGTGAAGGTCAGTACCGGAGAACCGGGCGGGCACAATTTTCTGCAGCCGTCATTGATCAAGGATCTTGTGAAGCTGGTGAACGGGACAATTGTAGAATGCAATACGGCTTATGGAGGCGGACGCGCAGATACGGAAAGCCATCTGAAGGCAGCTAAGGATCACGGGTTTACGGCAATCGCTCCGGTCGTAATCATGGATGCCGGAGGGGAGGTGGCTATTCCTGTGAATGGAGGCCGGCATTTGAAGGAAGACTTTGTAGGAAAGGATTATCTGAATTATGATTTTACGGTGATCTTGTCCCATTTTAAAGGGCATGCCATGGGAGGTTTCGGCGGAGCTATCAAGAATATGTCGATAGGCATTGCTTCCTCGAAAGGAAAAGCCTGGATTCATTCCGCCGGAAAGAGCAAGAATCCGGCCGAAGTGTGGAGCAACCTTCCGGCGCAGGATGATTTTCTGGAATCGATGGCCGAGGCTGCAAAAGCCGTAGCTGACCATTGTGGCGAGAATATCCTTTATATCAGTGTCGCAAACAATCTGTCGGTAGACTGCGATTGTGATGCTTCGCCGGAAGATCCGAAAATGGGAGATATCGGCATTTTGGCTTCACTTGATCCGGTTGCTCTCGACCGTGCCTGCACTGATCTTGTCCGAGCTTCGGATGATCATGGAAAAATTCACCTGATTGAGCGCATTGATTCACGCCATGGCATGCATACGCTGGAGTATGCGGAGCAGTTGGGTATGGGCAGCCAGAAATATGAATTGGTAAAGCTTGACTGATGAGAATGAGGCTCTGACATCCGCTGGGAGCCGTGAATGTCAAAAAATACAGGAGGTTGTTTAAAAACCGAAATCCGTTTTGTCTGTAGAACAAAGCGGATTTTTTGTTGTTCTAAATGCAATGTCGGCGCAGATGCGCGAATTTGGCCGGCAGCTTTGAAATAATGGGGTTTATAACTAGACTGACTAAAAACAAATGGAGAAAAAAAGTTTTTTGAGTGCTTTTATTTGCAGTTTATTTTTGGTGGCCTGTGAGCAAACCGATTGGAGGGATTCTTCAAGAACAGAGCAGGAAGGTTTTGTCTTCCGTCTGCAAACTGCCAGTTATGACAATGCGTGTGTGGAAGAAAAAAGCCGTTCCTTATCTGTACAGAAGACTGACTATGACAGAGTGGAGTGGTATGTGACCGATGATGAGGGGAAAGTGGTGGAGAATCTGAAAGGCATGTATGAGCCTGCCTCGGCGGAACTCCATCTTGAAGGACTGAAAAAGGGAGAGTACAATTTGCTGTTGCTCGGAATCAGAGGACAAGGAGAAGAAGATGGCGCTGTGATTCATCGGTTGCGTGATGAAACGGATGAATGGATAACTTTTCCGTCTGATTTGCGCCGGCCCTTGTCTGCGGAATACTTCTATTCACGGACGCCTTTCAGCGTGAATGCAGTGAAAGGTCCGGCGGGAGAAGAGGAAACGGTCGCCTTCTCCCAGAATGTGATGCTGCGCCGTATCGTAGGGCGTGTGGATTTTTCATTATCTTTTAATAATGTTTATGTGCGCAATGCAGTCGTTTCGCAAAAAGTCAGGCTGGAAGAAGGGCGTTTCTATACCGGCTTGTCGGGCAATGGAAATTATGTCGGCGAAACCGGCAGATTTGCGCAGGAGTTGGATTTGAGTTCCGCAACGTCTTATCTTTTCCTGCCTGCTGTTTCAGGCTCTTCTTTAAGGGGCGAAGTAGAAGTCTGTACGCGCGGTTACCGGGGCGATCAGGTGCGCAGGGTTTTTGTCTTCGACAGCGTGTCTGTATCTGCAAACCGGATCGGACAGATTCATACGTCAGTAGATCATCCCGACGACAGCAAGGGGCTTATGTATTTTACGGAAGAAGCATACAGGGAAGGAGGCTATCAGCGGATTCTGCAGGATAGCGAGCCGAAAGAAGTCTATGCGGATTCCCGGCAGCGTTCGTTCAATACGTCCCGACCGCTTCAGGCAAATGTTGCCGAGGACGGCCGTTTGCATTTACGTTTCTATTCGCCCCGGGAGCTTCGTAAGGTGCTGGTGAAGGCACGGATTCCATCTGCGGAAAATGAGTTCTTCAATCTGGCATACTTTGAATCGTTGCCTGCTTTTGCCGATTTCTATCAGGAGATGCCTCTGCTGCTCCGCGAAGGGGTCTATCAGACAGAATCCGGACGGTATATTACGCTGTCCCGGTTTGAGAAGGAGGAACTTCGGAATATGGAACTGAAGATAGAGGCAGACGATGCTTATTGGGACAAGCTCCAGAAGATTAAACACGGATGGAATGTTTCTTTCAACCTGTATGGAGGTGACCCCGACAAGGCTGACGGCGGACCGGCCGGTAACTGGATGGGCATTCGCCCGGTGCATTGCCGGGAGGCGGTTGCCCTGTTCATTAATTTCACTTATATGATTGATATGCCCGAGCACGAGGAAATATTGCGTGCCAACGAAGACCGCCTTTATGGCAATGGTGGAGTGGGTGATAAGGTGACAGCTGATGTAGTGCTGAAGCAAATGCGCCAGGAGCGTTCGCTGAGTGTGGGTCTGGTTTACACGGGAAACAATGTGTACGGACTGGGAGGCGGCAGTGTGTTCGGCGCATGGCAAGGAGGATGGTTTAATCATTATACAGATACGTATGCGTGTGAGGTGATGTTTCATGAGCTGGGACATGTGATGGGATATTCACACAGCAGCGCGTTTACCTACGGGCCTTGGGCTCAAGAACTGATGAACAGGTTTTATGTGACTCATATTCATGAGATGCCTGTTGATTCTCCCGATTATTTGAACAGTAAGAACAATCCGAACAAATATTAAAAGATGAACCTGATGAAATACAATCTATATTTGATATTCAGTTTGCTGTTGCTGGTTAGCTGTAGTCAGAAAGAGGATGTGGCCGGTGAGTTGCCGCAAGGAACAATAGCGGCCCAGTTGAAAATATCCGGTATGCCGGGCGTTTGTGGCAGTGATGCAGAAGTTGATATAAAGGACTTGCAGGGATTCCGTTTCGAGGATGGAGTGCTGGCAGAGGTCTTTCCGTCCTTGGCGTTGGATAAAGAAGGCATGTGTGTTTTCGTTCCGAAAAGAGAGAAGGGAGATCTGTATTTTCTTGCGAATGCCGGAGCTGCCGAAGGACTGGATAAACTGAAGCCGGGCGTATCCTTACTGGACGATTTCATGGAGCTGGAGGTTTCTTTCCCTTCACTGTCACTGGAGGTGCTTCCTATGACCGGCAGCATGGCGGTTGAAGGCAAGCATACGAAAGCCGTACTCATGAAACGCAGCGTGGCGCGGATTGATTTGTCATCGTTTGCCAAGGGAGTGTCTGTAAAAAGTGTGGCGGTGCGCAATGTCTTGACAAACGGCTATATGAATGAGTCGGAGGTTGTCCGTACGCCCGAAACAGATGAGAAGACTGATTTTGAGAAAGTGTTTGAAGATGGCTGTTTCATGAACCGGAGCGAACCTTTGTTTTATATGGCCGAACAGAAGAATGCGAGGCTGGCAGTAGAGATTCTGTTGGACTGCAACGGTTCCTGGCAGCGTTTGGAAGCGCGACTGCCTGAAACGATCAGAAGAAACACGGTTTATGATTTGCAGGTGAGCGGTCTGGGGGCTTCGGCAAAAGTGGATGTCATTGCAGGAGATTGGGAGTCTGGTGACGGAACCGTTTCTGAAAATCGTCCGCTGGGAGTGATTGATGCGTCCGCATCTGAATTGTCCGGCGGCGTGCGGATCAATGCGACAAACGATACGGTGAATGTTCCTTATTATGGTTCTGACTTTCGGCTGGCTTTATTGGGCGAAGAAGGTGCCAGAATAAAAGTGGAGGGCATTGTTAACGGAGTGATTGTGAACCAGACTGCAGCGCGCACTCTGCAAAAAGTAGCTGAAGTGTCAGTTTCAAGCAAAGTGCGTATGCCGGGCACAAAAAAGGAGTACATTTATCTGGATGTATATAGCCGGGACACATATGCTGCAAGAGTTGTGCTTGTCTTTGAGGGAAGTCCGGTGAGACTGGAAGGACAGATCCGTTTTGATTCGGATGGAATATGCGACTTCAACCGCTATATAGACGGTGAGTTGGGGATGATCACATTGCCGGAAGGCAGGGAAATCCGCCTGGAGTTTGCCGGAGATTCGCCCCATTGGATGAAACTGGATCAGAACGAGGAAGGCTCCTGGCGTTTGCTGGGAGGATGGAAACCGAATGATCCGGAGGCGGACGGGCGTGTGCAGGAAGGAAAGATTGTGATTTCCGGTACAGACGGTCTGCATCGGGAAGTCTATACGGTGCGGCGCATTAACTGGGGATTGCCGGTGGTGAACATCCATGGCACATGGTGGTGCAAGTATAATTTGCGCGGAAATGTAAAGCGTTTTGAGGATCAGGTGCTCATCCAGAGCGATCCGGCGACGCAAGAAAATCTGGCGCAATACCTGATGAACTGTAGCGAGAGCGAACTGCTGGCTTTGATGGGGCATCAATATCAGGGAGGAAACAATGACGGACTGCCTCTGTCGCATAACGGAAATAGCTTCTATTATGACGGGATGAAGTCTTCCGGACAGAATTTTGGCACGATGGATCCGTCTGAAATGGCTCCTGACGGTTACCGGATTCCGAGTTATGAGGATTATGCTTTCTTTTCGTGGGGAGATAATGTGAATTTGGGCGGTGTCGGTTCACGTCCGTTCAACAACAAAACGGGCCAACGCCTGAACGTGACGGTTGCCGAACGTGATGTGTCGTTTTTGGGAAATCATTTCGGCGTTGTTTCCTTTTATGACTTTGAGCAGGATGGAAACCATTGGGTCTTGTACGGGCTGGGCCATCAGTGGAATACGACGCCCGGAAGTATCGCCCGGATGAACATCTTGTTTGCCACTTATGGGCATTCGTCGAACACATGGGGCATGGAAGGATATGCTTCGAGTGAAAATCCGGGTAACAACTGGTTCAAGTTTGTGCCTCAGAACAGTCAGAAGACACGGACCATCCGGTGCGTGAAGAATGCTGTGGAGTATATTTATGACTGACAGCCGGTCTGTCCTGTGCAGGCATGATTTTCGGATTGCCTCGTGGATAAGTCTGTCTTTAGGATAAAGATGTATGTCTTCAGGTTGGAGATACACATCCTTAAGCTGGAGATGTATATCTCTAGCCTGGAGATACAGATTATCCGGACATATCGTACTTTGTCTATCTGACATGTCATTTTTTATTAACGAAAAAACAAGTAATCATGCAATTGAATAAACTATTTCTGAAAGTTACCGTTTGCCTGTTTTTGGCAGTTCTTCTTTTTCAGTCGTGTGCCGACGAGGAGGCTCCTGGAGTTTCTCCTCCTGCTGCCTCTTCGGTCAAGATAAAGTTTTCCGCTTTTCCTGCCTCTTCTGCCGGCGATTCGCTGGCAGAAAGGGATGACCGCCTGACATCAGTGAAGGCCTGGCTTTTTGAGAACGGCATCCTGTCGGAAGTGTGGGAGCAGATTCCTTTCTCGGGGGAAGGGTATGAACTGAAGCTGGATAAGGTTTCAGGGCGTTTGTATGCCGTGGCAGCAGAAGACGGTCTGGCTATGGACATGCGGGATGCTGTTGTCGGAACTTTGACAGAGCAGGAATGGCTGAAGGCGACGGTGAAGATGAAAGGCGGTGAATTGAAACATTTTGCAACCGGCAGTTTGGACTTGTCCGCTGGTGAAAGCCGCGTGTCCTCCTCAACGCTTGTACTGAAGCGGGGCATTGCCCGTTTTGACTTGCAGATTGAACCGGATCAGTCGATAGAGGTAGAGTCGCTGACTTTGAAGAATGCGCTTCAGGATGCCTATTGCTTTCCGCAGGAGTCGGTGACTGTACCTGAAGATGCCGTATACGGCGACCATGTGGTACGTTTCTCTTCGCCCTTGACAAGCGACAGTCTGGGAGTCGTTCATGTTTACGAGCAGGCTAATCCGGAGCTGAAAATCTGCATTGATGCGAAAGTGTCCGGCAGTCCGGTCCGTCTTGAAGAAAAAATGCCTGAGATCATCAGGCGTAATTCAGTTTATGTGGTGAAAGTGAAAAACGAAGAACAAGGCCTGCTGCTTAGCATTGAAGAGTGGAATAAAGAGCATATAGATCTGGATGTGTCGGTGAGCAGCCGGCTGAAGATCGCTTCGGCCTCCGTTTTGCCGGAGGGAGTGGAAGTAGCGGATGAAGGAAGCACGCTGAAACTTCCGCATGTGGCAACGGATTTTGTATTTGGCGTCGATTGCGACAACGAGCTTGAACTGGTTTCTGCCGAAGGAAGTGCACTCGTGCAGGTTGAGGCTGTTCCGCAAACAGGTGCGAATCTGTATAGGGTGCGCAAGCCGCTGTATGTGCCGAACCATCCGCAGGAGGAGGTCGTGCTTCAGTTTCGCCGCAAAGGTCTGACAAATGCATACCCGGAAGATTGCATCAGGCTTTCAGCATCTCCGAATCCGGTGACAGTTTCCGGCCTGCTGGCTTTTGATCCGGAAACTTACGCTTGCGATTTCGGGCGTTATATCGATAATGAACTTGGCGTTCTGTCGTTGCCGGATGGCAAGCAGCTTTCTGTTGAGTTTGATAGAGGCGAGGATCCTTGGATAAAGATCGACGGGAGAGATTCTTCGGGTGCTTGCCGTGTAATAGCCGGCTGGAAGCCGAACGACAAAACAGCCGACGGGCGTGTGCAGGCGGCCCGCCTGGTGATAAGCGATAAAGAGGATGCTTCACGGCGTGAAGAGTATGTAGTCAAGCGCCGGAATTACGGCCTTCCCGTCACCTGGTTCCATGGGGTATGGTGGTGCAAATACAATGCCCGCGGAAATTCGAAATCATTCGACGACCAGATTCTGTCGTCGTCGGATCCGGCAGAGATGGCAGGCAAGACTGTGTATGACTACCTTGCGTCTTGTCCGGCAGAAGACTTTCTGGATTTGTGGAAATGGGAATACATGGGCGACAGCGGAATGGGAATGGAAGTGGTAGATGATGGTGGCAAGCTCGTGCTTGCTGGATATAATAATGGAGAGAAGGTTCATCTGAACAAATTGCCGGCCCACACTTTGTCGCCTGAGGGATATGAGCTTCCGTCGTTTGAAGAATTCAACCGGGTGTTTGATGCCACTGATTATATCTGGATGATGTGGAACGGCTCACATAAGCTGAAAGTCCCCTGGGAAGGCCACGAGATTGTAAACCGTGAGCGTTTTTGGCGTAACGGCCTGCAGCTTGGCACAGTTCCGATGCAGAATATCATTATCTGCCGGATGTCGAGCCCGGATTTTCCGGAGCATGAAGGAATTACGTGGTACGGTGCTTCCGCTCAGTGGAATTCAGACGGAATCAGGCATGCAGACCATTACAATAACATCCTGTTTGCGATGAGTTCTGCAACGGGGCAGGGGTGGTATATTGCAGGAGGCCTGGATAACCTGTATCTCAACAAGAACGGGGCAGGAGCAAACAATTCGCGTGTCTTGCGATTTAAGAAATCGACGGTAGAATATATCTACGGGAACGGTGAGTGATATATGTGTGAAGAGCAAGAAAGAGGGTGCGGCAAAATTAAAATCAATTTTCATTTTGCTACACCCTCTTTTCTTATGGGCGGAATATCATTGTTCCGTACGTGCACTGATATTTACAAGCATGATGTTATAATGTGCTTTGTTCATGTCTGTACCCTCAGGACGGTAGTCGGTTTTCATTCCGATGCCGCTAAAATTGACGTACTCAGCGCTCTCCAGTGCCTTTACTTTTTTAGCGTCCTCCTCACGGTCTACGATGAATACGCTCATTTGCAGATTGTATTTTGTGATCGTATCCGGGTCTTCATATTGGGTGAGAATATAATATGTGCCGTCGTTGCTTACCGTTGCCTTGGCATTTTGTACGTTGATAAAGTCACGTGAGTCTACATTCGGGTTTCCGATCCCGTCATCGCATGAAGCAAGAATGAGGATTCCCAATAAGATTCCAAAAATATATTTTAGCTTTTTCATTGTTTTTGTTGTTTGGTTATTACTTTTTATTCATTCAGGTTACCATCCCGGATTCTGTGTCAATTGCGGGTTCAGGCGAATTTGTGCCAGTGGAATGGGGGCCAGATATTCACGCTTCTCGAAAAGCAGGTTAGAGGCTAAGGTGGCAATCGAACGCCCGTAGTCCGGGTCGTTCGGTCCGCTGCCTTCATAAAGACCGTACAGCAATGGAGAATTGTCCGGATCATAGCAAGGTTGTCCGAAATAGTTCAGGTCGTTTGCCGTATATTTCGTGTAAGCCGTATTCAATACATGTCGGCCCAGCTTTTGCCCGGTCAGATTGATGTGTGCGATTCCCCAGCGTTTCAGATCGTCCAGACGGAAACCTTCACCGAAGAGTTCGCAGGCACGTTCGCGGCGGATTTCATCCAGCATTGTCATCTTTTTGCAGATGGTATGTCCTGTCGCATGATCGAAGTAGCCTGCATCCCATACATTGGCTATCAGTTCGTTTGTCAGCGGAGCTACTCCTGCCCGGGCGCGTGTTTTGTTGATCGAATAGTTCAGGTCTTCATTCGAAATGCTTCCGTTGTTAAGTTCGCAGGTGGCTTCAGCATAAATCAGGTATACTTCGGCCAGACGGATGAGCGGATAGTCGGCTGATTCTGTGTTCTGGGGGCGGTTGGCTCCCTCAGGCAGGTACTTGCGGCTTCCGTAATTGGCATGTGTACTGTTGTTGCGGAGTGTAGGGCGTGTAATCAGGTACGGACTGCTGTAGGCCGGATCGTTCTCATTTCGTACATCGTTGCTTTGGGGATATACAGGATCAGGATAAGGCTTGCCCAGTTCCGTACACTGGCGGTTGTCTTCCGGTCTGCTGCTCCATGTTACGCGGTCGGGCAGAAATGCACAACCGACAAACCGATAGTCGCGGTTGCGGAACTCGCTTGCGAATTCTCCGTATCCGAAGAACTGCGGATTGTTCTGGGCATCTGCCATGTTCCCTGTATAACTGATACGGATGGGCAATCCGTTACGGCAAAGGAATGATTCGCCGAAGCTGGCACTGATATTGGTTGCCTGCCACGTGATGACTGTATGTGTCAGATTGACTCCTCCACGGTTCAGGTCATAATCGTATTTCTTGAAGAATATGAATTCTTTGTTTGTATTCTTGCCGGCTCCTTTGAAATTGCAGATGTTGCCGCCCTTGTCGTCGATGTTGAACAGATAGTAGTAGCTCAGTGAGTCGCACTCCTGCCACAGGGCATAGGTGCCGTTCGCCTCTGCATCGTCAATCACTTCTTTAGACAGTTCCTTTGCGCGCGAAAGCATGTCATTAACAGTCTTGTAGCCTTCCGGTTTGGCTGTGCCTGCACCTGAACCTGAGCCGTCACCGTCCAGGTCATAGTTGATGGTGGGCACATACTTCTCCCATGTTGCTTCGTAAAGAAGTACGCGGGCCAGGAATGCTTTGGCTGCCTGTTGGCTTACTTTCCCCTTTTCTGCATCGGGAATATCCTGCTCCAATGGCAGCAATGGAATGGCCTTCTCCAGATCAGAGGATATAAATTCCGCCACCTCATAGCGGCTGTTCCGGGGTGCATATAGAACCTCGTCGCTCATGTCGGGTGCATGGTCAATGAGAGGAACGCCGCCGAAAGTCTTGAGCAGCGTGAAATATTGCCATGCCCGGAAAAAATATGCAGTGCCTATTGATGCGGCGATTGCGTCTTTATCCCCATAATCTTCCGCTTTTTCCAGCAAAACATTTGAAGTGCGGATATGTCCGTAGATTTTGTCCCACCGCCAGTCGCCTTCCGGAGCGGAGCCTCCTCCGTTCGAGCCTAGGCCCGAAATGTCCAGATTTTTATCCATATTTGTGTAGGCTGTGCCGTTAAGGTCTTTCCAGCCGTCGGTGTTATATAGTGCATTGGCTGCCTGTTCGAACTGTTCGGGAGTGTGGAAGGTTATGGCTTCCGTTCCTTGTGCCAAGGGTTCCTTGTCGAGAAAATCGCTGCATGCACTCAGTAGCAAGGAAGCAGTAACGACAGAAGCCATGCATATGCTATTGATAGTCTTTTTCATGTTTCGTTTCTTTTTATTGTTTTTTAGAATGTAACGTCTACACCGAATGTGAGCAGTCGGCTGAACGGGAAGCCGTTGTTTGAGGCCTCGCCGCGTTCGGGGTCATAACCGTCGTTTACACTGGTCCATTCCCACAGGTCGTCACCAGAGAAGTAAACTCTCAGCTTGTTGATGCCTGCTTTCGCTGTCCATTTCTGTGGCAATGTATAGCCGATAACCAGTGATTTCAGACGGATGTATCTGTTCTTCTGTACGCTGGCATCTACGTTGTTGTAGTTGAATTTGTTGAAATTCTGGTCGCGTGAAAGAATCGGATATTCCGCTCCGGTGTTGTCCGGTGCCCAAGTATTGCCCAGATAGTTTCTGTTCTGACGCACATAGTTGGTGACGAACGGTGCATAAACATTTCCGGTTCGCAGCAACATCTGTTTTCCTACACCTTGGAAAAATGCAGATATGTCAATGCCTTTCCATTCCAATGTTCCTTTCAACCCGAATGTCAGGCGTGGGGCTGCGTCACCGATGTAATACAGGTCGTATTGTGTGATTGCTCCGTCACCGTCGCGGTCTACATAACGGCGCGCACCCGGGCGGAGTGTGTTTGTTGATGCTTCCTGGGGAGCCGGCAGGATATTGTCGGGCTTCGGTCCCGTGTGGTCTGCGTTCCAGTAATACATTTCATAATATGCATCAACTTCTTCCTGAGTTTGGAACAGTCCGTCTGTCTGATAAACATAGATGGAGTTCAGCGGTTTTCCAATCAGGCGGTTGTTATTGTTGTTATAACCTGCTACTGGAATGTTTGTATTGCCGCTCATTTCCAACAGTTCAGTGGATGCATCGGAAAGCGAACCGCTGATGCTGTATCTGATTCCGTTGATCTGGTCAGACCATCCGGCGGTGATTTCCCATCCTTTGGTGCGCAGTTTGCCGTTGTTGCTTAACGGGGCACTTGCACCTAATACGGCCGGATAGGTGACAGGAATGAACATATTGTCGTTTGTTTTTATGAAATAGTCGAACGAACCTCTCAGTCGGTTGTTCAGGAATGCCCAGTCTACGCCGATATTGTGACTGAGGATAGTTTCCCATGTACGGTCGTCAGACCTGATTCCATCCAGCCACATTGAGGTGTATTGTGTTGCGTCACCTCTTCCGAAGAATGCGTTGCTTGTCTTGATCAGTGCATAGCGTTCGTATTCGCCTATGCCTGTCACACTACCGGTTCTACCATAATTGTAACGTACCTTCAAGTCGCTTAACCAATTCAGGTTCTTGAGGAAATTCTCTCTTGAAATTCTCCAGAAGCCAGATACCGAAAAGAAGTTTTTCCAGCGTTGTTTCTCTGATAGACGGGATGATCCGTCCCTGCGTCCCAAGAATTCGATTGAGTATTTGTCGTCATAGATATAGTTCAGTCTTGTCAGGTAAGATACGAATCCCCATGAGGTTTGGCCTCCTCCGGCAGTATTGTTGTCACCGTTTGTCCATACTTCAAGGTCTGTCAAGTTTGCACCAGGATAAATTTCTCCCTTGTTGCGCGCAGCTGTTACTTTTTTCCAAGTTTCTTGTTCCGCTGTCATACCAATCATAGCCGAAACCTGGTGTACATCAGCAAACAGACGATTGTAGTCGAACTGAGCGCCTACATTGATGTTTTCCCATCGTTGTATTTCTTCTTTCAGCGACCCTGGCGACTGGAACCTTCCCATTACCTGTTCGCCTGACCAGTCGTAGAACTCGACTGGGAGCTTTACCTCCTGATATTCTCTTCTTGCCATTTTGTAGTTGCCGTTTACAGAGAATTTCAGTCCGGATGTCACCCATTTCGAAAGGTCGAGAATTGCCCGTGCATTTCCACGGAAGTTGCTGAATGTATTTGTGTTCTGTCCACCTTTGGTGATTTTTCCGATGGGGTTACGGTTGCCGCTGAATACGTCTAGCGGATCACCGTTCGCATTGTAGACAGGCCAGAACCAGGCATCCATGTAGCCTTCCCCTACGCCTGATGACGGAGTAGATACATCTTGTTTCTCGTATGACATGCCTACTTCAAACTTCAAGAAATCGTATGCCTGATAATCCATGTTCAGGCGGCCGCCGTATTTCTTTTGTCCGTCATCGGCAACTTTCAGTTGGGACTGTTCGTTCGAATAGCTCAGTGAGGCATAATAGCCGAACTTGTCGTCTGCCCCGGAAATGGTGATAGCATGTTTGTTGGAGGTTGCATGTCCATACATGGCATCTTCCAGATATACATTGGGATCCCAGCGCTCTATGAATGTTCCGTTGTCAAGGGTCAGAACTTCTCCATTGCGCATGGCGTTGAAAAGGTTTGCTCCACGGTAGAATGTCGGTACTCCTCCTGGCGACATATGGCCATCAATGGCAGTTCCTCCGTTGTCCGCATTATTGAAAATCCACCAGTTGATGTTCTGGTAAATCTGGCGAGGATCCTTGAAGCTTGGATTACTGCTTGCGGTGTCCCAATATTGGGCCTCGAAAAACATGTCAAGCCACTCGTAATTGTTGGTATAAGGTGTCTCGATACCTGTTATCGTACGGCTTATGGAACCGTTGTAGGTAATCTGTGCCTTTCCTTTTTTACCGCGTTTGGTTGTTACCAGTACGACGCCGTTTGCGGAGCGGGCACCGTAGATGGCGGCAGAGGCATCTTTCAAGACTGAAATGTTCTCTATGTCATTCGGGTTCATTGCATTCAAGTCGTCCAAAGATCCTGACATACCGTCAATGATTACCAAAGGAGCTCCGTCACCATTGATAGAAATGTCACCGCGGATTTTCATGGCGGCTCCTTCACTGCCGGGGCGTGATGAAGAACGGGTGATTGTCAGACCCGGCACTTCACCTTGCAAGGCTGTGGTGGCGTTGGTGATGCCGCGGTTGGCGAAAACTTCTTCTCCTCGCACCTGGCTGATTGCACTGGTCAATGATGCTTTCTTCTGTACGCCATATCCTACGACTACCACTTCGTCCAGCAATTTGTCATCTTCTTTTAGAGTGACAGTAAACGAGCGTTTGTTACCTATCGCAACTTCAACGGGACTGTAACCGATGAATGAAACGACCAACGTTCCCGAAGCGTTGTTCAGCGTGAAATTTCCGTCCATATCGGTGATAACACCGTTAGAAGTTCCTTTAATTGTGACACTGGCACCTATCACCGGTTCTCCGTTGCTGTCAACCACTTTTCCGGTAATGGTTCTTCTGGTCTGTTGTGTGCTCTGCGTTTTTGCCGAGCCTGTCCCACCGGCAGCGTTGGCTGGGGGTAAAGATACCGCCAGACACAATGCTGTTGCAAATAATACTTTCTTCTTCATATTATGTATTTTTTAGCATTAGATTCTCATTCTGCTGTGTACACATTGATTTCTGCAAGCATGGCCTGATCGCCGGTGCCTTTATATTTTTCTCCAAAATAGACTTTGATGTAGCGGACATTGGGGCTGCCCGTCATGCGATAGGCTTGCGGCGTTTCTAGGTTTGCATTGAACGAGTATTCGCCTCTGTCATCCCAGCTCCATGTATCTGGGGCTGTCGGGTTGGCTGCATTTTCTTCAGAACACAAATAGAACTGTTGCCCGGTCTGGCATTTCGCTCCGTCTTTACCTTGGCGGCGGATCAGTTCGATGCTGCTGACTTTTACGTTTTTCCCCATGTCAAGGATAAACCAGTGCGGATATTTGGTTCCTTGGCTTTTCCATGTAGCGTGCCAGAATGTATTCAGGTTTCCGTCAATCATGGCTATTACACGTCCTGCTGGAGATACTCCCCCGCCTTCGCCTTTTGTTTCTTGAGAGCTGTATCCTATTGTTTCTGCATCGGAATTGTCGTCATATCCGGGAAATGTCCAGGATGCTCTATCGACTTTTGCTACCATTTGCGGCGTCACTCTTACTTCTCTCGGTTCAGAAGTATTCCCTGCCGAATCTTTTCCTTTTATGTTGATGATACATTCTTCTCCCGCAATAAACTGGTTTCCGTAAGAAAGGCGGACCCATTGACTGCCTGCAGAATTTGCGGCTGCCTCAAAACTTGCAGTCCCGGATTTTGAGGTATCATTTGCAGACTGATAGTCTATTTCGATGAAAGCAGACACACTATATTCATTGTTGTAGTTTACAAGCACTCCTCCTTCGTCTGGATCTATGGTTACGCTTTGTGCTACACCTGTAAAAGCCGGTGCTCCCGGAGCGGCTTCCGTTTCAATGGGGCCTAGATTTCCACCTTTTACTGCACATGCGTAAAGAGAGAACTTGACGGGGGCGGTGGATGTGAAGCCTTTTATAATGGCATTGCATTCGCCTTGTTCGTTTGCCCGCTCTTTTGAAATAATCTCATACTGCTGTTCTCCTTTGGCATCCAGATATTCGATTTTTGTATGCATAAAACTTGGACTGGGAGGAATGTTCCATGTCAGATGCACTTCGCCTGGTCCGGCAGAGGTCTGTACATTCGTTACTTGGGCAGGAGCAGAATTGTCTATTTCCACCCGTTTGTCTGCTTCGTCCAGGCAGGAAGACATCCCTGTCAGGAAGGTGCCTAAAATTGTTATGGCAAGAAATCTCTTTGCCATAACTAATTTCAATGAACTTCTTTTCATAAAACATACATTTTTCATGTGATTAAATTTAGTTATGTTGGTTTTGCTGATTCAGATGTGACGGCTGATGTACTGACGTACCTGTTTGCGTCCCAGCAGAATATGTCCTTCTACGGTGCGTCGTGATATATTCATTTCTTGGGCGATCTCAATTGCGCTCATTTCTTCGAAACGTGACTTATAATAGATGATTTTGCATCTCGGAGGCAATTTGTTTACCCGAAACAATTCCAGACGCTGTATATCCTTTGCGATAATGTCGTTTCCCGCATCGGATTCTGTGGTTGGAATCTCTTTTGTCAGAGTAGCACATATTTCCTGTCTTTTATAGTTTCTGCGCAAATAGTCGGTTACAAGATTTTTAGTTACAGTGAAAAGGAGGTGATGCACTGTTTTTTCCTGAATCTTTTGCTCATGAGTGATCAGGCGCAGGAATGCGTCTTGTGTCAAGTCTTCTGCGTCAATCTTGCATTTTAATCTTCTTGAGATATAATGATAGATGGGCATACGATATTTTTGGTATGCTTCTATTATGATAAGTTTGGTGGATTCAGGGTGCTTGCCTTTCATAATATTATAAATTATGCGGCAAAATTAGGATTTAACCCTCAGCTTAGTTGTAATATATGTAACAGATGATATAACATCTGTAACAAATGTTCTACAATAGTTGAATCCTACAGGTTTGAACGTACTGTCGGACTGTTTCGGAAAGAGTTTTTTTGTCTGCGGAAAAGTCTGGATATCTGACAGGGAGGCTATTTTAAAATAGAAAATAACTATTAAAGAATGAAGTCATAGTTAGTATGGCGAAGAATCTCGTGTACATCTGATTATGTTTTTTGAGATTCTTCGCTGTGCTATTAATGACAAAATAAAGGCTGGTTTTCGTTTATGAAAGTTTGCGAGATTTGAGTTAAGGCATGATGTTTTTTTATGTTTCAGATTTCTCCCTTTTTGATGGCTTCCATCACATTTGCGGGAGCGCGCTGTGCCAGATATTCTTTTTTCATGTAGTCCATGTAGGGGGCGGCATGTTTAAAAAACTGATGATACCCTTTGCAAAGGTAGTTCAGTCCCGGTTCTCCGGAGGCAGCCCGCATGAAACGGTTTTTCGGGCATTCCCCGTTGCAGGCGAAAAGGTATTCGCATTCCCGGCATTGCGAAGGAAGTCCCTCTTGTTTCATCCGTCCGAATCTCTGCTGCTTTTCCCCGTACATCATTTCTACCAGCGTCTTTTCGTGAATGTTGCCTAGCTTGAACTCAGGAAAAACAAAATGGTCGCACGAATAGACATCTCCGTTAAACTCCATTACTCCGGCGTGACCGCACCATTTTCCCAGCGTACATACTCCCGGCTGTTCTCCGACCCAATTGGCCAGCGTTGAATCGAAGAGTTGGATGAAATAGTTGCCCACATCGTTGCGTACCCATTCGTCAAAGATGGTGCAGAGAAAGTTTCCCCATTGTTCGGGTGAGATGGAGAAATCGGCCAGCTTCTCGTTTTCCTCAAGCGGAGAGGCCAGATGTCTGCCGTCGGCATGGGGACTGATTCTTTCTACGATGGGCGTGAACTGGATATAGCGGCAGTTTATTTCTTTGAAGAAATGGTAGAAGTCAAGCGGATAATCGCCGTTGAAGTCGTTCACAACCGCCAGTGCGTTCCATTCCACTCCGTGCTTGTTCAACAGGCGGATGCCTTGCATTACTTTGACAAACGAAGGACGTCCCTGCCGGTTCTTCCTGTATTCGTCGTGGAACTCCTGCGGACCGTCGATTGAAACTCCTACCAGCCAGTTGTTCGTCCGGAAAAATTCGCACCATTCATCGTTCAGCAGTGTGCCGTTTGTCTGGATGCAGTTGTCGATGGTCCGTCCTTCCGCATATCTTTTCTGCAATTCCATAACGCGCTTGTAGAAGCTCAGCGGGCGCATCAGCGTTTCTCCGCCGTGCCATGTGAAGAGCACTTGCGGCATTGTCTGCGACTGAATGTATTCGCGGATGAATTTCTCCAGCAGCGCATCGCTCATTATGTGTTTTGAGATGTCTTTATACAGGTTGGATTTTTCGAGGTAATAGCAATAGTCGCAAGCCAGGTTGCAGACGGCACCTATCGGTTTCGTCATGATATACATCGGTCTGGCAAATGGAGCAGTAATCATTTGGGGTAGTTGGAATTTAAGCGTTAGTAATTAATGGTTAAGCATACTCGGAGAGGCATCGTCAGTCCGGCATTTCTTTTATCTTGTCGAGCAGCCCCCGGCAAGCGTCTTCGAGGATGTCAAGCACATTTTCGAAGCCCTGTGCCCCGCCGTAATAAGGATCAGGAACATGGTCAGCGATCTTGACCTTGCAGAAATCTGTCATGCGGCCTATTTTCTTCTCCGTTTCAAAGTCGGGAGCTTTTTCGCGCAGGGCATCAATGTTGCTGTCGTCCATTCCCAGAATCAGGTCGAAATAGTAGAAGTCGTCGGTCCGTACAGGGCGTGAACGATGAGTCAGGCGATAGCCTCTTCTTGCAGCGTGCGCACGCATTCTTGCATCGGGCAGGTCACCTTCATGGTAGCCGCTGATACCTGCGGAGTCTACTCCGATTTCATTCTCCAGTCCTTCCTTCTTGAGGAGCGTTCTCATGATCTCTTCTGCAGATGCCGAGCGGCATATGTTTCCGAGGCAGACAAAAAGTATTTTATATTTCATGTAAGCAGCAAATAATTGGCAATTGATAATGAATAATGGAATGTCATACCTGATTGTTCATGTTCAGATAATTCTTGAATTTCTTTATGCTCGTGTTTATTATCAGTTCTTCAGGAAACTCCGCCTCGTTGACCAGTTCCATCGCGAAATTGTATGTGGCGATATCGAACGAAATGTGTGCGTCGCTTCCTAAGATAACCGGTACTTCGTACTGTTTGCATAGGCGGAGTATTTCCAGGTTGTTGGGCCTGGCCTCCACCTTATGCCGGCTTGGGCGCAGTGAGCTGTTGTTGATTTCAAGCAGGGTATGGTGTTCTTTTGCAGCCTGTACGATCGGTTCAAACAGCAGTTTGGCCGTACCATCTCCCGGATGGCTGATAATGTGAATATAAGGATTCGCTATAGTGTTTATCATCCCCTGTGTGTTTTCTTCGGGAGTGCCCGGCGTATAGCAGAGCGAATGGATTCCGGCTATACGGATATCGAGCATGTTCAGGTAATGTTCGTCAAAGTCGAGATTTCCTTCCGTGTCGAGTATGTTGATTTCGGCTCCCAGCATCAGTTCGATGCCGTACATGTTTCGCGGAACAATGTAAAGGTTGCGGAAATAAATAGGAGCACAGCTTCCCGGTATGCCGGGCGAATGCTCTGTGATGCCCAGCAGTTTCAGTCCTTTGTCTGCGGCTGCCTGCGCCATTTCCTGAATCGTGCTGAAGGCATGTCCGCTAGCGATGGTGTGTGTATGTACGTCTAACTCGATTTTCATATCTGTCTTTTTTAGCGTTCATAATTTGAGCAGATGAGTCTGCACCGGTAGTTACATAGGGTCTGCATCGTAATAAAAGTTTACAGTACGGAAGCGTTCGTCTGCCGTAATGGCTTGCTGTACTTCCGTCAGGTATTTCTTCACTTTGCTCATTGATGCCTGTTGTTCTATCTTGATTACTATTTTTCGGATGAACAGGGTCTGTATTCTTGCTACAGGCGGTTTGTCCGGGCCTAGCACCCTTTCTTTCAGCCCGTTGCGCAAGTAGACTGCTGTCTGCGAAGCCGCCTGTTCCAATACGTCTTCTTTCCGATGTTTCAGGTATACATAGATGAGCCGGTAGAAGGGCGGGTATCTGAACAGGTGCCGTTCGGCCAGTTGGTCTTCATACATTTGCCGATAGTTATTGTCCAGCACCTGCCGGATAAGCGGCAAATCGGGTGATTTTGTCTGCAAGACCACCAGCCCCTGTTTGTCCCTTCTTCCTGCCCTTCCTGCCACTTGGGCCATAAGCTGGAAAGCGCGCTCATACGAACGGAAGTCGGGGTAGTTGAGCATGGAGTCGGCATTCAGAATGCCCACCACGCTTACTTTGTCGAAGTCAAGTCCTTTTGACACCATTTGCGTGCCTATCAGGATATCTGTCTTTCCGTCTTCAAAATCTGCGATGATTTTCTCATAAGCTGTCCGGGTGCGTGTGGTATCCAGATCCATTCTGGCCACGCGCGCATCCGGAAACAGCAGCCGGATATCATCTTCTATTTTCTCGGTGCCGAATCCGCGGTTGGTCAGTTCGGTCCCTCCGCAGGCCGGACATGCCTCGGGCACCTGATAAGTATAGCCGCAATAGTGGCAGGTCAGTTGGTTCAGCCTTTTGTGGTAAGTCAGGCTCACGTCACAGTTCTTGCATTTGGGCACCCATCCGCAAGTGCGGCATTCAATCATCGGGGCAAAGCCGCGGCGGTTCTGAAAGAGAATCACCTGCTCTTTGTTGTCCAGGGCTTCTTTTATCTTTTGCAGGAGGAAGGGAGAGAATTGCGCCGTCATCCGTTTCTTGCGGGCAAGCTCCTTGATGTCTACCAGTTCGATGTGCGGAAGCCTGATCTGCCGGTGGCGTTCTGTCAGTTCTGCAAGTCCGTATTTTCCTTGTTCGGCATTGTAATAGGTTTCGATGCTTGGTGTGGCGGTTCCCAGCAATGTCTTGGCGGCGAACATGGACGCCAGCATGATTCCGGCATTGCGGGCATGATAGCGGGGAGCCGGATCCTGCTGCTTGTAGGACGTTTCGTGCTCTTCGTCAATGATTACCAGTCCCAGCCGCTTGAAGGGCAGGAATATGGACGAGCGCACTCCCAGAATCACCTCGTAAGGAGTGTCGGACAATTGCTTCTGCCATATTTCCACTCGTTCTGCGTCAGGGAACTTGGAATGATAGACTCCCAGGCGGCTGCCGAACACTCTTCTCAACCGTTCGGTGATTTGGGCGGTCAGTGCGATTTCCGGGAGCAGATAGAGCACTTGTTTCCCTGCTTGAAGAGCCTTCTGTATCAGGTGGATATAGATTTCTGTCTTTCCGCTGGATGTTACTCCATGGAGCAGGCACACATCCTTTTGCCCGAACGAGCGGAGAATGGAGTCAAACGCTGCCTGCTGGATCGGGCTGAGAGCATTTACCGGACTTGTTTCTTTCGCCTCCAGATCAAGTCTTCCGGTTTCATGTTCGTATGTTTCAAGGATTCCTTTGGCTGTCAGTTCGTTCAGAATGCCGGATGAAGCTCCTGATGCTTCGGCCAGCTTTTCCCGCGAAACTTCTTTGGGTTCGCATCCCTCTTCCCATTCCGACAACTCCAGATACTTCAGCAGCACCTCTCGTTGTCTGGTTGCGCGTTTCAGCATGTCCAGTTGCAGATGAATGTTTCTTTCGTTCCGCATCTTTTCGGTCAGGCGGACCCGGGTTTCTGTGCGCGGCTTGTAGTTCAGCTTCAGCTCTTCTTTGATCCGTATCGCGTCTTTTTCGAGAAGCGACCTGATGACAGGCATCAGGTTTCTTGTCTGTGCTGCCTTTTCGAGCTGCGAGATATTCAGGCTTTTGTTCGCGAGCAGGTCGAGCACTTTCTGCTCTTTTTCGGGCAACGGTCCGGACGCCTCGAATTCAGGATTCCCCTCCACACGCGTTTCGCTCTCCAGCTTCAAGCCGGAAGGAATGGCTGCATTGTAGACATCCCCTGTTGTGCAGAGGTAATAACCGGCCATCCATTTCCAGAACTCATATTGGTGTTTCAGCAGAATAGGATGGTTGTCGAGCACTTCGGTCACTTCCTTGATTTCGTAATTGGCCGATGGCGTGGAGTCTGTCTGGATTACAATCCCGGTGTAATATCTTTTGGCTCCGAAGGGAACGATGACACGGCTTCCCCATTGCACTTTTTCCGCCAGACTCTCAGGGACAGAATAAGTGAATTGACCCGCTACGGGCAGAGGCACTATGACATCGACATATTTCTTCATAGGGCAAAGATACAAAGAAACTCCGTTTCCTGCTTCCTGTTTCGGCAGATAAACGGAGTTGCATGCAATTTCTTTTTCAGTGGAATCAGAACATGTAGGCAAGTGATATCTGCCACGTGTTGTGCTTGAATCCGTCCTGGGTTACGCTTCCGGATTCGTCCTTTACCATAATTCCGTTGTCTTTCAGGCCGAAGTTGTAGTTAGCGCCGATGCGGAAGTGGCTGAACAGGTTCAGTCCTGCGCCAACGTTGAAGCTGGTGGTCTTTTTCTTGAACTCGCAGATGTCTTTAAACCAGCTGTGCCCTACGTTGAATCCGAACTGAGGACCTACGGCAACGTATGCTCCGACAACGCTGCTGAACCCGAAGTTCCATTTCACGTTGACAGGGATTTCGATGCTCTTCTTCATTGTAGAGCCTTCTTCCGTATCAATGCCGAACTGGTTGTACAAGAGCGAAGCGTCCAGACCAAGGCCGAGCAGCGGCAGGGTGACATCAGCTGTGGGACCGATAAAGAATCCTGTCCGGTTGTCCGGATTGAACACTTCTTTTGATATGGATACTTTCGATACATTCAGACCGGCCTTTACACCGAACTTTAACTGGGCTTGTGCCGGCATGGCCAGGCAGAGGCAAGCCATAAGCATTAAAGCGGAAAAAATCTTTTTCATAATTTCTTTCGTTTAGTGAACGGGACAAATATAAGAAAGTTTTTCCAGTTTCTCGCTCTTTTTGAGCGCAAAGGCGCGAAGGCGGAATGATTCTGCCGCTTTATGCAGCACGTTCCGTGCGTCGCGCCTTTGAGGGCCGGTGTCTACATTCCGAAGCGGGAAGTGTCTATATCCTTTGTGGCTTTCTTTTTGTAGCCTCCAAACTTGTAGCTGAATGCTACGGAGAAGCTTTGCGCGTAGCTTCTTACATTCATGTCGAAATGCTGGCTGCCGTTGCGTGATCTGATGTCGATGTGGTTCAATCCGTTGAAGAGGTCGGTGCCCTTCACCTGAATCATCGCCTTGTCACCTGCGAACGTATAGCGCAAGGCGGCATCCACATAGCCGATGGCACCGCTGCGGTAGCTTCCCTGTATGATGCCTGTCTGTCCGAATGCCGAGATTTCCAGCCGGATGTCCGGATGTCGGCTCAGCGTAAAGGTGTTTGTCCATTGTCCGATGCCTGCCCATCGCCTGTTGTCGAAAGGCGCATCATAATAATGGCTTGCTTTGTCGTGTTTCAGTTGTGCGTTCAGCGTCAGACGGCTGTCCCACCATGCGCCGGCCTTGAACGGAATGACGGCGGTAAAGGTCAGCAGCTTGATGAAGTCCCAGTTCTGGAAGTTGTATACGGCCCTCAGTTCGTCGGAGTCGAGATAAGTCATCTGCATGAAATAGTCGGGCACATAGCTGTATGACGCCTGGAAGATGTATTTGCTTTTCATTATATAGGTCAGGGAGGCGGTATAGTCGGCATAAGGACGCAAGAGTGCATTGCCTTCGGAGGTCTGGTATCCGTTCAGGTAACTGGTTGTGCCGCTCAGTGTCCAGTAGTCCGGATACGTCTTGTCTGAGCTGAACGATAGCTGGAGAACGTGTGAGGCAGAAGGCATGTAGTTGAGCGAAAGGTTGGGATAGACCGCCCATTTCTTGTAGTCCGTCATCCTGTAATACTCTACCGCGGCCGATGCGCTGAGGCTCCATTGCGGATTGAAAGCCTTTTCGAATCCGGCATACAGATTATAGGTATATTCGTCGATGCGGCTCTCGTTGTTCAGTCCGGTCATTTCGGGAAGGTCATAAAGCTGCGAATTCCGGTCATTCACATAGGTGAATGCGGCGCCGTAGTTCAGCTTCCATGCTTCGGGGAGCGCATGGCTCTGGTCGGCATACACTTTCCACCGGTCGATGCGCTGGCGCGAATCGCTTCTGAAGGCAGTGGTGTTTTCTCCGGCATCCGTATCGGAAAAGTTCTGCGAGTCTTTGTTCCTATAATAGGTATAGTCAGCTCCGGCACTCAGCCCGAATCCTGAAGTGTAGTTCAGCGAAGCATTGTGGAGCCGGACATCGCTCCGCTTGTCATTGTGTGAGTCTGTCACGTTTCCCCATGCGTCCATGTATGATTTTTGGTCCGGACTGATGCTCCCCGTGTAGCTCAGGCTGATACTGTTCTTCTTGTCCGGCCTGTAGGTGGCTCCCGCACGGAAGGTGTGGGTGAGGTTCCGTCTTTCCCCGTTGTCCGAAAGGCGGATGTCGTGCGTTTTGTCCTTCACCGTGTGCAAGGCCGAGAAGTCGAATCCCTGGCGGAAATACTCATCCTTGAGATTGTACATCACGTCTGCGTCCCATTTCTCCGAGAGCCAGGTCAGTGCCGCTCCGCCGTTTCCTCCGCCTTCGTCCTTTTGGATATAGCTCCCGTTCACTTCCCCTTGCAGTCCTCCTTCGCCTGCCTTGTAGCCTTTCAGCACGAGGTTGATGGCGGCACCGCGCACATGGTATTGGGGAGGAGCGCTGTACATCACCTCCGCCCGTTCCACGCGCGAGGCCGGCATACTCTTTAAGAGAGAAATCAATTGTTCTTCGGTCATTGACGAAGGCTTTCCGTTCAATACGATGCTGAGGCTTCCGGTTCCGGCAAGGCTGGGCAATCCGTCCTTCTCCATCACCCCCGGAAGCTGGAGAAGCGCTTCGTAGGCATTGGTTACGAGGCGGTTTGCGGTCAGCCGGGGCATGTCGTAGGTCAGCCTGCTTCCTTCCACCTTCACCAGCGGGCGTTCCCCTTTCACCACCACTTCTTCCAGCGCATAGTCTTTCGGTGTGAGAGTGAACGTGCCTGCATCTTCACCGCTTCCTTCCCGTTCCATCGTCTGATAAAGCATGTGCTGCACGATGAGGCGGTAATGTTCCGGGCAGGCATTGAAGCTGAACACTCCCGCCGTGTCGGTGATAGCGGCATCGGCAAACGTAGAGTCGGCGAGCTGGAGTATCACGGTAGCCGCATCCACCGGCTTTTGTGCCATGTCGGTAACCTTGCCCGTGAGAGTCTGTGCGGAAAGATCCGTTCCGGCTCCTGCAGCAAGCAAAATGCCAAGCAAAAAAGATGTTTTCATGTCTGTATGTTTTTGATTTATTTCTTTACCTTTGATGCTGCAAATGTAGGAAGCCCTTTCCGCTTTCTATGTTAAGGCCAAGGTTAACGTAACGTTAATGGAGATTTGCTTATGAAAGATGTAAAATATATCCGCTGGATAGCCTTCATCGCCCTGCTGGCGATTGCCGAGCTTCAATATGTGTGGCTTTCCAATTCCTACCGGATGGCGGAAGAGAGCCTGCGGATGAAGGCGAACGAGGTGTTCAGGGAAGCCTCGCTGGAAGAGGCGTTCGACCGGATGGGAAGCTACAAGAGGCGGATGTTCGGAGTGCGTGATACCATTCTGGCGATGAAGTTTGAAGTGGATACATCCTACTCTGTCATGCAGGGGATGCCGAACAAGTGGTTGATGTCGAACATACATACCAGCCTGCAGGATTTCATTCATTCGGAGGTTCATATGGACATATCGCTTCCATCGCTCGACTCCATCTATGCTCATCTGCTTGATTCGGCAGGTATCCGTGCCGATGTGGCATCATGTATCGTTGATTCCACGGGACAGGTGCTCCGCAGTTCGGAGGGGAAGGAGCTGCATCCGGGCGGTGTCCTGAAGACCGAACCGTTGGTGCTCGACTTCGATAATGCACGTTTCGTGCAGGGCATCATCACCAATCCGTACTGGATCATCGCCCGGCGTATGCTTCTCGTGCTGATAGCCACGGTGCTGATTATCGGCGTGCTGGTGTGGTGCATCGTGTGGCAGATACGTGTCATCATCCGGCAGGACAAGGTGGCGAAGATGCGCGAGGACTTTTCGTATGCCATGATACACGATATGAAGACACCGCTCAGCTCCATCGTGATGGGCACGCGCATCCTCGAAACCGGACGGCTGGATAATCAGCCGGAAAAGCGTGCCAGGTATTTCCGTATCCTGAAAGAGGAAGGAGACCATCTGCTCAGCCTTACCAACAAGGTGCTGACGCTTTCCAAGCTGGAGAACCACCAGCTGAAGCTCGTAAAGACGGAGTGCAGCCTGCGTCCGATGCTGGAGGATCTTGCCGAGAAATACAGGGCAAAGTCGGAGAAGCGGATCGATTATGTGTGGAAACTGGAGGCGGAAACCGTGTATGCCGACGAGGAGTTTCTGAAAGAGGCGTTGAGCAACCTGATAGACAATGCCGTGAAATACTCGGGAGGGCAGGTGGAAATCTGCTTCACTTCAGAGGCGTTGGACGGCATGGTCCGCATCGGCATACGGGATAACGGATTCGGCATTCCGTTCAAGGAACAGGCCAGGATATTCGAGAAGTACGAACGCGCTTCGGCCACGGCGAGGAGCCGGAACGGAGGTGCTCCGGGCTTCGGCCTGGGACTCAATTATGTGCTCCGTGTGGCAGAGGCACATGGCGGACGGGTAGAGGTGGAAAGCATTGAAGGAGAATACAGCCTGTTTTCGCTTTATCTGCCGTCGGGAGAGGAAGAATTATCGGACAAGAATGAGTGAATGTCCCGTTGTCTTTATCGTATCACTCCAGTGATACGATTGCTTCACTGAAGTGATGCGATCTCTTCACTCTAGTGATACGATCTCTTCACTGGAGTGATACGCTTGAGGTGTCGGGAAAAGAAAAAAAATGACAACTATGACCAAGGTTTTGTTAGTGGAAGACGATGCCAATCTGTGCTACATCATTAAAGGCGGACTGGAAGACATGATAGGCGGCTATGAGGTGGAAACCGCTTCCGACGGGCAGGAAGGAATCCGGAAGTGGAAAAGCTGGAAGCCGGAAGTGATTGTTTCCGACATTGAGATGCCGGTGATGGACGGATATGAAATGGTGCGCCGCATTCGTGAGTCCGATGCGTGCATCCCGATTCTGTTCACTTCGGGCCGTGTGTCGCCCAAGGATGTGGTGAAAGGGTATGAAATCGGAGTGAACAACTATGTGAAGAAGCCCTTTCTTCCCGAAGAGCTGGACGCACACATCAAGGCTCTGCTGAGGCTGACTCATGCAAGGGAGCCGGAGCGTGCGGATACTTTCTTCCGGATCGGCAAGTCGTATGTGTTTGATGCAGAGCGCAGCGTGTTGCATCAGGAGGGTCAGCCCGACCGGGAACTGACCGTCCGTGAGTCCGGTCTGCTCCGGATTCTTTGTGAGGGACAGGGGCATGTGGTGCGGCGCGAGGTGATACTCTCCCGCCTTTGGGATACCGAAGACGACTATTTTGCTTCGCGCAGCCTCGATGTATTCGTGTCCCGCCTCCGCAAGATGCTTTCGGGCGATCCGGATGTTCGTCTGAAGACGGTGAAAGGCGTGGGACTGGTGCTGGAGGCTGGCTGGACGCACGCAGGTACGGAGCCGTAAAAGTCCGGTTTCCGTGCCTGTGCGGTGTCCGTTTCTCTTGTCATTTGTCCAGCATTCCTCCGAGATATTCTTTCAGCGTACTTACGTATTCGTTCAGCGCATCCCTGCCCTTGTCGGTCAGGCGGCACGATGTGCGCGGTTTCTTTCCGATTATCTCTTTCCTCACTTCGATGTATCCGGCCTCAGACAATTTGTCTATCTGCACGCTCAGATTGCCGGAGGTGGCCTGTGTCTTGTCCTTGAGATAGCTGAAGTCAGCCTCTTCAACGGAAAGCAGGAGCGACACCACGGCAAGGCGCAGCTGGGAGTGCAGCAATGGGTCAAGCTCTCTCATATTGCTATTCTTTGATTTTGTTTCTGGCTATATGCGCCGGTATGATCATGAATACAAGAAATGACATCCCGAAAAGGATGTTCCAGAAATTGTGGCACCAGCCTTCCGTGAGCATGTATACGGCGGCAAGCAATCCTGCGAGAGGTGTCCAGATAAAGGCCTTCTCCTTTATCACAAGCCCTGTCATGGATGTGCCTATGCCGGCATAGATGAGCGAAAGCGGCATCATTATCGAGAAGTTCATGACATGGGTGAGGACTCCGATGAGCACAATTGCGATTACCGTGAATATGAACATGCTCCCGATAACTTTCCATATATTGCCCAGCATGCTGTCGATATAGGTTGTCACTTCAGGTTTGGAACTTTTGCGGAAGAAGGTGTTGGCAATATAAGGTATGAACATGGCAAACCATGTGAACATGGCTTCTCCTCTTCCGGTGAAATGTACGGTTACCCATGTGATTATTGCGGTAATCAGGGCGGTATAGCCGTATATGAGGAAGGTGTTGTAGTCCTTCTTCATGGCGGTTCCCTTCTTTGTCTTTCTGATCATGTCGGATATGAGTTCCAGACTTTCCAGTTCGTTGATTTTTCTGTCTTCCATAATCTTTACTTTTTTAATTGGTTTATTTTATAAACTATCTATGTCTAAAAAACAGGCACCGCGCGTCATTGCCTGTTCTTTTGCAGCAAAGATAAATAAGTTTATTTTATAAACCAAATAAAAACGGATTTTTTTTGTGGCACTGTCAACAGCTGTATTTCCGGTGAAAAGGCTGGAGTGTGTACAATGTGCAAGGAAATTGAAAAAGTGATGTGAGTCATGCGGATTCTCGGAAAAAGATTTGCATGACTCACATAATATTAATGCTCCGCGTTCTTTTTCAGCCATTCCATCCGCCGCATGTCAGGCAGATGAGTCACCTTGAATCCTTCGAAAGTGACATTGAATCCTTCTCCGTCGGGACAGGCTCCCATCAGGCCGACCATCATCGGTGTGTTGTCCGGCATCCATGCGTTGCGCATCATGGTATAGGTTTTGTCGTCAAAAGAATAGAATACTTCGACGGCATCTTTCCGGCGTACAGCTTTGATCCAGACGTAAGGAACGGCTTTGTCAAGTGAGATGACGCTCCAGTCGCTGGTATGGTGGGTGACGACTGTACTCAGGTTGTATTTGCCGTCTACGAACTCGATCCCCGCCTTGATGTAGTTTTCCTTGTCGATGCGGAGCATCAGACCGGCCTGGTCAAAGCGCACCTTATAGTCTCCCGTAATCTTTACCTTTACCTCAAACTCTCCTCCGTAGGTGGTATAATAGAAAGGAGCATCGTCTACGGTAAATCCATAGTGCGAGATACGCCAGTAGTCACTGTGCGGGGTGACCGACATGTTAAGTGTTTTTCCGTTTATTTCCCATTGCTCAGGTTCGTTGAACCATTGCATCTTCTCGAGGGTCTGTGCCTGCAGGCCTAACGTACCCAGTGTGAAAAGTGTAAGAATAAGTGTTTTCATTTGTCTGTAAGAATTTATGATGGTGATATATTTTTTATCTTTGCAAAGATATTGCCTTCAGATAAACGGGTCAATGCTTATTAATAACCATTTTTGTAGCGCATGCCATGAATGATACTTTGCAGGAACTCAACCGGAATTTGCTGGTGCAGGATTTTGAAGACGTGGAAAACTCTTCGGACATATCCGGCCGTTGCAGGCGGATTGCCCGGATGTATGCGGAGATGGAGAATGCTGTGGCTGTATTGAGCGACATGAGGTCGGACCGAAGCTGTATTTATTACGGAGGTATGGGTGAGATGCTGGGTATGGCTTCCCGTGGCACCTTCCTGGAGACGGACTCCATCTGGGAAAAAGAGATTTTCGAGCGGATGAGTCCCGGTGACCTGATGAAAAAGCACGTACAGGAACTTCGTTTTTTTCATTTCCGGAAGTCTCTTTCTCCTGATGTGCGTACCCGTTACTTTCTGATGTCGCGTCTGAAGATGAAGAATGCGTCGGGCGGTGAAGTGCAGGTCTGTCATCGGATGTTTTATATAGAAGATTCTTCGGGGAATGTCGCGTTCGCCTTGTGTCTGTATACTTTGTGCCGTGACGAACATCCGGACGTGATTATAGACTCTCTGACAGGAGAGCAGATTGATATCGGACGGCAATCGTGCGGGACGTTGTTGTCAAAAAGGGAGTGTGAGGTACTGGGACTGATCGGGCAGGGAAAATCGAGCAAGGAGATAGCCGGCACACTTTCTGTCAGCATTCATACGGTGAGTCGTCACCGGCAGAATATTTTGCGGAAGTTGCATGCCGGAAATTCCGTCAATGCTGTGGCAATAGCGAAAAAACTGAATTTGTTGTAACCAATAAAAGGATATATGCAGTATTTTGACAGTGATTATATGGAAGGGGCACATCCCCTTATTATGGAGCGTCTGATCAGGACCAATATGGAGAAAACACCAGGTTACGGGACTGATGCATATTGTGAGTCGGCCCGGAGGAGAATCCGTGAGGCATGCGGATGTCCTGAGGCTGAGGTGCATTTTCTTGTAGGGGGTACTCAGACCAATGCTACTACGATTACAGCCATTCTCCGTCCGTATGAAGGAGTGATTGCAGCCGTTACAGGTCATATCAATGTGCATGAAGCAGGTGCCATTGAAGCGGGAGGACATAAAGTACTTGCACTTCCCTCGCATGAAGGAAAACTGGATGCGGCGGAGGTAGACCGTTATGTGAGTGATTTCTATGCCGATCCGAGCTGGGACCACATGGTGGCTCCGGGCATGGTGTATATTTCACATCCTACAGAATACGGAACGCTTTATCGTCTGGACGAACTGAAGGCGTTGTCGTCCGTATGCCGCAAGCGTCATATTCCCTTGTTTCTTGACGGCGCACGTTTGGGTTATGGCTTGGCCGCTCATGGAACAGATGTGACGCTCGAAGCCATTGCGTCTTTGTGTGATATTTTCTATATAGGAGGTACCAAAGTGGGAGCCTTGTTTGGCGAAGCGGTGGTGATTCCCCGCCCGGGCTTCGTGAAGCAGTTCAATACGATCATCAAGCAGCGTGGCGTGCTCTTGGCAAAAGGGCGTTTGCTCGGCCTGCAGTTTGATACATTGTTTACGGACGGACTGTATCTGAAGATTGCCCGTCACGGCATCGAGATGGCCGACCGCATTGCAGCCTGCCTGGAAAAGAAAGGATATCGGTTTTATGTGGCTCCTCAAAGCAATCAATTGTTTGTGGTGCTTGAAAACAGCCGTCTTTCTGCGTTGTCCGGACATGTCAGTTTCGGCATCTGGGAAAAGGCAGATGCTGATCATACGGTTGTCCGCATTGCTACCAGTTGGGCTACGCGCGAAGAGGATGTAGAAGAGCTGCTCTCTTTGCTGTGAGTTTAAATGCCAAAGCCGCAGAGAAGTTCCGGGGTTTGCCCGTCCGTCCTCAGCGGCTTGGCTGTTTCGGGGAGAGCATGGCGTCATTTATCTTCTTTAAACCAGGCGGCGTAGGTCAGATAATTGTGGGCCGTGCGTTGGTTGAGCGTTTTGCTTTGTTCCGGGTCTATTTTCTTGATGAAATGCGCCGGCACCCCTCCCCAAAGCGTGTATGGTTCGATGATTGTGTTTGCGAGAACCAATGCGCCGGCGGCTACAATGGCTCCTTCACCCACAACGGCGTTGTCGAGCAGCGTGGCTCCCATGCCTATAAGCGCATTGTTGCCTACGTGCGCACCGTGGAGGGTGACATTGTGTCCGATGGAAACGTCATCTCCCAGTTCAACGGTAGACTTCTCGAATAAGGTGTGAAGCACCGTTCCGTCCTGTATGTTTACGCGGTTGCCGATTCGGATGGAATTGACATCTCCTCGCAGTACGGCGTTGAACCAGATGCTGCATTGGTCTCCGATAATCACATCTCCGATGATCGTAGCGTTCTCTGCCAGATAGCAGTTCTCTCCGATTTGTGGGGTGAATCCCCTTACAGATTTTATTAAAGCCATTTTATTCTTTTCCGGTTGAAAGTTATTTGAACTGTGAATTATATCGCACTTGTTGCCTGTTTCAGCCATGCCTGTTCTTCTGCGTTCAGCATAGGGCAGAGCTGCTCGTAAACCTGCCGGTGATACTTGTTCAGCCATCCTTTTTCTTCGTCTGTCAGCATTTCGGCATGAATCACCTCTTTGTCAATGGGGCAGAGGGTGAGCGGTTCGAACTTGTAGAAATCTCCAAACTCCGTGCGCTGGCTTTGCACGATGAGCATGGTGTTTTCCGTCCGCACTCCGTGGCGTCCCGCTTTATAGATTCCCGGTTCGTTCGTTATGGTCATGCCGGGCAGCAGAAGAGCCGGCACATGATTCATGCGGAATTGGTGCGGTCCTTCATGGACGTTCAGAAAATGTCCGACTCCATGCCCCGTGCCATGTCCGTAGTTGATGCCTGCCTTCCACATGAACTGGCGGGCAAGGGCATCCAGTTGCGTGCCGCAGGTTCCGTACGGGAATTCAGCCATCGACAAGGAGATGAATCCTTTCAATACCAGCGTGTAGTCCTTTTTCTGTTCCTCTGTAACCGGTCCAAGTGCGATTGTCCGTGTGATGTCGGTTGTTCCGTCCAGATATTGCGCCCCGCTGTCCAGCAATAGCAGTCCTTCGGGTTTCAGTGTAGAGGCCGATTCCTCGGTTGCCTCATAATGTACGATGGCTCCATGTTCTTGATAGCCTGCAATGGTATCAAAACTGATGCCTTTAAACAAATCCTGCTGTGCGCGGAACTCAAACAGCTTCCGGTCAATGCTCTTTTCTGTTTCCTCTCTGTTTCTTACGGCGTTTTTCAGCCATATGAGGAATTTGACCATAGCAGCTCCGTCGCGTTTCATGGCTGAGCGGAATCCCTCGATCTCTGTTTCGTTTTTGATTGCCTTCAGGCAAAGTGCCGGTGATGGCTTTCGGATGACGGTTGTACAGGCGGATGCTGCTTGATAGAGCGCATAGTTGGCAGAATCAGAAATCTGGATGTTTCGTCCTTTATAGTTCAGCAGCGCTTCTGTAACCTGATTGTAGTCTTGGGTGTTGATATTGTTGGCGGCAAGGTATTGGCGCGTTTCTTCGGTGAGCTTTTGGGGGTGTATGAACAATGTGGCATCATTGGCGGTGATAAGCAGGTAGCTTACAAAGACCGGGTTGCAATGTACGTCGTCCCCTCTCAGGTTGAGCGTCCAGGCTATTTCGTCGAGTGCTGAAAGAAGCACTCCTTCTGCGCCGTTGCTGTGTATGCTTTCGCGTATTCTTGCCAGCTTGCTCTGGCATGATTCGCCGGCATAGCACAAAGGCAGGATGAAGGGGCGGTTCAAGGGTATGGATGGGCGGTCGGTCCATAGGGCCTCAAAAGGATCGGGAATGGAAACGACTTCCAGACCATATGCTGCGACTGCAGATTTCAGCATTTCGGTTTCGTCCAGCGTATTTACAGTACCGTCAATCCCGATGCGTCCGTGGGGCGGGAGCTGCGAACCCAGCCACTGAGGGATGGACGGAGTTTCTGGCAGCCGGTCTTTAAATAAGGTATATTCTGTGCCCTCCAATTGTTCTTCAGCCTGCAAAAAATAACGCGAATCAGTCCATAGCCCGCATTGGTCTGCGGTGATGACCGCCGTCCCTGCTGAGCCGGTAAAGCCTGATATCCATTTCCTGCATTCCCAATGGGCAGGTATGTACTCTCCCGAATGAGGGTCGGTGCTCGGCACAATGAAAGCGTCGACGTGCTGCGACAGCATGACTTTTCTCAAGGCGGCGACACGCTCTGTAATGATATGTTTCATGATGTGTAACTGTTTTTAATGTATTAAGGTATACAAAGTTAGCATTTCTGTGTGATTTTTTATAAAATATGCCGGAAAGTTTTGTGGATAAAGAAAGTATGTGTAATTTTGCGCCGCGATTAACTGCCGGAAATATTTAATAACAACATATCTTTAATTTTAAAAAAACATGATTATTGTACCAGTAAAAGAAGGCGAAAACATTGAAAAGGCGCTGAAGAAATTCAAAAGAAAATTTGAAAAAACAGGTGTAATTAAAGAACTGAGAAACAGACAGCAGTACGACAAACCGTCTGTTAAAAAGAGACTTAAGATGGAACATGCCATCTATGTACAAAAAATGCGTCAGAACGAAGAATAATAATTCCGCAAAATTCTTGAATTATTGAATTCTTTTTCATATATTCGTTGCTGAATATAAGCGATGTTTCTATGCTGAAAGAATCTTTTTTAAGGTATCTCCGCTATGAACGGAACTATTCGGACTATACGGTGCTTTCGTATGGTACGGATTTGGTTAAGTTTGAGGAGTTCTTTAAAAACATGGACGAGGCTCTGGACTACCGGACGGTGGATGCTGATGTTATCCGCAATTGGGTGGTTTCGCTGATGGATGCAGGCTATACGGCTTCTTCAGTGAACAGAAAGCTGAGTTCGTTGCGGTCTTTTTATCATTATTTGCTGAGGAAAGGCGTTGTCAGTGTTGACCCTATGCTGAAGATTGCCGGTCCTAAAAAGAGGAAGCCGCTTCCCGTTTTTGTGAAAGAAGCCGATATGGCCCGTTTGCTTGATGAAACGGATTTCGGCGAAGGCTTTTTAGGAGTGCGTGACCGTATGATTATAGAGATGTTCTATTCGACGGGGATGCGGTTGTCTGAACTTGTGGGGCTGGCTGACAAGGACGTGGATTTCTCGGCGGGAGTGATAAAGGTGACTGGAAAGAGAAACAAGCAAAGGCTGATCCCTTTCGGTGAGGAGCTGAGGGAAGATATGAAAGCCTATGTGGAGGCGAGGAACGAAAGCTGTGACGGGAAATGTGAGGCTTTTTTTGTCCGTAAGGACGGAAGGGCAATGCTTCCTGGAACGGTGAGGCTTATAGTGAAACGGAACCTGTCGAAAGTTGTAACGTTGAAGAAAAGGAGCCCGCATGTGCTTAGGCATACCTTTGCTACTTCCATGCTGAACAATCATGCCAACTTGGAAGCGGTGAAGGAATTGCTGGGACATGAGAGCCTGACCACTACGGAGGTCTATACGCATACGACTTTTGAAGAATTAAAAAAAGTTTATAAACAAGCTCATCCCAGAGCCTAAAGAAAGAGGAGGTAATTATGGAAGTAAGAATTCAATCCATTCATTTCGATGCGTCTGAAAAACTGGAAGCCTTTATTCAGAAGAAGGCGGAAAAGCTCGAGAGATTTTGCGATAATATAAAGAAAGTAGAGGTGTCTTTGAAAGTTGTGAAACCTGAAACGGCTATGAACAAGGAGGCCGGAGTGCGTGTCTTGGCGCTCAATTCAGAGTTTTACGCAGAAAAAGTAAGTGATACATTCGAAGAATCGATAGATGTGTGCATGGATGCACTGTCTAAGCAATTGCTGAAAGCGAAAGAAAAACAGCAGGGTAAGTAAAAAAGTCACGAAAATGTTTTGTGATTAAAAAATAATACCTAACTTTGCAGCCGCTAAGTCGTGAAAGGCGGCTGCAAAATTTTTAAAATCAAGCCTCTTTAGCTCAGTTGGCCAGAGCACGTGATTTGTAATCTCGGGGTCGTTG
>OGEZ01000123.1_pt1 | contig 82803 bp, 77 predicted proteins | sample 1570831 | NCBI WGS metagenome assembly OGEZ01 (sample SAMEA2582059, study PRJEB24529) | metagenome | biome: Human gut stool | place: China | collected 2011 | reverse complement strand
AGAATTCGGCTGTGTAATCACGTAAATAGAAACGTCGGTGCGTTAACAAACTGATTAACAGTAATAGACGAAAAGCTGTGGTCTGAGTCACCTCGTACCAGTCAAAGCTGTAATTAAATAGATACAGATCCACAGTGCCTTTTCAAAATATATCAGAGATGGAAATAAATACCCAGTGTTAACTGGGAGAAAGGAAAAATCCAATTACCATCTAAGATAATTGGATTATACGTAATATAAATGAATGTCTAATGCCAATTAATAGTGTAACTAATTCTTCTGGGAAAAATGTTTTTTTAAATTATGATTTTGTGAAAACACTAATGGAAAAAGAAGATTTACTTTTTAAGTTTTATTGTGGTATGGAAGAATGCATTAGTGAATCTTTTGTCAATCACAAAGACGAAAATTTCGAAAAATTCAAACAAAACTGGAAAAAACCAACAATAAAAAAAAGATTGGAAGATTCGAACAATCGTTATGTGAAAAGGCATTCTATATAGAACAGTTTGAAATATACTGCATGTTTGTACTTAATACATTAAATGGACTATTTTTTAAAAACCATAAACATGTACGTTTTTTGTTACGAAAATATAACAAAAACTCCGAAAAACATGAAGCATTTTTAGCAGAAGGCATATATTCTGATAATGTAGAATGTATAAAGGCATTTAAATGGGGCGAAGGAATGATTTGCAAATCCTACGAAAAAAAAGCTGCCTTGCTTCAATCAAGAAATATGGAGTGTCATGAGAATGGAAACTCGAACGGGATATGGAAAGATTACTTAACAATCGCTGTTGGTGGAATTGAATTACGCAAAGGGCGAGACTTAATCCCTTTGCTTTCTCTCAATATTGCAACTGATACATTAGAAAACGAAAAATGCTTACAGGCATTGGCATTATCTTCTATTTATGATAAAATACAGGAAGTTTTTAAATTATACAATGCTAATATGTATGACTTAATATCATTATATGATGAATAAAAATAAAGAGGTAAAAATGGAACGAATTATAATTCAAAATGTAGAAGAACTTCTTACTATTCCTAAATCAGTCAAAACCGTTGAAATTAGTCAACATGATGTAATACGATATATATACATCAATCGTACCAATTCCGATTCTTCTATAAACATTCAAGAATTAAGAAATGTTTATGGAAAATCAATTAATAAATCATATAAAGAAAAAAAATATTTAGAAAATCTAGTATTAAATGAAAAAGATATCAAAAGCCTTTGTATTGTGTAACATAAGCAAAATAGCTCATTAATGTAGATCATTTTAGGTTTTGTTAAAACTTTAAAACTGATATAAGATTTTTGAATCAATGGTATTTAGATAACAAGAGCATCACTTGAGTAAATTTGTTGCGAACATCGTAAGGATGCAGCAACGAATACTTTCTGTACTTTTTTATCTGCTGGACATTTTGAAACTTAGGGAGGGTTGGTTGCCAAAATTATTCTGGATTTTGGTCCACATCTTTTTGTTTTATAAAAACTCTATTCCTAATGAAAGATATCCTGAGTATTCAGGAAACCCATACCCTTCTAGATTTAAAATTCATGTTTAAATGATTTATTTTTCTGTAAATGTCATAGAAATTACTTACGAAACATGCTTATTGTTTTGATACTTCATTCAATTGAGAATCACAATATTATATAGAATGAGTGTCCATATATACCTCTATATCTTTTGAATCTTCAATATTAGGAGTAAATACCAGTGTCCGAGTTTGACCACAAAATTTCAATATTTTTTGTGCTAACTCTTTATCATATTTTTTTAAAATCTTATTTTTCATTTTTTCAGACATAGGCGACCGTTTAGTTGTTTTGAAATAAGGGTTATTTCCTTCGAATTTATAAGTATATGCCCGACGACGCCCCAATTCATCCCGATGTTTAACTGTAATTGGCTGATGATTCATTATAAAATTAGACATTGCTTCAAAATATGGAGTTGTGGCACAATGCTTGTCAACATACAAAAGAGAAAATTGGATTTTCTTATATAATTCATTTGAAAGATAATACATCATATGATACTCGTTTTTCACTTTGCGAAAACTTAAGGTTGTAACATATGTAATATCTTCAACCGTAATTGATAACAATAACTGATTCTGCAGTCCATCTTTTATAGTATAAAAAACATCTGTCTCATACCCATTATAGTAAAACCGATATTTTAATGCTGAATTTACTAACATATCACTATTATTATAATCAGATAGCACTTTAGCTATCATGCTAGTTACAATTGCCATTGTTTACCTCCTAAATTTCAGAAATGGTCCAAGCTAATTTCTGTGTTGTCATCAATGTTCACATTTCCTATTAATATGACATCTAGGTTGAGTATTACATTATCACTCAGTTCTCCATCATAATAGACTTTACTTCTGATATCTTTCGATACAAAACTTCTAAGAATTACATTTGTCGATACTCTTGTATCTATATTAATCATACATCTCTGTTTCAATGTACACCATTACTTTTTTTGTATCTTGAAGAACCATATTGGGAAATATAATGTTTCCATTTATTCACAGTTTCTCTTACTTACTATTTTTCTATACCCAACAATACATTCTTAATCTGTTCCACAACATAAACAATATCATCTTCTGTGATCTGTGTGCTGCTTGGGAAATTCAAGATGCATTTACTATAATAAGGCGCTTTCTCCATCTCGTATGTTATCGCATTCTGATACGGCAGCTGTTCATGGATCAATCCCCAGATTGCCCTTGTCTGTACACCTCTTTCCTGCAGCTTTGTGATGATATCCCTTAAAGAACCATTCACTCTTTCCATTAGTATTTCAAGCGAATAAAACCACTGATTTGAGTATGTTCCTTCTCGAAAGCCAAGTAATTTTCCGAGTTCAAATCCATCGAATAGTTTTTGATATAGCTCATAATTACTGTGTTTTCTCTTTATAAACTCCGGCAATTCTTCCATCTGAGCCACACCAAGTGCTGCCTGTAAATTTGTCATGCGATAATTATATCCAACTTCATTATGAATATAATAATGTGGATCATCCTTTGCCTGTGTGGAAATATACTGCATATGTGCAACCGTTTCTGCATCTTTTGCTGTCACTGCACCGCCACCGCCAGTTGTAATGATCTTATTCCCATTAAATGAGTATGCTCCAAAATCTCCGATCGTTCCCGCATACTTTCCAGCAAAACGTCCCTCTGTGTAATGTGAGCCCAGCGCCTCTGTGGCATCTTCTATCACCTTTAAATGATACTCTTCCGCTATATCCATAATGCTTTCCATATCTGCCAGATTTCCAAACACATGCACTACAATAACCGCTTTTATTTTCTTGCCAGAAGCCGTGTGAATTAATTGTTTTTGTTCTACATGGCACTCTTTTTCACAAAACCTCCGCAGCTTGACCGGATCCATGCATAAGCTGTCATCACAATCCATAAATACAGGCTCTGCAAACTGATAATGTACAGGATTCACTGCTGCAATAAACGTCAATGTCGGCACGATCACCATATCTCCCGGCTGTACATTACATTCCAATAATGACAAATGTAATGCAGATGTGCCACTCTGGCAGGCAGCCACTTTCTCTACATGAAGAAATCCTGCCATCTGTTCTTCTAGTTTTGTAATATAGGCTCCGCCTGTAGATACCCAGCCCTGATCTATTGCATCATCTACGTATTTTCTCTCATTTCCCTCAAAATTCGGAATTGACAATGGGATAAATCGACTCACTTTCTTCTTCCTTCTTTCCTTTGTTAAAACAATAACTCTGTCAATCTTGCACACAGATCCCGTTTACATCATGATTGCTTCTATACATTATAAATATCTGTCTTATATGCATCCATATTCTGTCTGATCCATGCGATTGTCTCTGCAATCCCCTGTTCAAAGGTGTACTGCTGCTTCCAGTCTGTCAGTTCTTTTATCTTCGCATTCGCTCCAAGCAGACGATTTACCTCACTCTTTTCCGGACGTAGCCGCTGCTCATCACATACAATTTTTGCATCCGGGTTAATCTGTGCAATAATTTCTTTCGCCAGATCTCCAATGGAAATCTCCCGCTGTGTTGCTATATTAATCTCCTGTCCGATGGTTTTATCAGACTCTGCGATTGCAATGAATCCTGCTGCTGTATCTTTTACATAATTAAAATCTCTTGTCGGAGTCAAAGAACCCAGTTTGATCTCTTCTTTACCTGCCAAAAGCTGTGTAATGATCGTCGGGATGACCGCTCTTGCCGATTGTCTTGGTCCAAACGTATTAAACGGCCGGACAATTGCAACCGGAAGATTAAAGCTACGGTAAAAGCTCTCTGCCAGACGATCTGCCCCAATTTTCGTTGCGGAGTATGGCGACTGCCCCTGAAACGGATGTTTTTCATCAATCGGAACATACTGTGCGGTTCCGTATACTTCCGATGTAGATGTCACCATAATCTTCTCTGTTCCCAAATCCCTTGCCGCCTGCAAGACATTCAACGTCCCCTTAATATTGGTATCAACATAGGAATCCGGTGAGTGATAACTAAATGGAATTGCAATCAATGCCGCCAGATGAAACACCTGATCGACACCTTTCATTGCCTCTCTCACTCCATTCGGATCTCTGATATCTCCACTAAACACCTCGATCTGATCCAATTTTTCCTTTGGTAATGTATCTAACCATCCCCATGTATTAAAAGAATTATAATAGGTAAAGGCTTTTACATCATAACCTTTTTCTAATAAGCTTTCTGTCAGATGGCTTCCAATAAATCCATCTGCTCCTGTTACAAGTACTTTCTTCATTCTATATTCCTCGTTCTTTCGTCTAATTACTTATAATACTATTATCAATTTCAATTTATTATGTAAACCCATTATTTCTTGTAATTTCCTCTGCCTACTCTGACTTCAAATCCAATTTTTTCTCCATCCGGTGCATCTCTTCAAACTCACCCATATCCAGAAATGAATCCTCACTAATCGGATACATGCCGACCTTGCGGTTTTCTTTCAATAATTTATCCGTAAGATCTGTCATATGATAAAATGTGTCCTCCGGAATTTCTTTTTTCAATTCAGGATTCAATATGTACATACCTGTATTGACAAAATATGATAATTTTGGTTTTTCCTCCATAGACTGCACTGCACCATTTTCACTGGAATGGATAACACCATAGGGTACTACAATATTCTTTAGTGCAGAAACGATTGTCAGTTCATTGCCGCTTTCCCTGTGATACCGGTAGACATCTTCGTAATCTGCGTGGATCAGTATATCACAATTCGTCACGATAAAAGGCTGTTCAAAATCTTCTTCTATCAGCCGCAGGCTTCCTGCTGTTCCTAATGGCTGGTTTTCTTCTACATACTTTATTTCATAGTCTTTTGCTGTATCAGTGAAATAAGATTTAATCATATTCTTGCGGTAATTGACAGTCGCATAAAAATCCGTCACGCCAACATCCCTGAATTTATCAATAATCCGTTCCATAATCGGAATATCCCCAATCGGAATCAGCGGTTTTGGCAAAATCTTGGTATAAGGATATAATCTGGTTCCTTTCCCTCCTGCCATAATGACTACCGGCACTTTATCTAAAGAGAGACTTCCTTCCCGCACCTCGGTTTTCTGTTCCTGTTCAAAAAGAATGTCAATCACGATTCCCTTTGAATTGAGCACAGGCAATGCCGTGATCGAATATCGTCTCATCACATCCTGCGCAGACGCCACTTCCCTTCGATACACGGACTTAGGATTACGGTTCATAAGGCGGCTTATCTGTTCCTGCAGATTTCCTGTCTTAATCAGCCAGCGGCGGATATCTCCATCGGTGATCGCTCCTATTAATTTTCTATCTGTATTGGTAATAAAAAGAATCCCCTTCGCATTCGCATCTATCTTCTGCATTGCTTCTACGATTGTCTGCTCCGGGGAAATCAGAAATGTTATCAACTGTTCTGTTTTCATAGACGAACCTCCATGTTCTTTTCCTATCGCTCCATGATAGGTTACAGTCTATATATCGGATGATTGACTGCAAAAATTAATCTTTATTGTCTTTCATTAATGCCTCGACAAATAAGAAATCAAGTTCATTGTCAATATCAACAGAATGTCTCTGATCCATAATATAGGCATAAGATTTTTCGTTATAAAAATTCTGCTTATTCATCAGCAGCTCTGTTTTCTGAATATAAATTGCTCCATTCAATCGATAATAAGTATCCGACAATTGTCTGGCTCCAACTTTATTGCTGTCAATAAAATTATACATTGAACCATTTTCGCCTAATTTGTTGCATATCTGAATGGAATGTTCTAATTCGCAAATACTAATGACCGCATCCGCAGATTTCTGTTCAAATACCTCATATGCTTCCCTGATATTCCGTGCGTTTCTCATCGGAGAAGTTGGCTGTAACAGAGTTACCAGTTCAAATTCTTTTCCTCGTTTCCGGTACTCCTGTACCACATAACGTAACGCATCCCAGGTACTGCTCTTGTCCCCGGCCAGTTCCGCTTCCCTCAGAAAAGGAACATCTGCCCCGAACTGCCTTCCTATTTCAGCATATTTCTCACTGTCTGTCGACACATGCACACAATCAAATATCCCTGATTCTAATGCCGCATCAATTGTATATGCCATTAGTGGTTTCCCATGTAGTTCTTTAATATTTTTGTCTTTCAATCCCTTTGAGCCACTTCGGGCCGGAATAATCGCTATGTTTCTCATACTACTCCAAATCTTTTTCTAATATTAAGGGTGGATTAATCATTTACCTCTATATTATAAAACTTCTTTTTCAGTTTCATCCCTGTTTGAAGAGTTTCCATTATCTTTTTGGCAATTTTAGGACTTGCATTTCCGTCTCCATAAGGATTTTGGACATGGCAACACAACATTTTCATTTCGTCAGATAAAGCATATTTTATAGCCTCAACTATCGAATGTACATCTGTATCACAATTTATTATGCTTTCCGATTGTAATCTTCCCTTTTGTCTATCTCCTATATTGACAGTTGGTATGTGAAATACAGGTGCCTCCATTATTCCACTTGACGAGTTGCCAATCACCGCTTCCGAATATTTTATTAGTGATAAATAACGTTTACTTCCTAAAGAAGAAAATATATGAATATTGCTAAAGTTTCCAGCTTCTCTCTCCAACACTCTATTAATTAGCATTCCACCTTGATCAGCATTGGATTTTGTAATAATAAACTGAACATCATTAAAATAAGATAACGCTTTTAGAAAATTCATTATCAATAATTCAATATTCCCTTCCTCTAATGTAACAGGATGATATGTGCATACAGCATATTTACAATCATATGGTAATCCAACACTTGCAAGCGCTTCCTTCTTTGTCAGTTTTTCTGATTTTAAAATATTATCTGTTCCAGTAGCGCCATAATTAAACACTCTTTTAGGATTTTCTCCCATCTGAATAATTCTGCGTCTACTCTCCTCATTAGTTGCAAAATGCAAATAACTCATTTTTGTAATTGAATGCCGAATACACTCATCAATTGCTCCTTCTGTTGTATCTCCGCCATAAAGATGAATAATTGGAACATGCATATCTGTAGCAGCAACTGCCACCATAAGCATTTCATACCTATCTCCAAGTATTACAACTGCATCATATTGAATATCGTCAAATAATTGTGCGAATTTACGTAGTGTTTCAGCTTGATTATTTGCAATGTCTAGTCGGCTATCGGATTTAACAGGAATATGTATCTCTTGATCTATCCTAATTCCATCATTTATAATATTTTCTTTTGTTTTCCCATACTCTTCGGCCAAATGTGTCCCTGTCACTATCAACTCAACAACAAATTTAGAATTCTCATATTTACGAAGTTCTTTAATAAGCGGAAAAAGTAATCCATATTCAGCTCTAGTTGCAGTAATTACAGCAATTCTTTTCATATTTCAATCAACTCATCCTCTTCAAAATTTCTTATTGCATTTGTTCCCAAAACAGATGTCCATAACATAGGGCTAATACCATTTCCCGGTCGTTTTGTAGTAATATTTTCTTCAGATAATACTTCTCCTCTTTTAATAAACTTTTTTGCCACAATGCTTTTTCTTGCAATATTAATATTAGACAGTTCAATATCTGCTGGTTTCTTTTTCCCATCACCAAAAGCTTCTTCTATATGACGTATAGAGTCGACCATCTGTTTTAATTCCCCGGGTTCTAAACTAGCCTTATGATCAGGACCTTCCATATTTCTATCTAATGTAAAATGTTTTTCTATTATTACAGCCCCCATAGCAACAGCCGCTATAGGGATTTCTATTCCATTTGTATGATCTGAATAGCCAACTTCACACCCTGTTTCAGATTTTAGTGTAAGCATTGCTTTCAAATTTACAGCAGAATATGGTGTTGGATACTGTGTAGTACAATGTAATAATTGTATATCTGTTGCACCATTACTCCTTAAAGTATCTAAAGCACTCACAACTTCTGTGAGTGTACTCATCCCTGTAGACATAATAATTTTTTTCTTTGTTTCAGCAATATGAACTAAATAAGGATAGTTTGTTATTTCCCCTGACGGTATTTTCCAAATATTACATCCAAGTTCATTTAAAAAATCTATACTTTGTATGTCAAACGGTGTTGACAAAAACTTAATTCCAATTTCATCACAAAATCTTGCCAATTGTATAAATTCATCATGTGTAAGCGTTAATCTCGACAGCATCTCTTTCTGGCTTTTTGTTTGTCCCATATTTTTTTTTTGATACTGTGCCATTTCTGCATACTTTGAAGAAAGTGCATCTGGATTAAATGTTTGATACTTTACAATATCCGCACCTGCTTCTTTGGCTGATATTGCCAGCTTCTTAGCAACATTTAAGCTCCCGTTGTGATTTACTCCTGCCTCTGCAATAATTAGGGTTCGTTTCATTTATCCTTCTCCTTATACCATCGCTGTTGTATTTTTATCTTGCAAACTCTTCAAGACTTCACGATTAACTAAAGTATAAAACTTTCCATTTAATTCAAAACCCGCACCATCATATGGTGGAAACCAAAATGCTCGTATCTTAAGATCTAAATCCTCATTTTCTATATTGTTCAAATCAATTTTCATCATATCAATCATTTCTTTTTTTGATATATATATGCCATCTTCTTTTTTTTGAGGAATGCACTCTAATCTGCCTTTCTCAATAACATCCAACATCACACTCTTATATAATTCCATCTGTATATTTTGTGTTTTCTTTTCGAGTGAAAAAGCTGTCTCTATCCTATAATCAAAATTAAACTTGAATACTTTAATTATTGACCCTGTGTCTATTTTCTCATCTACATAGTGTGCTGTTGCCCCCCATTCAGGAAGTTTGTATAATATGGCTATGTTGTAACCTGCCGTTCCTCTCCAATCCGGCAATATTGCGGGGTGAAAGTTGATACATCCATATCTTGGACCTTCTATCAAAGGTTTGCGGATTTTTCTCCAAAACAAATATGAAACTACTAAATCGATATCTTCAGGATTATTTTCCACATAATGTTCCGCCTCTTCCATCGTAATCACTGGTATTCCCAATTCATTTGCCTTTATCATTGTTGGAGAATTCAAAAACTGTGAATCTGTACAAACAAACGCCACTTCTATTCCCTGCTCTACCGTCCATTGTAACATCTCTGCGGCATATTGTTTTCGCCCCATAAATATAATCTTCATTATTTGTATTCCCCCTTTGTGTTGATATGTTTATAAAAAACATTTAAAACCTTTCTTACATTCTTTTCCATTACTTATAATAATCGTATAAAAATGCAAGCTTTTACGTCCGAATCAGTCACTCTAATTAGCGTCTGCTGATTAAGCAGCTATTTACAGCTTCCGACTCTTATATGAGTTCCAATCCTGCTCAAATCGGAACTGATGCAAAAAAGTGCAAAGTATTCGTCTCAGAATCCTGACCAGATTCGTTACGAATACAGATAATGCGATAGATATCATCTGTGTTTCCCACAGTTTTGTGGGAATGAACTCATGCCATAACAGCGTTTGCCCAGACTAAAACACATTCCACTTCGATTCTATCTGTATTATCCTAATACGCTTGCTTTTTATTAACTTGTGCTGTTGTACCTGATCTGCCCAGCTTTGGATTTGATAAGCGGATTCCATGCTCCTTGCAATAACTCCTGTTTGCTCTGATCTCCTGTATATCTGATCCGTCAGAACAGGTTTCGGATAATAACCGGTATTTTCTTTGAAATGTTCTATTGCTTCAATCACGCTCATGCTCTCATTGTATGCCTCGAATGATACTTTTTCGATACGCCCATACCCTTCGCTGTCAAGGCTGAAATCAAATTTTACCCCAAATTCGTAACAGTTCAGCCTTCCGGCTGCACAACCAGTCTTAGCACCGGCTAAAATATAGCTAGTACACTCATAAATATTTTTTTGAATTTTTTACCAACCCCATATTTCTTCTTTTTTAGAGTATCTATAATTGTCAGAATCGTACAATATATTTCATGTCCACTGTCTTTGCTAAATGCTCCTGCCTTTTTTTGCCAGTTCTTGACTTTTATCAGGTCACGTTCACTCATGTTATCATCTAACGGAACACGGAAGTCATGCAGGAACAAAAGGTGATTGTGCATGTATTTCTCCAGGCGGTTCAACAAGGCTTTTTTTCCTTCTTGGCAAATCTATGTCCGGGTTGCCTATTTTCCCTGAGTCCCTGAAGCAATAAGATCCATGTATCTTTTCTCATAATCATACAGAGTCTCTTCCTGAAAAGAGACTTCTCCCATGTCTGCGAGTTTTTCCGCTCCCGGTTCAGTTCGCAGAGCAGATCTTTCATCTGCACAAACCAGCCATGCCCGACTTTTTTCAGTATTCTTACGCAGATAACGGATGATATGGACATTGCTTTCACTGTGGTCTGTTCCAAAATGATACAATGCTGTTTCATGGTCGTGTACCAAGATTCCTGATTTTTTTGAGGAAATCTATTTTTTCAGGGCATCAATTGCTTTACTTTTTATGGCACGATAGATAACCTTCTTTCCTTACTGAAATTTCGGACACAATTTTGTTCTCCATTGACCGTTACTATGGTGGCATCTGTTAATACCACTTCCTGATTAAGCGGTTCTGTTTCAAAATTCTGTATGCTGCCTTCGGCATTACTGGCAAATTTTCTGCAGAATCCATAGACGCTCCCGGACAAAATACCAAGTTTGCCATTTCCGGCAGCATTTAAGAATGTAGCCATCCTGTCATTTGACATGACGCCCTCACTGTATAGGACTGTTGAAAGTGCTTTTACAGTTGTGCTGTAAACCACAGCACTTCGGTATTCATCAAATATTGAATCTCCCATTTTTATTCGGATAAATATGTTTTTCTGTTACCATTGGTGTGATATCAAGGTCTACTACATATTTGGTAATATATTTTTGGCTGTAAGGATTTCCAATCTCTTTGACTTCTTGTCTGCATTTCCCTGACCGGATTTTTCTTCTACTTCTTCTTTTGTAATGGTTGTACCCCATGTCCTTTCTGCCGTCCTGCTTTACGCCCCGTATGCTGGCGGCTGTTATAGGTGTTGGCAGGTTTTCTGCCTTTCTGGTCGGTGGAAGGTGAAAGTGAAGTGTTGGAGCTGTCATTATTGATAATGCTTTTCAGGCGAGCATTATCGTCTTTGAGAAGCCGGTTTTCCTCTGTAAGGCAATCTACTTTGGTGTTCAGATGGTCAACATCATTTTTATGTTCGATCTTCTCTGCATGAAGATCTTCTTCCACTGCATCAAGGCGTGCCATGACTTCCATAAGCTGATTGTATAAACCTTTTTCATAATTTCCTCCCATTCATGACCGCCTCCCTCTGTTTCTGATAGTATGATTTTATCAGAAACAAGAAAAAAAGCGAATGCGGATGTTTCTGCTATTCGTCAAAATGACAGTGGGTAGCACTGGCGGATCATGAAAAAAATGTGGATCAACAAAGCTTAAAACGTTAAAAACAAGAATATCTCCAAAAATTATGCACATATTTTGTAGGAGCTTCCTTATAATCCTCCAACTGCGTAGAAAAACATATTTACTTTGAAAAAGTCCCCATAAGAAAGGAAAGAATGTCAGTGTTTTTTACAATATTTTTTTATTCAGTTCAGCAGTACACTAGTTCCTTTAATTTAGATGAAAGTTTCTTCTTTTCTACAAGATTCAATCAATACTCAGCCCACTCCATATACTTCCCCTTTAGTATAAGATGCCAACATATATAGATAATCCCCCATGTATAGCCCCCTTAGTGCTTGTCATTATAGCACATTCATGTTCAAAATCAACATTTTTTATATTATTTCATCTTCCACGTAGTCTCTTTGTGCTTTTGTACCAATCAGTTCTTTCCACCTCATCGGACTAATCCCATTTCCCGGTCTTTTAACCGTAAGATTTGCCTCTGTAAAAATATCTCCCTTAGAAATCGCACATTTGGCAACAATGCTCTTCCTCGCTGCCACAACATTATGCTGTTCTAAAGCAGTTCTTTTCTTATTTCCATCCCCCAGACTTTTTTCAATATGTCGGATAGAGCATATCATCTGAGTTAATTCCAATGGTTCAAGGCTTGCTTTGTGATCAGGTCCTTCCATATTCTTATCTAACGTAAAATGCTTTTCAATAATTTCAGCACCTAATGCCACTGCTGCGATCGGCACTTCAATCCCGACCGTATGATCCGAATATCCCACCTGCTTTTTAAAGGCTGTACGCATCTGCTTCATTGCCTGCAGATTTACATCCTCATATGGTGTCGGGTATTCTGTATTACAATGGAGCAGCGAAATATTCCCTGCTCCATTCTCTTCCAATACTTTAATTGCATCCGCTATCTCATCCATTTCACACATTCCGGTAGAAAACACTATATCCCTGCCTGTCTGCGCAATCTAAACCAGATACGGATAATTTGTGATCTCACCGGAAGGTATCTTCCAGAAATCCATGTCCAGACTATCAAGAAACCGGATACTGTCCTCGTCAAACGGTGTGGACAGGAAACCAATTCCAATCTGCTCACAATATCCTTTCAATTCCACAAAATCATCATATGACAATGCCAGTTTTTCCAACATCTGCAGCTGAGATTCCTGACTGCCTGTCGATTTCTTCTGATAATCTGCTTTCTGCGCATATTTGGAAACCAGCCTTTCCTGTTTAAATGTCTGAAATTTGATATAGTCTGCTCCTGCTTTGGCTGCCTCGTCAATCATTTGTTTTGCCAGTTTTAGACTGCCATTGTGGTTCACACCTGCTTCAGCGATTATTGTTGTACTCATTTCTTATCCCTTTTCAAAACGATTTTGCATTAGTTTACAATATCTATTATATTTCTTTTATTTCCAAACGATCAATATTGCTATATATTTCATCCGTCAAATCTGCAAAAAGCTCTGCACATTCTTTCAATAAATCACAATACATTATTCCCTGTTTTGAAATATTTTTTCCTTCTTCATTTATACTTCCATATGCCATTCCTGATTCGCTATTAATTATAAAATCTGCAACTTTCAGTGTTTCTGAAATATTACTCATACATTCTGGATGCTTTTCTATATCCTTAGTTTGCTTTTCTATCCTTTTTAAAAGCTTTAAATATGCCTTCGTATCCATATTTCTGATTCGGGTAAGCTTTTCAACCTTTTTATATGACTTCTTTAGCTCCTCTGCTCCCTTTGCTATACATCTGAATTCGTCTGGTACTCCTTTTAAAAACTTGATGTTATTTTCTCTTTGGCATTTATTAAACGAAGGTTCTATCTTTTCCATTGCTTTTTGAATATTGATTTCTTTAACGCATAATTCGTCTATCACTTCTTTAAGCGTTTTAATCTCCGTAAATTTAATTTTTGCTCCACCTTCTGTTGCATTAATCACTCGAAATTGTGGCTCATATTCCTGACACCCTTCGATATAATATTCAAACCATTTTAGATAAGAATAAAAATCACCTCTAGTAGGCACCTTTTCATCATAATTTCCATCCACCAGAAACGTATCATATCCATCTGCTTTATCATCGGTCTTATCAAATGTATCCTTGGCATGTACATAGTCACCTGTTAATGCCAGATCCTGCCCCACCAATACAATATTTTTCATTCCAATCAAATATGCAAATGCAAATGCACTCGTTGCAACAGATCCTCCGCACGGCATTGTTGCAAAGGATTTACCATTCTGATAGAATAATTTATTCACAAACGCTTCATTCTCATTATAAAAAATCTTTATAGCTTTATTTTGATCTAAAAATCCATATGTCGCTGTCACCGATGTAAGAAGTGGTATTGTCTCTGTCCCTTCCGCCTTTATCAGATGCATAGGTTTCAGTCCATCTACCAGCACATATAAATCTGGAACGATACCATGTACTAACAATGGTTTTACTGCCGTATCACATGCAATAATAAAGCCTTTCCCCTTAGCTCTTTTCAATTCGTCTATGTTTTTGTCTAACGAAGGTCCTGCTCCAACTATAAATGTCGGAATATCACGTGGTATAAATTCTGTAAACTGTTTTGTGTCATATCCCATATTCACATGGATAATATTATGAAATACATTCTCTGATCTCACTGGTAAATACCTTATATTCGTATTGAGACCAATTCGTGCATTTTCACATAAACGAGATACAGACTTTACAAACTTACTAGTCTTCTCTAGAAACAACGTGTTATAATTAGGACACACATATATATCAAAATAAGGCAGCATATTAACATTTATAATACTCTCTATGCTCCTATCTATCATTTCATCATTAATTCCATCCACTAAAAATACGACCGAGCGCCCACTATCCAAAAACTTCGATATGTCTATACATTCCATCACTTTAAAAAATATTTCCATTGATGGCTCATATATCAGTATTCGAGCCTCTTTTGTCATTACTTTATCTAACTGTTTTGCAAAACTCGGATTCCCAATGCCAACTAAAAATATAAACGCAGCCGGTTGTGCGATTTTATAGTTTTCTCCCCATTTTTCTACTGCTTTTTGATAATTTCTCTTTCCTGATAAATAAATTTTCTTTTCATCTTTATTCACTGCCAAAATAGTTTCACCAGAATAATCCTGTTCTGCTACTACTGTTTGAATATCATTTGATTTTAACTCATTGTATTTTTTTATAACAAATTCTTTCGTTTCCGGATAACATTTTTCCCATGCTGCCAGATTTTTTTCAAATATGCTCTGCATTATGCACCCCACTATTCTGACTCTTCTAAAAACAAATTTATAAATTCTAATAATCCACCATATAAACTATCCATCACAAGTACTTCATCTTGATTATCCATGCCATCCATTAAATCTTGTATGATACCCATATACTGAGCTTGCAAAGCCTGATACGTGTCTGTATCGCAGTCAAAGTTAGATGGTTCTAACATCACATTCGTGAAATCCATAATATCCGGTATCAGTTGCTTCACATTTTTCACCAATTGATGATCCCGTCTGGCAAGCTCTAAGTCACAACAATCCTTTATCTTTTCATACAATTCTTCCACTTTGTCACCTCTGTATGTTGCATATTTTTATTATATAAGAAAAAGGTCAGCATAATCGCTGACCTTTCCTTCATCATGATTACTGTAATAGAGAAAGGACTCCCTGTGTACCTTGGTTAGCCTGAGCAAGCATTGACTGACCTGCCTGAGCAAGAATATTATTCTTGCTGTAGTTAACCATTTCAGAAGCCATATCTGTATCACGGATACGTGACTCTGCTGAAGATGTATTCTCTGATACATTGTCAAGATTAGCCACTGTATGCTCTAATCTGTTCTGTAAAGCTCCTAAAGCCGATCTCTGTGTAGACACCTTATTGATAGCTGTCTGTACGGCTGAAAGCGTAGCATTAGCTGTCTTATAATCAGCAACACTTGGACGTCCAACCTGAGTAGTTGTAGATGTTGTACCCTTTGTTGCACTTACAGTTACATAATTCTTAAAGTTGTCTCCCATAATTTCCCTGGAAGCAACTTTCTGGTTCCAACACCTAGTGTTCGATAATGCTTTGCTCGCTGCCGCATATCTCTTATCAGCACCTGTAGTCTTGTCTTTTCCTATATAATAGATTGAACCGGTACCCGCATCATACTGAGCTGCAAATGCTGTTGATACCTTCATGTCGCTCATAGCTTTCCAAACAGACTTCTTGAATCTTTCCTGATTCTTTATCTGCGCTTCTCCAGTTGAATACTTAACAGATGTTCCCTGATATTTCATACTCTTTGGTGCAGTACCTGTCTGAACATCAGAAAATGAAATATTCGTAAGTCCCAACGAAGTAGCATTCATATTGTCAATTGAAACCTCAATTTTCTGGTCTGTATTAGCACCTACCTGAAGCTTCTTGTCTGAGAATGTACCATCTAATAAGTTCTGCTTATTGAACTGTGTTGTCTCTGAAATTCTGTCGAGCTCAGTTGTTAATGCTTCAAGCTCATCATTGATCGCATCACGGTCAATTGACTGGTTTGTGTCGTTAGCACCCTGAACTGCTAACTCGTTCATTCTCTGTAAGATAGAATGAGCTTCATTCAAAGCACCTTCAGCTGTCTGGATTAAAGAAATACCATCCTGTGCATTAGAAGAAGCTTTGTCAAGACCACGGATCTGGCTTCTCATTTTCTCAGAAATTTTTAAACCAGCAGCATCATCACCTGCACGGTTAATTCTGTAACCAGAAGATAATTTCTCTGAAGATTTTGCCTGAGCTCCTGTTGTGATTCCTAACTGACGATTAGCGTTCATCGCTGTAAGATTGTGCTGTACTACCATTGCCATAATGTTTTTCCTCCTTGAATTGGGCTTCAGCTTCCATGCTGAAGTAGATTTGTTTTATTTGTGAACGTTCCTACTCTGACCGTACGCTTCATTTCGGATTTCACGAAGTAGCATTCTTTGCTTACTTGCATTGTATATCGGCATAAGTGGGAGATACTTAACCCCTTTTTTATTTTATTTTCTTTTTTGTTATTAACACGACTCCTTCTGTTCCGAGAGTTCTCCAAGCTTTTCAAAACTTTTTTGTATTGAAGTATAATCTTCCCATGGGATATTTTTCAATATATTTTGTCTTTCCACAAATTGTTCTGCCGCAGTCCGCACCGAAAAATAGACATCAAATTTTGCCTTTGTTATGTATCTCCGTTTATTCAAATACTTTTTCGCACCATCTACATTGTCTACAAATTGATTACAATCCGCTATAATCTTCGCATCATAAGAATCTGCTTTTCCAATAGCATCTAATAAAAATGTTTCCATTGCGCCAGTATCTTCAAATGGTATCACCAATAGCAATATCTTTGCATTACAGTGGTCACCTTGTCCATTTTCATAATGAAAATCTATCCATTTATCATTTGATATATCATCTTTCCATTCGATTTGCTGTTTTCCTAGCTCTGTTGCTATTATGGTTTCAAATTCCGATTCAGTTTCTACTTCATCCCGATCTGTAATGATCACAATTCTGTCATATGCTTCATCTTCCGCTGACAAGCTATTACTGTCTAATATGAATTGCAATCCTTCCGGTATACGGCTACAGCCTCCGCAGCCAATTATATTAAGTTCAGAACGGTCTTTTTTCAAAACACATTTTCTTGCTTTATATCCTTTAATCAGCACACTATCATTCTTTTTATACTCCCAGCCATGTACTTTTCGCATGTAATATTGAAGCAAAACAAAATCCGTCGAACCCTCACATAAAATCACACTTCTCATTTATCTAAGCTCCAATCCCATATTATCCTGTGCATCAATCGCCTTCCTGCCGTTCATTCTGCGAACTGCAGTCATGTTCTCTTTTTTATAAAGTGTATATAATGCCATATCATCCAAGCACTTTTCCGAACATTTCAATAATTTGTCGATTGCTTCTTTGCTATGTGATGTTACGAATACCTGTACATTCAATTTTCTGCATGTTTCCAAAATCCACCGGAATGTATTTTCCATTGCAGATGTATGAATAGCTGTTTCAAATTCATCTATCAGCAAAACTCCATCCTCCGCCGCAATTACTGCACTCATTAATAAAACTGCTTTTTTCATTCCATCGCCGTAAACATTCAGCGGAAGTGCTTTTTTATGAGATTTTGAAAGAATCTTGTATACACCGCGTCTCCTGCCATTTTCTTCCGAGTTATCATAATTAATACTCATAATGTCTTCGTCATAGTCTTTTAAAATAGCTAACATCTGTTCATATAAATCCGGGGTTTCTAATACAGCATTTAAATACAATGTGCCTTCGGCATGACGAGTTGGTGATATATAAATAATATTTTTCTCTCTTGATGAGTCTTCATTGGATTTATTACGGACATATCTGATCTGTCCTTCATACACTGCACTGTTAGACGTAATCTGTCCATTGTCTTTTATTTGCATCTGTAATTTTGAAACATTCATAATATTTTCTGCATAGTCATCCTCATACCTTACATAGGATAAACCTTGCAACTTATTGAATTGTGATTCTAATATCTCTTCGTGTAAGACTGTAGCCTGCATTTCTATCACATGTTTTTCTCCATTTAAAGAAACTGCATACTCTATCTTTTTTATGTCTTCGTTCACATCAAACAGGTCATAAAATCCATCATAATAAGTTAGTCCTCTTGACAAATTCATCCCATTATTTCTGATTAGATTTCTCCATACCCGAAAGCTTGTCGGATTTTTCACACTCTGAAGCAATTCAAGAACACTCGTTTTTCCGCTATTGTTATCCCCTGTTATGATATTAATTGGTGCAAGATTTTCCATTTTTAAGTTTTTTATTCCTCTGTAAGTTTCAATATCCAACTCGGAAATATAAACTTCCATTCATCCATCTCCCTTCTGTCATATAATATTAAGATGCATTTCGAATATAAATTATACTCACTTGATGATTAGATATAGTTTTTCTCATTTTTTCTCATAGTTATCTGATATGTTCCTTCAGCCACCATAGCAAAATCTCTGTCTACCACCTTAAAATTGTAACTAAAAAGACCTCACAAATCAATATCTTTCTATCTGTGCGGTCTTTTATTCTCTCTATTTTTTATTATCCAAAAAATGCGGCTCATTATACGCCTTATGCATCATATTATTATAGTATTCTTTGACGATCTTCTGGCTGCTGCGGATTTCCTTTGCCTGCTGCCTGATATAAGCAAACTTGGCGGTTGCCTTTTCCTTATTTCTTGCTTCTGTTGCCTGAATCTGCATATTCAATTCGGTAAGTGCCCTGATCAGTTCCTGCATCTGCCTGATCTGCTCTTTATGGATGTCTCTGTTGCTCTCAAGTTCTTCCTTTACTTTGTCATATAAACTTTCGAAGCCCGTGTCAAGCTGCTCTAATTTGTCGATCAGCGCCGCTTTCCGATTCACGTTTTTTTCAAATGTGTCCGGTTCTAAATTAGGATCATCCAGCAGAAGGCTTTGTTCCTCGCTAAGTTTTAATATATCTGTCAGGACATCCTTTTTTCGCCGGAGGCTTTCGATCATGATTCCAATGTAATTATCTGTCACGATGTATTGCTTTCTCCTTCCGGTTATCTCTGGCTGGCAGCCAGTTTCATCACTTCTTTCCATGTATCGCGCATGGTTCTGAGATGTTTTAATACTTCTTCCAGGATTTCTTTATCTTTTTTCATATTTGCCTCGATCAGGCGTTCTTTCATATAGACATATACATTATTAAAATCATCAGCTGTTGCATATTTATGATTTAATGTTGCCTGAAACTCAGAGATGATATTCTCGACTTTCCGGATGTTGTTATGTGCTTTCTCGATATTGTTTTCCTCAATCCCTGCAATTGCCATGTTACAGAATTTGATTGCTCCGTCATAGAGCATAAGTGTCAGTTCCGCAGGTGATGCGGTCATAATTTTGCTATTCGCATACGCAGCATAGCCATTATGATTAAGCATGTGAAAATACCTCCATGTGTTTTCTTTTTTTCTTTATGCAGATTTAACCTGCGGCAATGCCGCAGGTTAATTGTCCTGTTATCATGATCCAAACAGACCGGATAAAGAAGATGTCTGTGAATTGAGTTTTGCCAGCGCTGTTTCCATCGCCGAGAACTTCTTGTAGTAGTAATCCTCCTGTTCAGACAGCTTATCCTCCCACTTTTTGATCGTGGTTGTATAATCGCTGTATTCCGAAGCCATCTCCTTATCATTGTATACTTTAAATATACTGCTTAAAGTGGATGTCTTCATTTTCTTATCAATAGAATCGTATAATCCTGTTGCAAGCTGCTGCATGAATCCCGCCACAGAATCCGGATCTTCTTTGATCGCTGCCAGCAGTTTGTCTTCCTTTCCGGAAGTTGCGCTGTCATCCTCATCCCCATTGATATGGTATGCATACTGTTCATTCTTTGCAGAATTCATATAACCAAGTGTTGAAATTCCAAAAGAAGTAAGATAGTATGTCTTTCCATTGACTTCATATCCCTTGGACATCGCCGTTGTCATGGACGAGATCAGGCTCTCTAACGAATCATCTCTGCGGAGCAGGGAATCTTTGACTTTTGCCTCCCATTTCTCCACTTCCGTATCACTCATGGAATCCTTTTCATCATCTGTCAGCGGCTCATATCCTTTTGCCGAATCTGCATTGTATAACTTGTTCATCTCGTTAATAAGTGAGTTGTACTGGCTGAGCAGATCCTTGACCTGCTCATAGATTCCCTCACTGTCTGTAGCTACGGTTACAGAAATCTCTCCACTCGTCTTGGCAAGTGCTGTGACAGAAAGACCATTTACAGCGAACTCGTTGGTAGATGAAGTGTATTCTGCACCATTCAGTTTGATCTTCGCATCCGATGCCGCCGACCAGTTGTTATCGTCATTCACTTTCGCGCCGGTATCTGATACGGTAGATGTCATTGCCAGTCCCAATGCCAGCAACGCCTTATCGCCGTCCGCATTCTTTGATTTCAGTTCAAAACCGTTTTCTGTACCGGTCTTTGCTGAACTTACAAATAATCTGCCGTTTTTCTCATCAAAGCTGGCTTTCACACCTGCATCTGACAGGGATTTCACAAAGTCGCTGATCTTTGTGTCACCGGTCACGCTGATGCTTGTTGTCTTTCCGGTTTCTTTATTGGTAACTTCGATCGTACCGGTTCCGGTATATCCCAGTTCGCTTAAAGTGGACGCTGATGAAACAGTTTTTGTCTTATCTTCCGCACCAGATGCATCTTTGATCGAAATCTTTCCGCCGGTAAGATAATCACTTTTGGCAACCTCTAAGACCTCCAGAGACTGTACGCCGTTGGTCGCCCCACTTGCTGCACTCACTTTTGCTTTTGTGCTGTCGGATACGCTTGCCGTACGCATATTGTAGGCAGATGACAGTTTTAATTTACCAACATTGTTGTAGAAACTGTACACTTTGGAGTTTAAGGTACTCCATGCCTCCTGCTTCCATGATAATTTTGTCTGTGCTTTTTTATACTTGCTCGTCTTGTAACTATAAGAAGATACAAGCGCTGAGATAATGGACTCGGTATCTAATCCCGAGTTCAGACCTGTGATTCTGATTGGCATAATCCTGCTCCTTTCAGTTTTGTAGCTTATTTATATCATTTTCTGTTTGCATCTGTCACTTGTCTATTGCTGTTCCTGTCTTCTGGACAGTGATCTACAGTTTCTTATCCACTAATAATCCGGCCATCTCCCAGACTTTTGCGATCATGTCCAGGGTTTTCTCCGGCGGATATTCTTTCAGGACTTTCTTCGTGTCTTTGTCAACGATCTTGATGGTGACACGGTTGGTTGCATCATGGATTCCGAAGACTGCCTCGGAATTGTGCGCCTTCTTATTGATCTCGTCAACTGCTTTCCTGATCTGGGAATTCTCGGAGATCGCCTGCTGTGCCTGACTGTCGTCCCGGTTTCCGTCTTTGCCGTTTTTGTCAGTCTCTTTCGTGTCGATCTGAATGGTTTTCTTCATGAGATCGTCAGAAGCTGCTGTGTTGGATGCAGTTTCCACTTTTGCCTGACTCTCTGCTTTTACATCTGATGCGGATGAACTTCCCGCATAGGACATCCCTGCCCCTTTCATAGCCTCTATTGCCATTGTTCTACACCTCCGTGTGCATAAGCCTGTGTTCTTCCATTGTTGCGGTCCGGATCTCTGTAAATGCCGGAACGCTTATTTTTCTAACTCATATATCGGTAGTTTTCCTGTAAAATTAATAGCTGTCATGCAATTTCCTGCGTTGTGCCGGTGCTGTTTTCTGATCAGGGTTTCATTTTAACAAAATATAGGATATAATTCAATCGCACCGGAAATTGAGCCCGCAATGCGTTTAGGATTTTTACTATTATAATAGGAAAGGATATTGTTTATTATGTTATATATCATGAGACACGGAAAAACTGACTGGAATGCAGTCCACCGCCTGCAGGGAAGCGAAGATATTCCTTTGAACGAAGAAGGTCGCCAGATGGCGAGAGACGCACGGAAAAAGTATGGGGATCTGCGATTTGATATCTGCTATTGTTCTCCCTTACAGCGTGCGCAGGAGACTGCTGAAATTTTTCTGGAAGGGAGCGGCACGCCGATTCTGACGGACGACCGTCTCCGCGAGATGGGATTTGGCATGTATGAAGGAACAGAACATGTCACACAGAAACCGGATTGTCCGGTATACACGCTGTTCCATGATCCTGTCCATTATCATGCTGTAGATGGTGCGGAAAGTCTTGAACATCTGTATGCCCGCAGCGGCTCTTTTATCCACGATGTTTTAACGCCGGAAGTTGTTTCCGGAAAAAATGTACTGATCGTTGCCCATGGAGCCTTAGACTGCAGCCTGATCTGCCAGTATGAAGAGATTCCTCTTGAGCATTTCTGGGATCAACTGCTCGGGAACTGCGAGCTTAGAAGATTGGTTTCATCAACCAATGTGTGAAAACAGATACTGCAGAACGTCATCTGTGAATTTTATCGCATGCACACCAATGAATGTGGAGCCGTCTTCCTGCTTTTCTTCGCGGGAAACCTCCGCATACATGATCAGTGTTTCTGCCACAACGATCACCTGTTTTCCGAGAAGGCCTTCATGCCCCTCCGGCACACAGATTCCCATGCCTAACGGACTGATGTCTTTCACGTCCACGTATATTTTTTCCTGTGTATCGCAGATTACGACAACACCATTTGTCCTGTATTCTACCCTCGATATTTCTCTTCTTTCTTCCATGAGTACCCCCTGTTTTTATCATTTCTGTCCTGACTGCCCTGTACAGGCAGAATTGTCTGTATCAGATTGTCTGCATTATTCAAAGATCTCCTGTACATCATCCAGATTTCCGTCTCCGGTGAGAAGCAATGTCACTCCGCTCTCCGCCTGACTGATATCCGTGGTCGCCTCAACGCAGAGTTCGCCGTTCTGATTATAAAGCGCCCACTGAAAATCTGTGATCTCCACCGGCCACTCTACCGGCATGGAAACAGACTGTCCATCTGCGATCGCACTGATATTGTACTGTTCGCCGCTGATCGGATCGATCACAGAAAACATCCCAATGTCGATGCCGCACTCGTTTGTGGCTGTGATGATGATGCTTTTACGTTCTGCAAATTCAGAAGATTCTGTGGTTTCCACGGCTTCTGCTGCCGCCTGGGCTGTCCCGGCTGCTTCAGCTGCTTCCGTTGTCTCTTCCGATCCGCCGACGGTTTCCGCAGGTTCTTCTGTCGTTTGCCGGCTGTCTCCGGATGTCTGCTCTGTGGCGTCTGGCGCCTGATCCTGATGATCTGTTTTTCCGCAGGAAGTCAGGAGCATTATGCCAAGAAGCATGCAGATTATGAGTGTTTTCTTTTTTTTCATAGTTTTTGTTTCCTTGTATACAAATTACGGATTATATTTTTCCTGTTTTCAGAATACTCCGTATTTTATTTTTTTGCAATGGATGTTTTAGAAAAGGCGCACCTTTTGGATGCGCCTTACTGTTAAAATTTATTTTTCATCTTTCTGAGCTGCTTCTGCTTTTTTCTTTTTATTTCTGCGGTACATTTCCTCGCCGGTTACACCAAGAAGTGCAATGATGAGTAACCACCACCAGGACATTTTCTCCTGCTGTTTGTTTTCCACTGCGCCAGCCTCTGCTGCAAGTGGAGTTTCCTCATCGGCAATTGTCGTGCTCTCCTGTGCTCCGTTCGCTGCAAGAGGTGTCTCCTCGTCCGCAATTGTCACATCTGTGTCAGCGTCCGCATCTGTATCAGCATCAGCTGCGGCATTTGCATTTGCAACCGCTGCTGTTCTCGTTACTGCCGCCGGTGTTGCAGCTGCTGCAAGCGCTACCGGTGTCTCTGCGATCTGAACCGGTGCTGCAGCTGCTGTGGCTGTTGTAACGATTGTGGCTGCACTAGCCGGAGCTGCAGCTGTAGTTACAGTGCCTGCCGGTGTCGTCTCAGCGCCGGATGGAGTAGTTGTGCCACCCGGTGTCGTTGTGGAACCGCCTTCACCCGGAGCCGGGGCAGGGGTGAGTTCTGTGATCTTATCAGCCAGTGTTTCTCCTGCAATACCTAATTTATCTGTCAGGTCTTTTGCCAGATCCTCTGCCTCTTTTAATTTTATCTCTGCTGCACTGATCTGTCCCTCTAACTCTTTTACCTGATCTGCTGTGTAATTCTGGCTTGCAAGAAGTGCTATAAGCTGCTCCTTTAAGCTGTCGGCATCATTTTTTGCTGTGTTAACTTTTTCCACAGCATTCTTTGCTGCGTTAATGATTGCATCCGCTTTTGCTTCTTTCTCTGCTCTTTCAGCCTCCGCTTTTAATGCTGCATCTTTGAAATCATAGAAGCTCTTTAAGCTTTCATGTCCTGGGAAACGATCATCATCTTTTCCGGTAAGCCAGATTCCTTCATTGATCTCTCCTGTTTTCTTATATTCATCATAATATCTGTTGCTTGTATAAGCTGTTTTTTCCTCTGCTTTGGCTGTCTGATTGTATTTCTGTGTTTCCACGGCCTTCTCGCCAAGTTCTTTGGAATTTTTCTGCTGATAAGTTCCGGTGCAGGAAACGGATAAGGTTGTGGAGCTGTTCTTCTCGTCAACAACTGCCTGATCCGTTGTCTTCTCTCCCTCTGTGAATGTATCATCAGCATAATGGATTTTGATTGCTACGTTGGAGTTATGTTTTCCATTCCAGCCTTCATAACCGTTAATATGCAGATCTCCAGTTTTCAGGTTGTCTTTAATCTTCTTATTCTGGGAAACTGCATCTCCAAGAAGTTTTTCTGCATCTGCTTTTGCAGCATCATATGCCTGATCCTTTAACTCTTCCAGATTTTTATTATCTGCTGCATTTACAGCATTTGTCTTGGATTCCACAGCGTTTGCTTTTGCAGTCACTGTCTGTGAATAAGTAATAACAATCGTGCCTGAAAATACGTTTTTATAGGAAGCAGAATCTGCACCCCAGTCTACCCATCTGCCGGAAGTATTTTTGTACTGATCTGTAGCATTCACTTTTGCATTTTCTTTATTAATACTTTCGATCTTATAATCGCCACCAAGCAGGTTCTTTAACGCCTCTTCGTTGGTGAATTTAGCCAAAAGTTCCTTTGCTGCAATCTCGGCATTTTTCTTCTCGTATTTATCGTTATCATTATTGATTTTTTTCATTTCAACAACAATTTTCGATAAATCAATAGTTGTCGTAAATGTAGTTTTCTGGCTTACGGTCACATCTGCAGTCGCTGTTGCGCTCATGGACGTCTCGACATCTTTATCTCCGTCTTTCAATGCTGCTTTTTTATCGGCCAGATCCTTTTCTGCTGCCTCAACATTGTCATATGTCTTATCAGAAGATAATTTAGTTTCCGTGTATGTAATCTCGGAAACGTTTTGTTTTACCGTTTTGACCAGTTTGCCATTTTCATCCACTGAATAGGTGGTCTTTTTCTCACCGGAAGTTTCATATTGTTCACTGTTGTAGTTATTGTTCACCTCAACATCCTTAGAAGCTGAGTCGACCACATAGAACTGTCCGCCTATATTTACGATAGTGTATACCACTCCGTTATTTTCATAAACTGCGGTATCCTGATCATTCTGAAGCTTATCTGCCGGGAAGTTCTCTGCATTGATATTGAATGCAAGGCTTCCGTCTGTGCCCTTCACATCATAAGAAACCACTTCTTCTGCCTTTCTGAAAATAACAAGATCATCGCGGGTATCGTTGAGCTTGTAGTTCAGATATACGGTTTGTGTGTCACCTGCCACATCTTTGTAAGTCACCTCACAATAGTTTTTGTTATCATTCTGATTCCAGGTCCACTTGCAGTCAACAAGTTCTCCCTTTGCAAGTTCCGGGATGTAGTAATTCTTAAGAATCACTTTGAACAGTTCATCTTCTTTTCTCCAGTTTGTGGAGGTATCCCCTGCGCGTTCTTTTTCCAGAGTGATGATCTCAAGTGCTGCTTTCTGTGCATCGGTAAGCTCTGGAATTGCTGTTTTGGCTTCCTCTGCTGCCTTCTGAAGGCTCTCTGCTTTCTGCTGGACAGCTGCAAGATTTGCTGCGGCAGCAGTTGCCTCGGCACTTGCTGCCGCAACTGCTGTATCATAAGCTTCCTGCGCCGCCTTAAGCTCGTCTAACGCTGTATTGTATTCAGCTACTTTGCTGTCATAAGCTGCTTTGGCAGTCTCATACGCTTTCTGTGCATCGCCTACAATACCAGCTGCCTGATCGTAAGCATCCTTCGCATCCTCAATGTCTGTTGCAGAATCAATTCCGGCTTGTGCTTTATCAAATGCGTCTTGTGCTTCCTGCTGCTCTTTCTTTGCATCATCCGCAATTGTATTTGCCTCATCTGCTTTTTGATCTGCCTCTTTAAGAGCTGCATCAGTTTTTGCTGCGGCATTTGACGCATCGTCTATGCGATCCATTGTTTTGTCAACCATTTCTTCTGCCACATTCACATCTGTACCGCCTTCGAAGGTTCCGTTTGCGGTAGTATCTAATTCACCTGCTGCACCTTTTGTTGTCTGATCTGCGCCACTGCCATCCGCAAAGGTTGTATCGACTGCTGCATTTACCGCATCTTTTGCTGCTTCTGTTGTTTTGCTCGTTTCTTCAGCGGCTTTCTGAACTTCTCCCACCTGTTCTGCTGCAGATTTCTGTGTTGTTACAGTTGTTGTACTCTCTTCCGGTGTTGTTTCACTGCTATTCTGTCCATCTGCATCCTCAGCAAATGCTGCAATCGGAGTAGATAATGCCATCATTGCTGCCAATCCGACCGATAACGATCTGATCACGTTTTTGCTGGCTTTTTTGGTTAATTTTACGCCTGTAGCGTTTTCCATCATTTCCTTTTTCATCTGCGTAAACCTCTTCCCTCCATTTTAATGTTTATCTCGCTGCACTTTTTGCCAAGGCTGCAAAAAAACATATTTGTCCTTTTTGTTATACTAACTATAACATTCAGGGCGTTACATAAAGTGTTATAAAAAGAACTATTTTTTGAAAAAGCAGAGGTTTTATAGTAGTTTTTCTAATAAATGGCACAGTATTTATAATTTAGCAGCGCTGCACGGTCTCTTTTGTGTAAGTTGCAAGATATTCCCGGGCTTTCTGCGGAGTTATTGCAAGTTTTTTCTGTAAACGTTCTAAAATGGTTTTCTCTGAAAGACCAAATTCATATCCTGCCGCAATGATTTCTTCCGCTCTTCCTTCCGCTCTTCCTGCCGTTCTTCCTGCCTGTTCCCCATCTTTCCATGTCTCTTCAAATACGGTAAACATTTCATTTTCTCCTTTCCGCTCCAATAATTGATAATCCATTTTACTGTTCATTACACTTGTCACTGCCCTGATCACAGTTGTATCGACATGATTCTTTTTAACATAATGAATCGCCTGCTCTTTTCTTTTTCCAGGTGTCTCCCTTTTATCGATCAACATTCCCACTAAGTTGAACAAGTCTCTGTTGTTGACATTATGTAACTTTAAATTATTATTTCCAGCCTCGATCAATATCATTTTATAATCATTTACATAATGGCTGAATTGCTTGGGAATATCTAACATCCCATGTAATGATACTGCGCCATCCCACGGTCGTTCACCATAATAAATAACAGCCGTGATCACTGGTATAAATTTGTCTGTTTTTCTCATTTTAGACAAAAATTCATCCGAAGATAATCCCTTGCCATTCTTATACTTTACTGCATTATTATCATACTGCTTTTTGTATGCTCCATAGTCATAACCCATTATTCTCATAGGCATTGCATAATGAATATGTTCCTGACTCTCCATCCCAAGCATCACAAAATCGATCCCATATCTAGTAGATTTCTTACAAATTGCAATATTATCCCGTGAAGCTTTCAGTGTTTCTGCATAATTTTTATGCTCTAATATGGAAGATTCATCTGTATCTAAATCTTCTAATTCTTCCGGTCTGATAACCGTTTTTCCATCAAACAGAACCGCATTAAAAAAATCTGAAAACCGTTCCTTGTTTTCCCAATACTTTTTTAATATTACATCTGGTTTGTTATTTCTTTTTTCTTCTAACAATAATATTCTCCTTCTATTATACTATGTACTGTATTTTTCTTTCAATAATAAACTCAGGTTCACTTACCATTTGCTATATAGTTGTGGATATTGGGAATCCATGCCGATCCAGCATATATGATTTCACTCATTTGATAAAAAAGATTTTTGCTTTACGCATTTTTAGAGTAACGGATTGCTTATATTCTGTCAAGGGATTTAAAAAAAATTAAGCCAGAGGAATTTTCATGTTTTTCCTCTGGCTTAGTTTTTGATTTGTTTAGTCTGTCAGATTTTCTTTCAAAGTCTCGCGCACTGCGCCCGGACCTGCGATTTCTTTTACAAATAATTCTTCAATCATCTCTCCGATACCGGCTTTGTAAAGATCGATACCGAAAATGTTTTCATTGGATAAAATGCTCTTTAACTGTCCTGTATAGGATTCTTTCTCACCAAATTTTACATCTTTTAAGGCAGCTGTTAATTCTGCAAGCATTGGATCAGAAGATAATTCAAACTTTTCTCCCTTATCATCGACGCCAAGCAGATATCTGCACCATCCTGCAATTGCAAGTGGAATTGCTTTTAACTTCTTCGCATCCCCATATTGAGCCACATAGGCTTTGATCGTTTCGCCATAGCGAATGCCCACTTTCTGGGAGGTATCTGTTGCGATACGCTGCGGTGTATCCGGCATAAACGGATTTGGAATACGCACATTGATAACTTCATCCACAAAAGCTTCCGGTGATAAGATACCCGGATCTGTAACCACCGGCATTCCCTCTACAGGGCCGATTTCATGGACAAGCCTGTTCAGTTCCTCATCTTTCATTTCGTCTGCGATCAGGGTATAACCTAAAACGCATCCGTAGACTGCAAGTGCTGTATGCAGTGGATTTAAGCAGGTTGTCACTTTCATGCGCTCTACTTTATTTACAGTATCCCGGTCTGTCATATAGACGCCTGCCTTTTCTAATGTAGGTCTGCCATTCGGAAAATGATCTTCAATCACAAGATACTGTGGTCCCTCTGCGTTTACAAACGGCGCTATATATGTATTTTTTGAAGTGATGACCGGTGCAATATCCTCAATGCCAAGTTCCTCCAAAGATCTGCAGACGGATTCTGCCGGTCTTGGGGTAATCTTATCGATCATTGACCATGGGAATGACACCTGATTTTCATCTGAAATGTAATTTACAAACTCGCCTGTTACATATCCTTTTTTCTCCCACTCTTTTGCCATGGTCAGAATGGAATTTCTTAATTTTTCTCCATTGTGGGAGCAGTTATCCATGGAAACTACTGCAAGAGGAGCCTTTCCTGCCTGAAAACGCTCGTACAGCAATGCGCAGACAACCGCCATTGCAGACACCGGTTTTTCAGGTCCGTTGTCAATATCTTTCTGAATAAATGGAAAATAATTTCCATCCACTCCCTTCAACGCATATCCTTTCTCCGTGATGGTAAATGAGATCATCTGGAGATTTTTATCGGAAAAGATTTCTTTTAACCGATCCCACTCCTCCGGCACTTCTGACTGCGCTTTGATTGCCTCTGCCAGAGAACCTAACACCTTTTTATCCGTTGAACCGTCAGCTTTTAATGTCACAGCTAAAACAAGGTTATCATACGGTCTGTATATTTTATCTACCACATCGAAATCAAACGTTTCCACACAGGTAATCCCTTTTTTCATCTCTCCGGAAGATATCAGTGTATCTGCGATCCCTCCGATAAAAATACGAAAAATATTTCCGGCTCCAAAATGTACCCACACCGGGTTTTTCTTCGTCTCTTCCGCCACTTTTTCTATATCATAAGAAGGAAGTCCGATTCCTGCGTTTTTCCACTGTTCTTTTTCCTGTAAACCCTGTAATGTCAGTTTCATCTCTGCTCTCCTTCCTTTTTTGCAGCTTCCCACAGTCCGCGAAGATATGCTGCGCCTAATGCACGGTCATAAAGTCCATACCCTGGCATTGCTTTTTCTCCCCAGATCATTCTTCCGTGATCCGGACGGATCGGTCCATCAAATCCATCTTCATAAAGTGCTTTGATAACAGCATACATATCAAATGTGCCATCCTCGCTGAGATGTGCGCTCTCCTCAAAGTCTCTCATTCCGTCGTTAAATCTCAGGTTTCTGATATGTGCAAAATGGATTCTGCCTTTTAACATATGAATGGTTGCGATCAGGTCGTTATTTAAGTTTGTTCCATACGAGCCCATGCAGAATGTCACACCGTTATGTTTGTTTGGCACCATATCCATCATTCGTTTTAATTTTTCCTGTGACGAAATGATTCTCGGCAGACCGAACACACTCCAGCCCGGATCATCCGGGTGAATTGCCATGTTTATATCATATTTGTCGCAGACCGGCATAATCGCTTCCAGAAAATATTTCAGATTTTCAAAAAGCTGATCCTCATCAATCCCTTTATATAATGCAAATAAATCCTTGATTTTTGCCATCCGCTCCGGCTCCCAGCCCGGCATGACGGTTCCATTCATGTCATCTTTGATCGCATCAAACATTTTCTCCGGGTCCATTTTATCAATTGCATCCTGATTATATGCCATTACCGTAGAGCCATCTTCTCTCACACGGTCAAGTTCTGTTCTCGTCCAGTCAAATACCGGCATGAAGTTGTAGCAGACCATATGGATATCTGCTTTTCCGAGATTTTCCAATGTCTCAATATATGCCTGAATATCATGGTCTCTGCCCTCTCCGCCTGTCTTGATTGCATCGCTGACATTGACACTCTCGATGCCTGCCAGATGAAGGCCTGCGTCCTCAACCTCTTTTTTCATTGCAAGAATTTCATCCAGATTCCACACTTCTCCCGGCATTTTATTATATAATGTAGTAATGATCCCGGTTGCATAGCGTGTCTGTTTTATCTGTTCCAAGGTGACGGTATCATAATCTTTTCCGAACCATCTCATTGTCATTTCCATTTTTCTGATCTCCATTTCTATCTGTTATATTCAAAGACAACTGCGAAGTTTTAACCTGAATCAAAACTCCGCAATCACTGATTTATCCGAGGAAAAAGTTCATCGGAGCCGTCACAAGAGACGGGAATAAAACCATAAGCAGTAATATCACTACCTCAGCCAGAAGGAACGGCCATATCGATTTTACCATTCTCTCCATGTTGATTTTTCCTGCGCCACAGGCAACATTTAATACTGTTCCTACCGGTGGTGTAAGTAAACCTAAAACCGTCATTAAAATAAATACCACTCCAAAATATGCAACATCGATTCCGGCTGCTTTCACTGCCGGCAGTAATACAGGTGTCAGGATCATAATGGTAGGCGTTACATCCATGGAAGTTCCAACCAAAAGCACGATCAGACAGATAATTAACATTAATGCCGTCGGATGCTCGATAAACGGTGCCAGAATACCTGTGACGATAGATGGAACATTTGCAACTGTCATCATCCAGGACGACACCATGGCTGCCGCTGCAAGGAACATGATCACAGATGAAGACTTTGCTGCTGAAACCAGACAGTCCATCAGCATACTGATTTTTAATTCTTTGTATACAAAAAGTCCGATCACTAATGCATATACCGCTGCGATAACTCCAGCCTCTGTCGGTGTAAATTTACCACTGCGCAGTCCAACAAGAATAAACACCGGAAGAATCAATGCCCAAAGTCCGTCAAGCAATGCTTTTGCAACCTGTTTTGCAGACTGTCTCTCCGCTTTTGCGAGGTTGTCTTTTTTCGCGATAAAGAACCATAATACACACAAAGCACCTGATAAATATACAGCCGGTGCAATACCGCCCATAAATAATTTTGTAACGGAAACACCTGCCTGCACGCCAAAGATAATCATTGGTACAGACGGTGGCATGATCGGCGATAAAATATTTCCTGCTGCGATCAGTCCGGTACAGGTATCACGCTTATAACCGGCACGTACCATCATAGGAATGAGGATCGCTCCAAGGAATGCAGTGGAAGCAACGGCTGATCCGATCATACTTGCAAATAAGAGAATTGCCATGATTGCAACATAGCCCAGTCCGCCGCGGACATGTCCGATAATCGCATTCGCTGCATTTACAATACGCTTTGTAATACCGCCGCGGTTCATAAATTCACCTGCCATGATAAAAAACGGAACTGCCATCATGGAAAAGGAATCTGCACCAGAAAATAAATTCTGCGATAAAATCTGGGCATTAAAGCCATTCAGATATAACATCATACAAACACCACTGAATAAAAGTGCGAAGCAGATTGGAAGTCCAATCAGCATACCACCGATCAGGGCAGCTAAAAATATTACTAATGTCATGTTATTTTCCTCCCTCTTCTCTCAGTCTTCTTGCATATTCTTCATCCGAAAGATCCTCTGCACCATCTTTTGCCTCTGCAGCGATCTCATCATCATCCGAAGTGCTCATCGTAACAATCTCTGATATTTCAGATGGATTTTTCAGCGCATGGACGATGTTTATCACCGCCATGATCGCAATTGCCACGCCTGTGATGATTCCGGCAAAATATAATACAGAATATGGGATTCCGAGTGCTGCTGTTCTTGAGGCGGTATTCTGTGCCACCATTTTTTCAGAACCCCACACTAAAATAATCATTAAGATCGCAATAATTGTCTGGGAAACAATATACATTACCATCTGCACCTGCGGCTTCATTCTGCTGATGAGTGTATCCACTCCCAGATGTGCATTAGCACGCATTGCACTGATTGCTCCGATATAGGTAACGTATACAAAAAGGTATCTTGCCAGTTCTTCTGACCATGTCAGCCCGGCATTAAAAAAGGTTCGAAGTACAACATTTAAAAATACAAAGAACACCATTAAGCCGGTAAGAATACCTGTAAAATAATCAATACCTTTAAATAGCTTATCTACTAATTTGTTCATAGTCTGCTTCTCCTTACTCTACTTTAATGTCATCGACCATTTTTCTGACATCATCTACCCAGTCATACTGTGCATTCAGATAATCGTAAACCGGCTGTATTTTCTCTTTCATCACTTCTCTGTCCTCATCGGAAAGTTCTGTAACGACCAGTCCATTATCTTTCATAAACTGCTTATCATCTGAAAGCTGCTCCTCATATAAATCCCATGCGTAATCTGACGCTGCCTGTGAAGCCTCTTCAAATGCTTTCTGATCCTCTTCACTCAAGCTGTTCCAGAACTCCTCCCCTGCAAATAATTCCAAAGATGAAATGATATGATTTGTGTCATAAACATAATCCTGAACTTCGTACCAGCCTTCTGTCTTTACCGTAGCAAGCGGATTATCCTGTCCATCTGCCACTCCCTGCTCCAATGCAGTAAACACTTCACCCATATCCATGATAACAACGTTGGCTCCAAGACTTTCGGCAAGTTTCACATGAATTGGATTATTTGGCATTCTGAGCTTCTGTCCGTTGAAATCATCAAGGCTTTCCAGCTTCTTATTAGATGTAAACTCTCTGGCTCCGTTCGGATACCAGGAAAGCAGCTTCAATGGCTGTGTACTCTCAAGGTCTTCTGCAATATATTCCCCAAGTTCTCCCTGATAGCACACTCTTGCGTGTTCTACGCTGTCAAACAGGAATGGGAAATCCGGGATAGACATTTTCGGTGTTTCAGACCACATGGTTGTTCCGACTACGCACATTTCCACGATTCCACTTTTCGTATAGTCATATGTTACCTTTTCGCTTCCAAGTACACCGGAATTATAAATCTGGATATCATAACGTCCATCGGTCGCCTCTTCCACCATCGGTTTGAACACATCTGCCAATGCCTGTGCGGCTGGTGTCTGATCTGATACACAGACCGCAATTTTTACTAATTTACCTCCACTGTTTTCACCGGTCGCCGAGCAGCCTGTTAAAAGTCCTGTCATCATTGAACCGATCAGTAATGCACTTGCGCCTCTTTTAATCGCCTTTGCAAGTCCCATAATCACTTTCCTCCTAAATGAAATGTTTGTAAGTTGTTTCTGGCGTTTTGTTTGTATGCTAGTATGGTAGTTCATTTGTTTATTTTTTTCAATATGTATATTTTAACATATTATCATCCTGTTTTTTATGCATATTGCATAATATTACTTTGTTTTTTCCTTTTTTATTGACTTCTTTTTTATTTTATGTAGAATACTAGTATGTAAGTTGTTTTGTGGCATTTCTAAATATTCAATCATCTATTTCAAATTAAGATAAGGAGACTATTATGAAAGCCGTACAAATTGTAAAACCAAATCAATTAGAAGTAATTGACATTGAAAAACCAGTTATTGATCCTAAAAATAATGTATTAGTAAAAATGACCGCTGCGGGAATCTGCGGATCTGATGTTGGAATTTATCATGGCACCAATGCTGCAGCTACTTATCCGCGTATTATCGGACACGAAATGGTTGGTGTCGTTGCAGAGGTTGGAGATAATGTTTCTTCTTTAAAAATAGGCGACCGCATTATCATCAATCAGGTAACAAGCTGTGGTCACTGCTACCCATGTTCCAAAAACCGTGGAAATGTATGTGACAACCTCAAAGTAAGAGGCGTACATATTGATGGTGGCTACCGCGAATATATCGCAGTTCCAGAATCTGACTGCTATCTTCTTCCGGATTCACTCTCCGATCAGGATGCCGTTATGATCGAGCCGACTACCATCGCTATCCAGTCCTGCACCCGTGCTGAACTTGAAAAAGACGACATGCTTCTTATTTATGGTGCTGGCGCACTTGGAAGCTCCATATTAAAAATTGCACATACAATCTGTGACCATATCATTGTAGCAGATATTATGGATGACAAACTCGCAGAAGCCAGAGAACACGGCGCACAGTTTACGATCAATGCCGCGACTGAAGATTTTCAGGCGAAGGTGTTAGAATACACACACGGCAGAGGCGCCACCGTCTCTATCGATGCCGCATGCGTAAAAAATTCCCTTTTATTACTGCTTCAGGCTACCGGTAATGCCGGACGTGTTATTACTATGGGCTTTTCCACCGCTCCGACCGAAGTAAACCAGTTCCTGATCACTTCCAAAGAGCTGGATGTGAGAGGTTCCCGTCTTCAGAATAAAATGTTCGGTAAAGCGATTGAGATGATCAAAGAAGGTACTCTTGACCTGAACAATTCTATTTCGCATACATTTCCGCTTACAAAAGCGCAGGAAGCTTTTGATTTTGTTGACAGCAGAGATCCTTCCATCCGCAAAATTGTTTTTACTTTTGATTTTTAAGAATTATCTGGCAAAAGTTTTTATTTGATAGTATACTAGTATATTATTAAGGAAATGGGGAGAAAAAATGGTCATTCTTCAAAAGGAACGCTCTGAAAATTCCAGATCTTATGCTGTCAGAGTGCTCTTATATAACATCATTCATCTGGAATTGCAGCCTGGAACCGCTGTCAGTGAAAATGAGCTTTCCGCCACACTGTCCCTGTCAAGGACACCGGTCCGCGAAGCTTTGATCGAGTTAAACCGCATCGGTCTGGTTGAGATCCTGCCACAGCGCGGCAGCTATATTTCAAAAATTGATTACAATATTGTAGAAGAATCGCGTTTTTTACGGCTTGTAACGGAAAATGCCATTTTAAGGCTTCTATGCGACAAGATTGCAGATGCAGATATGGACGCCCTTGATTATAATATAAAAAAACAGCAGCGCAGCCTCGAACAGAAGGATCGTGAGACTTTTCTGGAATTAGACAATGAATTTCATGAGCTGTTGTTCCGTGCTGCAGATAAAATGTGGTCTTACCATATTATCAAGGAACAGATGGTTCACTTTGACCGTCTCCGCTCCCTTTCCACAAAATCAAAGCAACACGATTATGTATTAAAAGACCACGAAGATATTTTGTATGCGATCAGACGACATGATAGTGAAATGGCAGAAATGCTTATGACCCGGCATTTAACCCGGCATTTGTCGGAGAAAGAAGAACTGCTGGCAATGTACCCTGATTATTTTACAAATAATTAAGACTGCCGATCATATAACCGGCAACTTTTGAAAAGACTGTCCAGAAATTGGCAGTCTTTTTCTCTTGTTAATTTCTCGTTTTTAGGAAATTATGTTTTTTATTTCTTGTTAATTTCCCGAAAATATCATATTATAGGAAATATAGAATGATTGCATATGCAATGGAGGGATTATAATGGATAAAAAATTTTTGAAGGCAAAAGATATTGCCCAGCTTTGGGGAATTACTCCCCGGAGGGTAAATCAGCTCTGCACTGCCGGTTTTATTAACGGTGCATACAAAGAGGGAAGATACTGGTTAATCCCTTCTGATACAATAAAACCGGAAATCCTTCGAAACAAACAAAACCCGCCTTTGTCCGGCAGATTACTTCCATGTCCGGTTGGAATCACTTCGTATAAAGAAGTTTCCAAAGAATGCTATTATGTCGACAAGACGCTTCTCATAAAAGATATAATTGACGACCACAGCAAGGTTTATCTTTTCACAAGACCGCGCCGTTTTGGGAAAACGCTTACCATGGACATGATCCGAACCTATTATGAAAAAACATCCACAGATACATCCATATATTTTTCAGATAAAAAAATCTGGAATTGCGGAGATGCTTACAAACAGCTTCAGGGGGCTTATCCGGTCATTTTTCTGTCTTTTAAAGATGCACATCAGACCAACTGGGCTGATATGTACCGCAGTCTGTGTTTTACCTTAAAAGAAGAATTTCTTCGCCATATAGAACTTTTATCAAGCAAAGCAATTAATGAATATGACAAAAAATACATTCAAAATCTCATAAATGATGTCGCCGATTCTACCGATTATCAGTTTGCACTTGGCAAGCTTTCTTCTTTACTTGCCACACATTATAACCAGAAAGTTATTATTATTATTGATGAGTACGACACGCCAATCCAGCAAGGACACTTATATCATTATTATAATGAAGTTGTCGGTTTTATGCGGAATCTTTTCTCCTCCGCTTTAAAAGATAATGAGAATCTGGAATTTGGCATTTTGACTGGAATACTCCGCATTGCAAAGGAAAGTTTATTCAGTGGTTTAAATAATCTTGTTGTAAACACGATTTTGGATAACAAGTACTCAGAGTATTTCGGTTTTACCGTAAACGATATATCAAATATGGCAGCTTACTATGGAAAGGCAGAAAAATTTTCGGAAATTAAGGAATGGTATGACGGTTATCTCTTCGGAAATACAGAAATATATAATCCGTGGTCTGTGATTAATTATTTTAACAATAACTGTAAACCAAAGGCTTTCTGGTCCCGAACAAGCGGCAATGAAATTATTGGTGAACTGATCCGCAGTTCCGACAAAGAAGTGTACGAAAGTCTCTCACTTTTACTGCAGGGAAAAGAAGTGCAATCCATTATTAATACGGATATTATTTACCCGGAGGTAAATGCTGATTCTGACACAATCTACAGCTTTCTGCTTGTCGCCGGATATCTGCGTGCCACAAGTGTGATCAGTGAATTTAATGACAACCCGATTTGTTCTCTTAAACTGCCTAACCGCGAGATAAAAAGTGTTTTCCAGAAGGAGATTTTGGATAATTATAATACCTTATTTAACGGCTCCCTGCTCCGAGATTTCGAACTAGCTCTGCGAACAGGTGATACTGCTCTTTTCACTGACACTTTGCAAAAATATCTCTTGCAGTCTGCCAGTACTTTTGACACTACAAACGAAAATTTTTATCACGGAACTGTTTTCGGAATGTTGGCAATACTCTCAGACCGATATTATATCTCTTCCAACAGAGAATCCGGCGAAGGGCGTTTTGATATACAGCTTGAGCCAAAAGATAAATCCCAATTGGGCTATATTATTGAATTTAAAGCCGGAAAAAACCTTTCAGATACCGAACTTGCTGATTCTGCGTCAAGTGCGATACAACAGATCCAAAGCAAAAAATATTCTACCGACATAGAATATCATGGTATAAAAAAGATTGGACTTTTCGGGATTGCATTCAGTGGCAAACGTGTTGCAGCTAAATATGAAGAAATACAACTCCATTCATAAGACACATCCTCTCATAATTCTGAAAAACTAAGGAATCAGGATTATGAGAGAATTTTTTGTCCAAAAATTGGATCCAGAAATTGGCAGTCTTTTTCTCTTGCATTCTTTTTCCGAATGTGGTATTCTCATTTTATCGAACGTATGTTCTATTTTATTTTTTTGATTGGAGGAGATCACATCCAGATGAAAATCCAGCAAAATATATCACTGATGGAAAAACTTACGATTCTCTCAGACGCTGCAAAATACGATGTCGCCTGCACGTCAAGCGGTGTGGATCGCAGTGGTGACGGTATCGGCCTTGGCAACTCTATTTCCTGTGGGATCTGTCATACTTTTTCCGCAGATGGGCGGTGTGTTTCCCTTCTCAAGATTTTATTTACAAACGAATGTATTTTTAACTGCTCTTATTGCCAGAATAATTGTAACTCCGATGTCCGGCGGGCTGCCTTTACCCCGGAGGAAGTCTGCGAACTGACGATGGAATTTTACCGGCGGAATTATATTGAAGGTCTTTTTTTAAGTTCCGGCATTATGGTAAGCCCCAACTATACGATGGAACTTTTATACCAGACCCTTTATAAATTGCGCACAGTGCACCATTTTAACGGTTACATCCATGTGAAAGCGATTCCCGGCGCCGATCCTCTGCTGATTGAAAAAACTGGTTTTCTGGCTGACCGCATGAGTATTAATCTGGAACTGCCTACCGCAGACAGCCTGAAAAAGCTTGCGCCCTGCAAGTCGAGAAATACCATCCTGAAGCCAATGCGCATGGTTCAGAACGGTATTACAGAAAATAAGAATGAAGTCGCTCTTTACCGGCACGCCCCGAAGTTCGTACCCGCAGGACAGAGCACACAGATGATCATCGGCGCAACCCCGGAGAACGATTACCAGATTGTGAGCATTGCCGAGAATCTGTATCAGAAATTTGCTTTAAAGAGAGTGTTCTATTCTGCCTTTGTGAATGTCACCCACAACAGCAATCTTCCTGCACTGCCCGGCGGTCCGCCGCTCCTGCGGGAACATCGTCTGTATCAGGCAGACTGGCTGCTCCGCTATTATAAATTTAAAGCCGACGAGCTTTTAAGTCCGGAGCGGCCGGACTTTAACATTTTTCTCGACCCCAAGTGTGACTGGGCGATCCGGCATCTGGAATATTTTCCAGTCGAGATCAACCGTGCAGACTATGATACACTGCTCCGTGTCCCGGGTATTGGCTATAAGTCTGCCAGCCGCATTGTAAAAGCAAGACGTCACAGCACCCTCGGTTTTGCCGATCTCAAGAAGATAGGTGTTGTGTTGAAACGCGCTCTTTATTTTATCACCTGCTCTGGCAGGATGATGTACCGCACGAAGCTGGAAGAAGATTATATCTGCCGCAATCTGATGGGCGATAAGACACAGATACCACGTGAGATCCGTGAGAGCGGTTATCAACAATTGAGCCTGTTCGATACCGGCTTATCCACGGAGCCGTTTCCGCTGTCGTAGATAAATGTAAAACTTTTATTTCCCTGAATATTTTCCTCAAGACAGGAGCAGGACATTATGCATGTATTTATCTGTGAAAACACACCAAACGGAATATTGACCGGAGTATACGATGCCTGGGAATTAAAGATTCAGGAAAGATGCTCCCACGCTGATATTTATCTGGTATCCGGCCAGCCGGATAATTACGAGCTGTTTTGCGACTACCACACCGTCGCACCATCCGCTGAAAAAGCCGGAAAAGTTGTTTCTACGCTAAACCGGAAGCTTGGACACGATTTTTACGAGACAATCCTTACTGCTATTTTATCCATTGATCTTTCCGGCAAGAAGAAGATGGACAAAGCGAACGCCGTGTATCAGACGATCGTTGCCGCACTTTATTCACCAAAGGGTGCCCGTGTATTGGATTCACTAAGTAATCCTTATATTTACCGTGTCTTTGAATTGTCCAGAGCCACAGCCTCCGAAGCCCACCACCTGAAAGGTTTTCTGCGCTTTTCGGAACTGCAGAACGGCGTTCTGTTTTCCACGATCCATCCCCAAAATAATGCCCTGCCATTTTTAGCAGAGCATTTTACGGATCGTTTTCCGCAGGAAAATTTTATGATTTACGATGAAACCCACCAGCTTGCGGCAGTCCACCGCGCCGGAAAGAATTATATGCTTGTAGATGCTTCGGACATCAATACCGAACTTCTTCAGAACTATTCTGAAAATGAAGCAAGATTCCAGAAATTGTGGCTGGCCTTTTTCGACAGCATTGCGATCGAAGCACGTACCAACCCCGAATTACAGGCACAGAATATTCCGAAACGGTTCTGGAAGGATTCTGTGGAATTAAGACACTTTTGTGAATAACCTTACCGCATTCTCCTCCGTCACACGCTCGACCTCCTCCGCTGTGATTCCTTTTAATTCTGCGATTTTTGCAATCACAAACGGAATATTCGAGGAATCGTTTCTCGTGCCGCGGTGCGGTTCCGGTGCCATGTAAGGACAGTCCGTCTCAAGCAAAATGCGCTCCAATGGGATTGCCTCTACTGTTTCTTTTAGTTTTTTTGCGTTTTTGAATGTGACAACGCCACCGACACCGATGTAGTAACCCATTTTGATAAATTCCTGTGCCATCTCTCTGGAGTAGGAATAGCAGTGGATGACACCCGGTATCTCCTCTGCGTGAACCTCTTTCATCACTTCCATAGTATCGGCTGCTGCATCTCTGGAATGGATGATCACCGGAAGGTTGGTTTCCCTGGCAAGTTCCATCTGCCGTCTGAACCAGTAACGCTGCGCTTTCTGCACCTCCGGCTCTTTATCCCAGTAATAGTCAAGCCCAATCTCACCAATCGCAACGGTCTTTGGAAGAGATGTCTGCTCTTTTAACCAGGCAAATGTCTCTTCATTCAACCCGCTGATGTCACTTGGATGTACGCCCACCGCTGCATAAATGTAATCATATTTTGCAGCAAGTTCCAGAGTTGTCTTTGTTGTCTCTATCGAAGCCCCGACATTGATGATCCTGCCGATCCCTTTTTCCGGCAGGGAACGGATCAATGCTTCACGGTCATCGTTAAAACTTTCATCATCATAATGTGCATGTGTCTCAAATATCATAGCTGCCTCTCTGTCATAAAAGAATGCACTAACTATAGCATTTCTATGTAAATGTTTCAATGCGCATCCCATCAAATCATTTTATTTTTTTCTGTGTACGCTTCCGGCGTTTTCTTATGATCAGTACGATCAAAAGCAATACAACCGCTGCACCGCCGCCGGCATAATACAAGGTGTGATCTGCCGCCGTATGTACCAGTGCAAACGCTGCCTCATATGGAATGTCTGCCACAAGGTAACTGCCGTCCTCTGTGGTTTCTGCCAATGTCCATGCATCACTGCCTGTTTCTCTGTACCAGATCTCATTTTTTTCTGAAGTGTCCGGCACATAAAAATGTGCTTTTACTGTATCATACTTTTTGTCATGCAAATGTTCAAGACTCCAGTTGTAAGCATACACGACATCTCCGTCCGGCAGATCTGTGTCACACTCTGCCATCTGGATGGAAGTGTCATCATAGAATTTTCCTTCCAGAAGAAAAACTGCTTTTTCATTTTCTGTATCGGAATTTTCACTATCTGCATCTTCTGTTTTTGCGCCGTTTATCACTTCCGATCCCACGATACTCTCTGTCCAACGGCTGTACTCTGCCTCCACCGTTTTATTTTCCGTCATTGGTTTTCCAACCAGATCCTCCGGCCAGACTGCATAGTAACCATCTTTTTCCGGAATCTGTGGAAGATCAGATTCACGGAAGCTTCCATTATATGCGATTGTCTTTACAATATCCACATTATCTTCTGCCCGGAAAGTTATCTTCACTTTATGGAATCCTTCCGGAATATTCTCAAGTTTCATGACCTCTTCATAACTTTTTTCATCTGCAATCCCAGCATAGTTGATGTTGTCAATTCCATCAAGGTCATCGCCCACAAAAATGTTACCTTTTACCTCGCCCTCTTCAGACACAATTCCTGCGATGCTTCCAAGACCTTCCCCATCACTTGCGATCGTAGATGCAGAAACACAGTTTTTCACGGTATATCCGCTTCCGACAATGCCTCCGACATAATCCTTTGCATTTACATTACAGAGACTGTAACTGTTGGAGATTGCACTGACACTGTTTCCTGCAATGCCTCCGGCATAATCCCCGGTATCAGATTTCACAGAGCCATAACTTTCACTTCCATAGACCAGTCCAAGTTCTTCTAATCCGGTAATACCACCGACACTGTTTTTCTTTGAAGTCACTTCCCCATAGTTGCTACAGCGGATGACAACATTATTCACGGTAGAACGGAGTGTAATGTCCGTAGAATCTGTAAGATCAGGATCAAACTCCGGATCGAGATCATATTCAATGTTCATCGTTCCGACAATTCCACCCACATTGAGATCGCCATTGACCGTTCCTCGGTTTACACTTCCCGAAACAACACCATCTGTATCTTTTGCACTGGCTGCGGACGAGATATCTTCCATATACTCCTCATCTCCTGTCACCACAGAAAGCGTATCTCCAACCGTATTCTGAATGCTTTTGATCTGCTTACTGATCTTCTGCACATCATTTGTGACAGACTGGATTCCATCATCCACTGTGTTCGTCAGCTTATCAATATCGCCGTTCGTATCTTTTTCTTTTATCTGATTGGAAATATCATCCACAAAATCTTCTGCCGTTTTATTGGAATCGGAGATTGTTCCACGAATGTTGGACAGATTACTGTTGATATTCTGCCATTCTTTTGAAACCGCCTCTGCCTGTTCTTTGTTTAAAATGTGATTGTTTCCCTGGATACTATCTATTTTATCCAGAGAATTATGAATATTATTCATGTACTGCTGCGCTTCCGGGCTTGATTCCCCGATGGAATCTGAGAGGGAACCCAGAGATTCCGACAAAGTTTTCGAAGAATTATCGTACTGCTCCGACAGATTGTCCACATAGGTCTTTGCCGCTGTGGAGGTATCACTCATGGTCGAAGCAATGTTGCTTACGGTCGTGTTGATGGAACTGACCGAATCCTGCACCTGATTTACCTTATCATCCAGATACTCCGATTCTATATACGGCTCCGCCTGTCCAACAATTCCTCCTACATCTTTTCGTCCGTAGATTTCCCCTTCATTGTGGCAGTCGATGACTTTTCCACTCTGGCGTCCGGCAATTCCACCCACGTTATAACCCGTGTGTGCAAAACCGATTTTTCCCTGATTGATGCATTCACTGACAATTCCGGTCGAAACACCCACAATTCCGCCCATATCATTCCGGTCTATTACACGCCCTGCGAGATTTAGTGTACCAATGTCAACGCCTCCAATATCCATCGTGGTCTTCAGCTCATCTGTATTGATGCTGCTCTCCGATGTACACTCTGACACAATTCCTTCGTTATTTCCAACGATTCCTCCGGTCTGATTGGTGGCTGTCACCGCTGCGTTGCTCCTGCAGTTTACAATTTTCCCAGTCGGTTTGTTGATCCCTGCGATCGCTCCGACTGCCGTTTTTCCATTGACCGTTCCTTCAAAGGAACAGTTCCCGATCGTACCATAGTTCACTCCTGCAATTCCGCCAATATTTTTACAACTTCCCTCTGAAGTGATCTTACCGGAGATTTTCAGATCATTCACAACTGCATTTTTACCCAGATAACGGAAAAATCCATAATCAGAGCCTTTTACCTGCAGCTCCACATTACTGATCGTGTGACCGCCGCCCTCAAAATCTCCAGAGAAATATGCAACACCATTGAAATCAACCTTCGAAAGATCAATATTATGGGTAAGTTTTACCGTTTTTCCAACACTCCAGCTGTCATACTGACAGTTCTGTAAAAATTCTTCAAATGCCTTTTCATCGGCAATTTCGATGATCTGATTTTTATTTTCTGCCGTATCCGCACTCGTTGTGCTGTCTTTTTCTGTGGTTTCTTTTGTACCACTGCTTTCCTGTGAGGTGGCAGCCTGTATGGTCAACCGTCCGTTTCCTGCCAGAGCAGAAACGGTCAGTGTCATGGAAAAACACAGGGCAAGCACTTTCATTCTCATCTTTTTCATGACTTTTTCTCCTCCTGCTCTTCCTTTATGGCTGCCTCTGATTCTGCAGCCACATTTTCGTCCTGCGTCATTCCCGGCAGCATTGGGTTTTGTGTATCATCATGTGTGACTTCTCCACGTCTGCCCGGTATGTGCGAATCTAACGAAACTTTCATCTGTCCCTGGAATACACCGGAAACATCTGCATCAATCTCTCCCTGTACATAACCTTTTACATGTCCGGTCACCCTCACTCTTCCGGCAACCTCCTTCTGCGGACGTGAAATATTCATGGCAAGGGCTGTCTTCTCAATGATAAAATCACCAAACAGCAAAATCTGCGGCAGCACAAAAAGAACCAGAATAATGGAAATTAACGTACCACGTCCCAAAGCCACACCAATGGAGGCAACCGTCGGATCGGATGCGATCTCACCGATCAAAAATCCTGCACAGGTCAAAATCGTTCCGGAAGTAAAAATAGTTGGAAATGCCTGATTTAAGGATTCCGTAATCGCTTCTTTGATCGGCATTCTCTGTTTCAGATCCATATATCTGCTGGAAATAACGATTGCATAGTCGATCGTTGCACCCATCTGAATTGCAGACACGATCAGGTATGCAATAAAAAATATGGTCTGCCCCCGCATTGCCGGAACTGCAAAGTTGATCCAGATACTTCCCTGTATGGTGAGTACCAGAAGCACCGGAAGCCCTGCTGACTGGAACGTGAAAAACAGGATGATCATAACAAATAGTGCCGTCAATACGCTGATCACAATATTATCCGATGCAAAGGAAGATTCCAGATCATGGTCACTCGTGGAGTTTCCTACCAGAATGACATTGTCTTTTCCGAAATATTTCGCCGCAATACCCCGGATCTCATCCATCGCATCGTAGGTTTCCTGCCCTTCCGCCGGAAGTGACAGATCTAATACAAATCTGGAATAGTCATCTCCCTGCAGCTGTAATTGCGCATCATGCAGCGTGTCATATAAGGACGTAAGCTGATCGTCAAGATCTGCATCTAATGTCACATATCCTTCCTGATACTGGTCATACAGGAACAGGAACATATCAATGATCGGCACCTCATAATCATCAATGCCGGTAAATACCGGACCATACTGCTCCTCATTGTATGCATATGCTGTATACAAAATCTGTACAACTTCTACATCCAGATCCGTCAACTCTGCAAACTGTCTTGGGTTCAGCTTATCCGTCAGCATATAATCATCATTGATCGCCACATTTGCAAGTCCCAATGCCGAGTTTACATAATCCAGTTTTTCAATTTTTCCCAATACCTTTTTCTCGGAATCATAATCCCCTTTTGGAACCATGACAACCAACTGATTGCTGGCACCAAAGGTATTCTCAATTTTTTCACTTGCAATTTTTGATTCACTCTTTTTTGCGCTGACAATGGAATTCGTGTCATATATATACTGGCAGTGATTAGATTCCCAAAATGCAAATACCAGAAACACGATAAAAACCGGCGGAATGATGTATTTGGTCAGATTTGCAAATTTACCTACAAACGTAATTTTTGGTACATAGCATTTGTGATGGGTTTTATCAATTCCTTTTGCAAAAATCAAAAGCACGCCCGGCATTAGGAAGAAAACGGAAATCAGGCTGAGTATGATCGCTTTTACCAGAATGATACCCATATCGTAGCCCAGCCGGAACTGCATAAACATCATCGCAACCATGCCGGAAATCGTGGTAAGGGAGGACGAGCTGATCTCCGGGATCGCCTTGGAGAGTGCCACTTTCACCGCTTCCTCTGCATCCAGCGTCTCATGTTCTTCCATGAAACGGTCACACAAAATAATGGCATAGTCGATTGCCAGTGCCAACTGAAGCACAACGGCAATGGAATTTGTGACAGATGAGATCGTTCCAAACCAGTAGTTTGTACCCATATTTAAAACTGCTGCCACACCAAATGTGATCAGTAATACCGGGATCTGCAGATATGCTTTTGTGGAGAGCATCAACACCGCAACAATGATGACAACCGCCAGCACAAGAATAATATTCATATCCTGCGAAAGAGACTCTGCACTGCGCTCCTCCTCACCGACAGAGGAAGAAACATAGACATCATAACCATCCAGTGTCTCTTTTACTTCCTCAAGCGCATCTTTGCTGATCTGTTCATCCTCCGTTCCGTCAAACGTCACACTAAACAGCGCATCCGCACCTGTAAAATGATCCCTGGAATCATCAAATTCAATCTGCTTCACGCCCTCAATATTTTCCAGATCGTCAACCAGATCTTCCGCCTGCGCATAGGTGATATTCGAGACCATGACTTTGGCACTGCCATAAGTTGTGAACTGCTCCTCCATCAGTGACAGCCCGATCCTCGTTTCACTGTCTGCCGGCAGATAGGATGTGATATCCTGATTGACCTGCACCTTATTAATAGAAAGAACACTGTAAATCATTGCCAAAACAAACAGAATTTCGATTGCTTTCCGCTTATTTACAATAAAGGAAGCGACGGTAAGCCAGAAATTCCCTTTTTCTTTTTCCTGTTTTTCTTCCATATTCATCCTCTTTCATGTTACATCTGAATCATTTTTCTTACACAGCAAAACAGCAGTTGTTTTACCGCTGATTCATTTCACTATACTTAACATTGTGTTGATTATTTTATACTGCATTATTATAATAAGGGCATCTGGTTTACTCAATAAACATATTTTTCAAAACTGTTTGTTAATTGACATATTATGTACATCGTGTTGATTATTTCAGAAAATTTTTAGGATTATAAATTTTTAATCATAACTCCAGAAAAAAATACCAGACGATAACATCACATTTTATATGAAAGGATCTCACATTATATATGGAAGCAAAAACCGACCGCCGTATCAAGCGTACCCGCTATCTGCTTGTACACGCACTCACCTCCCTTATGCTGAAAAAAAGTATCAAGGATATCACCGTAAAAGAATTGTGCGAGTCTGTTGACATCAACCGCGGCACTTTTTACCTGCACTACAAAGATATTTATGATATGTTGGAGCAGACCGAGCAGGAGCTTTTAGAACAGTTTGAGCAGGTCTTCAAAAATTATCACCCGGATCATACTCCGGATTTTCCTTATCCGCTGTTTGTCGAAATTTTTCAGATCATTGACCAAAACTCTAATCTGTGCTGTGCACTGCTGAGTCCCAATGGCGATATTTCTTTTTCTGTCAAGATCAAGAAATTGTTTGAACACCAATACATACACGAATGGATGGTTGCGCACCATTCAGCTGATTTTCTGCCAACTTATGAATATTTCAGCAATTTTCTCGTTTCCGGCTGCTCCGGTCTGATCGAGTCATGGCTGGCTCATGGCAAAAAGGAGACGCCGGAGGAGATGGCAAGACTTATCAGCAAACTGATTTCTACCGGAATGACATCTGTCTATCCGATACCTTGCGGACAGCCTGATGATCTGTAGAATTGCAGACCTTCATTTTGTATATTTTTACTAAACTTTTGTATTTTTTATCAATTAAAGCAAATTTTTGTTTCCTTTTCACACAAAATCATATATACTCATTACAGAATATTGGCTCCGGGGCAACGCTTCGGAGTTTTTGCTTCGCAAAACAAGAAATGCAAAACAAGGAGGCAAAATTCCTCTGCTCCTGCAGCAGCAGTCGCATTTTGCTTCGCAAAACAAGGAGGAATTATGGATTTTGTTGGAACTGTCTGGGCGCTGCTTCCGCCGGTGATCGCCATTGTGCTCGCCCTGATCACAAAAGAAGTTTATATGTCGTTATTTATTGGTGTCGTAACCGGAGCTCTTTTATATACAAATTTCAGTCCGGTTGGAACGATTGAGGCAATTTTTGAAGTTATGATGGAAAAGCTGGGGGATTCGTGGAACGTCGGCATTCTGATTTTCCTCGTATTTCTCGGCATTATTGTCGCATTGATGACAAGAGCCGGCGGTTCTGCCGCTTACGGAAAATGGGCAGGTAATAAGATCAAGACCAGATCCGGTGCTCTGCTTTCCACATTTGCGCTCGGTGTCGTGATCTTTGTCGACGATTATTTCAACTGTCTGACCGTTGGAAATGTCATGCGTCCTGTCACCGACAAGCAGAAGATTTCCCGTGCAAAACTGGCTTATATCATTGACGCAACCGCAGCTCCGATCTGTATTATCGCACCGATCTCAAGCTGGGCTGCCGCAGTCACCGGATACACAAACGGAGATGGTTTCTCTCTGTTTTTGCAGACGATCCCATTTAACCTGTATGCATGGCTTACCATTCTGATGGTGATCTTCATGGGTGTGACCGGACTTGATTATGGTCCGATGAAAAAGTTTGAAGAAAATGCTGCAAAGGGTGATCTTTTCTCCGGCAAAAATGATTATGAAAATGTAAAAGAAAATATTATTTCCGCAAAAGGAAAGGTGATCGACCTTGTTCTTCCAGTCATTTTCCTGATTGCAAGCTGCATTATCTGCATGATTTATACAGGTGGATTCTTCGAGGGTGAGAGCTTCATCAACGCTTTTGCAAACTGCGATGCATCCATGGGGCTTGTGATGGGTTCCTTCATTACATTAGTGTTTGTGTTTTTGTTATACCTGCCACGCCGCGTGATCACATTCAGCGAATTTGCCGAATGTATTCCGCAGGGATTTAAGATGATGGTTTCTGCGATCCTGATCCTTGTTCTGGCCTGGACGTTAGGCGGTTTCTGCAGTACAAAATTAGAAGCCGGCGCCTTTGTGAGCAGCATGCTCTCCGGCAATATGACTGCAACCTCACTTTTCCCGGCTATATTATTTCTGGTTGGAAGCGGACTTGCTTTTGCAACCGGTACTTCCTGGGGAACGTTTGGCATTTTAATTCCGATCGTTACCGCTATGTTCCCGGAAACAGATCCGATGCTCGTTGTCTGCATTGCAGCCTCCCTTGCCGGTTCTGTCTGCGGAGATCACATGTCACCGATCTCCGACACAACGATTATGGCCTCTGCCGGAGCGCAGTGCCACCATGTAGACCATGTGTCCACACAGCTTCCTTACGCCCTGACGGTCGGTGGCTGCTGCGTGATTGCCTATCTTGTTGCCGGATTCACAAAGAATGTATTCCTCACAATGGCAGCCGGTGTGATCCTGCTTTTTGCCGTGCTATCATTCATCCGCTACAGACAGGGACATAAATAAATTTGCAAAAAATATATCTTAATTTCAGAATCTATTTTATAATATGGATAGTATTTTACGTATCAGTGATTACTTAAAATAATGAACTCAGGAGAAATGGAATATGAGCAGAGGTGTATTAGGAAAAAATAACTGGGCATTAGTCCTTCTGATCCTTGTCGGTGTTGTGTTAGGCGGTCTTATCGGAAAGTTATGTGCGGGCGTTCCTGCTTTAAGCTGGCTTAGTTACGGCCAGAGTTTTGGATTTGTCAATCCAATGGTGTTGGATCTGGGGATTTTGGTTCTGACATTCGGATTTACGGTTGATATCACAGTAGCCGGTATTCTGGGGATTGTGATTGCAATTATTATTTACAGGTTATTGTAAGCTCATGATGAAACGACAGATGTAATTCCAATACATCTGCCGTTTTATTTTTTACATAATTTTATATATCCTGTTTTCTATTCTGCAATAGCCACTTCCAGACCGGAACAACGCTTACGTGAACTCCTTCATAGTCAAGTTCTTCCTCTTCACTATTTGTAATCAGTAAGCAGGTTGCATCACCAATAAAGTTTTTTAATTTTACAAATGCTCCGATTTCCCGTTCCCTTGTATCTATCTGGTCTAAGACCTGCAGGCTTACCTGAATTGCAAGTTTTTCTTCTGGAACATAAAAATCAATTTCAACGTTTTTTTCAAAATAAAATACATTTTCCCGTCCATAACGTCGAATCAGTTCTATTGCGACCAGGTTTTCCAACTGCGCTGAACTGCAATCCATAAGCATAAGCCCTAACAAGCCGGTATCCATAAAATAATATTTTGGCGAAGTCTCTTTTTCCACCAGCTTTGCCGCATAATTTTGCAATGTGAACAACATATAAGAGTCCATCATATAACCGACATAATTAATCACTGTCTGCTTTCCGAGTACTGCTCCTGCACTCTTTAAGATGTTGCTCAGCCTGTTAAAGGACAATGGTTTTGTAACTGATTCCGCAATCTTCTTCAAAATCAATCTTACTGCAAAATCATTAGTTATTTTATTTCTGGTTATAATATCTCCCAGATAAATGGTCTGGTAAATGCTATTTAAATATTCCCGCTTGTTTCTGATATCGACCAATTCCGGAAAAGCACCGTATTTTACATACTGATCACACATTCCAACTACTTCTGCCCTGTCTTTTGTGCTGAGCACTTCCAGATAATTTTTATCCTTCCCCTGTGCAGCCAGATATTCCGGGAACGAATATGGATATATATCTACTATCATAAATCTACCGCCAAGTGTAGATGCAATTTCACTGCTTAGCATCTTGCTGTTGCTTCCAGTAATATGAATTCTATATTTCATGTCTGCTATCCGGCGGACAAACTTTTCCCAGCCTTCCACGTTTTGAATCTCATCCAAAAAAAGATATGGTTTATTGTCCGCGCCAGACATTTCGAGTCCGATTTCCAGGATCAGGTTCAGATCGTCTGCTGACAGTTCCAAAAGTCTTTCATCTTCAAAATTTACATAAACAATCTGTTTGAGAGTAATTCCATTTTCCTGCAAATGCTTAATCTGCTGATACATCATATAGGATTTTCCAGTTCTTCTAATTCCAACAAAGCAATAATTTACATTGTCTTCCAATGGATAGTCTCTCTTTATCATTGGATTATTTAAATAAGTTTCCTTTTGGTCAATCATAATCTGCTTTAAATAATCTCTGTTCATACGGCACTCCTTTCTGTCTGTAAGACAATTTTACCATTATTTCGTTCTGTGTATAAGACAATATTAATATATTTTTGTTCTGTGTGCAAGACAATATTGATATATTTCTGTTCTGTGTACAAGACAATATCGATATATTATCGTTCTGTGTATAAGACAATATTGTCAAATTATTGTTCTGTACGCAAGACAAAATGGTTTCATGAAAATGCTCATGAAACCATTTCTATTCTCTCAATTATATATTTTGTCCTGATGATCCGGTTATTATCCAAAATCAAACATCTATTACACAATCTTCGGTAGATACTCTGCCAGATACTCCGCAAAAATCCTGTGGCTGTCAAGGCTTAGGTGCATCCAGTCATAAGGGTACATCTCAATGCCCGGTATGGAATCGGCATCTATAAAATGGCATCCTAACCGTTCTGCAACATCCTTATATTCTTTGGCAAGTGCTCTGGAACGCTCCACGCATTTGTCACCCATCTCTCCTGCAACAGCTGTTTTTGCATAATCCGGGTGGATTGGAGGTGGGGCTACCAGAAGAATATTCGGTTTATTGCGCCATGCAGCATGCGTGTCGATTGCTTTCTGTGTCAGACGCTCCAGACCTTTTCCGATAATAAATCCATTCGCATTAAACCGGTCTTTTGTATCATTCGTGCCAAGCATGATGATGACCAGATCTAACGGCTCATGTGTCATCATACACGGATAAATTGCATTCAATCCATTCAGTCCCTCAAAAACCGGATCCTCAAAAGATGTGGTCCGTCCACTTAATCCTTCCTCGATCACATAGTAGTCATCACCCAGATTTCTCTGTAAAAGTTTTGTCCAGCGTTCCTCTACTGTGAAACGTCCTCCGGTTTTGGAATTATATCCATGAGTGTTGGAATCTCCAAAACATAATATATTTTTCTGATCCATTGTCTCATCCTCCCTGTGCTGTCATCTAAAAAATCTTTTTCCAAACAGATATATTGTACACGATCATCTTACTGCGCAAGTAACTTTTCCGCAAGGCTGACCGCTCCCATCATGCCCGCCGTGTTTGCAAGCTTTGCAGGAACGATCTCCACGATTCTAAGTCCCGGTGCGATCTGCGCTTTCACCTTCCGGTTTACCTCCGAAAGCACATACTCCTGCGCCATGATGCCTCCTCCAAGAATGATCCTGGATGGATTGAAAATACAGCATAGCGTTACAAGACCTGTGCAGATATCGTCGATCCACGCATCAATCTGCTCTTTGATCTCCGGTCTGTCCTTTGCCGAAAATATTTTTTTGCCATTATCCAGAGCGCCATCGACTTTTTTTACACGTCTGACCAATCCGGTCGTGGAAGCGCACCGCTCATAGCAGCCCTCCAGACTGTCCGTTCCCACCTTTTCTTCCGGGTGGATCACCATTCCGCCAAAGCTTCCGGCAGAAAAAGAAGCCCCCGGGTAAACGTTTCCGTTCATCACAATGCTTCCGCCGACACCTGTTCCATAGGTCAGACATAAAAAATCATCGCATCCGGCACCTGCTCCCATGCGGAGTTCGCCAAGAGCCGCCGCATTGACGTCATTCTCCACTGCGGCAGGCACACAAAATTCCTCTTCCATGATCTGCTTTACCGGCATGCCTGTGTAGCCCGGAATATTGCTGTTCGCATAAAAAATGCTTCCATCTTCCGTATTCACTTCCCCGGCAGTGCTGATCCCGATCGCTTCAAAATCGTGATAGGAATGGATCAGTCCTTTGACACGCTCCATCAGTGCCGCTCCGCCTTCCGATGCGCACGTCTCTGTCTCACGCAGCTCCACGAATGTCTCTCCGTTCCAGAGACCGGACTTGATCATTGTTCCCCCGATATCCACAGCCACAATTCTCATAATTTCTCCTTTTTTACTTTTCGATCGCTGCTACGAATCTTGCCGTGATCTCCGCCGGTCTTGTGATCGCACCGCCGACTACCAATGCAAAAGCTCCTGCCTCCAGTGCCTTCTTTGCCTGCTCCGGATAGTGGATATGTCCCTCTGCGATGATCTTTGCCGGGCATTTTTCGGAAAGTTCATGGATGAAATCAAAATCGATATCATCACAGCCCTGTGTCTCCGGTGTATATCCACGCATGGTCGTGCCGACAAAATCGGCTCCGGCATTGGCACATGCGATTCCTTCCTCGATGGTTGCACAGTCTGCCATCACAAGCTGCTCCGGATATTTTGCCTTGATTGCCTCGATAAACTGTGCTGCCGTGCTTCCATCCGGTCTTAATGCGCTTGTTCCCTGTACCGCAAGGATATCCACACCGCATGCCACCAGCTCATCCACTTCTTTCATGGTAACCGTGATGTACATCGGTGTTCCCTCATAGTCTTTTTTAATGATACCGATGACCGGAAGGTCTACTGCTTCCTTGATCTGTGTGATGTCACGTACTGTGTTTGCACGGATTCCGACTGCTCCGGACTGTGCTGCTGCCTTTGCCATCAAAGGCATGATGCCGCCCTCTTTTGTATATAGAGGCTCATGCTCCAATGCCTGGCAGGAAACGATCAATCCGCCTTTTATCTGATCAAATAATGCCTGTTTGTCCATTTTATTTTCCTCCTGCAATTACATCTCAATTTTAATAACTGCTTTTCTCACATGTGTGTGTGATCCGTTTTTGCAGCTTGGTTTGTGAAATTCTTCCGGCAGGAATAAAGCAAAGCTTCCATCCCCCAGCGTTCCGCCACATCTGCTTCTGCCTGCCGCAAGTCCGCAGTCCGAAGCTTCCTGAAATGTATCTGTAAATTCTGCCTTGTCTGTCCACTCCCAGTATTCACTTCCTCTGATATCGATCTGCAGATCTGCATAACGTTTATGATATTCATACTCCGCGCCTTCTGCCTCCCGAAGGTCTGCCTCCATGACATTGACAAAAACCCGTTCTCCGTCAATCACCGTTTTTCCGTCTGGAAGTGCAGTCAGATCACATTTTTTCAAAAAATCAATGACGGTATCCATGTTTTTATGTAAACCGCGATACTGCTCCAGATTCTGTAAGCTGTCTGTAACCATTTTGTATCTCCTCCCGAAATCGTCCTGTAAATCTTATTCTTAATTTTAAATCCGTACATTGGCAGCTGCATCATTTTTCTGCAGATACAGAAATAAGCCGAAGCAGTGCGTACACCCCGGCATATTTCTGTATGTATTTCTCTTATTATAATTCTTTGATCGCTGCCTCGATCATCTTCTGAGCCTCAACAACAACAGCCTCATCTTCCGGTGCTAAAGGTGCAAGCGGCAATCTGACGCTTCCAAGTTCTAAGCCATACATTCTGTGTAAAATCTCTTTCATGACTGCGTAAAGATTTCCTTTTGCCTCGCACATCTTGTAGATGATCGCATCTGCTTTGTATTGGATCTTCATTGCCTCTGCGATGTTATTTTCGCGGATGAGCTGATCCATTTTTACAAATAATTCCGGCATAACCGCATATGTTCCACCGATTCCTCCGTCTGCGCCGATCGCACGTCCGGATACGAACTGTTCGTCCGGTCCGTTGAATACAACAAATCCATTTTCGCCACGCTCTTTGACACCTTCTGCCTTAAACATCTGGATGTCCTGTGTCGGCATGGAAGAGTTCTTCACTGCGATCACATTCGGATTCTTCAGCATTTCTTTTAACAGGTTCATGGATAATGCCGTTCCTGCAAGCTGCGGAATATTGTAAATAACAAAATCAAGATCCGGCGCTGCTGCACTCATTGCATTCCAGTATTCTGCGATTGCATACTCCGGTAAATGGAAATAGATTGGCGGAATCGAAGCGATCGCATCTGCTCCAACGCTCTGTGCATGTGCTGCAAGCTCCACGCTGTCTGCCGTATTGTTGCATCCTACATGCGCAATGACGGTCAGTTTTCCTTTTGCTTCTTCCATGACTGCTTCCAGCACTTTTTTCCGCTCGTCCACATGCTGGTAAATACATTCACCTGATGAACCGCCAACATACACACCCTTTACTCCTTTTGAGATCAGGTGGCGTGTCAATGCTTTGACACCCTCTGTTGAAATTTCTCCTTTTTCGTCATAGCATGCATAAAATGCCGGAATGACTCCCTGATATTTTGTAATATCTTTCATTTTATCTTCACTCCTCTGTTAGATTTTTGTCCTATTTTTTATACCGCCCTTCTTAAACAAGAAGGATAGTTTGTCAGCCTTTTACAGCTCCCATTGTAATTCCTTTTGTAAAGTATTTCTGGAATAACAGGAACACGATGATGATCGGCAGGGCTGCCAGTGCCGCACCAGCCATGATCAGACCGAAATCTGTGGCATTTTCAGCCTGCAACTTGGCAATACCAAGGGAGATCGTCAGGTTGCTTGTGCTTGATAACATGATTAACTGCATGAAGTAATCATTCCAGCTGTTGATGAATGTAAAAATCGCCAGTGCTCCGATACCCGGTTTGATCATCGGTACTACAATCTGTAAAAATGTCTTTGCCTCACTCGCTCCATCGATCTGCGCTGCCTCCAGCATTTCAGAAGGCACACCCTCCGAGAACTGTTTCATCAGGAACACACCAAACGGCCATCCTACGATCGGGAAGATAACCGCCCAGATCGTATTATATAAATTCAGGCTTGACATCTCACGAAGTAATGGGATCAAAATAACCTGTTTTGGTAATGCCATTGCACATACGATCAGTGTGAAAAGTAACTGCCGTCCCACAAATCTCTTCTTTGCAAGCGCATATCCTGCCATGGATGCTGTGATACAGGTAAGGATCATGGACATGATCGCCATGAATACGGTATTGATCAGCCAGCGGACTGCAGCCGGCACCGTCGGTCCTGTCAGTGTCAGTTTCAAATCCCTGCTTCCTGTGATCAGGCTGCTGAATGGAATATTGAACTGGAACAGCGGTGCGGTCTGGCGGCTGAATAACTTCTGATAGTTTGCCAGCGTCCACTCTTTTGGCCACCAGATCGGCGTTGTGGAGTTGATCGCTGCGTTTGTCTTAAAGGAACCTGTGATAATCCAATATAATGGGAAGGTAAATAATATTGCCAGTATCACAATTACAACAATGCTGATGATCTTGTATGCAGAAGGATGTTTTGTACTATTTTTGTTTTCCATATCTGTAACCCTCCTCCTAATCATTCGAATTTCCAAATTTAAACTGGATTGCGGACAGGATTGCGATCATAATTGCAAGGACAACGCCCATTGCATCGCCGTATCCGTAACGGTACAGTTTAAATGCGGAATAATAAATGTAATACATGATCGTGTCTGTACTGTGGTTTGGTCCACCGGATGTCAGCAGCTGGATCAGTGCAAAACACTGGAAACTGTTGATCGTTGTAATAACAACAATATATAATGTGGTCGGCATAATCTGTGGCCACTTGATCTTCCAGAAAGCCTGAAGGCTTGTAGCTCCATCTACATTTGCCGCTTCCACCAAGGATGCATCCACATTACCAAGTGCAGATACATAAAGTACGATTGGCTGGCCAACGGAAGTTGTAAGCAAAATCAGTATGATACATGCAAGTGCATAACGCTCATCACCCAGCCAGTTGATGTTCTGGTCGATGATCCCTGTCTTTGTACCAAGGTAATTGAAAATTCCATAGTAATTGTTAAACATCCACTTCCATACAACGGTAACTGCTACGGAACCAGTTACAACCGGAAGATAAAATATAATTCTGAATAAGGAGGTTGCCCATCCTTTCAGATCTACGATCACGGAAGATACCCATAAGGAAAAAACACATGTGATCGGAACGGAAACCACTACGATAATAAGAGTGTTCTTCAACGCCCCAAGGAAAACTTTATCCTGAAATAATTCTTTATAGTTTGCAAGTCCAACAAAAACATCCGCAGAGTTCATTGTTGAATCAAAAAAACTGGTCCACACACATAATACAATTGGAAAAATTACAAATCCCAGAAAGAAAATCAAACTAGGAAGTAAAAAAAGATATGCAGCGGTCGTTTCTTTTCTTACCAATACACGGCTGCGCTTTGATGGTTTTACTGCTGATTTCAAAGAAAACACCATCCTTTCCATAACTTTTTGGCTAAAAATCCCCTCCTCCGGTATTCCTGCGAGGAGGGGATTCCACTTATCATTTATTTAGTTGCTATACGAACTGCTTAGTTAGCTGCTGCTGCGTTTGCTGTTCCAACGAACTCATCAACTGCTGTCTGGACATCAGCACCGCTTCCAACCTGCTGAAGCATATTCCACCAAGCTGTACGAGCTTCTGCCCAGCCTGGAGTTACCTGATAGTAGTCACCAAGGTACTGCATTAATGTGCTGTAATCGCTCATTGTCTGAACATCACCGTAAAGACCTGTTAAGTCTTTGCCTTCTACAGTATCACGTACTGGGAAGTATGTAGAAGAAAGAACTGCGTCTGGTGTTCCTTCTGCACTGTCTGCCATGTATTTAATGAAGAGTTTAGATGCTTCGATCTTGTTTGCATCTTTGTTATCAAATACACCAAATCCCCAGATACCGCCACAAAGTTTTGTGTCTGTTGCTTTCTCAGATGGGAATGCCATGAAAAGGATCTCATCGCCATCGTTTGTAAGTCCTGCATCGTTGTTGTCAGCATTTAACTGCTGTGCAATGTTCCAGCAGAATGCTACATTTAAAACACCCTGACGGAATAAGTTGATCTCGTCACCACCTGCGATAGAAGCATCAAATCCGATTGCTTTGGAATCAACAAGTGCCTGGATTGCTTTTACGTTCTCAGCGGAATCTGCTGTATATTTTGTGTGATCTGCGTCTGTGAATGTTCCACCGTAAAGGTTGTTGATGAGGGCTCTTGTTCCCTGGTCACCACCCTGACCACTACAGTAAACAGCACCTACGGTCTGTCCTGTGTGAGCATAAACAGCGTCCATTGCTTTGAAGAAATCATCTGTTGTCCATGTATGGTTCTCAGCGTCTACATACTGCATAGCGTCAGCTTCCTCAAATACTGTTTTGTTGATCGCCATACAATGTGCTGTCATACAAAGCGGATATTCATAAGTAGCTCCCTCTTTGTTCACACATGCGGATAATACAGATTCATAAATTTCAGATTTATCTGTGTCATCCAGAATATCGGATAAGTCAACCATCAATCCTTTAGCTCCCCAGTTTGCAACCAGACGTTCCGGTCCTTCCATGATAAGGTCTGGAGCCTGTCCACCTTCGATCGCTGTATTTACCTGATCATCACCGTTTGTGTAATCAAGATATTCCACTGTCACATTGATTCCTGGATACTCCTTGTTGAAATCCTGGATCAAGGAATCAACTGTCTCTGCATTGCCCCAGTCACCGATTGGATATGTCCATAAGGTAATGTCTGCTGAAACATCAGAACCACCAGCTTCTCCTACATCTGCGGTCTCTGTTGTCTGAGTTTTTTCAGGAGCCGTTGTCGTGTCACTGCTTCCTGTTGTCTCAACTGTTGTTCCACAGCCTGCCAATAAGCTTGCTGCCATTGCTCCCACCAGTAAGGTAGCCAAAACTTTCTTTTTCATATTCTTCTTCTCCTTTTCTTAAAAGATTCTATCTTTCGAAGTAATTATATTTTAGAAAAATATTTTCATTTTGTCCATATACGTTTTGTACTAATTTCATTTTGAAAATATAGTACATTTGCACATAAATCCGTGCATATTAGCTTTTAAATAGTGCTAAGTATATGTTTTATACCTACAATTCCGCATATTCATCCTTTTTCCTTTTGTTTTCGCATGAAAATATTTTTCATTTTTATGTTTTTATCTTGCAGTACATTTCATTTTGACATATACTTTTATATAGTAAATATTAATGTGTTTCTGTAAACGCTTGCTTACGCAGTAAAACACAGGGTAAACAGTGACACTCGCTTCATTTTACAGGGGATTAAATTATGATTAATAAGAATTTCTGGGATCTGCTTACGGAAAAGCAGGATTCACTCACCAAATCAGGTACGATCATCGCAGATTACCTGACAAAACATGCCGAGGAAGCGCAGTTTTTATCGATTTCCTCACTTGCCAAGGCATGCAATATGGCAGAAGCCACCATTTACCGTTTCTGTAAACAACTCGGATTTGAAGGTTATAATGAAATGAAGATTTCACTTGCGCAGGCAAATGTGACACCGACACCGTTTTCTTCCTATTCTTTAGATCCATCCATGTCGACATCTTCATTATGTGACAACGTATGTGCTTCTTTTCAGGCTGCGATCAGTAACACTATGAGCGTTCTTGATTTTGACGCAATTGACGAGGCTGCGCTTCTCTTGCAGCGCGCAACCTCCGTTTACTGTCTCGGCCAGGGTGGCAGCCGGGTTCTGGCAAATGACATCTGGGTGCGCTTCGCCACGATCTCCAATAAATTCCGCAACTGTGGTGACAGCCACACGCAATTGATCGCCGCAAGCCTCATGGGTCCAGGTGATGTCATTTTATTCGTTTCCTACTCGGGCTCCACGCATGACATGATGGACACTTTATCCGTTGCCAAAAAGACCGGTGCAAAGATCATCCTGATCACGCACTATCCGGATGCACCAGGCACAGCACTTGCAGATGTCGTCCTCCTGTGCGGCGCCCTGGAAACACCATTGGATGGCGGCAGTATCCCGGTCAAGGTCAGTGAGTTATTCGTTGCCGAATCGCTTATCATGCGTTATCTGCTCGACAACCGCGAGCTTGCAAAAATCGCCCGCGATAAAACCAGTGTTGCCATGGTAGCAAAGTTTTTGTAAAACGCAAATAAAAGAAAAATCGTGCAGACAAAACATTATGTTTCTGCACGATTTTTCTTTTTCATTACATTCAAAACCTGACTTGTAAAAAACTCTTATAGCATTTTATTTCATCTCAGATAAAGCATCCTCATCTGCAACAATAATTACATTCGGATGAAGTCTTAAAACAGAGCCAGGAACCTGTGGTGTGATCGGTCCGTTTACGACTGCATTTAATGCTGCTGCCTTATCTTTTCCGCTGACTACAAGCAGGATTGCTTTTGCGCGAAGGATAGTTCCAACACCCATTGTGTAAGCCTGTTTTGGAACGTCATCTGCGCTTGCGAAGAAACGTTTGTTAGCCTCGATCGTACTCTCTGTCAGGTCAACAACATGAACATCCTGTGGGAAAGAATCACAAGGCTCGTTAAAACCGATATGTCCGTTACGTCCGAGTCCTAACAGCTGAAGATCAATACCGCCAAGAGAATCAATCAGTTTTTCATATCTCTCACACTCGTTGGCACTGTCAAGGTTCATTCCGTCCGGAAGAAAATGATAATCCGGTCTGATGTTGACTCTGGAGAACAAATTTTTGTTCATAAAATACCAGTAGCTCTGATCATTTTCTTTTGGAAGTCCTTTGTATTCATCCAGATTTACCGTTGTGATCTTAGAGAAATCCAAGTCTCCTTTTTTATACCAGTCTACTAACTGGTCATAAGTTCCGATCGGGGTAGATCCTGTTGCAAGTCCAAGTACACTGTCATCTTTTAAGATCATCTGTGCTGAAATAATGTTTGCAGCTTTTCTGCTCATGTCACGATAGTCTTTGGTTCTGATAATTTTCATTTTCAATCTCTCCTATCTGTCTTCATTTCCGCGCAATGTGCGCTGTACTTCTCTCTGGATCTTCTCAATACGCATACGGTCGTCATTCACATAGGCTGCATACAAAATATCAATCATCAAAAGCAGTGGAAACTGCGGTGAAATCAGATTCCCATGATTAAGATGCTGCAGAGAAGGAACCAACAATACTTCATTGCAAAAATCCTCATAGGTCTGCCGGTTTTTCCCCGTAATAAGCATTGTCCTTGCCCCCTGCTGAAAACCTCTGTCGAGCATATACAAAATCTCTGATTTTGTACCGCTCAAGCTCAGCCCGATCATCAGGTCATGCCGGTTTAAAAAAACAGACTGCATCCTCATATCCTCATTATCCCGAAGTGCTGTCATGTCTATACCGATCCAGCGGAATCTTGTCGCCATTTCCTCTGCCGCTAAGCCGGAGCTGCCCCGTCCACAGACAAAAACACGTCTCGCCCACTTGAGTTCTGTCACGATCCGGTGAATCTGCCCTTCGTCCAGCAGACTGTAAATCTTGTTCAAAAGATTCTGGTAAGTATCTAAAACCAGCCTTGACTGCTGCTGCTCGACAGCAGATTTTTCCACATAGGAATTACGAAATTCATACGTGAACTCCCGGTAACCGGCAAAACCACATTTTTTTGCAAAACGTGACAGTGACGCCACGGAAACGGAAAGCTCTTTCGATACCAGTTCCGCCGAAAGCCGTTCCGGCCGCGCCTGTTTTAAAAAGTAATCTGCGATATACCGTTCTGTCTCTGTATACTTTTCATAATTTGCCTCAATGATTGGAATGATCGACTTTGCATATTCGTCCATGTCTGTAGCATAGCCTCCTTGCAGTTTATTTTCAATCATTATACACTTTTTAGAAAGTATTTTCACTAAAATAGATCACTTTTTCCAATTTCCATGCGAAAAAATCCGCCGTTTTTTATTCACAATGACGAATCCATGGGAATGTTCTTTCATAGAGAATTTTCTTTTATATAAGAAATCAGCTCGTCCACCTGCGCAAATGCAAGGACTGTCACCGGTCTGACGTCCAATAACTAACTGCCTCTTTCCGATTGTATTCGGCTTTTTATCGGTATAGCTCCTTCAATTCAATTAAACTGCGATTTTCCCGTTCCTCGCACGCAAACCCGGATTTTGAGAAAAATCCGTATTTATAACATTCCAATCCCGTCTGTTTTACCTGCACAATCTCTTTCTCAATCATCTGCTCTGTCACAGGTTCTTTCCGGAATTTTGCTTCATAGAAAATATATCCTTTATCATCTAATGTGACGATGTCAAACTCTCCATTTTTTCTTTCCACCGGATCATCATAGTAATACTTTCCTATTTTTTCAAAAATCTCATCCATGCATCCCATTCGGTTTTTTCGGATCAGGTATTGCCGGCATACATCCTCAAATATTTTTGGAACATATTTTGTTTCAAAATCCTCGGAAATATATTTTTCATAAAAGACCTCTGAATCCATAATATTCATACGGGATATATTTCGGAAAATATATTTATAATAAAATAATGAAAGATTATCTGATATAAAATAACCCGACTTTTTCCTATTATTTTCATCATTGATCGGTGCTTCCTTTGCAACCACATCCATTCGGATCAGCTTATCAAGAATATCAACAAGAGCCGGACCACTTGATACATTGGACTGATCAAGGATATCTTTATATCTGGAAAAACCTTTTGACAATGCTTCAAATACTTCATTGGCATTTGTAATCTTTGATATTTCCGAGTTTAAATACATTGACACTTCGTTTTCCAGACGTGCTCCCGGTGATGCGATCAGATCTATGATATTCTCTCTCACACTTTTCTTTTCATCAATCAACCGGTTATAGTATGGGATTCCTCCAAATACACTGTAAATCCTGACTTTGTCCTCATCTGAAAAACCAGCATAAAACATTGACGATTCGTAATAATCCATTGGTTTCAGATTTAATGTAAGATCAATCCTTCCATATAATGGATTTTGTCTGGCAAGAAGTTCCTTCATCGTATCTACATAAGAACCGCAGATAATAAGCTTCATATTGGAAGAATCCCGGTATTCATCACTCACAGACTTTAACACGCTGTCAAGTCCTTTCACATTTTCACGCAGATAAGGATATTCGTCCAAAACAAGAATGAGTGGCTTTTTTTCTGATGCTTGAAATAAAAATCTGAGCAGACTTTCCATATCCGCAAATGCTGGTTTTGGAAAATTGAATATTTCTCCCACCAGTTCTGAAAGACTGTCAACATTATTCTGTTCGGTTGTCTGTTTACATTCATAGTAAATACTCTTTATTTCCGTCTCTTTGAGTACCTGCTTGATCAGTTCACTTTTTCCAATCCTTCTTCTTCCATAGATCAAAGCAATCATCTGACCTTCTGTATGAAACATGGAATACAATTTTTTTCTCTCTGTCTCCCTGCCGTAAAATTTTCTCATAATACGCCTGTCTTTCTCTTTTTCAAAATTGACAATCCCTATAGATAAACTTTCGCTCTGTCAAACTAATATGTTGCATATTAGCAGCTGATATACTCAGTATAATTATCATCTACAAAAAAGTCAATTTTTATTCGGTTGCAACCGAGTCAGTCGTGACCGAATAAAATTTCACCTTACAACACGCTCAGGTCGATCTCGTAAATCAGTTTTTCCGGTTCCTTTTCCTGCGTGAAAAAAAGAATCATATACCACGGCAAATATAAAACATCTCCCTCTCGTTCTACATTTGATTTTGAGAAAACAATATTTTGCTCAAATTTCCACTGTTCCACCTTCATTGCATGATCCATTGCCAGATGCTTTTTGAAATCATTTCCAGATTTTATCTCCACAAGCTCCGTATGCAGTCCCTTCTGCAAAACAAAGTCCAGTTCTCCAATTTTTTTGGAATCATAATAGTGCAGTTCAAAACCATTTGACTTCAGGTTTTGTGCAAAAGCATTTTCCAGAATACTTCCCATATTGATTTCGACATTTCCCATCAAAAGATCAAACTGAATATTTTCCATGCAGGAAGCGCAAAGCAGTCCCACGTCATTCATATATAATTTGAACAGATTTCGTTTCTCACTTATCTGCAATGGAGCCTGCGGCTCTGTCACGTTATAGCACGGCAATGCAACCCCCGCATCTGCAAGCCAGTTAAAACTGTCTTCATACCGGATATGTCTGGCGGACGCATTGATACTGTTTAATTTAAATCTGCGGTTTTTCTCATTCAACTGCGCCGGAATGCTGTCAAAAATTGCCTTGATTTTCAGTTTGTCACTTTTCTCTGCATATTTTGCTATATCCAACCGATACAAATCGAGAATGCTTCTCTGATTTTGCACAACTTTTGCAATATCGTGCGTGTCAATATAAATCTGAACTGTTTCCGGCATGCCCCCGACCACAAGATAACTGTAAAATAATTTGCAAAGTGTTTCATGCACGGAGTCAGAAACTTTTTCTTTCCTGTCATAGCAGGTTTTCAAATACTGCAAGGTCTTATCCTGTACTCCATTTGCCCATAAATATTCCTCAAAATCAAACGGATACATTGGTAAAATCTGCTCGAAGCCAACCGGATATGATCTCACTTCCTTATACCGAACTCCTAACAATGAACCTGATTCAATATAGTCAAACCTGCCATCCTCCACAAGAAATTTGATTGCTGAACGTACCGCCGGACACTCCTGTACTTCGTCAAACAAAATCAATGTCTTTCCCGGTTCCAGCGGTGTCTGGAGATATGCTGTCAGATTCGTAATGATTGCTTCTGCTGTCAATTTATCTTTGAAAATATCGGCAGCTTTTTCATCCGTCACAAAATTTATTTCTGCAAAATGTTCATACTCATTTTTTCCAAATTCCCTGATCAGAGTTGTCTTGCCAATCTGTCTCGCGCCTATAATGCACAGCGCTTTCCCTTCTGTATTTTCTTTCCATTTTAAAAGTTCCTGATATACTTTTCTTTTTAGCATGTCACGCCCTCCAAATGTTAGGATTCCCTTTTCTTATATTCATATTAACATTTTTCCAAAGTATTTCAAGACTTCCTGTAACATTTTTCCTTCGTTTCTGCCACATATTTGTAACATTTTTCTATGATTTTATATGTATTTTTGTAACATTATTCGTGACATTTTTTCAGCTTTTGTTTTTACCGGATTCTCTTCCGGTCGTATACCACGATCGTAAACATAATAAATAACGGTATCTTCACCAACGCCAGCATAAGCATCACATCCGTATTCCAGAAGGACGCGCTTCCAAGATGCAGGAAGTCAAAATTGGTCATTGCATACAGCAGGGAATTGCCAAGTCCGATTCCTGCACCCGGAAGCAGTGCCTGCAGCCAGTCGCCGAGTTGTCCAGGCATCACGGTATACACGAGAAACGGCAGCAGAACAAAAAGTAACGCCAGTGCCAGAGCCGATACATTGCTTTTTGCAAGGGAAGACAGCAGTAAGGTAAAACAGATTGATGACAAGAATAATAAAAATCCTCCCAGCAGATTTGCCCACTGTAACTGACCAACATTGTAAGGAAGCAGTGTCGTCACAGAAAAGCTCAGCTGGATAGAGGTTTTCGTTCCCTCCCATCCAAAGAGACTATTTGTCACGACAATCCATGTGATGCCGCACAACAGATAGAGCATCCCCGCGATAAGACACGCCGAAGCAACTTTTATGATTGCAAGCTTCCTCTTTCCGTTTTTCGTACAGCGGATAATATCATCCGCTCCTGTCTGATACTCGGTTGAAAAAATCGGTGCCACGATCACCGCACACAGGATTGTGATCAGGAAAATGAAAATCGTCTCATATTCCATGGAGTCGCTCGGAGCGCCATAGTAATACTCGTATGGCCGCTGTACTTTTGCAAATTTGGAGAGTGCAACCTCTTTTGCAGCCGGATGACCGGTTTGCTCCATATCGATAACCGATGCCAGTCTGCTCTCTAATAAGTCATAGTATTCCCCAACTTTATCAATCGAAATGTCCGCGATCACCGGTGACATTCCATTGTTCCGGTCTGCCAGCGCCTCCTTGATTCCCCGGATATATGGCTGATAAGCGCTCAATTTTTCATAGTATACTTCACTCGGAATATTGTCCCCATAGACAGAATCATATGTTTTATATACTTCCTGATATCTGCGCACCGCATCTCTCAGTATTTCCGGTTTCACAACTCCCTGCACCATATTACTTTTATAATAGTTGATTGCATCCTTTCCAGTGATTTCCACGTAATTTCCAGATTCGTCCGTCTTTTGCACAGTCACAAATGTGATTGGGATGTATGCCATAAACACAGCCAGCAATACGGAAGCCACAATCAGAATCCATGTCCGTTTTGTTTTTAAAACTCTTTTTATCTCAAGTGCCAGTAATCTCATAAGCGCGCCTCTCCTTCCTGTGGAAACAGCCAGAGGTATAAGTCCTCAAGCCGTGGCACTGCCGAAACCGAATCCGGCGTCTCTGCCTGGTCAGACAGATAACGGATCGATGTGGTTCCATCTGCCTCATTTCTTAAATTGATCAGTTTTAATGCACGCTCCCATTTCACCAGATCAGAAGATGGAATTTTGCACTCCCAGATTTTTCCATCTACCAGTCGCACTAACTGCTCGGTCGTATCGTTTTCGATGATTTTTCCATCTTTCATGATCGCGTTCTGGTTTGCGATATATTCCACGTCCGACACGATATGCGTGGAGATGACAACAATCCTGTCTTTCGCGAACTCCGAAAGCAGATTACGGAAACGCACACGCTCTCCCGGGTCCAGTCCGCTGGTCGGCTCATCTAAGATCAATACTTCCGGATCGTTCAAAAGTGCCTGTGCGATCCCAACTCTCCGTTTCATGCCGCCGGACAGCTTCACGATCTTCTTTTTACGCACTTCCGATAGACTTACCTGTTCTAACAACTCATCGATCTTTCTTTTTGCCTCCCTTTTTGGCATGCCTTTTAACGCCGCCATATATTCCAGATAATCCTGCACGTTGAATTCCGGGTAAAAGCCAAACTCCTGTGGCAGATAGCCGAAAATCCGACGGTACTCTCCCTGCAACGTCTCGATTGGCACTCCGTCATACAGGATTTTTCCTTCGGTCGGCTCCATGATCCCTGCGATCATGCGCATGAGTGTCGTTTTTCCTGCGCCGTTCGCCCCAAGTAATCCCCAGACTCCGGGGGTGAATGTGATGGAGACATTATCTACTGCGGTTTTATCTTTGTATTTTTTTGTAATGTTTTCTACTTCTAATTTCATGAGGTTCATTCCTCCTTTCGATTCGCGTAAAGTTCATTCATATTTTTTAAAAAGCGTCATACTCTGATACACTCCGTACAGCACAAGCCCCAGAATGGACACAACGGTTGCCGGTGTCATCCGCATCCATAACATCTGTTCTGTTGAACGAAAACTTATTACTATGATTGCGATTAATACAATTCCAAATCCCAGAAAACTCTGACACAGCTTTTCTGATTTTATTTTTTTCAACAACAACAGGTAACCATCGTTGGCAAGTAAAAACGGAATCAGAATACAACCTGCCAACTCTGCAAATGTAATGGATGTTGTGTTCCATAAAACCAACAAAACGGATGCGACAAGCAGCACCTCGCCGCCGAAAAACAGCAAAAATTTGGAAAACAAAACTGTTTTTATGGAAAAGACCGATACACTCTCCATCTCAAACATCTGATATCGTATCGACCGGTACAAAAACGGCAATAGCATCATCGGCACTGCGATGGCAAAACAGACAACAAAAAACACTAATTTTCTGGTTGTCATAAAATACGGATCTGACAAAAGATTTCTCAGTATCAAGCTTGTTATAATTGCAATTAACAGCTCAAATGTCCACATTTTGATTCCGCAAAATTTTAGTTGACATAATAGCAAATCACGGAATTTATTTTTGTTTCGATAGGTTTTCTGAAACTGGACTTTTGCAAGTTGTATCACAGGTTCTTCGACCGCCTGCATATGCTCAACATTGTTCAATTTGCATACATCATATGTTTCAAATGCCCTGCTTAATTTTTCTTCCATTTTCCGGCTCATCTTAAATTTCCTCCTTTCATTTCCTTCTCGATCACCTTTAAACTTACCTTCAATCTGGACTGCACTGTACGCATTGGCAGACCAACAATTTCTGCGATCTCACGCAATTTCAGATTCTGTCCGAAACGCAACAGCACGATTTCCTGATCTTTTAGCTCCAGATTTTTTACCAGACTACAGATTACAAGCTCTTCCTCCACGTTTTTAAAATCTTTTTCCACATAGGACGGTTCTTCCTGTAAGTCTTCCAACGCGGTATGCTGGTTCCATTTATTTTTCTGCATATCAATACAGGTGTTTGCTGCAATTTTATATAAAAAGGCTCTGAATTTACCGGAAAATCCGAAATTTCCAAGATATTTCACAGCCTTCAAAAAAGTTTCCTGTGCCGCATCTTCTGCCTGTGTGCGATCCGGCGCATGCCAGATGCAGTACCGCAGAATCTCCTGGTAATACATGGAGATCAGTTCGTCCAATGCAGACGCATCCCCATTTTGCAATTTTTTTATCAGTATCTCTTCGCGCATTAAGATATTCTCCTTTACAGTCCACCTGTTCTGTGAAACTGTAATTATTTTTCTTGTAGGACGTCTCCTGATTATTATAACGATTGAAGGGTTGGATTTGGATGAAGGATTTTGGAATTATTTCACAAAAAAACTACTCCATGAAATCTGAAATGACCTCACGAAGTAGTTCTGCCTATGTTTGTATTCTATTTTCTTACATAGCCTGTTTATAGTACCTTTTTGCCTCTTCACCAGAAATGTGCATGATCTCCTTTATTTTTTCAATAATATCATTTTCTGACATATTTAACTTCATACATGTTTCTATAATACCAGATATTTTTTCCTGCTCAATTCCTTGTTCCCAAATCCCTTCACCCAAATTACACATATTTGTCAACCTCTCTTTCCTGTCTCCCTCTAACTTTATTCCAAATTCTTTGACTAAAATTTTTTCTTTCTCCGAAAATGACAGTTCCTGTGCAAAGATTGCTCCAAGAAAACGATGCAGTTCATGCCCTCTGTCTTCATCCATTTTCCTGGCTTAGCCGAATCGTCACAATATGAATCATATCATATTTGTCTTTCCACCTTGACTGTCCAAACACATTTTCATTTTTTAACGCAATCTTATTCAGGCTATTTTCTCTTGTGTTCATACAAATCCAAATAGAATAGACCTTTTTCATATCATTATAATGCTGGTTCTTAAATTCTCTGCCAAGCTGAGAAGACACTTCCCTTGCTGCATAAAAAATTCCCCTCATCTCCACATCATAAAGCGCAGGTTCTTCTTTTTGTAACTCCATATTTACAATAATCTTTGCCAGTTCATTTTGGGTTCTGACATAAAACAAAACGTCAAAATAAGTAACACCTTCATTATGCACTTTCTTTTCTGTATTCATGCCGGAAATCGCCATCATTTCATCTTCCAGCCTTTCATTGGTAAACCCTTCCTCTACCAGCGTCCTTCCAACTGATGGTTCTCCCTCAATCAACTTTGCAACTTCTTCCGGTTGCATCCCCTTAAAGTCGTCCACGCTCCTGATAAGAATGTTTGCCAAAAACGGTTTTTGTGAATTCAGCCACTTGGCATTCTCATCGTACTGTTCCTGCATACTGAGCTGCTGCATAATTGCTTTCATATCTGCCATGATAGTCCTCCTGTTTTATGACAGGACTTTCTTGAGTTCTTAGAAAAATCCTGCTTTTGTAAATTGTCTGGAATAAAAGCATAGATTTTCTGATGAACTGCTTATCATGAATTTAAGAATAAGATACAAAATCTTATCAAGATCAGTATTTCTATATCTGAAAACTCTCTGCACCCTTAGAAATACTGGAAAATATTATGCTTTGAGTGGATTATAGCAAAGGAATTTATGGATGTAAAAAAGATTTTTCTTTCCCACAAGCCAAAACCAACCGGAACACCTGCTCCGCCGTATTCCGCATATTTTTCTGCGCAATTTCCGTATCCATAGCTTCATCCAGTGAACACACACCCGGCAGGATGGAGAAAAATGCATCGATTCCCTTTTCGTTGCAGTTTTTTGCTTCCTCTGTCACACTTCCGGCAAAAGCAATCACTTTACAATTGTAGTTTTTTGCTGTCTTTGCTACACCGACCGGAACTTTTCCCATTGCCGTCTGAAAATCAAGACAGCCTTCCCCCGTCACCACGACATCTGCATCCTTCAATTCATTTGTCAGCCCGACTGCCTCAAGCACAATGTTGATCCCCGGTTTCAGTTCCACATTCGGAAGCCCCCACAGAAACGCAAATCCAAGTCCTCCAGCTGCACCCGTGCCCAAAATGTCACTCAGCTTTTTACCGGTAGATTTTTCCAGACATGCTGCATAGGACTGCATCGCCTTATCCATGCTCTCTTTCTCTTCTTCCTTCACACCTTTTTGCGCTCCGAAAACGTAAACACACCCCTGCGCTCCACAGAGTGGATTTGTCACATCACACGCAATCTGAAAATGACAGTCTTTTAACACTTCCGGCACACGATTATTTTTTATCTGTACCACTTTTTCCAGCGAGTCAAAAACCGGTGGCAATCTGTCTCCGTTTTCATCCATGAAATCATAGCCCAGTGCAGATAACATTCCGATACCGCCCTCTGTCGTCGCACTGCCGCCAATTCCAATGATAAATTTGCGGCATCCCTTTTGTACTGCATCCAGGATCATTTCTCCGACTCCTGTGGATGTCGCTTTCCACGGATTTAATGGTTCTTCTACCAGTGTAATGCCGGATGCCTCCGCCATTTCCATCACAGCCGTTTGATCCGGCAGAATGCCATATCTTGCTTTTACCGGGTTTCCCATCGGACCTGTCACGGGCACATACTCATACGTTCCGTTCATCCCCTCTACCAACGCTTCCACTGTGCCCTCGCCTCCGTCCGCGAGCGGTTTTACGACAACATCCAAATTATCTGCTGCAATTTTCCTGCCCTTCACGGCTGCTGCCCCACCGCCACAGTGCGCACACGCCGCCGCAAGAATCCCCTCTTTACAGGCGTTTCCCGCCTGCATACTTGTCATACTCCCTTTAAAAGAATCAATTGCCACTACCACTTTCATATAAAATGCCTCCACCTATGATTCCAATATTGTACCATAGCCGGAGACATCAAAACAATCATTCCCATTTTGGTTTTTCCAACCCAAGCTATTTTTCAAAGCAGTTTAAAACAATTATGGGAAGCAGACCACGCGAGTATCGTGCTGCTTCCCATAAGGAGATTTCCACTTATTAATTATTTCTGAAAATACTCTTTTGCAAATTCCATATCCTGTACCAGTTCCATGGTTCCAAGATATTTTCCGCTTTTATCGCGGACTGCCATATAAGTGACTAACATGGTTCTGCCGTTTTTATCCATCCAGACAGGTACTTTATCAAGTGTTCCCGCTCTGAATTCTTCAATAATACGGCGTACCTGCTGTTCGATCTTCGGCGGGTGGCAGGAGAACACCTCTCTGTCAATCGCCATTCCCGGTCTTTTGAACACTTTTGGACCTTCGTTGAAAAAGCGGTTGATATTGTCTGTGTCCACAAACGAAATCTCCAGTGGGATGGTATTCAGCATTGCTGTCAGCTGCTCCACGGTCATGTGACCGCCTGCCATGACAATCTCATCCTGACTGATAGACGACATCTTTATGTCCTGTGCCTTCTCTGCGTCCTCCCAGACTCCGTTTTCTACACCAAAACACTCTGCGTAGTCTTTTGAGTCCCGGTAGATTCCAAACCATTCCTCATCCGTAAAGTTAAATGCACAATTTGGAAAAAGAATATTGGCTTCTTTATAGATCATCTCGTCTGCTCTTGTGAGTGCCGCCTCGAAACGTTTTTTCCACTCATCATCCTGTGAATCCGCTTTTTTCGCCAGCGCAGCAAATTCATCCCGTATCTCATCATCCACCGTCCACATAACATTCGACGGACCGCTGATCTCATACTTTACCTTTAAATGCGGATAAAGAAGATCTCCCTTTTTGGCATAATGGATTGCAAGCTGCCGGACTTCTTCTATAAGCTTGTACTCTACATGCCCGCTCTTTAATGCTTCCCTGCATTTTTTAATCGTTTTGGCAAGTGCTTCGTTCTCCAACGTAAATGTGTGAAGTGGATGCCCCGGAATCTTCACAAGCTCCGCTGTCTTTGCAAATCTCTGTTCCCGGATCGAATCCACCGTTGCTTTTTCAGCATTTGCGATCTGCTCTTCTCTTGTTTTTCCATGAAACAACGCAGAATGAACATCACACAATCTCTGCACTTCACTGATCGGTGTTCCCTCTTTGATAAGTTCCTGCTCTGCATTCATGATCTCTGCCGCGTCTACCGACTGAAATTTTTTCACAAAATCAACGCGGACACTCTCCAATTCCTCGCCTGCTCCGAGGCGTTTCAGGTAATCTTTAATGGTTTGCTTCTGCTCTTCTCTATTCATACTTCCTACGCTCCTTTTGGCAATGATACTGTGCGATTTATTTTCATATATAGTTTCCTTTTTTTGTATCTTTACTATACGCAATTGGGAGCAGAATTTCCGTTGTTTTTACAACATTATAGAATTTCTCTGATTTTTTCCTCTACCACATCCATGTCTGTTGTCGGCTCAAACCATTCTACCACATTGCCTTCCCGGTCAATTAAAAACTTTGTAAAGTTCCATTTGATATCTGCGCTCTCCATATAGTCCGGCCGTGTTCTTGTCAGCATACTTTCAAGCATTGGTGTCACATTACATCTTCCGCTTCAAAATCATAAAATTTACTCATTGTTTTTCTCGCCTTTTATATTGTTTGCAATTTAATTGCGTTCAATCTTTATGTGTAATAAAATACAACCTATTGGCATCTTTGTCAATAGGTTGTACACAATTAATTTTATTTCATAAATTTTCCAAAGAATCCTTTTTTCTCTGGCTGTTTCTCATCCTCTGAATCCTCTTCTTTTCCTTCCTGCCCTTTCCACTTAAAGTACTCAGAATCCAGATTCACGCTGATCTCAGGAGCAGCTTTCTCTGTTTTTTCTTCCGGCTGCTCCTCCTCCGGTTCCTCAAATGAAATACCCTGCTGTTCAAAGTAATCCCTATTGATCTTGATTTCCGGCTTCACTGCTGCATAAGGAGAAGATTCCGTATCCTCTTCTTTCCACTTCTTCTCCTTCGCAATTTTCTTATTCCGCTCCTCAATAATAGCCATGTATTTGTCCGTATCCTTAAGATCCTGCAACAGACTCTTTAACTCCAGCTTGTCACCGGAAACCAGCTTGCGTTCATTGGCAAGCTTCTCTCCCATGCTTTCATAAACGGATTTCACAGATTCATTCGCCTCGTCCATAATATCAAGTATCCGCCGGAGCGCTTCATCCGTATACATAACCGACGCGGCATAAACGTCCTCTGCTTTTGCTCTGGCGTCATTGATGATTTCTTCCCCGATCTTCCGGTTTTCCCGCTGCGCCTGCTCCCTGCCCTGCTGCGTCAGTTCGTACTCATCCATAACTTCTGACATGCAGACTGCAAGCTGTTTTAAAATATCCAGCATCTCTTTCTTATTTACGACCAAATAGTTAGAATCTCTCTCATATGGATTGCTTTTTGATAAAAGGACATGTAATTCCCTGAGAACCTTTTCCATGTTGTCCTGTGCGCTCATTTTGAATCTCCCTGCCAATCCCGACTTATGTAAACTTCTTTTTCAACGTATGTCCGAATGATCCACTGATACCGGAAAAATTTTTTACTTTTTCATCTTGCGGGATTTTACTTTTTTCACAATTTTCTTAATTAATACTATAATGAAAATAACAAGTAAAATCAACACCGCAATCGCGCCAACAATGATAGCAGTAAATTTATTTGGATTTTTTACAAGGTCAACGATATTCCTACTGTCATCTACCTGTTTTCTGTAATGTGTGGTGCTGTAGTATTCCGGCACATTGGCTATTCCGTCGCCGTCTGTGTCCTCAAATGACTCCATGTATCTTGCGATCGCATCCCACGCTTTCAACTCTTTTCCATTCTCTGTGATAATGACATCCTCGAAGTCTTCGATCGGTGTTCCGTCGGCGTATTTTGGAACCAGTGATAACAGTCCGTAAGACATATCTGTTACGGCACTTAACATCTGTCCGCTGTAAAGGTCTGCGACCACGCGGTATAATTTATCATCCTCAAGCTCAATTCTCTGTGTACCATCGTCCAGATACACATCTGTCACTTTATTTAAGATCATGCGGTTTGGATTGTAAGTAAAATCAAGTCCGCTGCAATATAATCTCGCCGTTGTCATAAAATCAGAAACGGATGCGTCGATCTCCGCTGCCGTCTTTAACTCTTTTCCGGTCAGATACACGCTAATCAGCGGATATCCAGGCACTCCGTCTGCCCCGATTCCGAGGGAAAACGAATTAAATACCTGCTCCACGGTAATATCGCCTTTTGCATAGGTGTCACGGACAGTGCCACTTGGAACAACTGCCACATCCACCGGGACACCGTCAAAATCTGCTGCATTTTCCACCGCATACACATAGGCGTCCGACATAATATCGCCGAGGTTGTGTTCCTCATGAATATTTTCCAGATCTTTCTGTGTGGAGAAATCCACGTCATTTTCCGCTAACACCTGATCTTTGGTATAGCCGAACTGTGCCAGATAATCGGTATCTACCGTATCCATGAACTGGTCAATGGTTGTCTGGGTGTCCGCATCCTGCGCGATCTCTGTTGTGATCGGTATCAGTTCATACGAAGACATCTCCCAGCGTCCGTCCGCCTTCTGTGTCATGGAAAGCTCACCAAGGTTCTTGCCGTACTCTCCGCAGGACACGACATAAGTATCGCCATGAACGATCGGCTCCTCTAATGTTGTATGTGTATGACCGCTTAAGATCAGATCAAGATCCGGCACTGATTTTGCTAAAATCTCATCTTCTGATTTACTTTCATCTTCCCATGTTCCACTATGTGAAACGCAGACAATCATATCTACGTCTTCGTTTTCTTTGATCTCTTCTACTGTCTCTTTGACTGCTTCCACCGGATCTTTGAATAAAAGTTCACAGGTCGGTGCACAGGCAAGTGCATCTTTACCGAAAACACCTACGACTGCGATATCCGTATCGCCTTTTTCGAGCACAACATAATCACTGACTCCATACTCGTCAAACGCATCCTTGATCTGCTGCTGTCCTTCGCTCAATCCTGCTGCTTCCATGGATTCCCAGTCCACGTTGCAGACAACCATTGCCGGAAGATTATCTCCTGACTCAGTTGCACTGTTTAACATATTTGCAAGTCCCTTGGAACGGTAATCAAACTCATGATTTCCAAGTGTTGTCACTTCGCATCCTAAGTAACCTAACATACGAATCTCTGCTGCCTGTGTCTCGAAAACAGTCTGGATCAGCGTTCCCATGGAAAAATCGCCGCCGTCGATCACTAATGTGTCAGGATTTTTTTCCTTCTGCTCCTGAATCAGCGTATTGATCCTTGCGAATCCGCCGACTTCTTTCTCTGCATCATCTACTACAGTTGTAAATGTGTTGAGATGCGAATGTGTGTCATGCGTGAATACAATATCCACCTTTTTTGCAGAATCTGTTGTCTCAGCCGAAACAGTCTGTGCCCCCGCAAAAGTTGATAGGCATAACATGCCTGTGAGTGCCAATGCTACCCAGTTTTTTCTCATATTTTTCTCTCCTTTGCTATTCCCCGAAAAATACACTGTCTCCCATCGCCTCATATTTTCCAGTAAAAATAAAGAGCAAAACTACTTCCATATATATGATCGCAGTTCTGCTCTTTTTGTATTTACTATTTTACATAAATTTTACATTGATGTAAAGAAGTCGTGCTCGTTATTTTGCTTTAATTAACAACAATAGCAAATTATTGATCTTTTAAAAATAATAAATAACAGATGTATGTACAGACACTAAACATAAAAAACAATATTATATATGCATATGTAATTCCAACATATTCTATACATGTTGCCATAATAAATAAACTCACAATTGATGCTATATTTTCAGATGTTCCCACCAACGAGAAAAAACTGCTCATAAATTGTTTTGGTGCCACTTTTTTCTGTAGAACATCCAAATGCTGATAGAAAACATAAAACAAAATAACTGATACCGGCAATAGGAATAATGCTAATTGAGTATTTATCATACTAAATGCAAATATGATTGCTATGAGTCCTACAAAAATCATTATTTTTTTATTGCTCATCTTCATCCGATTATAAATCATAGTTCCTACTAAATTACATGCTTGAAAAGCAACATAAATAATCCCAAAATAACGTACTGGAACTCCTCCCTGCTGATACAAAACCTGCCAATATTGAAAAAAAGGTTGTACAAATAGTGTTGCTGCTGCAAATAACAATATCATATAAAGCAATGGCTTTGATGATTTCAAAACACAAAATCCCACTTTTAATTCATCTCTTAAGTGACTGTGTTCCCTTTCTTTCTGACCTGACGTTTGTGAAAAAACACATAATGCAGCCATTAAAAATGCCAAAACAAAAAGCACTAATGAAATAGCATACATATAGCTATGCATTTTCTCATAAAATAAACTTCCCAGCAAACCGCCTGCTATTGAAGAAATACTCATTACATAAGACGATGCTACGGAATAAGTTTTTATGTCTCGTTGTTCTCTTTCGAATTCCAAAACCACTTCCGCTTCCAGCGTTCCTGACTTCAATGCAACACTTAATCCATATAATACATATGCGAATAAAACAACTATAAAATGTTCACTGAAAAACCCTATCAGTAAATAAGAACAAAACAATGTAACAATAGCCGCCATATAAATTTGTTTTCTTCCAAATAAATCTGCCCATATTCCGCTCGGAAACTCAGTAACCATTGCAACTATCATAAAAACAGATTGTAATGTTGCAATTTGTACTAAATCAAAACCTTGTTCCAATAAAAAAATTGTCAGGATCGCATGTGGGAAAGTACGCCCTAAATTCCAAAAGAAATCTGCTGCACATACAAGCTTCGCATTTCTAGTTAGATATTTTATATTTTTGGTCACAAATATATTCCTCCAATAATTGTTTGTCTTAGCTGCTTGTTATTATACAGATATTTTTATTATTTTAAAGGGACATTTTATGCCCTATTTTCTGACACAAAATGTCCCTTTACATTCAATATTCTAATGTTATATCACCATATAGCGATGTATTCATAGATGATAAAGTATAATTTTTATGATAAATATTTTCTTATTACAGATGCATTCCTTTCTATATAAAACATTTCACTAATACAAAGTGCATATTCAAAATACTTTCGGCACTGTGGCTTCATAAATATGTTTTTCTCTTGTATCAGTTCATTATATATCCACCCTATTTCAAATAAAAAATTATATAATTTACTCGCATCACCGGAATTGAAACAATATTCAATTCCTTCTGTAGCTATTTTTAATGCTTCATCATAACGAAAAACATCTGTAGACAAATTTTTCCGCAATATCATCAACACCGCTGCTTCCTGATCTCTATCCTCTAACCTTACCGTGCTTTGTACCAATTGTTCCCACAATTCATTTACAATCTCCATTCCCTTCTCTGAATTTCCTGATTTTCTACTTAAAATAGCAGTATAATACATTAACATCAACTCCACCCGCGTCAAAAAATGTTTTGTATTATCATCGCAACATCCTGAAGTAGTATATGAAAGTGTGTATTTTAATCTCTCCTGATACTGTTCTGCCGTGATTTTTTCATCCAGATACAACGCTATATCCCGCATACATTCAACGAATTGCTGATTTTGCACGTATTCAGCTTTATCTCCAAGCGTTTGCACCAAATGCTCAAGAAGTTGTAGTTCCTCCCCTTGCACTGCCCTTTTTCCTACCATTTTTATTTTATCCACAAGTATTAAATCCTCATAATTGTCAGTAATAATATCTGCATTATAAATTCCTAACTTTATCTCCAATTCGTCAAAAAGAACTGCAAGCGTTCCATCGTTCGCATCCCGCATACCATTTTCTAATGCTCTATATGTTTTTTCACTACAACATTTTTGGGCAATTTCTTTTATTGCCTTATTTTTTTCTTGTCTGTATATTTTCAAAACTTCATTTAACAAATATACTTCATAAGTCGGCTTTATCTGCCAAAATGTATAATCATCTATATGAAACTCTGCCTTTATTTTGCGGAGCATATTCAACATTTGTTCATAATCTTTCGGTGCCTGCTGATTAATTTTCTGAAACTCTACAATAATCCCTTTCAGCAATCTGTCCAATCCCTCTATCTTAAAATTTCTTCTTTTTAGTTCGATTGCTTTTTTATAGAACAAAATCTTTTCGTTAATATCCGGTGTATCCATATATGTTCCAAAAACATATACAGCTCTTCCATATATCTCTACAATTTCTGCGCTGTCAAACATTCTCTCTACATACTTCAATAAAAACCGTATCTGTGAATACTCCTCCTGCCATTTGTCTGGATAAACCGTCAATTTTTTCTCTACAAAAAGAAGAATGTAGCTAATTTCCTCCATACTCAGACAATTTCTCATTGTCATTTGACTCGGATAATTTTTCACTGTACATACAATTGCATTCTGCATCTGTTCTAAATTATTGTCCAAAAACCCCTGCCAGAAAGTACAAAACTGCCAATGTAATTTTTTATCGATATACTTACCTTTATGTCCTTGATAAATAACATGATGTACAGAATCTCCCCGAAGAATTTGAGCAACCGTGTCCCTGCGCCACAAATGATATTCATATTCAGACTTAGACAACATAAAAATAAAATGCCTTAATGATTTTCCTACTCGCTCAAAGAGAATCTGCATCATATAACTATTGGGATAATTTTCATCATTTTCAAAACGCGACAATGCTTTGGCTGACATTAAACCTGCGCTGACATCTTCTTGTGACAATCCCATTGCCTCTCTGATACCTTTATAAATTTTTCCAATTTTCAATGTTTCACTATGCTGATACAAATTTATCCACCTGCTATCATTTTTATAAAATGTCTGACAATATTATATCGTGATCTCATCACTCAATAATTTCGCCGTATCTTTCTTACGTATTATTTTGTGTACTATCTAACTGTATTGTACATATATCTAAGAGATTTTTCAATTTACTTGCAGGAATTTTTTCATGCAAAAAGGCTGCCTCTTTCGTGACAGCCTTTAGATTTCGCTCCCGGTTTCCCAGTGGATACGAATTTATTCTGTTTTTAAGCTTCCGCTTTTTTTGCTTCCCCTTCCGGGAAGATGATTTTATTAACAAAGAAGAATACCACCATAGATACACCACCGTTTAATACGGTCGTTCCGATGTTATACAGCCAGTCCGGTACGAACATTCCTGCAACAGCAACCCAGATACAGTTGATGGAGTTTACGATACAGGTTACGATACAGAATGCGATCAGATACCACATTCCCTGATACCAGATGTTCCCTTTGCTGCGGAATACGAAGCTTCTCTGGATTGGGAAGTTGATACACTCACCGACTACCATTGCGATCATGTATGCGCAGAAGTAAGGAAGTCCGCCGTGCTGTGCGTCATAACCAATGATGTTCCATTTAAAAGTTTCACCGAATAATGTAATGTCGATTCCCGGGAATCCAAAGTCGATATTTGGAAGTCCTGCAAATGCAAGTGGCAAAAACAGTAACATGAAATACTTAAATACTGTGATTAAGTTACTTACAATTACAAATAATCCACCCTCTCTGATCCATTTTGATGCGCCCGGATGTTTCTCGGCAAATCCAAGCCACAAGTTTTTGATTTTCTCCATAATTCTTATCCCTTTCTCTCTGGACTGCGAAACTCTTCTTTGCAGTTTCTGAATAACTTTCTGCATTTATATTCCGCTTTACTTGTCTTAATCGTAACATAAGAATTTCTCTGTGGAGAAAATTTGCATAATCTGTGCTTTTTTTAGCATAAATGGTAAGGATTTTACAAAAATGGGATCATATATACCGGCAGATAATGGATGCCATTCTCCCATTTATAATCTTTCGTATGAACTACATATTTATCTCTGATACGGCTGCTATACTTATCGCAAAACACATCTAACGACTTATGCCCTCTGTAATTTCCAGACTTTACTTCAATCGGATTAATTTTATCTCCTTTTGACAACAAAAAGTCTATCTCATACAGGTGATTCGATGTATCGCTTTCCATCGTGTAATAAAACAGGTTGTTTCCCCTGGCAACTAATATCTGTGCCACAACATTTTCATATATATATCCGAGGTTTGCTTCTAATTTATCCGATAGCAGCTTATTATAAATGACATTTTCTGTATAGTTTTTATCCTTAAAAGCGAGTGTTATAAACAACCCGACATCCGAGGTAAATAGCTTATACCGTCCGGCATCTTTTTCCAGTGACATTCCTACTCCCGGATTATTTTCATGATATGCAATATTTACAGTATACGAACTAAGAATATCCGGTACTAATTCACGAACCTGTTCCAGACGTGTTCCCTCCCTCGCATTTGACAAAACATATCTCGATGCATTTCCACTGAGACTTGCCGGGATTGCATCGTATATATCACCTGCAAGCCCGGTTCCATCTATCTTTGTAAAATCTTCCTCATACAAATCAACGATTTCCCTTTTTACCTCATCCACTACCTGTAGATTATTGTGTTCTAAATATGCTTCTACAGCCTGTGTCATTCCGCCAATCAGCATATACAACCGGAACATACGCATCAGATTCCTGTGCATTGCATTTCCGGCAGATTTTTTGCTTTTTAAAAGCAGCTTAATGGTATCCGCCGTGATTTCATCACCAACTGCCCACAAAAATTCTTCAAAATCCATCGGATACATGGATATCTTATGTTCTTCACTCGGAATCAATATATCCTTCGTATTCTTCTTTATCGATAAAAGTGACCCTGTTTCAATGTATTTATATCTTCCATCTGCCACAAGATACTTGATTGCCTGTCTTGCCTTCGGCAATAGTTGAACCTCATCAAATATAATCACGGATTCCTTTTCATACAGTCTGACTCCGGTCAACTGTTGTAATTGGAGAAAGAAAAAATCTAAATTATATCGCAAATCCCCGTTCGTGTAAATGCGTATCCTACGCAAATCCCCGTTCATCATCTTGCATTTGATACGCAAATCCCCACTCATTATCTTACATTTAATACGCAGATCCCCATAATCCTAATTAGCATATGCGATTCGTCTACACACTATTCTTTTCATACCTTAAGATTTTTTATTTGTATTCATGCAAAGGACAAAGTTTTCCTTTAAGCTCTGTAGCTAACTGTATATCCATCATTCCTTCTACAATTTTTCTAATATTTTAAGACCAAGTTCAAAGGCCAGTAGCATGATTTTACTCTTATCATCCAATCTTGCACTGCCTGATAAACTTCTTGGCTCCCAGGATGAATGGTCAAGGTTATCTCCTGCATAAAAGAACTGGAAAAATTCTGTTCCCCTGAAATCACAGAGTGCCTGCATTCCAGCACACTCCATCTCGACACAGACCGCACCCATTTCTTTTCTCTTATTCACCTTATCCCTTGTTTCTCTATAGCAGGCGTCTGTTGTCCATGTGATTCCTTCCACATAAGGATATCCAAACTCTTTCAGTACTTTCTTAAACTCATCCCTGTAATTATGATTCACATCAATTGTGTCACATGGTTTCGCATAGTGGTAACTCGTTCCCTCATCCCTGACAGCCTTAATCGGAATAATAATTCCACAATCTTCAATCCGCTTATCTAATACTCCACAATTTCCAAGCAAAATCAGTCTTTTACTTCCCATTGCAATTATTTCTTCATACTGTCCCACACATAAAGGTTCCCCGACCATTGATTTGAACATTGCAAATCTTTTTCCTTTATATGTAACTTCATAAATAGGATTCAAGCCACTTGCAGAATGAACACTCGCTATTTCTTTTGCACGAAAAAATTCCAGTACCTCATTGAAAAGTTCTTCTGAAAAACAGGAAATCGTAACTTCCGGAAAATTTTCAATCTTCTCCACACACATATCCGGGTTGATGATTGCAGTTTTATTTGCGTCAAATTCTTCTAATAACATTTTCTATCTATCTTACCTTCCTGTTTTTTTGAATCCATGCTTAAAGTGCTTGTATTAGTTCGTTATTAAATTATTGTTAGTCAGACAAACTTGAATTTTCAAATTAGTCTTTGCAAATAACCTTTGAACCTTCA